>Ga0114981_10002638_pt1 | contig 11534 bp, 10 predicted proteins | sample S_140806_MF_Meta_FD_87028 | JGI IMG/M metagenome (GOLD analysis project Ga0114981, IMG submission 87028) | Freshwater microbial communities from Lake Simoncouche, Canada to study carbon cycling - S_140806_MF_MetaG | ecosystem: Environmental > Aquatic > Freshwater > Lake | place: Lake...
TAAAGAGTAGAAAATACGAAATCAGTAACGGGTATAATATTATTCGACCAATAGATGTTGACCAGTACTTTGAAAAAGAAATTGATGAGAGAATAATTCAAGATAAATTCAATAGTGAGTTAATCACCGAAACACTTAAAAATATCTTCATCTTTACAAATACCGAATTAGATCAATTAAACAACTTACAGGAGAAGTTTACATCTAATTCATCTAAGTTATCAAAGAGTGAATACAAGAATGAGTTGGAGCGTTTTGCCATTGATTTAAGTTGGAAATCTTCTCAGATAGAGGGTAATACCTATTCATTACTTGAAACTGAAAGATTATTAAAAGATAAGGAAACAGCTGCTGGAAAGACTAAGGATGAAGCCACTATGCTGTTAAATCACAAAGATGCTTTGGATTTTATCATCAATAATCCTAATTATATCAATCCATTAACTATTTCGAGTATAGAAGATATTCATAGTATTTTAGTTAAAGAGTTAGATATTTCAAGAAATATTAGAAGTAGAAGAGTAGGTATCTCAGGTACGAATTATAAGCCACTCGATAATGAGTTTCAAATTAAGGAAGCAGTTGAGTCTATGTGTACATTAATCAATTCGAAGAAAAATATATTTGAAAAGGCTTTGTTATCGCTTGTACTCATCTCGTATATCCAACCATTTTCAGATGGTAACAAAAGAACTGCTAGGATTATAAGTAATGCAATATTGATCAATAATCACTTCTGTCCAATTTCATTTAGAACTATTAATTCCATTGAATATAAAAAGGCTATGCTGGTATTTTACGAGCAAACAAACATCAGCCCATTCAAAAAAGTATTTATAGGTCAGTTTGAATTTGCTGTGAATACTTATTTCTAAATTATTGAGATGCTCTGCGTGCCGAAACACCCCCTAAAATCGATTCAAATCTGTCAATTTTGGTATTGTCAAAACATAAGTATCTATAAACCCAAGCCTTTTTTTCTCAATAAGTCCTCATATATCCCTTTGGCGAACACATGTTCAATGCTCCAGAGGTGCACGTATTCCCGATCTCGCTTTGTTATTAGTAAAGAGTATGCATATCAACCAAATAGACTGATTTTGTTCTGATTTATACAAAATTCGAAGATTCCGGTCACCAAAACGGGTGGTATTCTATGGATCTGGGTTAGTGAACCTAATATTGCATTCATGTCAATTCAACTCGAAAAATCCTCTTTGAATGAACAATAGAAACGTCCCTCTTTTTCTCGCAGTGGCCACAGCCCTATGTTTCGCATCCTGTAATTCAGGCTCTGGTAGCCGTGAAACTACGGGCGCGACAGATTCCTCGGCATCGGTATCCTCACTCACCGCGGAGGAGGCCAGGTTAATAGCCAAGGAGGCCTTCATTTATGGGTTCCCCCTTGTGGACAATTACAGGATACAGCATTCCTTCTTTGTGGCCAAGGACAACACAGAATACAAGGCTCCTTATAATGTTCTGTATAATACCCAGCGGGTGGCTACGCCGGATGACAAGGCCATGCAGACCCCCAATTCAGATACTCCCTACGGCAATCTGGGACTGGATCTTCGTGCCGAGCCGATCGTGCTAACAGTCCCAGTAATTGAAAAGACCCGCTATTTCACCATTCAACTCATCGATGCCTACACGCACAATTTCGATTATATCGGCAGCCGTACCACTGGTAATGACGGAGGAAGTTTTATGATCGCGGGACCCGATTGGAAAGGGGAGACGCCCAAAGGCATCAAAAAAGTATTCCGTTGCGAGACGCAATTCGCCTATGCCCTGTATCGCACGCAACTGTTCAACCCCGCAGATCTTGAGAATGTAAAGAAGGTGCAGGCTGGATACAAAGTGCAGACCCTTTCTGCATTCCTTGGACAACCTGCCCCTGCGTCCGCTCCGACTATAGACTTCATTAAACCCCTTGGTTCAGAAGAACAGAAGTTTTCGCTGGAATTTTTCAATATCCTGAATTTCCAACTCCAGTTCTGCCCCATCCATCCTTCGGAGAAGGAACTGATGGAGAGATTCGCCAAGCTCGGCATTAAGGCCGGGAATAAGATTGATACCGCATCCTGGACTCCTGAGATCAGGACCGCCGTTCAAGCGGGCATTGCTGATGCCTGGGCGGAATTCGCCATTACCAAAGGCAAGGTAGATCGTAAGGAGCTGACATCCGGTGAGGTGTTTGGAACACGTGAGTTCTTGAAGAACAACTATATGTATCGACTTGTAGCTGACCTGCTGGGCATATATGGCAATTCGCGGGAAGAAGCCCAGTACCCCATTTATTTTACGGATGAACAAGGGAAGCCCCTTGATGCATCGGGGAATGGATATACGCTGCGTTTCGCCCCCGGCAAGCTTCCTCCAGTAAACGGATTCTGGTCCGCCACCATGTATGAATTGCCATCCATGTTGCTGACTCCGAACCCAATCAATCGCTACCTGATCAACTCACCGATGATTCCCCTGTTGAAAAAAGACGTGGATGGTGGCATTACCCTCTATATACAGAACGCTTCCCCAGGAAAGGCAAAGGAGTCTAATTGGCTTCCTGCCCCCAAAGGACCGTTCTATGTAGTGCTCAGGGTGTATTGGCCCAAAGAGGAGATTCTGAACGGAAGCTGGAAGGTGCCGCCAATCACAAAGTCAAAGTAGAACATTACTACCCTCCTGTTCAATGATCCTCACTGGTTCAAGCCCGTAAGGATTCACTTGAAGGTGCAGTAGCCATGGTTACAGAAATCTTTTTCTGATTATTTTACTGACGCTGATACTCCTTGTTAAACAGGAAGTCTCTGGTACAAATTCCAATATCGCTTTATGAAAATTAAGGACTTACGTTAAATCGTGCGTCCTTAGTTGTTTTTACGTGCGGTATAATTTTATGCTATTTTTCAGATAACCCAATGTACTTATTTAATTCAGTCTGGTTTTCTGCTTGTTTTATTAAAAAGTCTGCTACGTCGGCTCTATTGATTCCGCCTATATTAATTCCTTTGAATAATTTGTTTTCAACACGGTATTTTTCTGTCAATTCTTTGTCTAATAGCCTTCCTGGCCTCACGACTGTCCATTTCAGATCTGAATGCGTGATGATTTCTTCCATTTTAGTTTTATCGGCATACACATCTTTTAACAAGTATTTTAAAAACAACTTTACTACCCAAGCAACATAGTTTTTACTTTCTCCAGCTCCAAATCCGGTTACGAAAATAAATGGAACATCTATTTTGTTTTCTCTATGTATTTCTATAATTAATTTTGCAAAATCTGAAAACAGGGTAGTGGCTTTCATATTCTTACCAGTACCCAATGTTACAATTATTGCATCTGCATTTTGGATTGAATGTAATAGGTCCGTTTTATTGGTTGCATCACCCAGTATCATTTTTAATGATTCTTTTTCTTCTATTTCAATTTCAGATCGAGAAAGGGTCGTTATAGTATGTTTTCTATTTAATCCTCTTTTTACTGTTTCTAATCCTATTCCACCCGAGGCTCCTATTATAGTTATATTCATTTTTAAATTGATTTCGGTTGTAAAAATTCAATATATAAAAGTAGTTTAAAGATTTCTGGTAAATGACTTGTTTGTATAATACTTCCAACATTGTGTGGATGAAAAAACACCCGGAAAAAGTTCGATTTAACAAATGGAAGTTAAAAATTAATTTTAGCATGCCAAATCAGCGAATTTTACCTAACTTTTAAATATTTTAAAACAACGGCATATGAAGTATTTGACGTCAGCAATCATTTTAACTGCAATTTTAGTGGTTTCTTTTTCCATGGAATCCTGTAATAAAAACACTAATCAAACAGTTGCTGGAGGTACTTCTACAAAAGATACTTGGACAATTATTCAAGACAAGATTCTCACACCTTCCTGTGCAACAAGTGGTTGTCATGCATCTACCAGCGATGCTAACTATGTTCAGCATAACCTACTATTAACTTCCGCTACCGCTTACGATAATTTAATTAATATCACTTCAAAAAATGCGGCAGCAAAGGCAGCTGGTCTGGTAAGGGTAAAGCCAGGTGATTATATGAATAGTTTTTTATATCAGAAAATTGATTGTCAAACAACCACTCAATATGGTGCTTTGATGCCGCTGGGGGGACCTAATTTGACCTTGGGACAAATTGAATTTATCAAACAATGGATCATAAAAGGTGCACCTAAAAAAGGAAGTGTAGTTGATGAAGCCACATTGGCAAATAATACAGTATGTGGACAGGTTTTTGTACCCTTGCAGGCACCCTCCGCCTCAGAAGGATTTCAGTTAGCGATCAATGCATTCACCGTAAGTCCCAACACAGAACGCGAAGTGTTTGTAAGCAGAAACACCCCCAATACTTCCACAGTGTATGTAAATAAAATAGTCATGCAGGGCCGGCCAAACAGCCATCATTTTGTTTTATATGGGTTTCAAAGCAATACTTCATTACCACCCGTTAATACATTGAGGGACTTGTATAATGCGAACGGAAGCATTAACTCAACCACGTTTGCCCAAATGCAAAACCATATATTTCTGGGTGGTGGTACAGATGTTAACACAACCTATACTTTTCCTGCAGGGGTTGCTCTGAAAGTTCCACCAGTTACAGCGCTTGACCTGAATGCACACTATTTTAATAAACAGGCTACCAGTTTAACTGGCGAGAACTATATCAATATGTATACTGTGCCTCAGTCTTCCGTTGTAAACGAGGCGCAGTCTATCAATTTTGCGAACTATAATTTTTCTATTCCGGCTAATTCACGCAAAACAATCACCACCGATTATACATTTGCCAAAGCAGTAACCGTAACTACACTTACCTCACATTTTCATAAGTTGGGTGAGAAATTTCAAATTAAAATTTTGGGCGGACCGAGAAACGGAGAGATCGTTTACGAAAATACAGATTGGGAGCACCCCTTAGTAATCAACCTTGCCACACCCATTCAGCTAAAAGCAGGTGAAGGATTAACCAGCGTGGTTACCTATAATAATACCACTAATAAAACAGTTAATTTCGGTTTAACCAGTGAGGATGAAATGAATATTATTTTCGGGTATTACTATTAACAAAGTGGTGTAATTGAAATGCCTCAGATGTTTGTGATCAACCAAAAGTTCTTTATACTTATTACAAACGCTACTACAAAGTATAATTGTTAATTTTGAATCATGGCTATAAGTAATTATGAAAGATTGATACAATTATCGGATGAAGTATTCTCAAGCCGAACAGATCCCGACCAGCTAAACGTGAACGAAAATGTGATGGAGCACTTACAGCTCATTCACCCAGATACCTTGTCTGAATTCGATGATGGAAATGGCCCTGTTTGTTGGTTATTATGCATTCCTACCACGCTCGATTTAATGACTAAGTTTATAAATAAGACCATCTCAGAAAGGGAATTGTATGAATTAACGCCACTGAATGCAAAATATGAAGCCATTTATCTATGCTCGGCTTTATTATTAGAAGAATTTCGGGGGAGAGGAATTGCCCAAAATTTAGCCATTAAAGCAATTGAAAGTATCAGGATAGACCATCCAATTGAGGCGTTATTTTTCTGGTCTTTCAGTAAGGAGGGCGAAAAGCTCGCAGAAAAGGTATCCAGGTTAATTGGGTTACCATTGTACAAGCGATAAGAAAAGATTAGCTACTCAGCGGAAATTCATTAGGCTAAACATTACTCCTAATGTGTACATTATAATATCATTCACCTAGCTTTCAAAAAACTAAACATATTTATTGAAATGCAATATTCAATAAGCCTGATATTTAAATGTAGTAAAGTCAACCGCTCATACCGTTGTTAATCAAGCACTTCTTAGTCAATCAAAATTTGGAAATGTTTGGTAAAGGGGCTTAGATTTTGCTCTTAATCCGCAGATGCCTATTTATTAAATAATTTTTGGTAATCCGTTTCATTCATATATTCCAATAAATCTCCTGGCTGGCATTCGAGAATTTTACAAATTTCTTCTAATGTAGAAAATCGAATTGCTTTTGCTTTACCACTTTTTAGAATACTCATATTTGCAATAGTAATCCCAACTTTCTCACTGAGTTCGGTCAAGCTCATTTTTCTTTTGGCTAACATCACATCTAAGTGTACAACTATGGGCATAGATCAATATTAATTGGTTTGATTATACTGTTAGATCTAATTCCTTTTGTAATTCAATTCCATTCTTGTACATATTAGATATTGCTATCACAACAAGTGATATATATACTTCTGCAAAGAAGTTTAATGGATGATTTCTTAAAGGTATAAACTCGTGATTAGTAAGAAGATCAATTTCATTGGGGATATATACTATCAATCTGTAGATAGAAAAGATAGCGTGAAATAGAATAAGGAAACCTAACAGTCGAATTAGTAGTGAAATATCTTTCCGAAACACCATTTTTTGCCCCAGTTTCGACATTATTAAAATAATAATAATACAACCCACACAATTGCAAAAAATTGTAATTAGGTCAAAGTCTAACCATTTATCTGGAAACAGGAATAACTGATAAAAGTTCGGGTTTTTAATATATAATTGACCCGCCTGTGTTATTGAGACTGATTGGTATCTCGTTATAGGTTGATTGAGAAGAAGCGATTGGATATTGGGTTGAACATAAATTTCTACCCCATCAGTACTAAAAACTTTATACAATCCCGCAGTAATATAAACACATAATAAAAAAAACAAAATATCTTCTGATTCTTTGGTAGAATGCCTCTTTTTGAATAAAAACATTATTAGCAATCGAGCGAAATAGATTTGGTTTCATTTTCATTAATTAAGCATCCAAAAATATTAAAAATATTGATAAACAATAAATAATTACTTATATACGGCTAAAAATAAATGTTTTAATCAAACCCCTAATATCCTGAGGGCCTACACTAAAGTTCTATTTTCTTTGGTACTATTATTAGTTAATAAACAGAATTGTGGAATTTAATAAGTTATACCTTATTAGGTATAATAAGTTGATAAAGTAAAATAAATATATCTATTAAGGTATAAAATAAATAAAAATCCTAACTTTATACCTTAAAAGGTATAAAATGGCTACTCTTTCCAGCATTATTAAGCAAAAGCGTAAATCGCTCAAATTAACCCAGGAAGACCTTTCCATAAAATCGGGTTTAGGGTTGCGGCTAATTAGAGAAATCGAGCAGGGCAAGGTTTCTATGCGAATGGATAAAGTAAATCAGTTATTGGCGTTGTTCGGGATGGAACTTACACCAATGCCTAAAATGAGAAGCCATGAGTAAAACTGGAAACGTATTTTATCAGGATAAGTTGGCTGGCCGAATAATAGAAGGTGATTTTGGATACCAGTTTGTATATGATCCTGTTTACCTAGCCGAACCAATTTCGCGGCCCATTAGTTTAACATTGCCACTTAGAGAAGTCCCCTATTACAGTAAAACCCTTTTCCCTTTTTTCGACGGGCTAATCCCAGAAGGCTGGTTGTTAAACATTGCCCAGGAGCACTGGAAAGTAAAATCAAACGACCGTTTTGAATTGCTCATGGTTTCGTGCAGAGACACTATCGGAGCTGTAACTATCATCCCCCAAAACGTATAAAGAATGATGAACTGTTTATTTTGTTATAAAGCTGCCGGCGAAAAAGAGTACCATGAAAAATGTGTAAAACGCTTTTTTGCAACTGAAACTATGCCTGAACTGGAACTGAATAAGGATCTTTTAAAAAAATTGGCAAAAGACACCATAGTTAAACGAATAGCAGTAACTGGTGTTCAGCCTAAACTATCCATCACGCTACAAAAAATTGGACCCAAAAATACCAGACTCACTCTTGTTGGATTGTGGGGAGAATATATTTTAAAACCACAAAATGAAAAGATACCGCAGATGCCTGAAACAGAGGATCTAACTATGCATTTGGCTTCTATTTTTGGTATTGAAGTTTGCGAGCACACATTATTGAGAACAAAAGATGGGAGCTTGGCATATCTGGCCAGAAGATTCGATAGAAAGAAAGGGAAGAAAATACACATGGAAGACTTTTGTCAGCTATCCGAATTTTTAACAGAGCATAAATACAAAGGTTCTTATGAAAAAGTAGGGAAGTTGATTTTGAAATACTGTACTAACGCCGGCCTGGATGTGCTAAAATATTTTGAGCTTTTGCTTTTTTCCTATCTATCTGGAAATAATGATATGCATCTGAAAAACTTTTCTGTGTTGCATATCGATAATGAAGTTTTATTTAGTCCTGCCTATGATCTGATTAATGTAAACTTGCTAAATCCTAATGACAAAGAAGAACTTGCACTGATGCTCAATGGCAAGAAAACAAATATTCGCTTGATGAATTTCAATGCCCTCGGTAAGTTGCTAGAGATTCCGGAAAAAGTGTTGCAAAACTGCTATAAGAAATACAGTTTGGCAAACGAACAAGTACAGCAACTAATTATGTCATCCTTCTTAACCAAAGAGTATAAAGAGCAATACTGGAAAATCTGGCAAAAGAAGCAAGAGATTTTTTTAAATAAATAGCGGTGTAAAATAAATCGAAAAAACTGCAGTAATCCTTTCAACATGGGTAAACTATAAATGAATCTATAAATCAAATATTCCCTTATAATATCCAGTTGAATTGGTATTCTATCGGCGCTTTAATACCCGAGCGTTCAGCAATTTTTTTAAATCTTTCTGGAAGTGCCATTAGATAATCTCTGCCTTTTTCTGCTGCACTATTTAAATTGCAGATATTGGCAATGTTCCATTCTTTTATAAGCGATTCTAATATGTAGGTATAATCCATAGTTGTATATACCCCTAATCGCTGAGCCGCATCGCTAAAATGTGACCAAGTGGTACCAATTTTTTCGCCTTGTTGCCGCATGAAATGGGCGGGCATCACAATTTTTTTTCGCATCATATTTTCAAAGGCCAACATCATTTCGCTGGGATCAATTTCAAATATTTGACTCACAAAACTTTTATAGGCTTTTGCATGGCGGGCTTCATCTGCCGCAATTACCCCACAAATTTTAGATAACTGCTCATTGCCGTGCTTCTTGGCTATGGTAGCCGTTCTTCTGTGCGAAATATTAGTAGCTAACTCTTGAAAGGAGGTGTATACAAAGTTTTTATACGGATCCCTTGCGGTTCCAATTTCCATGCCATCCGCAATCAAATGTTGGGTAGTAATTTCCATTTGTTTCATATTTACCCTGCCCGATAAATAGATATACTTATTTAATAGATCTCCATGTCTGTTCTCTTCGGCAGTCCACATTCTAATCCATTTGCTCCAACCCTGCGGCTCTGCTTTACTAATGCCTTCAACATCTGTTAGCCAGCTTTCATAGGTTGGAAGGGCTTCTTCTGTTATGATATCACCTACTAAAACGGCCATATAATCGTAAGGCAATTCTTTACACTGCTGCTGTATTTCCTTAATTTCCTTAGTAAATGCTGGGTTATTGCTCTCTGGTAAAAAATCTGCTGGTTGCCAGTTTGTATCTATATTTTTTAAAAATTCTCCAATAATGGTTTCTATTTTTTGCGCTAAAAATTGCATTACTTCAATTCTAATGGGGTTCAATGGCATGGTAAAGTTGAGATTATTTGATTTTCTTTTTAAATCGGCATAATCGGCAAAGGTAACGATTATATAGGGTTATTGGAAACGCCTAATTTTACAAAGCAACACCTACCAGACTTTAACACATTTGTTCCTGAAGCTGGTAACAATTTTATTGAGAAACCCCTACCGATAGGAACCTATTATTTTATTATAATGCATTACTGGAATGGTTAATCCCAATAATGCATTAAAATAAGGTAGGTTTTATTTACTAGGCAAATACTTTTTAATCGCAGGGGTTGTAATGATTTTGTCTAAAGCCGATAATTCTTTACTAAGCTCGGCAGTTAATTCACTATACACTTTATACGCTCCGTCTGTAGGTTTGCCCTCACCCGTTTCTATGCTTCTTTCTAAAGCAGCCAATCTGTTATTTAATTTGATTGGGAAATTCAGGGGATCTTGCGAACTCTGGTTTTTTACCTGATATATGTTTTCTTCAATTTTATTTAATTCAGCCACTACTTTCTCATTTCCTTCTAGTACTCCCTCTTTTTTCATTTTATCTTTAATCGCCCGAATAGTTATTACTGCGTCATTCGCTTTCCCAACCTGTTGATGTACCAACATTGCTAACTTAAATCGTTCTTCTGCATCTGCATTGCTAACACCCTTAACTCTTGGATCTATTTTTATTTCGAAGGATTGCGTTATTGTTTTTCCCGCTGCTGTTAATCTCACTTGATAGTTGCCCGGAGGGGCTAAAGGTCCACGAACTGAGGCACTCCAAAGAATCATTCCTTTAAAAGAACTGGCATCTGGATAGCGAAGATTCCATTCAAATCGATTCAATCCAATATTCACAGATGGCGGATTGGGTTTTCTAATATCTTCATCATCTTCCTCTGTACTATCTATTTTCGGTTTCATTTTAGAACCTACGAAAGTTTGAATTAGGGTGTTCTTTGCGTCTAGCACTTCAATTTTAATGTCATTGGTATCTTTTAATGTATAATAAAACACTGCATTTTGTACATTTCTAACTGCATAGTAAGGCTTATACAAATGCACCATCTTGCTACTTGCCGAATCGGTAAATTCTCTAATGGGTGCAATATCATCTAATACATAAATAGATCTGCCATGCGTGCCAATTACCAAATCTTTTTCAGTTACTGCTAGATCTGAAACCTGTACATCCGGTAAATTTAACTGAAGGGGTTGCCAATTTTCTCCATCAGTAAAGGATACCCAAATGCCATGCTCCGTTCCCGCATACAGCAAACCTTTTCGGGTAATATCTTCTCTTATGCTATGAACATAATCATCTTTACGAATACCTGCAATGATTTTCTTCCAATGCTTCCCAAAATCATTGGTCTTCCATATATACGGTGTGCGGTCGTCCATTTGATAGCGTTTGGCTGCTATATAGGCAGTTCCCTCGCTGTATTTTGATGCCTCAATAATACTCACTCTGGTGTTTTTCGGAAGATCGCTTGGGGTAATGTTTTCCCAAGTTTTTCCGCCGTTTTTAGTGATATGAATTAAACCATCATCGGAACCCGCCCATATAATATTTGCATCTTGTTTAGAAGGGGCTAATGCAAAAACGGTTGCATAAATTTCCGGACCATTCATATCCCTGGTAATTACCCCGCCACTGGTGCCCAACGTACTGGTATCTGCATAGGTTAAATCGGGACTAATCTTTTGCCAGGTTTGTCCTTCATTAACCGTCATCCAAACATGTTGAGAACATACATATAATCTCTTGGGATCTACCGGAGAAAAAACAATAGGATAGGTCCATTGCCATCTTTCTGGTAATGTTTTGGCTTCCTCTCCAGAAAAGAATCTTGGATATACTTGTACGTCTCTATACTGACCAGTTGCTCTATTGAATCGAGTTAATAAGGCGCCCTGACTTCCTGCATAAAATA
>Ga0114981_10002646_pt1 | contig 11520 bp, 10 predicted proteins | sample S_140806_MF_Meta_FD_87028 | JGI IMG/M metagenome (GOLD analysis project Ga0114981, IMG submission 87028) | Freshwater microbial communities from Lake Simoncouche, Canada to study carbon cycling - S_140806_MF_MetaG | ecosystem: Environmental > Aquatic > Freshwater > Lake | place: Lake...
ACGAAGCACGTCCAACGTTCCGCGGGCTTCCGCCCACGGGCATTCATGCAAGTGCCATGCTCAAGGGCCGAAACCGTGAGCCTTCGATGGTTCGACTCCCACGTCACGTGTTCCGCGGGCTTCCGCCCACGGGCATTCATGCAACACGTGGTCCGCAGCGTGTGGCCGTGAGCCTTCGTATCCACGAGCCTTCGAAGGCCATGAATGCCCGTCAGGCGAAGCCTGCGGCACGGGTTGCGTGAGCCTTCGCTCGACCCCTCGGTCGATCCTGCTCCCCGTACGATCCGCCCCATGCGCGTCGCCCTTGTCACCGCCACCGAGCTGCCTCGTCCCGACTCCGACCTTCCGATCCTCGTCGACGCCTTCGCGGCTGCTGGTGCCCGTGCCGAGGTCGTGGCCTGGGACGATCCGTCCGTCGACTGGTCGGCCTTCGACGTCACGCTCATCCGCTCCACATGGAACTACGTCGCCCACTTCGAGCGCTTCTGCGCGTGGCTCGAGGCGACCGACAAGGTCACGCGCCTCGCCAATCCGCTGTCGCTCCTGCGCTGGAACCTCCACAAGCGCTACCTGATCGAGCTCGCCGCGGCCGGCATCCCCGTCGTGCCCACCGAGTGCTTCGCCGCCGGCTCCGACATCGCATGGGACAGGCACTTCACGCAGTGGGGCGACCTGGTGGTCAAGCCCGCGATCTCGGCGGGGTCCTTCGCCACGATTCGCGTTCCAAAGGGCGACCACGCCACCGTGCACGCCCACCACTTGGAGCACACGGAGCGCGATCTCCTCGTCCAACCCCTTCTTCAGTCGGTACTTGAGTACGGCGAGACCAACCTGGTCTTCTTCGGCGGCGCGTTCTCCCACGCGATCCACAAGGGTGCCCGGTGGAGTGGTCAGGTCGAGCAGTCGCGGGGTCTCGTCGACCCGTCCACGGCCGAACTCGAGGTCGCCGGTCAGGTGCTCGCGCACGTCAACCGCCTCGGTTTCGGTCGCCCGACCTACGCCCGGGTCGACCTCGCGCGGGGCGCCGACGACAAAATGTTCCTGATGGAGCTGGAGGTCGTCGAGCCCTCGCTTTTCCTCGACCGCGTTCCGAGCCAGGCGGCACAACTCGTGCAAAAAGCGATGCTTACAGGCAGCCATCGCGGCGCATAGAGACCAAACCCCCCGAAACTCTGCGCAGAAACCCCAAGTTCGAACCAAAAACATCTCAAAACTCGCAGCAGAAGGTTTTGACAGCGTTCAGAACCGCAGCATCTTCTGACTCGGAGACCAGGTTGAAGGGCCGCGCTGCGAGGCGCGGTGCGTGCTTCATGCTTTCGTTCGTCAATCCTGACGAGCCTAAGCATGGAGCTCGCAAGCCCTCCCTCGGTCCACCTCGATCACATCGGTCCAACGATTTGCGATCACGGTGAGCATGGCGCGGGTTTGCTCTGCCCCTAGGTGCCGTCCAAGCACCTGTGTGTTTGTCCCTGTCCTGTTCCCTGTCCCTGTTCCATTAGGAGAGTCCCTATGCGTCTCGCTTTCGCGTCCCTCACGCTCGCCGTGGCCGCTGCCGCCAACGCCGACATGGTCGTTTCGCAGCAGAACTTCAACAGCCTCAGCCTCGGCGCCCTCTCGTCCGACGCCACCGGCACCACCGCTGGTCAGGGTGGCTGGTACATCTTCAACTCGACCACCGCTGCTGGCCAGGCTACTGGCAACTACAACATCGTCGCCGATCCGAATCCGACCAACTCCAATGGCGGTCCGGCCCACAACGGCGGCCAGGTCCTCTCGATGCAGGCTGGCACCACCGCCACCGGCAACAACGTCACGCGCTTCGCGTGGAACGATGACACGCACAACGCGATGCTCTCGAACCCCGCTGAGAACAACCTGTTCGTGATGACCTACGACTTCTACATGGACGGCGGCAGCACGACCAGCACCAACCGTTACGGCAACTACATCTACGACGCGACCGGCTCCAAGATCCTCGCCGGCGTGACCATGCAGAACAGCACGGGCCAGTTCTACATCGTCGGCAACTACAACAACGCCGGCACCATCGGCAACTTCTCGTTCAGCACCGGCACCTCGGGCCTTCTCCAGCGCAACCGCTGGTACACGTTCGCCGTCACCTTCGATTCGGCCACCGGCCGCTTCCAGGGTGGCTTCTCGACCGACGGCGGCGCGACCTTCTCGATGTTCTACGTCGACGGCGCGGCTGCTGGCACCGTGGCTGACGAGTACGACCTGATCGGCTCGGTCAACAGCGGCACCGCTGCCCAGGGCACGACCCTCGGCTTCTACGACAACATCTCGGCCTACACCACCTCGACGGTTCCGGCTCCGGGCGCGCTCGCGCTCCTCGGCCTCGCCGGCCTCGCTGGTCGTCGTCGCCGCTGATTGCCGGGAAGCAGTCCGCAGCAAGTCTCTCCCAGCACGCCCGCGTGAATCACGCGGGCGTGCTGATTTTTCGTGGCGATTGCTCGTAGAAGACAAAGCGCCCCCGCGTGCTGTTGGCATGCGGGGGCGCTGGTTTTTGGCTTGTCGGCGGATGTCGTCGGCGGCTGTCGTCTGCGGCTTCTCAGCGGCGTCGGCGGCTCGCGAGACCAGCGACTCCGAGCAGCGCGATGGCGCCCGGTGCGGGCACGATCGCAAAGTCGGCGATGTCGAAGTGGCCGTCGATGTTCTGCCCGACGAGCGCGGTCGGCACGGTGAAGCCGAACTGCATGTTGCCGATGTTCGAGAACACCGCCGCGTAGCTGCTGCCCTCGAACGACACGAAGTTCGGGCTCGTCGCCGTCATGTCGATGAAGATCGTGGTCCAGGTGTTCGACTGCACGGGCGTGAACGCCACGACCGCCGCGCCGGGGAAGTTGTTGGCCGACGCAAAGCGGCCGGTGACATTGACCGCCTCGCTCAGGTCATGGCGGAACTTGAAGGAGATGCCCGTCACGCCGTCGGCGATCCAGTTGCCCGCGAACGCGCCGCCCGACGAGCCGTAGCCCTGCTGCGCGCGGATGACCGTGGGCGGAAAGCCGCCTGCCGTGGTGACGCTGAGATTAAAGGTGCTCGACGCGTAGCTGCCGCCGGTCGGTCCGCCAGACGCGAACCACGCGAGGTCGGCCGCGCCGTTGGAGTTGCGCCAGCTGGCGGAGTTCGAGACGAAGCTCTCGGTGAAGCCGACGACGCTCGCGTGCGCGGTGTTCGCGGCGAGCATGGAGGCGGAAACAGCAACAACAGCCGCGATCGCGGCACCTCTGGTGATCGACATGTGAGTACCCCTTTTACTTCCTCAGACGCAGCCCGCACGGCACAGAACCGCGCGGCCAGGTCGGCGCGGACGATACGCGACAGCCCAGCTCCTCGGCGGGGGAAAGACGAATTTCGCGCAGCCGCACGTGATTCTCACATGGTTCTCCCATGGCTCTCCCATGGCTCTCCCATGGCTCTCACCTGCGTCGCGCGATTCCCCTCCGAGTGCCATGAATGTGCGGGCAATGCAGCGTGAAGCAAGTGTCCGCGTCGATCCTAGCGCACATGTCGTTGTATTTTGGTTGCTTACGAGACGCGGCCTCGCGCGGGCGTTTGCGGAAACCATCGATGACTCAGCCGATTCCGAGGATCTTCACGCGAGAGCAGGCCCGTGCGTACGACGCATTTTGCATGGGCACACTCGGGATTCGCGGACTCACGCTGATGGAGAACGCCGCGCGCGGATGCACCGGCATCGCGCTGCGGATGCTCGCGCAGCCGCGTGGCGCGCGCGTGCTCGTCGCGTGCGGCGCAGGGCAGAACGGCGGCGATGGCTACGCGATCGCGCGCATGCTGGCCGACGCGGGATGCGCGGTGCGCGTCGTCACGCTCGCGCCGCCACGCGCAGGCACCGACGCCGCGGAGATGCGCGCGCGTGCCGAGGCGCGGGGGGTGCCGATCGCCGCGTTCGCGTGCGATGGCGGTGCGACGCCGCTCGCGTGCGACGGCGTTGCGCCAGAGCTCGTGATCGACGCGCTCTTCGGCACAGGCCTCGACCGTGCGCTCGAGGGCGACGCGCTTGCGTTCGTGCGTGCGATCAACGCGCTCAAGGCGCTCGGCGTGCCTGTCCTCTCGGTGGATCTCCCGAGCGGGATGGATTGCGACACAGGCGCGGGCCTGCCCGAGTGCGTGCGCGCGACGGTGACCGCGACGATGGTCGCGCCGAAGCGTGGGTTTGTCGCGGATGGTGCGCGTGACTGCACCGGCCGCGTCGAGGTCGTGTCGATCGGCGGACCGCCGGTGCCTGGCACCAACCTGGCACCGACCATGATCCAACCTGGCGTGCGTGGTTGGTGCCAGGCGCCACGCGGCACGTGACGCTGGCCAGTGGAATTCTGTAGCGCGCGCGTCGGACACGAGGTGCCGTGGTGGTGACTGGTGTTCGTGGTTGGTGCGCGGTTGGTGCCAGGTTGGTGCCAGGCACCGATTGTGTGGTAGGGTCGCACCATGTCCCACCAAGGCTCATCACATGGAGGCAGCGCCGGCACCCGCGAGGGCAGTCTTCGCATGGCGCTCATCTTCTGCCTGATCGACCTGTGCCTCATGGGCACGGCGGCCTACAACTCGAACTCGGTCACCATCCTCGGCGACCTGCTCAAGGAGACGACCGACACGCTGGCCGTGCTCGCGGCGTTCCTCACGGTGCGTGCGGTGCGCAAGTCGCCGGGCTATCGATTCGCCTATGGCGTCGGCAAGCTCGAGAACCTCGTCAGCGTCTCCATCGGTGTGATCATGGTCGTCTGCGCCGTGTCGGTGACCGTCCACGCCGTGCACCACCTCAAGGAACCCGCGGCGGCCGAAGGCACGCTGCCCGGCATCGTGGTGTTCGCGCTCTACTCGGGCATCGCGTTCTTCATCAGCCTGCGTGCGCGCGCGATCTCGCGCAAGCAGCCGTCGGCGATCATGGAGTCGCAGGCCAAGCTGTGGTTCTCGAAGGGCGCGTTCGACGCCGCGATGGGCACCGGCCTGACGATCGCGCTGGTCTTCAAGGAGCACTCCTGGAGCTGGTACCTCGATCCGCTCGCGTCGCTGGTCGGCGTTTGCTTCATGTTCCACGCCGCGTGGGGCATGGCGTCGTCGTCGGTCGGCGACCTGCTCGACGCGACGGTCGAGGAGGAGACGCAGCTGCAGATCATGCGCGAACTCGTGCTCCACATCGACGATTACGAGCGCATCCACAAGGTGCGCACGCGTCGATCGGGACCGAACATGTATGCGGAGATCTTCCTCGAGTTCGATCCGAACATCCTGATGGGCGAGGCGCAGCGGCGCATCGACTCGATGCGGGCCGATCTCGAGGCCAAGATCCCCGGGCTCGATGTGGCGATTCGTCCGACGGCGACGCCGGTCGATTGACTGATCGATCGTTCGTTCCGCTCAGGCCAGCGCTTCGGCGGGCGTCGCGTGGATCTTGAAGAGCGGCGAGAGGCCGCTGATCTGGATGATTTCCTTGACGTCGCGCTGCATCGACGCGAGCGCGATCGTTCCGCTGCGCGTCTTCATGCGCTTGATGGCCATGATGAGCGAGCGCAGGCCCGCGCTGCTGATGAACTCCAGCTTGGCGCAGTCGACCACGAGCTTGGTCTCGCCGCCGTCGATCACGCCGATCAGCGCCTTCTCGACGTCTGCCGTGCTCACGGCGTCGAGCTTGCCGACGAGGCTGACGACGGTTCCGGGTGCGGGGGACTTGCTCTCGACGGTGATCTGCATCGGGTTACTTTCGCAGATTGGCAGGCCGATGTCGACGGCGTCAGTCGTCCTGCTGCCCGTCACGCGCGATTTCGTCGCGCGCGGAGGCGGGGACCTCGTACAGCGTGAACCACGCACCGCGCTTGAGCATGGTTGCGGAGCGCGGGATGGGGCCGGTGGACATGGGGCCGCCTTGCATGGGACCTCCAATCATGGGTCCGCCACGCATCGGTCCGCCCATCATGGGTCCGCCCATCGGAGGTCCGCCCATCGGGGGTTCGCCAATCATGGGTCGTCCGCGCGGTGGAGGTCCGCTGCCGAAGGAGTCGTCGTTCGGCGGAGGTCCGCCGAAGCCCGATTCATCAAAGCCGCCGCCTCCGCGGCCAGGGCGCCCGCGCGGGGGACCGCCAAATCCGACAGGACCGCCGAATGCTCCGTCACCGCCACCGCCGCCGCGCGTCTCGACCAGCATGTAGCAGTGCTCGTAGCGATCGAAGTCCGTCGCCTTGAGCGCGCTCTGTCGACCAGCGCAGTTGAGCGCGAACGCAGCCCAGAACTCGAGCCCGTGTCGGGCCGCCACGACCGCGGTGCCGCGCGCGGCGAGTTCCTCGCGCCAGTTGCGAAGTTCGGCGAGTCCGTCGGCGGTGATCATCTGCGGTCCGCCGGACATGCCACCAGGCGGGCCGCCCATGCCGACCCGTGGACCGCCGCGACCGCCGATGCCACTCATCACGAACACCGCCACACACACCGCGACGCTCGCGACCGGCGAGATCGCCGCGCGCCACCAACCCGCGCGCGGTTGCGCCGAGCGAGACGCGAGCACATACGCGAGCACCAGCGCCAACGGCAGCGGCGCCATGATCGCGAGTCGGATCGCGTAGTCGCCCACGATCAGCGGACACGCGAGAAACGCCGCCGTCGCCGCGAGGCCAATCGCGAGTGCGCCGTCGGCGAGCGCGGTGCGGCGTTGATCGTCGGGCGCGTCGGCGGCGGGACGCGCACGGCGGATCGTCCAGCCGATCGCGACGGCGCACACGCCGATCGCGGCGAGCCACGGCGTGAGTGTCGATCCGCCACCGGGGCCGCCTGCACCGCCTGGGCCACCTGGGCCACCTGGACCACGCATGCCGCGCTCGCCGCCACCAAACAGCTTGACCGGCGCATCCATCAGCGCCTTCGCCTTGAGCGGCGCGAGGAGCCACACCGCGCCGAGCAGCGCCGCGCCGACCACGACCGCGATCACGGCACCCTGCGCGATGCGCGCGCGCGACACGCCGCTGCGCGTGAGTCCGCCGCCGATCGCCCATGCGACCAGCGTGATCGCCGCGCCCATCGCCGCCGCGCCAAACGTGCCCGCATGCGTGAGCGCCGTGAGCACGAAGAACCCGACCGCCCACGCGCCGCGCATGCGCAGTTGCCGCGCGTCGGCCGATGCCAGCGCGCGTGCGAGCGCGATCCACGCGGTGGCCATGAACACCATCGCGAGCGACTGCTTCTCGAAGTCGCCGACCATGCGGAGGATCGGCGAGGTGACCGTGGTCACGAGCGTCGCCGCGATGGCCGCAGGGATCGCGCTGCGCCGTCCGCGCGACCACGCGAACGCGCCCGCGAAGATGCTCAGCGCGACCAGCGGCTGCCCGACGCTGTCGACCACGCGCGACGCCCACAGCACCGCGTCGTCGAGCGACCAGCCGAGCACGATCATCACCAGCTTGGCGATCGCCGCGTCGAGCGCGAAGATCAGCGGCACGTCGGTCCACGCGAGCTTGCCGTGCTGCAGCAGTTCGCGCGCCTGCACGGCGTAGTAGCCCGCGTCGACGCCGCCGGGGATCGGCGTGCGGAAGTTCATCCATGCGCGCAGCGCCATCGGCGCGGCGGTCGCGAGCAGGAGCGCGGTCATCCACACGGGATCGCGCCAGAGCCGAAGTCCAGACTTCGGCGCGGGCTGGTCGGCGTGGGTCGCATCGGCTGGGGTCGCGAAGGAGTCGTCGTGCATCGTGTGAACGCGCATTGAAGCCGAGGCGGCATCGGGGGGACGCACGACCCGCGCAGATCACGAAAAACGCGAACGCCCCGGCCTTTCGACCGGGGCGTTGCTCACCTTTATGACTGGTGGTGCGTCGTGCGGAGCGCAGGCTCAGCGGCGACGGCGGGCAACGAGGCCCGCGAGGCCCACGAGCGCGATCGCGCCCGGCGACGGAACGGCGCCGCTGTTGACCTGCACGTTGTCGATGCGGTTGGTGCCGCCAGAAGCGGTGGTCACCGTCGACTGGATGCGGAAGATGACCGACGTCTGGTTCGCCGCAGCGGTGAGGCCGCTGACGGTCGTGGTGAAGGCGGTCGGCTGGTTGGTGGTCGCGTTCCACGAGGTGGTGCCCGTGCCGGCGAGGCCAGCCTGCACGACGCTGTAGCCCGCGAGCACGGTGGTGAAGTTCGAGCCACCGTCGATGCTCATGAGCACGTCGAACGTCGCCGGACCAGTGGCCGAGCGGGTCTGGTCGAACGAGAACGAGATCGGATCGGCATAGCCCGTGGTCGAGCAGCTGATCTGGAAGTAGTCGCCAGCGCTCCAGTTGTTGGCGCTGAGCGAGAACTGCGAGCCGTTGCCGGCCGGCGACGACCACGTGGTTGCCGCAAGCGTGTGGAACGCGCTGAGCGAGGTGCCAGCGGTGAGCTCACCCTGATCGGCGGCGCCGTAGGTGTAGTTGCTGCCAGTGGTGGCGGCGGCAACGGCGGTCGGCATCGTCCAACCGCAGACGAGGGCCGCAGAGGCGCTCGCCGAGGCTGCAAGACCAACAACCGCAGCCAAAAGGAACTGCTTCGTCATCTCAAACTCCTGGATGTTCTAGAGGGACAAGGGACAGGGACAGGACACAAGACACACAAGACATGGACACTCAAGACACGGACACTGACGCGCGCAGAGAGGGACTTCAACGCGAGCAGGCAAGGTAGTGGGCGATCAGGGCAATCGCAACGAAAACCCTGCTTTCCTGCGGCAAAACGCGAGAACTGAACAAACGCGCCGCGACTGATTTTCACTCCGAAATCAATCGCAAGCCGAGCGTGCGCAACGACTTCACCAGTGGATGTTGGTTGGAGTGGCGTCCGCCGTCGATGGTCCGCTTACGGACACGTGCCCCACGCCTGCAGAACCACCGCGAGATCTGCTCCGTCTACAGAGTTGTCATTGTTGACATCGGCTGCGCAGCCCGCGCAAGGACCCCAGGACTGCAGCACCATCGCGAGGTCGCTGCCATTGACGAGACGGTCGCCGTTCACGTCGGCGTCGCACGCGGGCGGCGGCGGCGGGACGGGGTTGAGCCACAGGCAGCCGTTGATGGCGAGCTTGGCGTGGTCGCCGTTGACCTCGCCGGCCCAGCCGGTGAAGAGCGTGTCGTTGGTGTCGCCCGTACCGTCGTCGAACGGCGACGAGTCGCCGCACATGACGACCTTGCCGAGGCCGTAGGTCGAGTACGCAACCATCACGTCGCCGTTGGCACGCGCCGACGTGCGCCAGATCGCGCCCTTGGCGTTGGTGCCGCTGATGGTGAGCGTGGCGCCCGCGCTGTACATCATCGCGGTCACGGTGCCTGCGGCGCCGCGAATGAGCGGATCGGTGGTCGAGGTCGCGACGAACGTGCTCGTCAGCGAGAACTGGTTGACGTTGCTCACGATGCCGAACGGGTTGGTCGCGACGCCGTTGCTGGACGCAAGGTCGTTGATCACGTCGACCGAGTCGAATCCGTCGCTGTTGCGGTCGGACGCGTTGTGGTCGCCGATCAGGAACAGCCCGCCGCCCGCGGCGACGAAGCGCACGATGGCGTTCTTTTCCGCGGCGGAGAGCAGGATGTTGGGCTCGCACATCACGTAGATGCCGTAGTTCGAGAGGTCCTGCGCGTTGGTCGCGTCGCCGTAGGTGATGCGGCCGCCGAGCGGCAGGGTCTCGACGCTGAAGCCACGCTTGACCAGCGCCACGCCCCATGAGGAGAGCGCGCCCTTCCAGTAGGTCTCGGCGGTGGTGGCGGTGATGCCCGACGCGGCGGGCGTCGGGATACGCTGGGGGTTGGACTCGGTTCCGCCGCCCGGGATCATCGCGCCGCCAGTGCCGGTGCCGATGTTGTTGACGTCGGTGTCGAGTACCCAATCCGCGTTGGCGGCCATCTCGGCCTTGGTGGCGTCGAAGAGCACCTTATTTGGGGTGACGCCGGGCGCCGCGAGCGCGGTGGACGAACCGACGAACAGATGCGCGAGGCCAAGGACGAAGACGGTTGCGAAGGTGCGGTACGGCTTCATGTTGTGATCGATCGAGCGCGCGGGGCAAGCGGCGATCTACCACTGTGACAGCCGCCCCCGACGCTACGCAAGAGGTAGCGTCGGGGGCGGCAACAAAACCTGAACGAAAGCCCAATCTGCGCGGCTTATCGGGTGAATCACTTCGTGACGAGCTTGAAGAACTCGCTCGACCAATCCTCGGCCGCCTTCGAGGCGGTGCCGGTGGACGAGTACTTCGCAGTGCCAAGGCGCTGGGTGTCAACGGTTTGCATGTACGCAGCGACCACGCTGCCGATGTCGCCGTCGGTGGCGAACATCTCGCACGAGGCAAAGCCGTAGCCGCGGCGCAGGATCTGGGTCTGCGGCGCGACGTTGAGCAGCGGCTTGTTGGGCTTGATCGCGGTGATCGCGGCGTGGATCACGAGCTTGCGCGCGGGTGCGCCCGCGGCGGCGCCCATGCCGACCTTGAACGCCTCGTTGAGCTTGTTGGTGAACGTCGTGCGGAGCTCGGCGAGCTGCTCGTCGGTCAGGTCGCCGTACGCGCCTTCGGCCGGCGTGGTCACGGGGAGGATGACGACCTCGGTGAACTGCTTGTGGTTGAAGCTCGGCGCCGTCCACTCATGGGTGAGGCTGTCGGTCTCCTTCATCTGCACGTTGTTGGGGATGAATCCAATGCGCTGCTGCGCGGACGAGCCGCACGCGGTGAGCGCCGCGACGGTCGCAGAGACGAAAATGGCGGAGAGGGCGGAGCGAAAGCGGATGGTGTTCCGACGGATGTTCATGGGGTTCCTCATGGTGTGGCGCTGGCTCATGCCAGCAGGCGCCGACTATACCCGCGGAGTTGCCGGTGACGGTCCGACGAATTGGGGGCAATCTTTCGCGCGCTCGCCGCGTTGGCGGTCCCGATGATGGTTTCCTGCGGGCCTCTGGCCGGCGGCGTTGCGGCGGCGCCTCGCGCCAGAAGTCGCCGCATCCCGCACGCCGTGGCATACTCCACCGAATGGACCAATCCTTGGACGCCACGCGGCCACGCAAGACCCTTCCCAAGATCGACGGCCTCTACTGGGCGTTGGTCATCAGCTCGACCACGCTCGGCGAGACTGCCGGCGACCTGATCTCGCAGACGCTTGGGCTCGGATACGGCGGCGGCACGGCGGTGCTGCTTGGGCTGTTCATCGTGGCGATGGGCATCGAGGTCTCGCGGCGCAAGTCGCACGCGGCGCTCTACTGGGCCACGCTCACGCTCGCGTCGATCGGCGGCACGACGCTCTCCGACTGGGCCGCGCGCACGCTCGGGCTTGGCTATCCGATCAGCGCGGTCGTGGTGCTCGCCGCGCTCGTCGTCGCGCTCGTCGCGTGGAAGCTCTCGACGCGCTCGCTCGATCTGAAGGGCGAGCTCACGCGCCGCGCGGAAAGCCTGTATTGGCTCGCGATCTTCGCGAGCAGCACGCTCGGCACCGTGATCGGCGACCTGCTGTCGAAGGACACGCTCGATCTCGGCGAGGTGATCGGCGCCGACGGCAAGGAGCTCGT
>Ga0114981_10002647_pt1 | contig 11520 bp, 7 predicted proteins | sample S_140806_MF_Meta_FD_87028 | JGI IMG/M metagenome (GOLD analysis project Ga0114981, IMG submission 87028) | Freshwater microbial communities from Lake Simoncouche, Canada to study carbon cycling - S_140806_MF_MetaG | ecosystem: Environmental > Aquatic > Freshwater > Lake | place: Lake...
TCACCATTTCCGTAATACGTTTCAGCAGCAATGTAGTCGGTGAAATTTTCCAGATCTAAATAACTTCCTGCGGTTGCCAAATAAGTTGGACTTGCTGCATCGCCATTCGCTACGGCGTTATACATAGGCCAAAAATTATCAAGAGTTCCGTCATTCGGATCCAAGCCATCGAGATAGTTTTCAGTAATTACCGTTACGCTGTCTGAATTGAAACCGTGGTTGCTCTCTACCCAGTGTTTGTTCAACACTTCTCTCAATTCATATTCACCGAAATACTCGCCATTCAAGAAAACAATGACTGGCGAATAACCCATATAATCGGTGTGAGTTCCTTTGGTCAATCGCTGCATATAGGCATCGCGCATGCGAGATCCGTCATAATCGTTACCGCCGTTACGTAAGTTGAAATTTTTAAATTCAGTGACATTGGGCTTATCCGGAATTAACGGATAGTGAATCTTATTAAAACCATATTCATCTCGACACTTCACGCGGAAACTCTTTTGAGGTTGTGCGCGTGACCATCCGCCGTGAATTTTCAATCCAATGCAACCTTCAAACTTTTGAGTGCTATCGGTAGCTATATACTCTATGTATGAAAAACGCTCCCAATCTTCCCAAATATTCGAACCGAAATAAGGATAGTTCGTATTGTAATCCGGAGGACCCAACACATATATACCTGTATTCGTATCGTACAAATTCGCATTATCGGTAGAAATGGAAACAACAGGTAAACCCACATAGGCCTCATTAATAACATAGGTGTTTTTCTCTGTTGGACTCGGCAACACTGAATTGTCTATCGAGAATGCACGCGCTGAAACAACTGTTGTTACAGGAATATCTAATGGCGTTGAATAAACAGTTGAGGTTTCAATGGGAATACTTCCGTCTAACGTGTAGCGTATGACAGCATTTAGGCTTGTGGTGGAAATAGAAACAGTCTGGCCACCTCCGTATATTCCAGCAGGCACATCAATAATTGGTTTCGTTAAAAAAGAAGTGTAACAAACAGCTGAATTCACGGCACCAGGTGTTGGCACTGTGCTGAAACACCAAGACAAACCGCTGTGATTGTAGCTGTAATCAACATTCATCTGCGGAACCGTTACCAAATCTGCAGGAGCTCCAGTTGGTAGCGATAACATAATCTGATCTCCAGTGGACATTTCGAAATTCGTATGCCACGCAATGGGTGCTGTTAAATTCATCCAAGCCAACGCTGGTGCATATTGAATTGCAGTAGTCGTTACTCCAGCAGCTAAGAAGGCGTTGCTCGTTAAATCTGAAGAGTTTGTCGATACGTTGTGCACTTGAATCGCAAGCACATTCTCTCCGTTTACCAAAAGACTCGGCAGAGCCAAAAGATTAACGGTAAACATACTAAGTGGAATACCCTGATAGCCATTCGCCTCGTGGTTAGCCGAGGCAAGGGTATTAAATGGTGTTAGCACTCCCGTTGCACCCAATGAAGCGCGAGCTATTTCAACACCATTGATATAGGCTACAAACCCGTCGTCATAATCCATGTAAAAAATTAAATTCTCAAGGGTTGAAGCATCCGTTATGTTGAATGTCTTGCGCATAAAAACACTCGTTGGAGAAGCTATGGTAGTTCCATCATCGGAATCTCCTGCGCCAATGCCTCCTGCACCTGAGAGCCATCCTGTCAATCCTGTTGCTCCTGGACTTCTCCACGAGGCGTTAGGCTCAGTCGTTGGGACAATATAACTCCACACATCATTGGCCGCTATAACTGTTTCATAGTGATCAATAACAGGAATCCTGTTCTTACCGCTGGTCCAAATTAATTTATGCTCTCCCGGAGTTAAATCATAATCAGGCATCACCCATTTGAATGGAATCAATGGATCATTTGTAATTCCATATCCAGCTATGTTTGTTGGTGAAGTACCGTTGTTTCGAATTTCCACCCAATCGCTATAATCTCCGTCCTCATCGGGAAGAATTGACATGTTGGTTTGTGACAACTCACTCAAATCCACTTGAGCCACCAAGGGGCTCGTCAAAAGTGCTAAAGAAAATAAAATAAATATTTTTTTCATATCGCTTTTTTGGTCCATATACTACAAACTTACCTCAAACAACATAACATTCGTTTAACATTCGGTTAAACAGGACCTATTCTTGGCTTCGTGCTATATTTGCAAAAATTTGTTTCAATGAAAAACATTGCAGTTATCGGTGCGGGCACCATGGGAAATGGAATCGCGCACGTCTTCGCGCAAAACGGATTCACCGTTCAATTGATCGACTTGAATGAAGCACAATTGGAAAAGGCCGTTGCTACGATTTCTAAAAACTTAGATCGTCAGGTTGCTAAGGGCTCTTTAACCGAAGAACAAAAGGCCCAAACCCTTGCGAACCTTTCCACTTCCAACTCCATTGAAACAGGCGTGGCCAACGCAGAGCTAGTTGTTGAAGCGGCAACTGAAAATGTTGACCTTAAACTTAAAATATTCCAAACCCTCGATGCGAACGCTCCGGCAAATTGCATCTTGGCTTCCAATACGTCTTCAATAAGCATTACTAAAATTGCCTCGGTAACGAACAGACCATCACAAGTCATTGGCATGCACTTCATGAATCCAGTTCCTGTTATGAAACTGGTTGAAGTGATTCGCGGATACAGCACTTCAAACGAAGTGAACGAAAAGGTATTTGAGATTTCGAAGCAACTTGGAAAGGTACCGGTTGAAGTGAACGACTACCCTGGATTCGTGGCGAATCGCATTTTGATGCCAATGATCAACGAAGCCATTTACACATTGTTTGAAGGTGTTGCTGGTGTGGAAGAAATTGACACGGTAATGAAACTCGGAATGGGACATCCAATGGGCCCTCTTCGTTTGGCCGATTTCATTGGTCTCGATGTTTGCTTAGCTATTCTTCGTGTAATGCACGACGGATTCGGTAATCCGAAATACGCGCCCTGTCCTTTATTGGTAAACATGGTTGCCGCAAAAAAATTAGGCGATAAATCTGGAGAAGGTTTTTATATTTTGAATAGAGAAACAAAAGAGACAACTGTTTCGCCTTCTTTTTCAAAATAATTCAACGTGAAAATTCATCACGACTTTTCTTCATTCAAAGAAGTTAAAAATCCTGTCTTAACTATCGGCACGTTCGATGGTGTTCACTTGGGGCATCAGGCTTTGCTTTCGCGCATGAAAGAGCTGGCTCTCGAAGTAAACGGAGAAACCGTTGTGCTTACATTCTCGCCTCACCCGCGAACTATTCTCTTCCCTGAAGATCACGGCATTCAATTGCTTTCAGACACCAACGAAAAAAGACAATTCCTTTCAGATTGCGGGGTAGATCATCTGATTGAATTTCCATTCACCATGGAATTCGCAAAAAAATCGGCGTTCGAATATGTGCGCGATTTATTGGTTGTTGGAATGAATGTGCATACGGTTATCGTAGGATACGATCACCGCTTCGGAAGAAACCGTGAAGGGAACTTTCAGAAATTGTTGGAATATGCTGACATGTTTCAATTTCAGGTTGAAGAAATTCCAGCGCAACTCATCAACGAAAGCGAAGTAAGTTCTACGAAAATTCGAAATGCTATTTCAGTTGGAAAGGTAGAGTTCGCGAAGGAAGCAACCGGTCGCAACTATGTGCTTTCGGGGACTGTTGTACACGGAAAAGGGAACGGAAAGAAAATTGGTTTTCCAACCGCAAACATAAAAATTTCCGATCCGCTGAAACTTATTCCAACAAACGGAGTCTATGTAGTAGAAACCAACATTAACGGAATAAACTACCGCGGAGCCATGAACATTGGAACACGTCCTACATTCGAATTAAACGGAAGCCGCTCGCTAGAAGTGCATGTCATTGGGTTTCACAACAGCCTCTATGAACAGCCCTTGCAAGTAGAATTTATTCGGAAGTTACGCGACGAACAAAATTTTGGTTCAATTGATGCGTTGAAAGAACAACTTGCAAAAGACATTGCCAATGCGATTCGCTAAAACAACACTTTTCTTTTTTGTTTTTTCATTCAACTTTATCGTTGACTCGCATGCGCAGTTGGTCTCTTGGGATAAATTAGACACGTGTAAAATTTACACCGACCTCAACCTCGCTTTAAAAGAACCATCCAAGGTTTACCGCCTTCATCTCAACAGAAAAAAGTATACAGAGATTCCGCAAGAAATATTTTTACTCTCTAACTTGAATGATCTTCAACTCGATAGAAACAAGATCAAAACCATTCCAACAAAAATCAACGAGCTTCCTTTTTTACAAAGATTGAGCATCAATGAAAACGTGGTTGATTCCATGCCACCGGCTCTTTTCAATTTAAAAAATCTACGCGTACTCGAATTAGGAGATAATTTTATAAGTACCCTTCCAGACGAAATAGAAAAATTACAAGAGCTTCGAATATTGGCGCTTTGGGACAATCCCATCGACTATTATCCAAATGCTTTAGGATCATTGAAGAACTTAACGCATCTCGATTTTCTTCACAACCAAATGAGCTACGGAACGCAAGATCGCATTCTTCAAATGATAGACCCGAAGAAAATCAAGGTGTATTTTTCAACCCCTTGCACTTGCGAGGACGGCCATTAAAATCTTAAACTTTATCGAAGTCGATCACGACTGTATCTGAAACGGGTTCGCATTGACAAGTCAACACGAATCCTGCATTCACCTCACCCGGTTCCAATGCGTAATTGAGTTTCATGTCTACCTCTCCTTCTTTCACGTGTGCACGACACGTGCAGCACATGCCACCTTTGCATGAAAAAGGAATATCGAGGCCGGCACGCTGCGCCGCATCGAGTATCATTTCACCCGTCTTCGGCATTTTGAATTGCGTATAGTTTCCGTCGAAAATAACGGTAACATCGGCTTGTCCTTCCAACACCACTTCCTTCTTCACTACCGGAGGTGCTTGTTTCGCTTGTCCAGGCGATGCAAACAATTCGAAATGAACATTCTCTGAAGCCATTCCATTCGACAAATAAAAATCTTTCACCGCGCGAATCATGGGCTCGGGTCCGCAAACAAAAACTTCCGAAACGGTATCCATTGGAATGAAGCGTTGCGTATATCCTTCAATCTTCTCTGCATCTATTCTTCCATGAAAAAGAGCAATGTCATTCGGCTCACCACTTAACACATGAAACACACGGAAACGGCCGAGGTAAATGTCCTTCATGTCTTCAATTAAATCGCGGAAAATAATTCCACTAAAATGTCTGTTTCCGTAAATCAAACTGACTTCCGACTCTGGGTTATTTTGAAGCAAGGTGCGCGCAATCGAAAGCATTGGGGTAATTCCACTTCCAGCTGCATACAGCACCACGTGCGTCTTTCCATCTATATTATTCGGGGTGAAGTGACCCATAGGGTTCATCACCTGCATTTCCATTCCTGCCTTCACCTCAGAAGTTGCCCAAGTGGAAAACACTCCCCCATCGACGCGCTTAATAGCCACACGTAATTCACCATCATTCGTTCCGCTGCAAATCGAATACGATCTGCGAAGATCTTCACCGTTTATATTCGCCCGAAGTGTTAAGTATTGTCCCGGTTTGAAGGCATAGCGCTCCATCAAATCTGAAGGAACGTTAAACGCAATAGAAACACTATCGGCAGTTTCCTGACGAACATCGGAAACGGTTAAGGCGGCAAAGGTTGGTCTCATAATATTGAAAAGGCAAAAATAGGCCAACCATGTTCTGAATAAGAATTTTTCACAGCTGATATTTGCAATGATTATGTTTAAGGTGAATGAACTAAATTTGTTCTTATGGAAATGGAAATCGCTCTTCAAAAATTTCAGCAATACATAGATGCTGAAAATAAAATCGAAGCAAAAGATTGGATGCCCGAAGGCTACCGCAAGACCCTTATTCGTCAGATTGGGCAGCACGCGCACAGCGAAATCATTGGGATGCTTCCTGAAGGAAATTGGATTACCCGCGCCCCATCACTTCGTCGTAAAGCCATTTTGTTAGCGAAAGTTCAAGACGAAGCCGGACACGGTTTATACTTGTATTGCGCAGCAGAAACAATGGGTGTTGATAGAGATACCATGACCGAAGAAATGCTTTCAGGAAAAGCTAAGTACTCTTCCATTTTCAATTACCCAACTACTTCATGGGCCGACATTGGTGCAATTGGTTGGTTGGTAGATGGCGCAGCTATTGTGAATCAGGTTTCGTTGCAACGCACGAGCTACGGTCCATACAGCAGAGCGCTCATTCGCATTTGCAAAGAAGAAAGTTTTCATCAACGTCAAGGATATGAAATTTGCATTGCGCTTTCGAAAGGAACTGCAGAGCAAAAGAAAATGTTGCAAGATGCTTTCAATCGTTTCTGGTGGCCAGCGTTAATGATGTTTGGTCCGTCTGACAAAGACTCTGCGCATAGCAGCCAGAATATGATTTGGAAAATCAAACGTCATTCGAACGACGACATGCGTCAGAAGTTTGTAGACATGACGGTTGCTCAAGCGGAATACTTAGGACTTACCATACCTGATCCAGATTTAAAATGGAATGAAGAAACGGGGCATTACGATTTCGGTGAAATCGATTGGACCGAATTCAACGAAGTGGTGAAAGGAAACGGACCGTGCAACAAAGAGCGTATTGCTGCGAAGCAAAAAGCTTGGAGCGAAGGCGCTTGGGTGCGTGAAGCGGCCGTTGCGTATGCTGAAAAGCAAAAAGAAAAAGCCGCACAAAGTGCAGCTTAATTATCATTTAGAAATTTTCTGAAAATATCCAGATCCTTCGATCTGCTGATTGTTATCGCCCTGAACATTGTAAATAATGTAATAGGTTCCATCGGCAGCTTCATTTCCATTTACAAACCCATCCCACACCGCATTCGGCGCATTCAATTCAGCAACAACTTGTCCCCATCGATTGAATATCTGCGCTTCTTGGGTTACTGCATTTTCAGAGAAGATGGTAAAGGCATCGTTCAAGCCGTCAGTACCGAACGTGAAAATAGTTGGAACCAACACAATCAACGGCTGCGAAGTAAGGGCTGTAATTAAAAGGGTAAACGCATCCGGACAATTTCCGTTTGAGTTCACGGTAACCGTGTATACTCCGGCATTTGAATAAAGACTTGAAGTAGACTCGTTCCCTGCGCTTGTGGCATTGAGTCCATTTCCAAAATCCCATGTATAGTTCAAAGCAGGGTTAGACTGATTTACAAAATTCACTTGAAACGGTATAAAGCCTTCAAGGGGATTTGCGGAAATATTCCAATTCAAATTTTCAACCACAACATCTATACTGCCATTCACTGAACATCCATTAATGTCTGTAGCGGTAACGGAATACGTTGCGCTAATAGCAGGACTTTCAGTAATGGAAGTTCCAACTGAACCCGTTGACCACACGTAAGAAATTGGGTCTATTAAATTCAATGAAGAAGCAAGTAATTGCGTTGACTCTCCTGGACATAACAGCGTATCGCCTGTGATGGAAACAGAGGGTTCGGTTATGACAACGGTTAAACTCGCTTCACAGTTGTTTGCGTCTAAGGCCGTAACAATATAGCTTCCACCCACTAATCCAGTTGCGGTAAGCGCATTGCCACCAATCGGAGACCAAGAGATCGTAGGAGTTCCACTTCCACCCGTAATAGAAACTGTAGCACTTCCGCTACTGCTGTTGCATCCGGCAGATACACTGCTCACCAACGAAAGTTCAAACACAGCTGGTGAATCTAAGGTAACCGCTAAGGTGTCTGCGCATCCATTCGCATCGGTACTTATTAAAGTGTAGTTTCCCGAAGGAATATTGCTCCAGGTATCTCCTACATGTTGTCCCAGCTGCCAATTGTATACATACGGATCTTGTCCGCCAGAAGATTGCACCGAAAGACTTCCCGACGATTCTCCGTAACAAGCAATGGGCGTTGAAGCTGTAACCACAGTTACAATATCTGGACAAGGCAAAACAATGGCGCAAGCTGTCAGCTGAGCTGAACTTGAAATCAGTAAAGATTGTCCTGTTGCATCAACCACTTGAACGGGAAAAGCAACAGGTGCAGGAATAGATGCATTTGAAGAAAACGTGCTCCACGATGTAACATTCACCGCGCACCCTGGTGGTGTAGAACAAGGTTGAATAAATGGAGGAAGGCCGGGGAAACAGGCGCTGCAATCTTGCGTTGTAATCTGCGATTGCCAATTGTACGGTGCTACGCCGCCAGAGGCCTGCCAATTTCCATTTTCGTCTATACACACATCAAGTCCTGCGCAAGGCGATACATTTACCTGCACCGATTCAGAGCCACATGCTAAGGCATAGGTTATTGTGAATGTGCCGGTTCCTGCAGCAGACGGTGTAAACACACCCGTTGAGGAAACACCAGGTCCCGACCATGTTCCTCCTGCAGTGGCTGCAGTAAGGGTTACAGCGCCATCGGTAATACAAAAATCAGCCGGATGACAGATGGTGGCATCGCAACACGCAACAGGAATAGCAGCGCAAGCTCCGGCAGCAATAACTTGAACACTTCCCGAACGAGAAGAGCTGTTGTAAGTTCCGGTGCTTCCGCAAGCGACAATATCTCCGTTCAATCCAATATGCACGTCGTATACTTTGAATGTCGTTGGATACGACGCTAGCTGATTCAAATTCGCATCGAATTTCAATACGGCGTTAGTAGATCCAACATATACATTTCCGCAATCATCTATGGCCAGTCCACTGTTACTTACGACAAAATCACCGAATGCTGTGGTTGCATTTCCTGCGGGAATATTCGCGGAATTTAATACTGCGCCTGTAGTTAAATTTCTTTTTTGAACTTGCGTTCCATTCTGCGTGTAAACAAAACTATCGGTGGCTCGAATGGCCATGATTCCGGTATTGTTCACACGAAAATCTTCACATTTATAGCCGAGATTATATCCAGAAGAAACCTTGTACAACAGACTGTTGTTGTTTCCACACAAATCGAAATTTTGATGAATAACTCCCAACGTATCTTGGGTTAGCCAAAAATATTTTCCATTCGGATTGGCGGTTATTGAGCGCACTTCTTGAATGGTAGGCGGAAAGCTGAAGGCATTGCCGCTTGCAACAGTTTGAGTATTCAAAACGTTGCCAGTTGCCACATCTATTTCGAAAATAGCTGCTAAGAGATTTGTTGCAAATCCGGTGGTTCCTCCCAAGACTAATTTTGATTGATCGCAATTGAAACTGATGTTCCAAAATTCATCGCTTGAAAATAACCCACCCGGATTGGGATTGTTCCAAACTATTCCACCCGAAGTATTTACTTTTTGAATAGCCGCTGTTGAACCAGCTGTGATATAAGAATTTCCAAGATTGTCTGTTGCGAAAGTTCCAAGCCAAACGTTAGAAGTGTCGTAAGGGGTGTTGTAGGTCCATTGTAAAAGTCCAGCATTGTTGTACTTCAGCAATTGCATGGGCATTACGCCGCCAATGGCATATACATTTCCAGCGGCATCGGTTTCGCATTCCCACACACAGTCCCAATTCGAAGCAAAGGTGGGAGTTTGCACCCACGGGTCTATGGTTATTGGAACCTTTTCATCGTAGTTTGAAATTTGAAATCCAATTTTATTCGAAGACTTCTGAATGAACCCAGAGGAAATAAATTTTTTCGATTGTGTTTCGAAGGAATACGGCTCGTGATCAATGATGTCTCCAAATTCTGTTGGAATATGAACAGCTCCGTCGATTAGATTCACATCTTTCGAGTACGTCATTTCAATACGTTCAGACTTACTTCCATTGCGCAACTCGAAAGCGTATTTGATGCCGCTTTCCGGATGAACAGTAAAGACGACATCGACCCCAGGCCAAGCGTTTTCTATTCGAAGTTTTTCGTAACACTTTGCACCTTGAATACCTTTGCAAACACCGTCTGATTCGATGGAATAATTTCCGTAAAAGGCACATAATTCGGACGGCACATACTTGCAATTTCCTTCTCCAATATTTACAGTTACAAAATCATTTCGAAAAGAAAACTTCGCATCTTCTCTTTCCGATTCTTTGTATTCCGAAATGGTTTGAATGGATTTTTTCTCAGAATGTTTTTCGTTTTTTTTAACCTCTAAAAACGAATAAACCCAACCTTTCGGCGTAAAGAAGATTCGAGTACTGCCCCAGTCTGCGGCATAAAGAATTTTCTCTCCAATTACTTTTTCCTCACTCGAAAACTGTCCTTTATTTTCTACAAACACTCGCTCTCGCTCATATTTCCTTTCCCACTTGTTCTGAGCATTGGCTGAAAAAACAAAAGCAAATAATAAGATTGCAGTTTGAAGTATTTTCATACTGCAATATAAATACAACCCTTATTTAAATCCTTGCAAAAGTTTGATTAAATCACTTTTCTCCTTTACCCCAGCCTCTCTCCAAACTATTTCTCCCTTCTTAAAAACCATAAGTGTTGGAACAGATCGCACATTGTATTTCGCGGCCACAGCTTGATTGCGATCAATGTCGATTTTAATAATTCGTGCATCATCACCAATGACAGTTGCCAATTCTTCTAAGATTGGACCTTGGTATTTACACGGCCCACACCATGTTGCGAAGAAGTCTACTAACACGGGCTTATCGCCTTGAATAATATCGTTGAAGCTTCCTTTCATTTTTGTTGAATTAGCGATTGCATTTTATTCCAGCTACCTGCGTTGTGAACATTGGTGAAACCCATTTGCTTCAATTGTGAAACAGCGGCACCGCTTCTCATGCCGCTTCTGCTGAACCAAATCTGCCTTTGGCTTTCCTTTCAAGAATGAAAATAGTCCCATTACACCAAAGAATTTACTTCCATCCAACCACCACCGTTGTAAACCTCTTCTACACCTTGTTGTTGAAGGTATCCGGTTGCTTGTCCGCTTCTTCCACCTGAAAGGCAACACAGCACCAAAGGCTTCGGCATGTTTTTGAACTCTTCTACTTTCGTTGGCACTTCTTGTAACGGAATATTTATTGAACCCGCTACATGTCCACTTTGAAATTCTTCTCTTGAACGGACGTCAACGATTGTTGCTGTTCCATTTTTTAAAGCTGCTAATACATCCATTGTTTTGAATTTTTAGCGAAGGTAGAATAGGAAATTGAAAGGTGCTGTGAGGAGAGTCACATAATGTGCAAGCACGAATGTTGCGAAGCAACGAATGTGTAAACACGAATGCCTACGGCGAATGTCTTCGACGGTTTTTTTTATTACGACTAAGGAAATATGAAATAGGAATTACGAAGTAGGCATTACGAAGTAGGAGTAACAAAGTTCCCATTACACAGTAGGAATAAAATCTTCGATTTTCCAATTACGAAGTTCCCCAGCCCCTTAGGGCGACATGAGTAATGCCCCCAGTGAAGCTGGGGGAAAAAGGTTGAGATAAACACAAACTCTTAAGACAAGAGCGCTATCTTATGATTCTATCCCCCAGCTTTGCTGGGGGCATTTCGGATGCCGCTCGCGAAGCGAGCTCCTATTTCTGCATAACAAACCTCTTCACCA
>Ga0114981_10002649_pt1 | contig 11514 bp, 12 predicted proteins | sample S_140806_MF_Meta_FD_87028 | JGI IMG/M metagenome (GOLD analysis project Ga0114981, IMG submission 87028) | Freshwater microbial communities from Lake Simoncouche, Canada to study carbon cycling - S_140806_MF_MetaG | ecosystem: Environmental > Aquatic > Freshwater > Lake | place: Lake...
CCCAACGTCCGACCCTTCCTCCTCCTGGAAAACGAACCTTCGTTGATCTCTCATCCGCACGTCAAATGGGACGACACCCCGTTTTGTCTTCTTCCACATCACTTCTCCAACGCTAAACCCCGCAATAATTGACTCCCCGAATCCCCTGTAAAGGGTATCAATGTCAAGTTCTTCTAGAACCTCCGTAACAAAGTCACGAACCGCAATATCGCCCGGTTTGTCTGAGAACTGCTCTACGTACCATGGTCGTGCTGTTACTTCTTGCAGTAGTTTAGAGTAGCACCCTTGAACTTGCTCATCAAAGAGCAACCTAGTATAAACAGAGAGTGCGCGGTTACCACCCTTGTTGATGAGGAGGTCGTCGCTCGGCCGCACGAGAGAATTTCCAGCACCCGTGAAGGGCGAGGACGAACCGAACATGTAAATGGACGCAAGTCCATAAGGGTTTGAAGTATACTTCGCCGTTTCTCCAGAAGGAACTGGGGCAGTTTTGAATCTGTTTGCCATTACTTCTTCCTCCTTGCTTCGGAAACACCTCTGGAAATAGATTGTTTAGTTTCCGCACTTTGTTTCTTACCGATCTGCGCTTTCCTGCGATTCTCAGTTGCCTCTGGAGATCTGTTTGTGTTTACAGGGAACGCCAAGCGTTTGTTAACCCAACCCTCTCCCGGACATTCAAATGCACGAGTTTGCTCAACGCCATTGTTCCACCACAGTTTTCCTTTAGTCTTTGCCCCCATTTCTGCTGCCTGCCCTTCCACCATCCTCTGTATTTTGCCCTCAACGAACTCCGGGGTTTGCCACGGGTGATCGCCGCTAACCCATCTTTCTTTCTCCCTCTTACCGTTGATTTCTCCTATGCGTTTTGCCCTCACAGGGTCCTTGTTAAGTTCAACAAAGGGGGAAACTGCGCCTTCTTGCTTGCTCCAGTGGTTGTCCCCCAGCATACTCTCACTGTTTGCGATACGTGCCATTTCAAACTCGCGAGAGTTCGGCACATGCCGTTCTTTTGTGTATTTAGACTTCATGCTCATAGAGTGAAATGCTTTGCCGGTTTTGGCAGTTTTCCGGTGCTGAACTCCGTACCTTTTACGGCACGCATTCCACAGAAGCATGTGAGCGATAAAGTGCTCCCTCGCGGTCAGATAAACCACCCTGTCATTCTCACCGAAGATCGCCTTGATGAACACATGATGCTTCTCAACATAGCACGGTGCAGTCGCCTTCGTCCACCCGCGTTGCTCTGCTTTTCGCATTAGTTTGAGATAGTGTTTTAGACAGTTCACAAAGGTCCACGTCGTTGACTCATTTTACCCCTCAGTTCGCCAGCGTAAATCGCAGTGCCGGTTGGGGCACACCGTTTACACCATACTCGATGAAGATGACGTACAGACCATCATCTCCCTGAGTCCAGTCGCCTCTGACACTCAACGAACTCAGACCGTCAACATTCTGCTGGATGCTCGTCTCAATCGCCGAGTTGATCAGTCCGGGTTCTAGAATCTCAAGGATGTAGTCACCGATGCCGTATTCTGCACGCATCACCCGTTCGTAATATCGCGTCTCGACGACACTCCTAACCTGCTGCGTCACCAGGTCATAGTCAACACTGGTCGCCAGATTACCGTTGCTCACCGTCAGGGGGTACTTGATCCCCCGAATGTTTGGGGAGAGCGGTTCGGTGATGTTAGGGTTGACCATCAGAGTGTCGTGTCAGTGTTGTTCGATCGATGTGCCATGTGCTGCTATCGGTGCATCATCGAATAAATCTTTTCGCGAGTTGCATCTCGAGGATGCGCACTCGTTTGTTGATCTCCACTTTCGGAAGACCCGACTCGATCAGTCTCTCGATCTCTTGTCTGACCTTGTCGTGACCCATGACAGGGTAGAACGCAGGGTCCACATAGTTCTCGCTCTTCTCTGCCCCTGAGAGAAGCGAGAGGCAGAGCACCTCCGTGGAGATGCCCCGTTCCCTCGCTTGTGACTCAAGGCGAAATAAGAGAGAGTCTGGCAGTTGTAGGATTAGGTCCGTTGTCGTTTCGACTCTCATGGTTCTCAGAAGGTGGCGTTGCTGTTACCTAGACCGCGAATGTCGAGTTCGTTCTGCATGGCGCCGATTGCCACGCGGATAAGGTCAATCTGAATCCGCTCCAGAGTCGGCACCGGAGTGACGAACACCTGAGCATTCACAATCCCCTCCTCCAACGTAGCAGCGGTGTTGATTCGCTCGTCGCAGATGATCGTGAAGGCATCCTTCGGACGATTGCCGAAGAGTGCTCCGCGAACGTACAGTTGGTTGAGAACGTTATTGCCGATCGAGATGATTTGGTTGTAGATGACGCCAAACCCATCAATCACATTGAAGATCTGACTGTCGAATGCATTGCGCAGACTACCGTACACCACGTTGAGAATAACGCGAGTGTTGACGAACTGGTACAGACGTTGCTGTGCATCGGCAGTGTTGACTCGGCAGCGACCACCCCAGATGAACACTGAAGTTTGCGGGTACCCGGGCAGGGTGCGGATGGCGTTGCATCCCTTCGGGTTCAGCAGGTTCTGCTGATCCGAATTGATGGCGATCTGAGCACCGACTGCATCTGCAAGTTGGTACTTGACACCAGCAGGAGGGAACTGGTAACCTTCAGCACGGTAGCGACGGACAGCCACGCCAGTCACGTAAGGCGACGGGGGAATGAACTGACCGGCAGCGTTCCGGACGTAGGGACCATAGAAAGCGATGAAACCGAGAGGGTTGGAGTACCGCTGACTGTCGTCGAGAAGACGAGTGACAGTGTCCACACCTGCCTCGACCTGAACTGCCTGCGGCACACCGTCGAAACCAACGCCACGCAGTGCGTCGCTGATGATCTCAGTCGAGGTGATGGCGTCGAAGTTCCAGAGGTTGGAGGGAGGTGTGACTTCGGGGGTGTACACCAGGGAGACGGCGGACCCGTACAGCACCTGACCGGCGCTGGGGAGGTAACCACCGGACGCAGCGGCAGGAACCACACGCCACAGGTAGGCACTGCCTTCCTGCACTACGACGATCCGATCGCCAACAACAACGGCAGTGGTACCGTCAGGGGCGAAACCAGCAGCAGTGACCACGGTGAAGTAAACACCGAGGAGGTCAGCGAGGTAATCGTTGATGTCGGCGTTGGTGTCACCGTTGGCGAGACCAGCGGCAGTCGAGTACGGTGTCACAGCAGCGACAGCACCGGCACCGGTAGGGTTGTACGTACCACCCAGAATCGGATTGATGGCAGGAACCAAGAACGCCTCGGAGACGTAGGACTGCTTGACCGTGGGCACGCAGTAGTAGTTGGCGACAGTGGTAGTGGTGTCACCGGGGTCAACCAGTTCCAACTCGGGAAGCCACCCTGCCTCGGTGGTCTCGCCCCAGGCAGAGATCTCATCCTGACTGAGAACGCTGGCGCTCTCGTTCAGATAGATGGAGACAGTCGGGTTGGTTGCAGCAGCAGCAGGTGAAGCAGCAGCGGCAGCCGCCTGGTTATCCACGGTGCCGGAGTTGAATCCGTACTTGCGACCGCGAGTGAGAGGAACGGTGGGCAACTCGGCGAGTTGCGAGGCAAGAGCACCGCCACCCAGCATGGAGGAGTACACGACAGTCGGTTTGGACTGAACGACGTACCCGCCACTAGGAATGCTGACGAAAGTGCTGGCAGCGTATGTCGTGACGTTTGTCGACAGTACGAAGGTGTCGGTGTCGATGACAGTCACGAAGTACAGGTTGCGAGCAGTCCGAGTGGTTGCACGCACCAGGGCCACCTCGTCGGCACCCTTCTTCGTCATGATAGCCCGCGTGAACAGCACGTTTTGACCGCTCTGCAGACCATGACCCTTGACGTCGAACACAGCAGCGCCTGTGAACCGCGCCACGGTGCCAGCATAAGTGGTGACCGAGACGGCAGGGTTGAACAGCGTCCGAGTGGTGAACCCGAGGCGGTAGTCGTTGGTCGACTTCTGCAGTGTGGCAGGCAGGTGGTTCGTGTTGATGAACTGGTTGCTATCGGTGACGTTCTGAATCAGATCGGAGGTCTGCGAGTTGATCGTGACTTCCAGGTCGTAATGAGGCGTCAGATAGCTGAGAGTGCAGGTTCCGGTGGTGCTCGGGTAGGTGATGGCACCGGCAGGGGCAGCGACCAGTTTGTCAGTACCGCCAGCAGCAGTCACAGCGGTGAGCACCGACTGCGCTTCGGAGGCAGTGGCGCACAAGAACACCTTGTTCAGCGAGTAGTCGCCAGTGACAGCGATATCGGCAGGGGGTGCGACAACGTAGACATCGGTGCCATTGAGGTCGACGGCACCCACCACACCAGGGACGGCAGCGAGGGTGAAGGCATTACCAGCACTCGTGGCGTCGCTCAGCACAACCTTCTGAATGGTCAGTGTGACCGGCCAGTAGTTGACCATGTCGGGCAGGGTGACGATACCCCGAGCAGCGTTGGTGACTGCGGAGTCAGCGTAGACGCCGTTGTCGAGCAGACCGATCTTCGTATCGATGGGCACCTCGTTTACAGACTGTTCGATGGCAGTCTGGGGGGAGGAACCAGCGACGATCTCTTGGAAGGTGGCACGATTGTAGGAGACGGACTCGCCGACCCACTTATAGATCACGTTGTCGACGAGGTAGCTATTGCCCTCGACGAGATCCGCCGACGCACTGTGCGGTGTGTACAGGGAATACTTGTTGACATCGGTGACAAGGAACGGACCGGGATCAGCGAGTGCCATCCACTTGTAGGATCCGCTGGCGCAGTGAGCAGCAGCAGCAGCACCGATGGCGGAACGACCGGCAGCGTCGAACTGAGCGTAGGCAGTCGGGGTGATCAGGTAACCCTGGTCCTGCTGACCGTCGAAGGCAGTGTTGATGCACTGGATGTAGTCCTGGGGGACGCGAACCAGATTGCTGCTCTGACCGACGATGTTGCGAATGTCGTACCCGTTCTGCATCAGAACGTACTTACCACCCACAGGAAGCACCTGAGTGACAACAGTCACAGGGGCATTGAAGGTCGTGGAGGCGATGGTGACGTAACCCTGGTCAGAATCAGACAGGGGGTCGAGGTCGTTGGCGAGACCAAAGTCGCGGACGTAGACCGAACTGCGAACACTGGGGTTGCTCTCGATGGCAGCAGCGACGGCGGATGCCAACGCAGAAGCGATCTTGCGGTTGTTCACCGCATCACCAGCGATGTAGTTCGCGGGGATCACGACAGGAACACCCAGCCACTCACCGCTGTCGGTGTAACCAGTGCTGCCATCTCCAGCGACGAGACGAGTGCCGTTCAGAACCATCTGAACATACACCACATCGCCTGCCTTCAGATTGGTAGGAAGGTCAGTGCTGTTGGTCTTTGTGCCCGAAGGGAGGAATGAAATCTCGACAATCTGATCCGGTGTGCCAACGCGAACGACTCGCAGATCGCCCACCTGAGCATTTTGGAAAAACTCGTTGACGCAGTTGTACGCCAGCAGAGGAATGCGATCCTCAGGGGCAGAACCACCCACGAGCAGTTTGTACTCGGACAGCGAGGTGATTGCAGTCGGGGTGTTGAACGGAAAGACTGTTACTGGGGCAGACTCAGGTGCCTCCACCAGCATGTAGACGGTGGAGAATGCGGAGATGCCTGCGTTAGCTGCTACGCCTGCGCCCTCATTGATGTAAACACCAGGGGCACCAGGAGTGATTCCGGAACTGCCCAGGGAAAATGTCGCCATGTTGAAACTCGATACACCCTCTTTTCGGGCGTCTCTGTCGGCAGGGAAGAATCCGACGTGGTCTCCTAGGAGGTGACGCTTAGGGAGGTTTTACCCTCTCACACCTGCCCGATCACTGCCTCATCGGAATCTTGTGTGTACCCATTGAGTCGCACGCGATCTTCGACCGCAGGGAGAGAGTACTTAGTGATTGCTTCAACGTACGACTGCTCAGTGGTAAACGGGGCGATGCTGTCGCTCACTCGCGCATTCGGTAATCCGTACACACCGGATGTCTGTTTCAGACTACCATTGCTCACCGAGGGAGATGGGAGTCGCAGTTGAGCACCGAGGGGTGGTTCCGTTACGACGTCCCACTGGGGGTTTTGCTCCAGAACCTCGCGGTATGCCAGAGAGTCAGTGTAGAACAGGTACCCCAGTTTGCGCCATGTAAACTCCTGTTGCCACGCTAACGAAATCATCGTTTCTGGGCACGTGCCATAAGACGAGCACCAATCGAGGTACCACGGTTCAGATCAAACCCGTTTTCGTGTGCCAGTTCTTTCGCTGCCTTCTCGAGTTGCGGCAGTGTCTGGGGCACGAAGGGGTCAACCTTGTCGTCGGTTTTCTTCGCCAGTTTTTCACGGACGTCGGTCTGCACCTTCTCGGGGGCAGCAGCAGGTGCGGGACCCTCGGACTCCTTGCTGCCAGTCTTCAGAGTGTCCGCAACAGGCTCAGACTTCTTCGCCACTGCACGTTTCGCGATTTTCGGTGCTTCCTCCACCACTGCGGTTTCAACCGCACTTTCGGGAGTCTGCACTTTTGTTTCTTCAGTCATTTTGGTAGACGTGTCGATGACTAGTTTTACCCTCACTCCAGTATGTGCTTCCACGCGATCTCAGGCAGTTGCTTGAGCGCGACGTCCGGGATTCCCATCCACGGTCTCGCCGGCATCTTCTGCGTTCCGAACTGGTGATACACGCCATAAGGCACTGTTTTCACCATAAACCCTTCTGAGGTCGGAATGATCTCAGCAGTGTCCTGCATTTTCCCAGACGCACGCAGGATCGGTGCCCCTGGCCACCGTCGCTTCTTCCGAATGGCATACTTCGGACTGAGTTCCTGCCAAGGGCGACCGGTGTTGGGATCCACCTCTTGCCGCCACGGCACCTGCATGTGGTTCTTGAGCAGAATCGGTGCGAACTCTTTCTGAGTCGGTTTCCACCATCGATCAACGAACATTTTCAGTCGCAGACCCTGCCACCGAAAGTTAATCACGAGTCCTCATTTCTTGGGGGCATTCTTCTCGACAACGTGTATCATCTGCTGAATCTTGCTCATGGGTTGCATCTCCAGCCAGTCAATCGCACCATCCCATCGTTGTTTGTTGAGATGCCACCCGAGTTCCAACCAGTTCTCGACTGTCATGATCGTCTCCTCTAGCAGAGTCTCAACAACCCACTTGACGGCGGTCCGGTATGTCGTGGAGGTAACCTGGTCCAACACCTCTTCGTTCAGCAGCAGTCGCGTGACGAGTTTGATGTATCCCTCCTTGCGGTCTCTGAGGATCTGCGCCAGGTAGAAGTCCCTGGGTCGGACTTCACGCAGGTGAAACGGGGGCGAACCGTCAACACTCACCAGATACGTGAAGTCCTCCAGATCCTCTACGGTCAGTTTGGGTCTTCGCCCTCGTCCTCACCGTTTGCTTTGGCGACCAGGTCGCTCAATTTCTTGAAGTCGCGGACACCGAGTTCGAGGATCTCGTCGTAGGTGATTTTCACGTCGCCGACGATCAATCGTTCAATGACCTTCATGCCTCGCTCGATATCACCGGAGTTCGCCAGTTCTTTCTCCATGTACACGAGATCGCGTCCGGTCATCTCTCGAATCACAATCTCACGACCGTCCTTGAGTTTCGTGGAGAATGTTTCGAGACAAGGTGTGATTGTTTGACTCTTCGCAGGTGATGTGGTGTTGGCAGTGTCTTCAGAGATGGTTCGCATGTTGTGTTCAGTGTGTGCGTTATCCAGTTTTACCCTGGCCTGGAACAGTCCCTCATCAAGGGAAAAACTCCCCTCGCCCGCAGGCAAGGAGAGCAATATGTCAGTGGCAGTTTTCCAGCTCTTTTCGGCGCCATCCAAATCCCCCATGTCTAGACGATCATCAACGTCAAGAAGCCATGAGAGGGCTATCTCCCTCCGATAGGAGGGGTCAACGGGGAACGGAAATGGCACGGTATCAGACCTGCGTATAGCAAACCCGGATCTCTCCCCGAGAGGGAGACGCCAGAGCGGAAAATGCGCCGTAGGAGAGGTCAAGATCCCGACCACCGACGAAAGGACCACGGTCGTTCACGACGAGCAGCACCGACCGACCGTTTTCGGGGTTGGTGACACGAAGACGACTGCCGAGGCGAAGTGTCTTGTGTGCGGCGGAATAACCGTATGCATTGAATCTCTCTCCGCTCGCGGTGATTTGCCCATTGTAGCCGTCGCCGATGCCATAGTGGCTGGCGCGAGAGCAGGGACCCGCTTCCGCTGGCCCACTTGCCAGGGTGGGGATCGCGAAAGTAAGAGCGAGGAGAATCTTTGTGAAGTTGGGCATGAAGAAGTACAGAATGCGACATTTGCGTGTCGACTACCCCCTGGTGATCGTCCAGTAAACGATTGAGAACGTCCCAGGTTGACATCTGCACAGCTAGCATAGCGAAAAACAACAGAGTGTAAACTTTCAGTCAGGTCAGATCGTCGCCCTCAACGCTGCCACAACTTCATCCTGCGAGTGGTACTCCGTGTTGAACGCACAGTCCACTGAAGACGGAATCACCTTTTCCCTCTTGTCCAGGGGCACCGGCAGACAGTAGTTCGCGGTCGGTGTCGCCCAGGTGTTGAGAAGCACGAAGCACACACGACTTTTGCGTGATTTCTTTTTGTTGTTCATTTGATGAGTCCTTTCTGGATGGAGGTGTAGCGAAGTTTGAGTTTGTCGATGGCACCGATCTCGGCGAGTTGAGACATGCTGTACTCAACACCACTCGCCTCTTTCTTGCCCTGAGGGTTGGACGGAGTGACGGTCTTTTCCTGCGGTGATTTGCGGATGCGGTCGTCGATCGCCACCGAAGAGAAGAAGGCACGACTCAGTGGCAAATCGGCGATGCCCACCTGAGACTGAAACAGTGCCCAGGTGTACACATGAGCGATCTGAAACAGGGCAGCAAACTGCTCTGCGTACTTCTCAGGAGTGATCCACCAGATCTCGTCGTGGATGCTGATGACGAACCGACAGGGGATGCGATACTCTTCAGCCAACCAGTGCGTCGCCGTCAGGATGATTGACAGAATCTCAGCACCTGATGACTGGATTGTCCAGTTGATTCGCCCAGTGTGAAAGTCATCGCCTACCGCTGCCGGACGCATCGCTGTCGAGATTTTTGTTCCGAGGCATGGCAGTTGAGGCACTCGCATCTTCATCGCGATGTCTTCCATCATGTTGAAGCAACCTGAGTCAGACCCATCCTGATAGATGCCGTCACGTTTGACCCCCTTCTTGCCAGTCAGTGCTCGCTGTGCGAACCCTTTGATCTCAGTCGGCGACTTCTCAGGGTACTTCCGCCGGATGTAGGTCTGCAGGGTGCGCAGACCGGCACCGTAAAGAATAGCGAATCCAGCGATTTTGGCAGTGTCGCGGTCGACGCCAGCGACTCGTGCAAGGGCACTGTGCGGGTCTGTGCCTGCCTCCTTGGACCCGGAGAGCACGTTGTACCCGAACGGCGAGCACCCGACGTAACCGCCCTCCCACTTGTCGCTGTAGATGGACGCGACCTGCAACTCCTGCCCGTCGAAGTCAGCACCGACCACCTTCCACCCTTCGGGTGCCTGCACTCGGGTCTTCAACTCAGTGCCGATGCGCCAGTTCTTCGTCGAGCACATGGTCACCATCAGAGACTCCACAGTGCGTCGAGTCACAGTGCCGTGTGCCAGAATCTCGGGGAGGGTCACCTTGGCGTCTGCCCCGTGGGGGTTGCTGACAGTCAGATAGATGCGATCCATCACCCTCTTGCGCACAGACGTCCAGTAAGAGGTGGCGTTGGCGATGTCGAGTGCTCTCTTCGCAGCAGGAAGGTCGCTGCTGAGACGACCAACTGCCATGTCCTCGACGAAGTCTTTCGACAGCACACCACCGACGTTGTCATCTTTGCCCTTTGGGTGCGGAATCTTCGTCAGTTTGGCGTCTTCGTCGTGGTAGCACCACCCATTTTCTTCCGTCATAGTCATCGGCGACCCCTCCCACTTCAACTTCAAGAGCAGATGTGCCAGACGACTCTTGACTCCGATCGCAGTCTCCGGATCCTTGATAAACGGGCGGACCCAGTTTGGCACATGAGCATACTTGCCCGTCTCCGTCTTCACCTCCCAGTCCAACTGGCACAGCCAGGGGTCCTTGGCAACCCACCGCTCGGCCATGCCTGGCTCTGCAAAATAGAGATCGCGCCACTCATCGTAGTTAGCCCACACCAAATCTTTGCAGATTTGTGTCATCTCATCGTTGTGCGCATGGTAAACAGTCTCGACTCGCTCAATCCATTCCTCCCAGTCAGGCACCAGTGGCACGACTGACGCGTTCAGGTGGTAGTGGCCACACAGACCCACCAAGGAGGGGGTGCTGTCGAGGTACTTCGGCCACAGCGCCTGAAACAACTCGGCAGTGTAGAAAGCATCCTTGAGTGCGTAGTCGACAGCAGCGGTCAGCACCTGCGTGATTTGTGATAGGTCCGTCGCCTTGACGAACACATCTCGCACTGCCTTGTCTCCAGCACCGAGTTCGGTCACGTCCTCACCGAAGTACTTGCGCACTGCCGCAACGTGGAAGTTGTAAACCTCGACCAGCGAGTTCGTGGCACCCTTTGCTAACCTCTTCGGTGCGTACCGCAGTTTGCGTCGCTCCTCGGGTGTCAGACTCTCAGGGTCTTTGCCTGCGAGCACGTACAACCACCGCTGCCCACCGGCGAGACCAGAGACACCGATATGCGCTGACAGGGTGTCGAAGTAGAAGTTTTCCGGTCGGGTTCCCTCCAGCGAGTAACCCTCGCGAGCACGCACACGGTCGTAGCTGATATTGTGACCGGCGACAAACTTGTTCTTGCCAACAGGTATGAGCGAGTACTGGTCCCACAAGTCTTGAGGAATGGTCGGGTCGAGCAACTCTGACGCCAACCAAACATACGCTGCCTCAGCACTCAGTGCTGTACCGATGATAGGAAACGACCCACCCGTGACAAAGGTCTCAGTGTCAAACGTGATAGCGTCTTCAAGAGGATAGTCAACGTGCTCGATGTACCACGCACCGGCATACTCGTCCTCCACCCACGCGTATCGAGTCCACCCTGCCTCGAACCTAAACTCCTCGGGCGGAGGCAACGGGGCGAGCGTCGCAGTGGAAAACTCATCAGCGAGAGTCTTGTAGCGACCCACTTGCTTCTCTGCGATCGCCTCGAAGTGCTCCGCCAGGGTGTTTCCCTGGAGAGGGGGAAGGGGCAGTGGTCCGTCGTACAGGTTGTCGGGGTGGTCGACCGGGGTCTGCACACCGAACTGCTTGAGAAGCGAAGTTGCCTTCCGTTTGAGTTGGGGTGTGCAGACTGGTGGTTTCTGCGTGCCAAAAATCTGACCCCGGAGAGTTTCAGAGATCAGTGGGTATCCGAGAGAGTTGGTTCTCATGGGCGATAGGTTTTGATTCACGGGTTATGATAGCGTGGTGGTGCCGACTGTAAACTCAGGTGAGCGTGTCGATCGG
>Ga0114981_10002659_pt1 | contig 11487 bp, 16 predicted proteins | sample S_140806_MF_Meta_FD_87028 | JGI IMG/M metagenome (GOLD analysis project Ga0114981, IMG submission 87028) | Freshwater microbial communities from Lake Simoncouche, Canada to study carbon cycling - S_140806_MF_MetaG | ecosystem: Environmental > Aquatic > Freshwater > Lake | place: Lake...
GGCTAATGACTATTCCAGTAATCAACGCAGTAATTAACTTTTCTACTGGCCCTAGTTTTGCGCAGGCTATGATAATTGGCGAAGGCATATTAGGTACTAATATTTTGGCTGATTCAGCAGCTGTAATTGTGGATGTAAGCGATGTGGTGGATAGTGTTACAACTAAACGCGGCCGCAATCCGCAGGTAGATGAATTTCAAACTGGCACTATGAGCCTACGCATCGTGGATCAAAACGGCGATTTCAATCCACAAAACCCATCTAGTCCGTATTATGGCTATTTAACCCCTATGCGTAAAGTGTCTATTTCGGCTACTTACGCTGGTACTACTTACGCAATCTTTAGCGGCTTTATTACCAGTTATACAACTAGCACCCCGCTTAATGCTAACGATGTGGTTTATACAACCATACAAGCTGTAGATGCTTTGAGGCTGGCTCAAAATGCCCAGATCAGTACCGTTACAGGTGCAGCTGCAGGCGATCTAAGTGGTACAAGAATCAACCAAATCCTTGACACTATTGCATGGCCATCGTCTATGCGCGATGTAGATGCAGGTTTAACTACTATGCAGGCAGATCCCGGTACTGCTCGCACTGCTCTAGCTGCCTTACAGACCGTGGGTAATAGTGAGTACGGCGCGGTATATGTAAATGCATCGGGATCTTATGTCTTTCAAGATCGCACCGTAACCGTATCTAGCGTGGCTGGTACGGCTACAGTGTTTAACGATGATGGTACAAATATTGGCTATGCCAATGCCATCTGGCGATTAGATGACACCCTTGTATTTAACCAAGCTAATATCACTAGAACAGGTGGCACAGTTCAAAACGCTATCAACACAGCCAGCGTAGAAAAATACTTTGCTCATACTTATAACCAACAAAACTTACTAATGCAGACCGATCAGGTAGCACTTGATTATGCGCGTAGTTATGTGGCCAGCCGTGCCGAAACTAGCGTTAGATGCGATGCCATTGAACTAGACCTCTACACAAATAACTATGCCAATGGCATAACAGCGGCTTTATCACTTGATTACTTTGACCCGGTAACTATCACTACTAATCAGCCAGGTAGTTCAACACTAACTAAGACGTTACAAGTATTCGGCGTAGCTCATACAGTCACACCGAATAAGTGGCGCACGGTTCTAACTACTTTAGAGCCAATCATTGACGGCTTTATTATTGGGTCGAGTCTTTCAGGAGTTTTAGACCAAAACGTACTTTCATACTAAGGAGAAATAAATGGCAACAGGATTTCCAGCAGTAACGGGAGATGTACTTACTAGCGGTATGTTTAATTCGCTAGTGGCATTTACCCTTAATGCTCAAACAGGTGCTACCTATACGGCAGTATCAACCGATCAGTACCAAGTGCTAGTAACTATGAACAACGCATCGGCTAACGCGTTTAAGATCCCTACGAACGCATCGGTGGCTTTTGCTACCGGTACGGTAATTACAGTTATGAATATCGGTGCAGGTACTTGCACTATCTCAGCTGTAACGCCAGGTACAACTACGGTGCTATCGGCAGGAGCTACAGCTGCTAGCCCTACTTTGGCGCAGTACAAGTCTGCAGCTTGTATTAAGACTGCTACTGATACTTGGTACGTTGTAGGTGCTATCGCCTAATGTTAAATAATGTCATTGGAATTATTAACCAAGTTACAAAACCAGTAGTTACTGGTGGAACTTTAACTAGCGATGCCACTTATTATTACAGAGCTTTTACAGCTTCAGGAACTTTAGGCGTAAGCGGTGGCACTTTAACCTGTGACGTTTTGATTGCGGCAGGCGGGGGCGGCGGCGGTAACGTAAATGCTGGCGGCGGCGGTGCGGGAGGAATTTTAGCTTTTGCATCAGAATCAGTGTCATCTAATAAAACTGTAACTATTGGCGCAGGTGGCGCGGGTGCGCCTTTGAGTACGACAGGCGTAGCTGCTACTGGATCAGATGGCTCAAATACAGTATTTGGATCACTAACTACAGCAGTAGGCGGTGGTGGTGGTGGTGGTGGTGCAGCTGGTCGTACAGGTGGATCAGGTGGCGGTGCTGCTTATAATCAGTCAATCGGTACTGCTACAAGTGGTCAAGGCAATAACGGCGGTACAGGTGATGGTGGTGCTAACACTTTTGGCGGTGGTGGCGGTGGCGGTAAAGGCGGTGTCGGCGGTAATGCTGTAACAAATGGCGCGGCTGGTGCAGGTGGCGCGGGTACTACATCGGTTACTAATTGGGGCGCATTAACGGCTGCACTATCTGCAACTGGTTTAGGCGTATCTAATTTTATTGGCGGCGGTGGCGGTGGCGGTGGTCGCCAAGGCAATACAGCTGGTGCAGCTGGTTCAGGTGGCGGCGGTGCTGGAAGTACAGTTAGCGGAACTTTTTATAATGGAACTGCTAATACTGGCGGCGGCGGCGGTGCTGGTGGAGTTACCTTGCAAAATGATTTTGGCCCTGGCGGTTCTGGTGGCTCAGGTGTAGTCATCGTTCGATACTTAAAAACGGCGGTTTAATATGAGTCATTGGGCAGAAATAGATGCAACTGGTTTAGTCCTGCGTGTATTAGTTGGCAATAATAATGAGCCTGATGAAGGCCAAGCCTTTATGGAGTCACTTGGCGGTACATGGGTAAAGACTAGCTATAACGGCAATATCCGTAAAAACTTTGCTGGGTCTGGTTATACCTACGATGCAGATCGAGATGCTTTTATACCCCCTAAACCTGATAACGCTACGGGCTTTGATGAAACTACTTGCTTATGGATAACGCCCCCTTATGACACAGGCCATTAGTTATAACGGCTGGCCAGCATCTAAGGATGTTGAGTCGATCCGTATCAAGTCTTATGCAATCAAGGGCAGCCATGTAAAGCTGCGCTGTGCATATTTTGCCGCGCCTTTATTGGTTGCCTTTGCTGAGGATTTTAATGAGCTGATCGAGCCGATCGATGGCGGTGCGCTAGACGATTGGGGCTACTGCTATCGCGATGTTAGAGGCGTACCCGGCAAGTTGAGCAACCATAGTAGCGGCACAGCCATTGACCTAAACGCGACTAAGCATCCGTTAGGCAAGGCTGGCACATTTGAGCCTGGAGAAGTGACGATGATCCTGGCATTATGTAAGAAGTACGGCCTAAATTGGGGCGGTACATGGACACGCAAAGACGAAATGCATTTTGAGGTGGGAATAGATCCCGTAAAGGCCGCAAAACTAATAGAGAAGTTAGGATTAAGTTATGCCGACTAGCGCACAAATATCAGTAGGCACTACAGCCACGCTTTTAGTAGCTGCCAATATTATGGATCAAACAGTACAACTGCATAACTTAGGCGGCGGTGCGGTTTATCTAGGTAATGCAGGCGTTACTACATCTAACGGATACAAGCTAGATAACGCAGATAAATTACAGATACCCGTAGGAGATAACGAGCCGTTATACGCTATTACTGCCAGCGGTACTCATGTCGTTGCAGTATTGTCACAAGTCAACTAAGGGCATTTAGGAGTAAGACCATGAAAGAACAAGCTAAGGCCGCTGGCCTTTCGTATCTACGCGCTGCGTTTAGCTGCGCAGCTGCGCTTTACATGTCCGGCATTACCGATCCAAAAACACTAGCTAATGCTTTCGTTGCAGGCTTGCTTGGCCCATTATTGCGAGCCATGAACCGTAGCGACAAAACTTTCGGCGCAAAGTAATGACTACAGCCCAGTCGCTAATTACCATGGCAATCGCTGTTGCGACCCTATTGGGGTGTGCGGCTGGGCTTGTACGTCATTTAGTTAAATACTATTTATCTGAACTAAAGGTAGATGGTAATGGTGGCCATAACCTTGTAGGTAGGGTTGAACGTATAGAACAGCGCGTAGATTCTATTTACGAGCTTCTTGTGCGTAGTAAGCCTGAATAGCATCTAGCTGATCGCTAGATCGCTTTGCACTTGTAGATCGCATATCTAGTCCAGGCTGACTTGCCGGGGCTTGTAGCCAATCCTTGTTTTCTTGCCATAGCCGTAAGGCATCTACTACATGGTCAAAGAAATAGTTAATATCCCTACCCCGTAGCCGTATGGCTATCTGGGTTTCAATTTCTTTTAGGCCATCACGCATGAAATTGCTGCCTACTATCAGCAGATCCCCTGGGTTAATTACTCGATCATCTTGCCCATATCCGTAACACGTCAAACGCCCATTTGTTACCGCCGAGCTAGTCACAGTAACTGTCCCGCTAGGTTGCATCTTTGGTGCTGCCATAATTTGCCCTTCCAACTGTGGCGTGTCGGATCTTGAAAAATGTCAGGGGATGCCCTTACACTTTTCGTAATGAGTGTTAGCACTCATTGTTATACAGATCACAACGATCGCCAAGGGCTTGGTAATAACAATTAAATAACAATGTAACTTGTTAGAGTTTTCAGGAGTGCTAACTCCGACTTGTTACATTATGTTAAGTGAAAATAAGCGTGAGTTGCTTAACTTTACTTAACAAAACTATTTAATTCGTTATCGCTTTGCCCTTGTTACAAACCATAACAGATAAGGGCTTATCTAATGACATGGACACTGATGTTCCAGACACTGATTTTAACTGCTTTTATAGCAGTAACGTCATCCCTAGCAAGTTTTATAGTTGCTTACAAACAAGGCGTAAAAGACGGTTATTTAAAAGGTCGCGCAGCTGGTATGCGCGTTGGTCGCGATCGTGACCGGGTGATCAAATGAGTTTTGATCTCAGTACATACGAGGATGTTAATTCTCGCATTAAGCGATTTAGAGCCGAATATTTCTTTGGTCGGATCACAACTGACATAATCGAATTAAACGTTAAAGATGGTTATGTAGTTATCAGAGCTTCTGCCTATCGGGAGTATGAGGATCAAGTACCGGCAGCTGTCGATTACGCTTTTGAGCAGAGAAGCGATCGCGGCGTTAATCGCGACTTCTGGATAGAAAATTGCGCAACTAGCGCCATCGGTAGGTGCATAGGTTTACTGATGCCTAGCGATGCGCGGCCTACCCAGCAAGATATGGCAAAGGTTATTCGCCTGGCTACCCCTACACCTGAACCTGAGGTTGATCTATGGGTAACACAGACCGTCACAGAAGGCGTAGGCAGCGTTAGACCAGCTGCTGAATCCATTGAGGCCATCCGCACCCAGTTAGGCACAGAGGTAATAGATCAATCGCCGCAATGTTCCCATGGCCGCATGGTTTTCAAAGAAGGCGTCAGTGCCAAGACAGGTAACAAGTACAGCGGTTATACCTGCAGTAGCAAAGTTAGGGGCGATCAATGCAAGCCAATCTGGTTGTAGTGCCGACTCCCCTACCAGCTGTTGTCCTTGATTACAGCCAAGAGGTTCAAGCTCATGCATCGGGATTTGCTCGATCGACAGGAATTGTAGCTAATAGGCCAGATCATGCAGGCAGGTATAACAACAAACTTAATTACCATGAATTCGTAACAGAAAATAGCGAAGCTGCAGGATCAGAAATCGCTGTTGCGTAGTACATGGGTATTAAAGGTTTTATACCTACTGTCGATACTTTTACCGACTCCCCTGACATATCTATCGGCAACTTAAACCTTGAAATTAAATGGACACGTTATATGAACGGCCATTTGATTATCCATCGCGACTATCCGCGTTTAACCGATGTTGCCATATTGGTCGTAGGTAAAAGTCCGGTATATGCCCTAGCAGGTTGGATGCCTGTGCTTTGGTGCAAGAAGCCTAAGTATCTCAACTCAGTGGATGGCAATTACTGGGTATCGCAACGCGAATTATTTGAGATGAACACATTAAGAAAGTCCATCTATGGCATTACTGAGGATTAACTGCCGTGTCTGCGCTAAGGCAGGCCATGGGATGCAAAATCACAGCATCGTTGAGGAATTTACAAACTTACCGCCAAATATCGTATGCGTTCAATGTTTGGGATGCGGCGTAATGGGTATAGAAATGCTGCTCGATAGCCAGGTACCTACAGCTGAGGAAATACTTTATGACTAAACACAGCAATGAATTGACCATCGTATGCAATTGCGATGATAAAGAGCAGATGGCGATGTCGGTGCATGTCATCAATGGCGTAGTGCCAATCGTGGTAGTTAAGTGCGATAACTGCCTGGCTAACTACTCAATTATTCCTAACTCTGTGCAAGATGCCTAGTTACCTGTATCGCTGCGATCAATGCGGTGCGGAACTAGAGATGAATCACCCGGTACATACTCACGGCGAAGCCAGTCCATTGTGCTGCAGCTACCCAATGGCGCGTGTATTTAGTGCGCCTTCAATAATCTTTAAAGGTACTGGATGGGGTAAAGATGCCTAAACGATTAGGTTCTGACTATTACAAGATTGCAGATCATGCTTGGTATAACGCATGTTGCGATTCCATACAGTTCAAATACTTGTGCATAACCTGTGGATTAAATGTGGGTTGTTACTTTTGCAACTTTGACCCAGATGTGCGACATGATTGCGAATAGGTTCGACACGCCGAGATTACAGCGTAATATTAAAATGGTTATTATCTATATGGTAGGATTGATCTTACTAGGTATGAATGCAGTTAATGCAGTTACTAAATACCCTATAGAAAAAGATTATTACAAACTCTATAGTCATACCAAAGTAGTTTCCGCTAAGCAATACCTATGCTTGCTGCAGCTTTGGGAACGTGAGTCACAATGGAATCCAAAGGCTAATAACAAACGATCATCTGCTTATGGGATACCACAACTATTAAAGCTAAAGGTTACTGATCCTTATATGCAGATAGATGCCGGGTTAAAGTACATAGCTTCTCGTTATGGCAGTTCATGTAAAGCATTGGCTCATCATCTAAAGACAGGTCACTACTAATGGCAAAGCGCGGTGACCCACGCAGTCAGCGCAAGTACAAGGCGATCAGACTGACCGTCTTAGCCAGGGATCAATACACCTGTTACTACTGCAACTCCCCTGCTCACACAGTCGATCATTTAGTACCAGTATCTCGATCTACTGAGGCTGAGGCATACGATCCTAATAACATGGTGGCGTGCTGCTCTAGATGCAATAGCAAGCGCGGTAACCGCAATCACAGCGTTTTTTTAGCACAATTGGCTACCCCCCCTGCCTTTTCGTCCTCTTTATCCCCAAAGATGACCGAGAAGGTTCATATAGACCCTAATACAGGCAGGATGATCTAAATGACGTTAGAACTTGTAGAAGCTGCGCCAGCCCTGACGGGGGCTATTTCACCTAGGCTGCATACGCCATGGCTCAAAGGCAAATCTAAGGTAGATGCCATTATTGAATTATCCGAACGTATCGGCCAGCCCCTTTTAGAGTGGCAAATCGTAATTTTGCGAGATATGTGCGCGGTAGATGAATCTGGGATGTTTATAAAAAAATCCAGCCTGCTCGTCTGCAGCCGCCAGTCCGGTAAAAGCCATGTGCTGCGTATGCGCGTACTAGCTGGGCTGTTCTACTTTGGCGAAATGAATATATTGATTATGAGTTCGCAAATGCTTATGGCCTCTAAATCACTTGAGATCATGGCAGGCATTATTGACCGTAACGAGTTTCTACGCAGCCAAGTAAAAGGCGGCAATATTGAAAAAGCTTACAAGCGCACTAATGGCAATAACCGAATCATCCTAGAATCAGGTGCAGAGGTTCGCGTAGTAGCCGCGACTGCAGACTCCAGTAGAGGCTTAACCGCCGATTGCGTTTGGATTGATGAGTTGCGCCATGTTGGTACTGAGGCGATGGATGCCGTAAAAAGTACAACATTAACGCGGCCTAATTCGCAACGGTTCTATACATCTAATGCTGGCTTTAAAGATAGCCACGTCCTAAACGATATGCGCGAAAGATCGCTAAACAAGCCACCTGCATCGGTTGGTTATTACGAGTACAGCGCGCACGATGGCTGCGATATATGGGATCGATCAGCCTGGGCGATGGCTAACCCATCTTTAGGTTATTTAATTACCGAAGCCGCGATTGAGGAGATAGTAGCTACATCTGATTACAGCGCGGTCATGACTGAGAATTTATGCAAATGGGTTGGCACGGATTTATCACCGTGGACACCTGGCAGCTGGGATGAGTGCGCCGATCCTGAGCTAGTCCTATCTCCTGGTATGTATTCCATGTTTGCCTTCGATATTGAACCGCACTCTAAACGCCACGCAGCTTTAATGGCTGGGGCTATATTGCCAGATGGCCGCATAGGTATAAGCCTGATTAAGACATGGGAGTCAGATCGAGCTATTGACGAATTAAAAATTGCCGTAGATATAAAAAGTTACTGCGATCAATGGATGCCTAAAAATGTCCTATTTGATAAATACACCGGGCAAGCTATTGCCGATCGATTGCATAACTCAGGCGTAAAAATAGAGGATTGTTCAGGATCGCAGTTCTACGTTGCTTGCCAGACTTTCAAAGATTACATAGACAATAAGCGCGTAGTTCATGGCAATCAAGAATTTTTAAATGAGTCTATGGATAATGTAGCTGCTAAAAGTAACGATCAAGCCTGGCGTATCATCCGCAAACGCAGCAGCGGCAGCGTAGCCGCGCCAATCAGCGCAGCCATGTTGGTAATGCACCTATCTAAGCCGCTACAAGAAGCCAAGATATACGCGTAGCGACACGCCGAAGCAAATCTGTAATGTGCTTGACAATTTGAAAAAATCCCTTCATGGGATTACTGGAAACTCTAGGTCTAAAAGCTAAGGCAGAAGTTACTGCCCAATATGCCCCTGCCATTATGGATAGTACCTATGGCGCAGGGATGTATAGTTATAACAGCGGCCTATCCAATTATGGTTACGGCGTTGCGATCGATCGCAGCCTAGCTTTACAAGTACCTAGTGTTAGCCGTTGCCGCAATTTAATTGCAGGAGTTATATCTAGCATTGAACTAGGACTATACAAAAAATCTACAGGTAAAAAATTAGAGTCCCCGGTATGGCTAGAGCAACCAGATATACGCCAGCCGCTTAGCGTTACCTTGGCCTACACAGTAGATGCATTACTATTTTATGGCGTTGGTTATTGGCGCGTTACATCGCTTTACGCAGATGATGGCCGCCCATCGGGCTTTGAATTTATCCCTAATACACGCGTTACTGTAACTACAAATCAGTATGGCGATGAGGTTGAGTATTACTCAGTTAATGGCGTTCGCGTACCTATGGGTGGTATTGGTTCGCTAGTTACATTTCAATCGCTACTACCTGGCGTATTACAAACTGGCGGCCGCACTATTCAAGCTGCGTTAGATATTCAAAAGGCTGCAGCAGTTGCAGCAGCTACGCCAATGGCAACAACAATCTTAAAAAATACCGGTGCAGATTTACCAGAGGCACAGATTCAAGGCTTACTAGCATCGTGGAAAGCAGCGCGTACTAATCGCAGTACCGCATATTTGACCAGCACTTTAGAAGCGCAAAATTTAGGTTTCTCACCTAAGGACATGACCTACAATGAAAGCAGCCAGTATTTAAGTACGGAAGTCAGCAGATTAATGAACGTGCCTAGCTTCATGATTAGCGCGGACATGAACAATTCGATGACATACCAAAATATTTTAGATGCTAGAAAAGAATTTATGGCTTACTCATTACAGCCATACATAAGTGCTATTGAAAATCGTTTAAGCATGGATGACATAACCGCGCATGGTAATCGTGTGCGCTTTGCTGTTGATGAAACTTTCTTACGCGCTGACACTATGGCGCGACTAGATGCAATAGAGAAAATGTTAAACCTAGGTTTGATTGATGTTGCACAAGCGCAATCGATGGAACAGCTAACACCTAATGGATCAGGAGATACTGCAAATGTTGCACTTAACGTTTAATAACGCGATCGAGGCGGCCGATACAGAACGCCGCATGATCTCAGGCAAGATCGCGCCATACGGCGAAGTAGGTTACACATCTGCTGGCCCGGTTGTATTTCAAAAGGGATCAATAGCAATTCCAGATGTTACAAAAATTAAATTGCTAATGCAGCATGACAGCACAAAGCCAGTAGGTCGCGCTACTTATAGCAGCGATGATGAAAGCGGCGTTTATGCATCGTTCAAGATTTCAAGTAGCAGCCGGGGACAGGATGCACTTGTACTAGCTCAGGAAAACCTTGTATCTGGCTTATCCGTAGGCGTGGATGTATCCGCGTCTAAGCAGATGAAGGGTTACCTGTTGGTTACCGCTGCAGTCCTGAAAGAAGTAAGCCTTGTGGAGTCGGCTGCCTTCGATTCAGCGGCCGTAACTGATATTGCAGCGGCTAAAGCTGAACTAGAAGCAGCGATGAGTAACAGCACAAAAACCACAACGATCAATACGACAATCGTAGAAATCGAAACCGAAACCGAAACCGAAAGCGAGGCAGCTGTGACTACAGCCCCTATTGATACACCGGATGTACCGGCAGAAAAACCAGTCGAGGCTGCACCAGTTCAAGCAGCTCGCCAAATTATTCGCCCATCCGTATTAGACAGCCAAACAGTCCGTACACCGATTACATCTATGGCAAAGTACACAGAGCATAAGATTAAGGCTGCACTAGGCAACCAAGATTCTTTGCTTTACATTACTGCGGCCGATGATGATTTCAGCACTAACCCAGCATTTAGCCCTACACAGTACCTATCAGAATTTCCAACAAATACACGCTTTGGAACACCATCAATCGATGCATGTTCACGCGGCGTATTGCCAGCAAGCGGCATGACAATTAACGTGCCATCACTTGTTACATCAGCAGGCGGTAAGTCAGGCGTTGCACCAGTTGTAACAGTTGAAGCCGAAGGCGGCGCAGTACAAAACACAGGTATGGTTACAGAATATTTATCTGGCACAGTATCTAAGTACAGCGGCATGAACACAATCAGCATCGAACTGCTAGAACGTTCAGACCCTAACTTTTATGCAGAGCTAACACAGCAGCTACAAAATGCTTACCTAAAGACAATTGATACAACAGTAAATGCTGCGTTGATTACTGCGGGTACACTTGCAACTACTGCACAGGCTGCTACATCAGCAGGCATTATCGGTTACGCATCTGAAGCTGCTCGCCTTGTTTATGAGGCAACTGGTTACTATGCACAAAACTACATCGCCAATGGATCACAATGGCAGCTATTAATGGGTGCATCAGATACAACTGGCCGCCCAATCTACTCAGCATCTCAGCCAATGAACGCAGGCGGCTTAATTCAACCTGGCTCAATTCGCGGCAACGTGCTTGGTCTAGATCTATATGTTGATAAGAACTTTGCAGCAACAACTACAGTAGATGACTCAGCAATTATTCTTGCACCAGAGGCATTTACCGTTTACCAATCACCACAGGCATATATGTCTGTAAACGTTGTAAGCAACCTACAGGTACAGGTAGCCATTTACGGCTACATGGCAACAATCGCCAAGATGCCTAAAGGAATTATCCGTTACAACTTCACCTAA
>Ga0114981_10002662_pt1 | contig 11477 bp, 12 predicted proteins | sample S_140806_MF_Meta_FD_87028 | JGI IMG/M metagenome (GOLD analysis project Ga0114981, IMG submission 87028) | Freshwater microbial communities from Lake Simoncouche, Canada to study carbon cycling - S_140806_MF_MetaG | ecosystem: Environmental > Aquatic > Freshwater > Lake | place: Lake...
ATGCCTTCGGTGGCATCGTCCAGACCCAGTTCAAGTTCTGATCCCTCCCGGTTCAGACCCCGCTCCTCACACAACCCCCTCGCCCCCCGGAAACGGGGGGCTTTTTGTTGGCGGAACCCTGCAGCGCAGCGCCATGGCTCACCGGCGCCCGCGCCCGCGGGCTGTGCCCTTGCGGGGGGCCGATCCAACGGGCTGATCCAGCGGGCCGATCCGGCTGGCCGATGATGGGGATCCCAGCGCCTCAGCGCCCTTGGCTGCCGCCCGCCGCGATTCCGCCCCCGCTGTGAAGGCATCGGCCGGCGACCACTACGCCGTGTTGGGGGTGGGCCGCAGCGCCAGCACGGCGGAGATCAAGGCCGCCTATCGGGCCCTGGTGAAGCGGCACCACCCGGATGCCGGTGGCGATGCCGAGCGGATCGTTGCCCTCAATGCCGCTTGGGAGATTTTGCGCGATGGTGATCGCCGCCGCCGCTACGACGCCGGCCTCGGTTTTGGGTCAGGCCCGTTCGGCGAGGCTTCCGCCCAGGGGCCGGGCCCCGCCGGAGGCCCGGCTGCGGCCAAGGGTACGGCGAAGCCCAGGGCTGGCAAGGGCCCCGTGGCGACCTCAGGCGAAGAGCTGCGCGAGTGGCTGCTGCGGGTCTATGCCCCGCTCGATCGGCTGCTGGGCCAGGTGATCAATCCCTTCCCGGCGGCCTTCAGGGCCCTCTCCGACGATCCCTACGACGACGAACTCATGGCGGCCTTCTGCACGTTCCTGGAGCAGAGCCGCCAGCGGGTGGCCCGGGCCGAAACGCTCTATCGCTCCCTGGCCTGTCCGGAGGCGGCCCGCGGCTTTGGGCTGAGTGTTTACCACTGCCTGGGCCAGGTGGAGGATGCTCTCACCGAGCTGGAGCGCTACACGCTCGGCTATGTGGACAGCTACCTCCACGACGGCCGCGAGATGCTGCGGGAAGCGAAGCGGCGTCGCCAGCGGCTCCAGGAGGAGCGCCGACGGCTGGAGATCTGAACGCCTCCGCCGGCAGCGGGGCTGGATTCAGCCCTCGCTCCAGGCTTCCAGCTGGTCGAGGCGCAGCCACACATCCGGCACCGGGCGGCGCCAGCGCAGTTGGGCGTAGGCCCCTTTGAGGGCCAGGATTTCGCCGGGGCCTTCCAGCACGTAGGCCGGAGGCACCGGATCGCTCGCCTTGGCCTCCAGGCTGCGCTGATAGGCCGCCAGGTTGAGGCGCACCAAGGCGCCCTTCTTGAGGGCCACCGCCGCTGGAGCTGTTGCTGCCGGAGCCGCCACCGCAGCTGCCGGCGGGGCGGCCTCCGCCGGAGCTGCCGCCGCTTCGCTGGTGCTGGAGGGCGTTTCGGCCATGGGTCGGGCGCGGGTTCGCCAAAGCAGGCTAAGACCCTGTCTACGCAGCTGGCGGTCGGGCTCGCCCGTGCGAGGTTGCGGGGCCTTTGGCGCCCTGCCATGGCTGCCGGGCCCTAGCCTCGGCGGCACCATCGCGGGTGTGCGGGTGCGGTTGCTGTTACTGGGCTGTTCGGGATTTGTGGGCCGTGAGTTGGTGCCCTTCCTGCTGGAACTCGGCCATACCCTCACCCTGGTCAGTCGCCGCAGCCGCCCCTTCCCCGCCCTGGCTGGCGATCGGTTGGTTTGCCTCACCCTCGACCCTTCCGAACCGGCCAGCTGGGAGCAGGAATCCCTGCGGCAGGCCCTGGCGACGGCCGATGGGGTGGTGAACCTGGTGGGTGAGCCGATCGCTGAGCGGCGCTGGACCCCTGAGCACCGCCAGCGCCTGCTCGACAGCCGGGTGCGCAGCACGGCGTTGCTGGTGGAGGCGATTCGGCGCCTGCCCCATCCCCCCGGCGTGCTCGTGAGCGGATCGGCGGTGGGCTACTACGGCACCAGCACATCCGAGCGCTTCGAGGAAAGCTCCCCCGCTGGCGCCGATTTCCTCGGCCAGCTCTGTGGGCAATGGGAGGCCGCCGCCCAGGGTGTCCCCTCTGCCTGCCGCCTGGTGATTCTTCGGCTTGGCATCGTGCTCGGTGCCGATGGCGGCGCCCTCGGCCGGATGCTGCCGGTGTTCCGCGCCGGTTTTGGAGGGCCGATCGGTTCGGGCCGCCAGTGGATGAGCTGGATCCTTCGCCAGGACCTCTGCCGCCTGATCGCCACCGCCCTGGAGGACAGCACCTACGCCGGCATCTACAACGCGGTGGCCCCCGAACCCACCCTGATGGCCGACTTCGCGGCCGCCCTGGGGCGCACGTTGGGGCGTCCCAGCCTGTTGCCCGTGCCCGGGGCGATCCTCCAGATCCTGCTGGGCGATGGGGCTCAAGTGGTGTTGGAGGGCCAGCAGGTCCTCCCTCAACGGCTCCTGGCCCAGGGGTTTGACTACCAGTACCCCAACCTCAACGCTGCCCTCGCCGCTGCCACCAGCCCAGGGCGCCGCTGAGCAGGGCCGCGGCCATCAACAGGCCGATGGCTGGGGTGAAGAGCGGCTGCCACAGCCCCTGGAAGGCCTGAAGGGGCGCTTCCACCCCCTGGCTGTGGAGAATTACCGCCAGGCCAAACCACAGGGCCCCGGCCAGCACCAGAAACACATCGGCCACCAGGAGCCGATCCAGAAGCGTGCGTAGGCCGTCTAAGAGGCTGCCCGGCTGCTCCGCCTGGCTGGGGGAAGAATTCTTCGGCGGGGTTTTCTCCGCGCTGGGGGGGGCAGGTGCCGGAGCGGGCGCCGAAGCGGCTGTAGGAGCGGCCGCTGCGGCAGCCTCCGGATCTGGAAGGGGCGTCATCGGGATCGGGCGGCGGGCTGGGCCTCAAGCACCTCCATGATCGCTGCCGCCATCCGGGCTCCGCCGCCCGCTTCACCCAGCCGCTCTGCGGCGATCCCCTCCAACTCGCGCCGCCAGTGGGGACCAGCCGCCGGATCGCCCAGCCGTTCCAGCATCTCGACCATCAGCCCCGCCGTGGCGGTCAGGGTGCTGGCTTCCCCCACCGGCCCCGCTGCACAGACCACCCCCGGGCCGAGCAAGCGTCGCTGTGCTTCGGCGAAGCCTGCCGTGAACTGGGGCCCCGGCCCGGCCAACTGCAGCACCGGCTTGGCCAGGGCCACTGCCTGCTCGGAGGCGGTGCCGCCCATGGATAGGACCAGATCGCTGCGGGCCAGGACCGCGGCAAAGGCACCCCAGTGGAGCTCCAGGCGCCGCTCGCCCCGGACCAGGGCCAGGCTTGCGGCGGCCGGGGTGGGGGATTCGCCCCTGGCCTCCAGCCGCCAGCCCAGGGGCGCCGCCATGGCGGCGATGGCCTCAGGCTCCAGGCTCCCCACCAGGGCCGCCTGCATCAGCGGGGCCGGCCGCTCGGTCGTGGCCGCCGGTAGCCGCGCCAGCACCTGCAGCTGCAGGGCCAGGTTGCCCAAGGCCTCCGGCAGTCGGCTGCCCGGCAGCACGGCCACCGCCTGCCGATGCTGCGCCGGTGGGGGCGAAGCTGGTTCGCGATGGCCAGGGCCTCCTTCCGGCGCCAGCAGGGAATCGAGGAAGGGATTGCCCAGGAATCGCACCGGCCTCCCCAGCTGGGCGCTGAGGTCGTGGGCGGTGAGCTGGTCACGGCTCCATACCGCCTTGACCCGGGGGCGCCGCAGCAGCCAGCCGCAGGGCCAGGGCAGCCGCAGCCTCCCCTCGTAGTGGCTCGAGTAGGCCACCAGGTAAACAACGGCGTTGCAGCCGCTGAGCCAGGCTCCCAGCACCGGCACCAGGTCGCCCACCGCCACGACGAGCCGGGTGTGGCGCCGCCGCCGCCGCAGGCGCCCCAGCAGCCGCAGCACATAGGTGAACTGCCCTTCCCGCAGGTCGGTGAGGCGCGCCGCCAGGCTGGTGTAGCCGAGGCCGCCGGTGGTGAAGTCGCGGGTGGGGCCCAGCACGGCAATGCCGGCCTGCCGATAGGCCTGGCCCAGGCCCACCAGCGGTAGGGCCTCCACCGCGATCCCCTGATCCTGCAGGTGGCGGCCCACGGCCGCGGCGCTCAGGTCCTCGCCGTGGCCATTGCTCAGCAGCAGAACCGCCTTCACCCCTCCAGCCAGCCCTTCACCTTCCGCATGGCGCCCCAGCCCGGCCGCCGTTCCAGGCCATCGGCGATGGAGCCTTGCAGTTCTTCGGCCAGCTCCGGCGCCATCGCCATCACCCGCTGCACCACCTCGATATGTTCGCGAACCCCTTTGCCGCCGGTTTCCAGCAGGGCCAGGCTGATGTTGATGCGGGCCTGGGGATCCTGGGGGTTCAGCCGTACCGCCGTCCGGGCCGACTGCAGGGCGGCGCGGGGCTGGTCGAGCAGCAGCTGCAACCAGGCCAGGCAGGTCCAGCCGGCCGATTGCCGCGGTGTTTGGGCCGTAATCGCCAGGAAGTCGTCGATCAGGTCTTCCGGAGCGGCCCCGGCCTGATAGCGGCCCAGGGCCTGGTCAAACAAGGAAGACTCCTCGTCCGCCCCGCCGGCGGCGGTTTCCGCCTGGGGCTGGTTGCCGCTGGGCAGGTCTGTTGGAGCTGGGGAAGGGGAGGTGGCCGCCATGGCACAGCCGGAGGGATTGGGATCAGGTTCCCATGCCGCTGGCCCCGCAGCTGGCCGATGGAGGCGGTTGGCGGCCTCCGATCGGGGCGGCAAGGGCTGGGCTCAGACCGCGAAGGAACTGCCGCAGCCGCAGGTTTGGGAGGCGTTGGGATTGGTGAAGTTGAACCCACCGCCGATCAGGGCGGAGGAGAAGTCGAGCTGCATGCCATAGATGTAAAGCAGGCTTTTCGGGTCGCTCACCACCCGGAAGGCCGAGGCTCCGCTCGGTTCATAGACGTATTGCTCGTCGTCGTCGCGGATCTCGGCGGGATCGACGAAGTCCATCGTGTAGCTCATGCCGCTGCATCCCCCGGAGCGCACCCCCACCCGCAGCACCTTGTCCGGGCCTTGCTGGCCCATCAGGTTGGCGAGCTGGCGCATGGCCGGTTCGGTGATCAGGATCCCCTTGCCATCGCGCCCGGTGAAGGTCAGCTCCGCCGTAGGGGGTGGGGGGGTGGCGATGTCGCTGCTCATGGAAGGGTCACCAGAAGGGGGTGCATCGAAGCCATCGCGGGGCACAGGGATGCCGCCGATCGGATCAGACCACTCTATGGAGCCCTCCTGCCGGTTGCCGCGGAGCCCTGCAGCCGGGTTTCCCCCATGGCCGCAACCCAGCGCCGCTGCCCTTCTCTCCATAGAGTCGGTGCCATCGCGGGAGTTGCAGGTGCGCGTCGCCATCGTGGGAGCCGGTCTGGCGGGGCTGGCCGCGGCCGTGGATCTCGTGGATGCGGGCCACAGCGTGGATCTCTACGAGGCCCGGCCCTTCATGGGCGGCAAGGTGGGCAGCTGGGTCGATGAGGGGGGCAACCACATTGAGATGGGGCTGCATGTCTTCTTCTTCAATTACGCCAACCTCTTTGCCCTGCTGCGCAAGGTGGGGGCGATCGACAACCTCCTGCCCAAGGACCACACCCACCTGTTCGTGAACAAGGGGGGGGATTTGCGCGAACTTGATTTCCGCTTCCCGATCGGCGCCCCCTTCAACGGTCTCAAGGCCTTCTTCACCACCCCCCAGCTCGACTGGATCGACAAGCTGCGCAACGCCCTGGCCCTCGGCACCAGCCCGATCGTGCGCGGCCTGGTGGATTACGAGGGGGCCATGCAGGTGATTCGCGATCTCGATCGGATCAGCTTCCAGGACTGGTTCACCAGCCATGGCGGCAGCCTGCGCAGCATCGAGCGGATGTGGAACCCGATCGCCTATGCCCTCGGCTTCATCGATTGCGAGGCGATCTCGGCCCGCTGCATGCTCACCATTTTCTTGATGTTCGCGACGAAGACCGAGGCCTCCAAGCTCAACCTGCTCAAGGGCTCGCCGCACCGCTGGCTCACCGGTCCGATCCTCGACTACATCCAGCAGCGCGGCGGCCGCCTCCATCTGCGTCATCGCGTCACCGCCGTGCACTTCGATGAGGACGCCTCCGGGGCCGATGGCCAGCCCGCCCCCCGCGTCACCGCCCTCACCCTGGGCACCCCCGATGGGGAGATCGAGGTGAAGGCCGATGTTTACCTGGCCGCCTGCGATGTGCCGGGCATCCAGCGCCTGATCCCAGCCGCCTGGCGCCGATTTCCCCTTTTCGATCACCTCTACAAGCTCGAGGCCGTGCCGGTGGCCACCGTGCAGCTCCGCTACGACGGCTGGGTCACCGAACTCGGGGACACCCCGGAGACCGCAGCCCGCCGCAAGGATCTGGCCCAGCCCGCTGGCCTCGACAACCTCCTCTACACCGCCGACGCCGACTTCAGCTGCTTCGCCGATCTGGCCCTGGCCAGCCCGGCGGACTACCGCCGCGAGGGCATGGGTTCGCTGCTGCAGTGCGTGCTCACCCCGGGGGATCCCTGGATCCCCAAGAAGACGGAGGAGATCGTGGCCCACACAGACCGTCAGGTGCGGGAGCTCTTCCCCTCGGCCCGGGGTCTCACCCTGGTGTGGAGCAACGTGGTCAAGCTGGCCCAGTCCCTCTATCGCGAAGCCCCCGGCATGGAGCCCTTCCGCCCCGACCAGCGCACGCCGGTGGTCAATTTCTTCCTGGCCGGCAGTTACACCCGCCAGGATTACATCGATTCGATGGAGGGGGCCACCATGAGCGGTCGGCTGGCGGCCGCGGCGATCCTGGGTCGCCAACCCGCCCTGGCCGCCAACGCTGCCAGCGCAGCGGCCCTCCCCGTCCCCGCAGCCTGAGGAGCACCCCATGGGCCGTTGGCTTGAACACAGCGTGACCACCGAGATCAAGGCGCCGGTTGACCGGGTCTGGGAGGTCTGGAGTGACCTGGAGGCCATGCCCCGCTGGATGCGCTGGATCGAATCGGTGGAGACCCTGGATGATCCCGATCTCACCGACTGGACCCTGGCGGCCCAGGGATTCCGTTTCCATTGGAAGGCCCGCATCACCCGCCGGGTCGAGCAGCAGCAGCTCCACTGGGAATCGGTGGGGGGCCTGCCCACTAAGGGCGGCGTGCGCTTCTACCCCCAAGGCCCGGACCGCACCGATGTGAAGCTCACGGTGAGCTACGAGCTGCCCGGCGTGCTTGCACCACTGATGGAACCCAGCATCATGGGGGGCATTGTGGTGCGTGAGCTCCAGGCCAACCTTGACCGTTTCCGCGATCTGGTCGAACAGGGCTAGCGGCGGGGCCCTTCTGGCCCTCGCCCTTTTGGCCAGCGGCTGTACCCCGCAAGGGGTCATTGGATCGAGTCCGTTGCCACCCCAGCCCCCGTCGCCCCCCCCTGCGGCGGCGCCCCGGGCGGAGGCCGGACTGGGGCTGGTGCCCCTGCCCTCCCCCCAGCAGGTTTCGGCCGCCGTGGCCTTGGGTCGCCTGGATCCTTTCTCCAACCCCGTGCCAGCGGCGGTTGGCCCAGCCTCCCGAGCTGGGGCCACCCCAACCGGCCCATCGGCGAGTGGCTCTGCTGCGGCGGGTGCCCCGGCCCGGGCCGGTGGCCCGGTGGTCCCTGCTTCCGAACCCTTTCCGGCGGATTTCCGGTTTACCGGCGTGGTCTTTAGTCAGGGCCATGCCGAGGCTTTGGTGCAGACCGGCTCCCAGAGCGGCAGCGTGCGGGTGGGGGCGGTGGGAATGGCCACCACCCCCTGGTTGCCCAAGGGGTGGAGCGTCACCGCCATTGATGCCAAGCAGGGGGCCCTCACCCTGGGCCGCGGTTCGGAGAAGCCAAGGCGTTTCAACCTGCTCTGAGGGCTCGGCCACAGGCGGCCACCAAGCCGTCGAGGTCGTGGGGATCGGCTTCCGCATCCACCCGTTGCAGCAGCGCTTGGCAGCGTTGGCTGGTCTGGGGGCCGATTGACACCATCTGCACGCCTTCGAGCTGCCCGCGCCACCCTTCGCCGAAATGGCGCTCCAGCAGCTGGCAGGTGTGGTTCACCGTCTTGCCGCTGCTGAAGGTAATCGCATCGAGCCGCCGCTGCTCCAGGGCCAGCAGGGCGGCGCTGGGCCAGCTCTCGGGGCAACGGGTTTCGTAGGCCGGCACCTCCACCACCCGGCTGCCGGCCGCGGCAAAGGCTTCCGTCAGCACGGTGCGGCCGCCGCTCTGGACGCGGGGCACCAGCAGCCGCAGCCCCCAGCCCGAAACCGGGAAGTTGTCGATCAGGCTGTCGGCCACGAAGTCGGGGGGAACGAAATCGGCGGGGGCCCCGAGGGCCTCCAGCACCGCGGCGGTCTTGCGGCCCACCGCCGCCAGACGCACCCCCGCTGGCCGGTGGGCCAGGCTGCCGCCAAGGCGATTCAGCCGTTGCTGCACCGCCTCCACGCCATTGGCGCTGGAGAAGAGGATCCAGTGGAAGTCCTGCCATTCCGCCAGGGCGTCGTCGAGGGCGGCCCAGCTGTCCGGTGGGGTCACGGTCAGGGCTGGCAGGTCCACCACGCTGGCGCCAGCGGCCTCGAACAGCTGGCGGGCTGCGCCCAGCTGCTGTTCCGCCCGGGTCACGCCGATGCAACGGCCGGCCAGGGGTTTCTGCTCGGGCATGGCGGCGCTCTGTCCCCTTCAGTCGTCGAGTCGCACCATCGTGGCGGCTTGCCGGGCTAGGGCCCTGGCCTCCTCAGGGCGACCCTGCTCCTCCAGCAGCCGGATCGTCTGGCGGAAAGCGGCCCGGCAGCCGGGGATGTCGCCGCCCAGCAGCAGGGCCACCGCCAGGTTCTGGTGGGTGGGGGTGTGGCCGGGGTCGAGGCTGAGGGCCCGGCGGTAGGCGTTGATGGCGGCGCCGATCGCCCCGCGGCGGCGTTCCACCAGGCCCAGTTGGCTCCAGGCCAGGGCGATGGCCGGCGCGGCGGTGGTGGCCTCCCGGCAGAGCAGGGCGGCCTCCTCCGATGCCTGCTCCCTTGCCTGCTCCGATGCCTGCCCCGTTGATTGCCCCGTTGCCCCAGCCTCCAGCAGCAGGCCGGCCAGGTTGAGGCGGGCCGCCAGGGTGAGGCGCGGGTCGAGGGGCAGGGCAAGGGCCTGGCGGTAGAGGGGGATCGCCAGGTCCGGGCTCCCGGCTCCGTGGGCGATCGCCAGGTGCAGCAGCAGCTCAAACCGTTCCGGATCGGCGCCGGCGGGGCACTGGGCCAGGCCCTGCTCCAGCAGGGCGATGCCGGCGGCCCGCTCACCCTCCTCCACCAGCAGGGCCCCCAGCTTGGCGCTGGCGTAGGGGTCGCCCGGGTGCTCCCGCAGGTCGGCCTCCATGGCCTGCCGCAGGCGGCGGGCCTTACTCCCATCGGCCAGCAGCTCGGGGCGATAGCCCGTGTGGAGCAGGGCGGGCTCGGGGCATTGGGCCAGCCGCCAGTGGGGTTCGGCCGCCAGCAGGGCCATCACGCTGTCGTCGACCATGGCGTGATACGGGCGACTCCAGCGGATCGCGCCATGGCGGCGGAACAGCCGGCTCACGCTGGAGTAAGGCGATTGCGCCGCCCCCAGCTCCTGGCGCAGCAGGGTGACCAGCAGCAGATCGGGCTGTTGCATCAGCTCCAGCAGCGGTTGGCGGGCCTCCGGTCGCAGCCGTTCATCGGCATCGAGCACCAGCACCCAGTCGCCCCGCACCAGCTCCAGGGCCCGGTTGCGGGCAGGGGCGAAGTCGCCAGGCCAGGCGATCGAATGGACCACGGCGCCGCAGCGCTCGGCAATGGCCACGGTGTCGTCGGTGGAGCCCGTGTCGAGCACCACCATTTCGTCCACGAAGTCGGCCACGGAGGCCAGGGCCGCTTCGATCTGTCCTGCTTCGTTGCGGGCCAGCATGGAGAGGCTGAGCATCAGTCGGTGAACTCCCGCGGAGCCGCTCCGCCGAGCTGGCCGGTGGAGCTCGCGGTGGCGGTGGGCTTGGCCGGGGTGGGGCTCCCGCTGGCGATGGGAGGCAGCGCGGCGGCAGCGGGCTCGAGGCCGAGGGTGGCCAGCACCCGGGCCTGGGCCAGGGGCATCTGGCCGGGACTCCAGGCCGCCGGGATGCCCTCGGCCAGCAGGGGGCGGAGGCTTTCCCAGAGGTAGGGGCTGCCGTAGACCGCCAATCCCGCCAGGCGGCCCGCCGCCTGGAGCTGGCGGATCACGGCCGGCCAGGGTTCCTGCCCCCCGGCACTGCCCCGGAAGGGATTGCCCCGCACGAACAGCTGCAGCAGCACCGGGCCCTGCCCCAACCGCTCCAGATCCAGGGGGTCGTCGCCAGCGGCTGTGCCGCTGGTGGTTTGCCAGGGCGACGGGCTGGTGCCATCCAGCAGCACGGTCCGCAGTCCGGCGGCCGTGGTCCAGGCCAGGCTCGGGGCCCCCGCCGGCAGAAAGGCGCAGCCCAGGGCCCCATCCAGCCGCACCAGGTTGATGCCGCCAGCTGCCGGCGGCACCAGCCGGCCGCCCTGGTGCCGGAGGCTGCGGTCCACCAACTCAAGGGCCAGGGCGCGGTCCTCGGGAATGGGGCCGTTGCTCAGGGCCCCGAGGGGCTCGGCCGCGGCGTGGGTGATGGGGGCGGTGGGCTGGCTGGCCTTGGTTTGGGCCAGGGCCCTTTGGCGCCGCTCGGCACTGGCCTGCAGCCGCTGGCGGGGCAATCGGCCCGTTTCGACCGCCGCCACGATGGCCTCCAAGGCGGCGTCGGCATCGGCGGGCATCAGCACCAGATCGGCTCCCGCCTCCAGGGCAAGCACCGCCGCTTCCCCAGCCCCATGGCGGGCGGCGATCGCCTCCATCACCAGGGCATCGGTCACCACCAGGCCCTCGAAGGCCAGATCCCGCCGCAGCAGCCCCGTGAGCACCGCCGGCGAGAGGGTGGCCGGGTGCACGGGATCGAGGGCCGGCAGCAGCAGGTGGGCCGTCATCACCGAGGCCACCCCGGCGGCGATGGCCTCCCGGAAGGGCGGCAGCTCCACCGCCTCCAGCCGCTCGCGGCTATGGGGCAGCACGGGCAGCTCCAGGTGGGAGTCGGTGCTGGTGTCGCCATGGCCGGGGAAATGCTTGGCGCAGCAGAGCACCCCTTCCGCCTGGGCACCCCGCAGGAAGGCGCTGGCCAGGGCGCCGGCGGGGCCAGGATCCTCCGCCCAGGCCCGCACGTTGATCACCGGATTGGCCGGATTGTTGTTGACATCGCAGACGGGTCCGAGCACCCAGTTGAGCCCCAGGGCCCGGGCTTCCCGTCCCGTGCAGCGGCCATAGCGTTCGGCCAGGGCCACGGCGGCGGCGGGGTCTTCAGCGTGGAGTCGGCCGAGGGCGAGGGGAGGCACCAGCCAGCTGGCCCCCTCAAAGCGCTGGCCCACCCCTTCCTCCACATCGGCGCAGAGCAGCAGATCGGTGCTGGCCCAGGCCTCCAACTGCCGTGTGCGCAGCCGCACCTCGGCGGCGCTGCCGCCCAGCAGGATCACGCCGCCCACCCCCGCCGCCAGCAGGCGCTGCAGGGTGGCGTTGTCGAGTTCCCAGCGGGGATAGCGGCGCTGG
>Ga0114981_10002666_pt1 | contig 11464 bp, 10 predicted proteins | sample S_140806_MF_Meta_FD_87028 | JGI IMG/M metagenome (GOLD analysis project Ga0114981, IMG submission 87028) | Freshwater microbial communities from Lake Simoncouche, Canada to study carbon cycling - S_140806_MF_MetaG | ecosystem: Environmental > Aquatic > Freshwater > Lake | place: Lake...
AAAGAAGTTAGCCACTGGCGTTTGCTGATCTGGTCGGTAGGGATCCATCCCAGGCGCTTCCCGATAAAGGGATTGGGCTAGCTTCACCACATTGCTCCACACCAATTGCAAAGGTGCGGCCGAGGGAAACAATTGGCGCACTTGGTTATCGGTGTGGGCAACGATCTCTTCTATTTTTTTAGGGATCCAAGGATCGCCGGGGGTTAATACACATTGAAGCAACGAACCCAAACCAGGCTTGCGATAATCCTCCGGGCTAGCAAGGGCTAAATCAGCAAAGCAACTGAAATCAGCATCAGCCGTATAGAGCAAATTATTCAGCCCCGATGGCTTGGCGAGATCACTGCGTTTTGCAGCGGCTTCCGCTCCATCACCCAATTCAGTTATCCAACCGTTGTAGCGCAATTGCACCGTGGCAACTGGCACCGCCTCCAACTTATAGATACGCTCAAACATGGGCCATCTACGCCAAGCCGGCGGTATTAATTTTTGAATGCCCGGCACATCACAAGCGGCTAGGTAGGCATCGGCCTGCACGCTGATGTCACCATTAGGTGTATTGAGTTGTAAGCAGCTTACAGCTGTTATTGGTTCGGGGTTTTGCGGGGAGTTTGTTTGATCAAATTGCACTTCAATTACCCGATGGCGTAGATGCAATTTGCCGCCGCGGGCGGTGATGTAGTCGAGGATTGGCCCCGTTAACCAGCGATGGGGTGAGCCCTTGAGCAAATTTAATTTTGATGCTTCTGTTTTAGTGGCAAACATCAAAAAGATAGTGAGCATGCAGCGGGCTGATATTGCCTGGCAATCAATGAAACCGAGGGCGTAGGCAATTGGATTCCACATTCTTTTGATGCTTTCTTCACTGCCGCCATGGCCCACAAACCACTGCTTAAAACTAACGCGATCCAACTCGCGGATCGTTCGCATTGCCCCCTCATAGTCTACTAAACCTTGCACAATTGGGCTGGTGCCTAAAGCGAGGGCATTGCGTAGTTTATCGAGCCAATTTAATTGAGGCGTTGTGAAAAATGCCTTGAGCCCATTAAATGGTGCCCCCAAAGCAAAACGAAAATCCAACTCCCTTAAATCTGCGCCGCGATTAACAAATAAATGGGTATGGTCTTTTGGTAATAGATTATCGAAAGCATCAACTTTGCGTAGCAAAGCGAAAAGATTGGCGTAATTAAAAAAGAACACATGCAGGCCCATCTCAATGTGGTTGCCATCTGGATCAACCCAGCTGCCCACCTTGCCGCCCATAAATGGCCGAGCCTCATAAATATCCACCTGATGGCCGGCATCCACCAGATCAACGGCCGCTGAAAGCCCCGCCAACCCCGACCCCACGATGGCAACCCGCACCAATAACTCCTGCAGTTGCCTAACTCTATGGAGCAAAGCTGCCCCCTGTTGGTGGCTTTGCCTAGAGTTAGTAGCAACATAACCAACAAATCCGCATGGCCACTGAGCTAGCCAGCCCCCAAACCCACACAGGTGTGGATGGCAAGGGCATTTTGATCACCGCAGCAGCCATGAAGCAGCTGGCTGCCTTGATGCAACAACAGGGGGGCGACCAGGTTTTGCGGGTGGGGGTGCGCTCAGGCGGCTGCAGTGGCATGAGCTACACCATGGATTTCATCTCTGCCGCCGAAAAGCAAGCCGATGACGAAAGCTATCTCTATGAACCAGCCGGTGCACCTGCCTTCACAGTGATCTGCGATCCCAAAAGCCTGCTCTACATCTATGGGATGCAACTGGATTTTTCCTCAGCTTTGATCGGCGGTGGTTTTAATTTCAGCAACCCCAATGCCACCCAAACCTGCGGCTGCGGCAGTTCATTTGCCGTTTAGAACAGTGAACAATTGCCGGGCGATCCATGAACGCAACTAACGGGGCTTCCACTTTTGAGCAGGCGCTCAGCAGTTACCAAAACGGTGCGCCTCTGCCGCAAGTGATCGCAAGCTTTAAAGAGATCACCCAGCAGGCCCCCCGCCAAGCAGCCGGCTGGACCTGCCTTGCCTGGCTGCAACTGCTTAATGCGGAAGTGGAAGATGCGCTTCATTCAGCTAAAACCGCTGTAAAAATCAATCCACAAGATCCCCAAGCCCGCATCAACCTCAGCCTTGCCATGCTGGAAAACGGCGCCAAAGGGGTGCGGGAACACATTGAATTAGTGAAGCGGGTGATGGCCTTTTCGCCTGAATTGAGCCGCGAACTGGAGGCTTCCATCGCCGATGGCTTACAGCGCAAACCAGGCTGGCCTGCCTTAGAAAAAGTAAAAGCCTGGCTGGCTGCTTGAGATGCGCCTGCTGCTGGTAAGCAATGGCCATGGGGAAGATCTCAGCGGCGCCCTCCTGGCCCAAGCCCTGCAGCAGCAGGGTGCAGAGGTGGCAGCTTTGCCCTTGGTGGGTGATGGCGCCCCCTACCTAACGGCAAGAATTCCTGTGCTGGGCAGCACCCGCAGCTATAGCACCGGCGGCTTGGGTTACACCAGCGCCGCCGGCAGGTGGGCAGAAATTTTGCAGGGGCAAGTGTTTTATTTGCTTAAACGCAGCCTGCGGCTATGGCAAGAAGCGCTGCGGGCCGATGGCCTGGTGGTGGTGGGTGATGTGATCCCGGTGCTGCTTTGTTGGCTTTTGGGTAAACCAGTTGCCACCTATCTAGTTGCCTATTCCAGCCACTACGAAGGCAGGTTGCGGCTGCCTTGGCCCTGCGGTGCCTGCTTAGCAAGCAAACGCTTTAAGGCAGTGTTCAGCCGTGATGAACTCACTGCTATTGACCTCAGCCAGCAATTGGGCAGAAGTGTGCAATTCCTGGGTAATCCATTTATGGAAAAGGTGTTGGCTAATGCCAATGCAACAAACAACAAGCAGCAGCTGGCCCTATTGCCGGGCAGTCGTTTGCCGGAGGCTCTCAATAACTTGGAATTGATGTTGAAGTTGCTGGAGCTATTGCCAAGCAGGGCTGGCAACTGGTGCTTCCAGGCGGCCCTTGTGGCAGAACTTGATGCCACAGCCGTGGCGCAATTGGCTAAATGCCGGGGCTGGAGTTGCAATGGCAAGGTTTTGCAATGGCAAGGGCTAGCAGTAGAACTCTGTTGGGGCAAATTCAATCAAGTGCTTGCTGAATGCAGCGTTGCCCTATCGATGGCTGGCACCGCCACGGAACAGGCGGTGGGATTAGGAAAACCGGTGTTGCAATTAGCAGGCCATGGACCCCAATTCACGGCAGGCTTTGCCGAAGCCCAACGCCGTTTGCTGGGCCCGGCTGTGTTTTGCGCCCCCGGAGCGGTGGGCGCAAGCCATACCCTCGAGCAATCGCTTGATTTATTGCTTGATCTAATCGAAAAACCAAATGCAGCCCAACAAAGCATTTGGCGGGAGCAGGGCAAAAAGCGCTTAGGCAGCGCGGGGGGCACTGCCTCCATGGCCGCCGCCATCTTGAGGGCCCTGGGGGAATGAACAAACCCAATCCGCTGAAATTGTGGCTTGATCGCCTGCTGGTGGCGAATGTGTTTTTGGTAATCCTTGCTGCCATGTGGTTTCTCGGGGCAGTGGCCCTAGAAACCCGCCAGGTGCATGGCCCGTTAAGCCTGTTTCAAAGGCTATGGGAACCGCTGTTTACGCCAGCGATTGGCTTGCTAATGGCAGCGGCATTAATTAGCGCTGGCTGGGGCTGGTGGCAGCGGCAAGGGCCGCTGCTAAATCGGGATAGCAAAAATTAAAACCCTGTTGCTGCAAACGTTCAGGCAACACTTTTTGGCCTTCAAGCACCACGGCAGCACCATCACCCAAGAGCAATTGCAATAGGGGCCCTGGCACTGGCAAAAGGCTGGGGCGGCCTAGGGCCCGGCCTAGGGCCTGGCAAAACATTGCCATCGTTGCAGGGTTGGGGGCAGTGGCGTTGTAGCTGCCGCTGTAGCTGCCATTGCTAAGGGCATCAGCAATTATTGAGCAGTAATCACTGCGCTGAATCCAGCTCATCCATTGGCGGCCAGAGCCGATGGGGCCGCCAAAACCAGCCCGAAAGATCGGCAACATTTTGCCCAGGGCCCCACCATCGGCCGCTAGCACGATGCCAGTGCGTAAAACCACCAAACGACAGCTGCTGGGGATGGCCGCCGCTGCTGCTTCCCATTCGCTGCAGAGTTGGCCTAGGAAATCAGCGGCAGCGGGGCTTGCTTCGTTGAACACAGCACTGGGGCTGTTGCCATAGAAACCAACGGCGGAACCACTGAGCAGCACCTGGGGCGGCGTTGGGCTAGCTGAAATCGCCGCTGCAAGCATTTTGGTGGTGTTTATGCGACTGCTGCGCAGCAGCGCGCATTGGCTTGGGGTCCAGCGTTGTTCGGCAATCGGCTCCCCCGCCAGGTTCACCACCCCCTCCGCCTGGTTTAGGGCCTCAGCTAGAGCTGATCCTGGCTGCCAACTTTCAGCAAGGGCTGGATTACAGCGAATGAAATCAGCAGCTGGATTCCCCCTGCGGCTTACGAGGGTGAGTTGATGGCCAGCGGCAGCTAGGAGCGGCACCAATTCACGGCCAATAAAACCGGTGCAACCAAGCAACAACAACTTCATCACGGTTTAAGTAACTGCTGCGGAAGCTAACGCCAACCACAGCCGATTAGCCTTGGCTAAGCAATGCCACAAACCATGGCTGATAGCTTCAAGAAAGGCGCCTTGGTGCGGGTAAACCGCAAGGCCTATGTGGGCAGCCTGGAAGCTGCCGCCAGCGCACCGGAACCACCCGCCTACCTGCTGGAGGGGCCTGGTGAGGTGCTGCTTGTGAATGAAACCCATGCCCAGTTGCGCTTTCGCAAGCCGGTGCCTGATGTGTGGCTGCGGCTGGATCAATTGGAGCCCTATGCCGGCACTTGAACCTGCAGGTGGCGGCGCCTTTGGGCAGCCTCCCTCAACATCTCACGGCCATCCCGTAAACAATCATCCACATAACCGGCGCAGTAGCGCTCCAGCTCAGCAACGGCATCCTGCACACCACTGAGGCAGTGGTAGAGGCTGAGGCCAAACGCCCTAGCTACCGCTGGGCAGGCATGGGAGCGAAATAAATATTCCACCTGCTCGAGATGGCCGCGGCTGCGCTCGAGGTAGGCAGAAAAATCAGCCATCAACTGATCGTCGTAGGGGTCGGCGGCGAGGGCCGTGAGTTCCGCATTGAAAGGTTCTAAAACCTGGGCTAACAATTGATCAATGGGGCCATACACCTGCTGCAACCACTGTTCTAGGGCCACATCACTGCTTTTAGGGATTGATCGCGCAGGAATGGGTTGCGATGCGTTGTAACTACGCCTACTTTCCTGATTGCGCAGCAATTGCCAGGCGGCATTGATGGCAATGATCTGGGCCGCATCTTGGTTAGGGCCCCCCTTGGCATCGGGATGGTGTTGCTTTACCAAAGCCCTGTAGGCGGCTTTTATTTCAGCTGTTGTGGCCCCGCGGGATACGCCTAATACCCGATAGGGATCCACTGCAGTCATGGCATGGCATCGCTAAACATCGGTGTGCTGAGGTAGCGCTCACCAAAACTTGCTAACACCACCACAATTAATTTGCCAGCCCATTGGGGCCGTTGGCCCAGCCTTAATGCAGCCGCCATGGTGGCGCCACTGCTCACACCACTAAGTAAGCCCTCTTCCCGCGCCAGGCGCCTACCCATGGCCATGGCATCGGCATCACTCACCTGCATTACCTCATCGATCAAATCAGCTTGGTAGTTGTCTGGCACAAAACCAGCGCCAATGCCTTGGATGCGATGGGGACCTGGGGCGCCACCACTGAGCACGGGGCTGCCACTGGGTTCCACTGCAATCGCTTGGAAACTTGATTTGCGCTGCTTCAACAACTGGGCGCAGCCGGTGATGGTGCCACCGGTGCCAACACCGGCCACCAGGGCATCGATGCGGCCATCGGTATCAGTCCAGAGCTCTTCCGCAGTGCTGCGGGCATGGATAGCTGGATTAGCTGGATTAGCAAACTGCTGCAATAAATAGGCATTGGGCAGCTGCTCCGCCATGCTGCGGGCCCGATGAATTGCCCCTTTCATGCCCTCCGCCCCTGGGGTGAGCTCCAATTCAGCTCCATAGGCCCGCAGCATGGCCCGCCGCTCCTGGCTCATGGTGTCTGGCATCGTGAGGATTAAGCGATAACCACGGGCGGCCGCCACCATGGCAAGGGCAATGCCGGTGTTGCCGCTGGTGGGCTCCACCAAAACGGTGTGGCTTGGGTTGATGAGGCCATTGGCTTCTGCATCGAGCACCATGGCAAGGCCGATGCGATCCTTCACCGATGCGGTGGGATTAAAACTTTCTAGTTTTGCTACCACCTCAGCAAGGCAACCTTCCGCCTGGGGCAAACGGTTGAGACGCACCAGGGGGGTGCGACCCACAAGTGCTGTGATGTCAGGAGCAATTGCCATCGAAGGAGCTTGGAATGGGGCCATTCTGCTGGGCCAACCGCTGGGCAACTGTTTCGATCAAGCCAGCCCAGTTACCCCGATGCTGCAAACGGAATAAACGCACACTTTGATACCAAGCCATATGCGGGCCGGATAGGCCATAACGCCATTCAGCCCGATAGGGCAATAAACCCCAGGTGGGTATGCCGAGGCCTGCGGCGATATGCAGGGCGGTTTGCTGCACGGTGATCACCAGATCAAGGGCAGCGGTGAGGCCTGCGGTGGCGAGCAGGTCACTGCCGGTGCCAGCAAAGTGATGCACTTTAATGCCATGGTTTTGCTCAATGGCAGCCAATTCAGCTGGGTTGTGGCCGTATTGGAGGTTCAGCCAATGGCAACCGGGTTGCTGCAGGATCGGCAATAACTGCTCCAGGGCCAGGGAGCGTTGCATGCGATTAGCGAGGGTGCCGCCCCCCTGCCAGGCGATGCCAATTTTGAGGCCAGGGCCTAAATCAGCCAGGCGTTGGCGCCAGGATTCCACTAATTCTGCCGGGAGGTTTAGGTGGGGTTTACGGCCAGCGAAACTGCTTTGATCTGGCCGATAAAGCAAACCCAAACTGCCGATGCTGCAGGCCACATCCAAGCTGGGTAGCAAGCTATCTGGATAACTGGCGGCAACGGGCAGATGGGGGAAGCAAGCCCCCATGAGGGGCACTAGCCGTGGCGGCAAGAGCAACTGCAAGGAACCAGCAGAGCCATTGAGATCAGCCTCAAGATCCGGAAGCATTGAGGCAAACATCAAGGTATCGCCGATGCCCTGCTCGCCGTAGAGCAAAACAGCACTAGCTTTAATCGCCATCTGGCTCTGTAAACGCTCTAAACCAAGCAATGGCAAGCCCGGCGGAATGATTTGGGCGCGATCAAGGCTGTAGTAGCGCTGTTCATAGAGCTGCCACCCCTGGCGCCAGGCGCCTGCTGCCAATAGGGCGCGAGCAAAAGTCCAGGCCCAATTGGGGCAGCCCGCCAACTGGGGCAAATGGGGCTCCAGAAGGCTTTCCACCTGGGCTGGCAACAGCTGAAATATCAGGCTGTGCAATGCCTGCAGTTGCTCCTCAGGGGGCAAAGAACCCGGCATTAGGCAGCTGCGCAGGCTGCGTTCGGCCGCTTGATAATCACCCTGCAGCAATTGGCACCTGCCCTGCCAGAGCAGGGAACTGGGCGCTGGCAGCTGCGCCATCAAGCTGGAATCATGCAGATCCCAAGCCAGATTCCTTAGGGCATGCAACACCGCAGGATGCTGGGGCCATTCGCTAAGCAAATGTTGGGCCCAATTGATAACAGCATTTAGATCAAGGTTTGCCTGCAGCAATTGCAACCATTCCAAAGCAATCGTTTGATCAGCTAAGAAAGCTTGTAACCGCTGGCGCAGGGCTGGGCTACAGCTGCCTTCATTACGGCGACGTTCGCAGGCGAGGGCTAATTGCAGCAATTCAACGCTGTCGCCATGGTCGAGCAGCACCCGATCAAGGCAGGCTTGGGCTTGATCAAGCCGATCTAAATGGAGATTACAAAGGGCTAGGGCAAGGCCAAAATCTGCGCTGGGGGGCTGGGGTTGCCGCTGAAATTGAGCAAGCAAATGCTGTTCGGCGCTTGCAGCCTGTTGCTGGGCGCATTGCTGCTTTGCAAAAGCCAAAAACTCCATTTTGATCAGAATTTATTCATCAAAAGCTGGGAGCCATTAAAAATTGAACTGCGTTTTAAGCACAGCACCCCAACTACTGCCCCCGCCAAGTCCATCGGAATTAGCAGTGGCTGATATATAAAAAATGCCTGGGGTGAAGCTGATGTTATCGCTTAATTGAAATTGATACCAAGTTTCAAGGGCGATGGGCATCGCAGCATCACTATTCCAACCGGATCGATTGGTTTGCAGTGTGGGAACTCCACCAACACCAATGCCGGCGCTGTTGCCTTTAATGAATAGATTATTGAAATTTAAAGCGAGCATCCAGCTATTTAGCTGCGCCAAATCACCAGCCGATGTCATCTTAACTCCTAAAACACTGTTATTGAATCGAGCTTTTACGGCCCCGTGGCCATAGGCAGCGGTAACACTGAAATCATTACCGATTTGATGAGCGATGGTAACGCCAAGCTGATTTGATTCGTTGAGGCTGGCATACATAAAAGGCGTGAGGGCAAGCTGAGTTCCCACGGCACCCATGGAATTATGTCCGCGTTCATAGGCGTAGTTAGCAGTAAATAACCATCTGCTGTTGCTGCTCTGCCAGGCCAGCTGCAGGGGTATCCTCAGGCGGGTGTTAGCTGAAAACCAGCCTTGCACCATAATGTTATTTGCATCTGGCGACACTGCATCTGCCTCATTGGTGAGATAACCAATGCCAAATCTAAGATTTTTCAAGGATAGAAAATCCAATTGGAATGGCCCATAATTAAAACCAGCGCCACTACCTGTATAGGAAGGCAGCACACCAGCGGCGCTACTAAAGAATTCAAGCAGGGCAGATGGGCTATAAAAACTGCCACGGCTGGGCAGGAAGCCATCTGGCCCTAAACGAACTCCTAGGGAAAGATTAATAGAGTTATTAAGCGGAAAGGCATAAAAAAGCCGATCTAGAAATACGAAGGGAGTTGCGCCGTTGGGCCAATCAATAGTGGCGCCATCGTAGGCAAGGCCTGCGGCTGGATTTACTGTGCGGGCAGCAAAACTATAGATGTTATTAGAACGTACCCTTATTTGCAATTTATCCACCCCAGAGAAACTAGTATCAAAGCTTAAAGAAGCATCGTGGGAGAATGTGAAAGCATTATTATCTGCAACGTAATTCTTATTTGTATTATATGCAGCAAGATTACGTATAAATTTAGTTGCTGCATTTTGCACATAACCAACCTTTCGCTGATCTTCTGCCAAGGATCCATATTCAGCAATCAAATAATTAAGCAAGTTGTTATAAATGGTGGGATTTGTTACTAAGCCCCCAGGGGTAACAACCAAACCCAGGCCAGCTCCACTGAAGTTATTTACCGTATTACCAGCAGAATTAACAGCCTGATAACTGCGTTCAGCAGTAGCTGCAATTGAGATTGGATCGTATACACCGCTCGGCTTAACAACTAAATTACCTATGTTGTTATGATAAGCGTAATTTTTAACGCGGCGAGCCTCATTCGCGAGGGCCACTAGTGCCTTTAAATCTTTTGGATCAAGCAAGATATTACTACTATTGAAATCATTACTGCTGGAGCCACTGGTGGTGGCAAGTAATACATTGGTACGGCCGTAGCGATCGAGCAGTGGAATTTGATTGCCTTGTAGTGGCAGGTAGATATTTGTAGCTGGCAATAAATATTCCAAGCTAAATGCAGTGTTTGCTAATTGAACAGATTGTTGAAATCCAGAATCTGTAAATAAGCTGATGCGGGTGAGTTGCGCTTGCGCTGGCGGGCGGTTTGTAGTGGGATTAAATAATAGATTTTGGCCAGATCCAACACCTTGCATCACATTGCTAGAGGCCGGTTCAGCAAAAGCGTTGGTGGTAGTGCTGGAAGTGGTGTTGATGTTATTTGGTAGATAACCAGTCCAGGTGGTGCTGAATGCCAGTTCACGGCTGAGTTTAACTGGCGCTGAAGAACGATAAAAAATAAAAGCCTCCCCTTGGCTAAGGGGAGAATTGATCATATTAATAGATCTAGGTTGCACAGAAGCAATTGAACCATCGTAGGCGCGATGGCCATAGAGATCAGCAAGATTAGTAAGGGCGGAGGCTTGGCCAAAATTGGCATAACCATTTTTGCGATATGCATTACCAAGAACAAAACGCACCACCCCAGATAGTTTGGAAGTAGTTGAAAAATCAGTTAATTCAGGCTCCTGTTCCTGTTCAGCAGAAACAGGAGCTGCGCTAATAAATAAAAGTATCGCTAGGAGGTGTTGCAATTTCATAAAAAATTAGCAGAAAAAAGCCCCTCCAAAGGAGGGGCTGGGAGTGTGTGAAAAGTGAATTTGATTTAACAGTGAACTAAACCAGATCAGAAGTTGAACTGGGTTTTGATCACGCCGCCCCACACATCGCCGCCACCGATGCCATCGGAGTTGGTGGTGCTGGAGATGTAGAAAATACCAGGTGTGATGCTGATATTGTCTGTTACCTGGAACTCGTACCAGGTTTCAATGGCGGTAGGCATGCCACCGTCTTTGTTCCAACCGGAGCTGTTGCTCACGAGTGAAGGAACACCACCGATAGCAAAACCGGCGCTGTTGCCTTTGAGGAACACGTTCTTGAAGTTGAGGGCAACCATCCAGCTGTTCATTACAGCGGAATCGCCAGCATCAGCCATCTTCACACCCAACACGCTGTTGTCGTAGCGGGCGTTAACGGAGGCGTGGCCGTAGGCGCCGGTGATGCTGAAGTCTTTAGACCACTGGTAAGCCAGGGTGAAACCAAACTGGTTGGATTCGTTGAGGCTGGCATACATGAAGGGGGTGAGTGCTAACTGAGTACCCACTTGACCCATGGAGTTGTTACCGCGCTCAAAGGCGTAGTTAGCAGAAGCCAACCACTTCTTATCCTTGCTCTGCCATGCAAGCTGAACAGGCAAACGGAAGCGGGTATCAGCACCAAACCAACCTTGGGTCATGGTGTTGGAGGCATCAGGTGCAACAGCATCAGATTCGTTAGCCAAGTAGGCAATACCGAAGCTCACGCCATCCATACCGAAGCCTTTACCACCCAATTTGCCGAGGGCAAGACCTACGCCGGTACCGGTGTAGGAGGGGAATACACCAGCAGAGCTGTTGAAGAACTCAAGCAGAGCATCTTTGGTGTAGTAGGTACCACGGGTAGGCAGGATTGCATCTGTCGCTAAGCGAGTACCAACTGCAGCAACGGCGTAATCACCAACTGGGAAGCGGTAGAACAGCTTGTCGATGAAGATGCCAGTTCTGGAGTTGTTGGGCCACTCAACAGTTGCACCGTCGTAGGCGAGGGAAGCAGCTGGATCAGCAGCACGGGCTGCAAATGCGTAG
>Ga0114981_10002667_pt1 | contig 11460 bp, 8 predicted proteins | sample S_140806_MF_Meta_FD_87028 | JGI IMG/M metagenome (GOLD analysis project Ga0114981, IMG submission 87028) | Freshwater microbial communities from Lake Simoncouche, Canada to study carbon cycling - S_140806_MF_MetaG | ecosystem: Environmental > Aquatic > Freshwater > Lake | place: Lake...
GCTGATCCAAATCCTCCTCTAAATGAATGTTCTTCTACTGTGACAATTGGGCCTCTTTGGGCGGATTCAATCAAATAATCTTCATCTAGATTTGAAACCACTGGTGCAGAGGCAACTGAAACATTAATCCCAATGTCTTCTAAATCTTTTGCAGCTAATAAAGCTTGATTACCTATTGGACCGACAAATAGAATCAACCCATCTGTGCCATTCTTAAGTTCAATGATTTTATTGTTATTTATTGTTAACTCAGCGCTATGTAAAATCGGTTCACCACTTTTGCCTAAACGAAGGTAACTTGGTGACTTATCTTTACATAAAAAATTTGTTATTGCTTTTGACTCTATAGAATCACACGGTATATATACGTTCATGTTGGGTAATGCACGCATTACAGCAATATCTTCAAGAGCATGATGGGTGTATCCCTGGCTTCCGTAGGAGTATCCAGCACCAACTGAAACTATGACTACTGGGTTATTCATAAGACAAACATCATTTCTTATTTGCTCTAAACATCTAAGTGTTGGAAAATTACCAATACTGTAAACAAAAACTCTTTTTCCGGTGGAAGCAATACCGGCAGCCATTCCCATCATTGCTTGCTCGGAAACGCCTGCATTTATAAATTGATTTGGGATTTCCTTTTGAAATTCTTCAACTACGCCATAGCCAAGATCACCCGTAATAAACATTATATCTTTGTCAGCTTTTGCGTTATCTAACAAAGTTTGCATAAACATATTTCTCATATTATTTGATTATCTATCTGCTGTATGGCTATGTTAAGTTCGTTACTATCCGGTGATTTATAATGCCAAAGAACTGTATCTTCCATAAAATCTACGCCCTTGCCTTTCGTTGTATTAGCAATAATACATTTAGGCTTAATTGATTTTTTTAATATAGAAGTTACTAATTCCAGATAATTATGTCCATCTACTTCGTCAACCTGCCAACCAAATGCCTCCCATTTTTTAGCAAATGGCTCCAATGCAATCGTTTCTTCTGTATAAGTCAAAGATTGAATTCTATTACGATCAACAATTACACATAAATTATCCAAATTAAAGTGATTTGCAATTAGTGCACTTTCCCAAGTTGTGCCTTCATCGCATTCACCATCGGACATTACAATATAAATTTTGCCAGGAGTGTCCGACCTTTTTCTAGCCATAGCAATTCCTAAGCCGTAAGGGAGGCCATGGCCAAGTGAGCCCGTGGAAAGTTCAACTCCTGGCACGCCTTTGTAAGTTACATGTCCGCCTAATGGCGCACCATCTTGGCAATATTTCTCTAACCAACTAATATCAAAAAATCCTTTGAGTGCTAATACTGAATATATTGCCGCAGCAGCATGCCCTTTTGAAAGTATGACAATATCCCGATCATATTTGGTTAAATTCTCAACTGAAATATTTGCAACACCAGAGTACAAAACTGATAAAGCATCTATCACAGAAAGTGACGAGGCCACGTGAGATGCTTTTGCAACACTTGTCATTTTGAGAATTTCTATTCGGGCATTTTTTGCAAGTATCGAAGCACTTGTTGAAATTTGAACTTCGTTCATAATGATTTAACCCTTTTCCAACGAAAAACACTGAACTTAAGTATGTCAGATTTGCTTATGCTATGGGTATTTTGTGGCTTAGCCATTAGGATATGGTAGTTAAGAAATGGAGCATAATTTGAAATCTGTGATCCTTGCTGGGGGTATGGGAACAAGACTTCGCGAAGAAACTGAGTATCGCCCAAAACCAATGGTAGAAATAGCTGGTCGCCCAATTCTTTGGCACATTATGAAGAATCTATCTCAGCAAAGCCTAAATGAGTTTGTTATTTGCCTGGGCTATAAAGGTGATCAAATTAAAGATTTCTTTGTTAACTACGAAACTCGAGTAAATGACATAACTGTCAGTCTTGGAAATAATGGGGTATCGCGCCACTTAACCGCCTCAAGTGAAGAAGATTGGAAAGTTACTCTCGCTAATACTGGACTTAGCACTATGACAGGTGGGCGGATTTATCGAATAAGAGATTATTTAAACAAAGAAACTTTTCTCTGTACTTATGGAGATGGACTAGCAGATATTGATATAAAATCTTTAATTAAATTCCATAAATCTCATGGCAAAATTGCAACGGTAACTACGGTTCGACCAACGAGTAGATTTGGTGCACTTGAGATTGATGCAAAATCGCAGGTTAAGAATTTTGCTGAAAAACCTAAGGCAGAACAATGGATTAATGGCGGTTTTTTTATTTTTGAACCCAAGATATTTGAATATTTAGATGCCGAATGTGTATTAGAACAGAAACCACTCGAAACTCTTGCGTTAGAAGGTCAGTTGATGGCTTACCAACATCATGGGTTTTGGCAACCAATGGATACCTTCCGAGAAACTCAAGAGCTCAATCAGTTATGGGATAAATCCGCCGCTCCATGGAAAAATTGGTAACCATTTTAAATGGATACTTTTTTTAGTTCTTATGCTGGGAAAAAGATCCTTATTACCGGTCATACTGGATTTAAAGGTACTTGGCTTTCGCGAATTCTTGTTTTGGCAGGAGCGAAGGTATATGGGCTCTCGTTGGAAGCTGAAAATAATTCACTCTACTCAAAAATAGAAAATTTGGAGTTAGAGAAGAGCACAATTCTAGATATTCGTAATAGCAAAAGCATAGATAATTATTTCAAGGAACATAAATTTGATGGAATTTTTCATTTGGCTGCGCAGCCGTTAGTAAGAAGATCGTATAAAGAACCAGTTCAAACTTTTGAAACTAATGTAATGGGTACCGTGAATGTTCTAAACGCAGTTTTAAGTAATAATTCCGCAACGTGGGTAATTGTGATTACTAGTGACAAAGTTTATAAGAATGTCAATAAAATTGCCGGCTATACAGAAGAGGAACCTTTGGGTGGTCGGGATCCTTACAGTGCAAGCAAAGCTGCTACTGAAATGGTCGTATCTGCCTGGCAAACAATCTCTGATTATTCAGTAAATAAAGTTAAAATCTGTTCAGTTCGTGCCGGAAATGTTATTGGTGGAGGAGATGTAGCGGAAGACCGTTTGCTACCAGATCTAATTAGAGGTTTCCATTCAAATAATATGGTAGTAATTAGAAATCCAAATTCTATTCGTCCATGGCAACATGTACTTGACCCATTAAATGGGTATTTGATTTTTGGCGCCAATCTATTTAATAAAGAAGTAAATTCATTTTCTTATAATTTTGGTCCAGGAGACGGATCTAAATTAACTGTCAAGGAAGTTGCTGAAATCGCCTGTTCTAAATGGCCAGGGAGCAGGGGAATAGATATTAAAATTGACCCGAGCGCAGTACACGAATCTGAATTGCTATGGCTATCCTCAACTCTTGCAACCAATGAGTTAGGCTGGCACAATAAATTGGAAGCACGTGAAGCAATAAATTGGACGATAGAATGGGAGAAGCTCTCTATGTCCTCCTCCCCTTTGAATGCAGTTGACAAGCAAATCACTACTTTTTTTAAAGAGCAACAATGAAAAAATTGTCCATAATTACACCTTGTTATAATGAAGAAGTTAATGTGGAAATTTGCGCCTTGGAGTTAAAGAAAGTTATGAATGAAAAACTACCAGAATATGATTATGAGCATATTTTTTCAGATAATGCTTCGGAGGATTCAACACTTGAAAAATTGCGTGTAATCGCATCAAAGGACTCTCATATTAAAGTTATCTCCAATAGTAGAAATGTGGGACCTTTTAGAAACATGTGGAATGCTATGAAAAGTGCGACTGGCGATGCTGTAGTTCCGCTACTGCCGGCAGACTTACAAGATCCGCCTTCAATTATTCCGGAGTTTGTAAAGAAATGGGAATCTGGTTACTTGGTAACTTACGGGGTCCGTACTAACCGCCAAGAATCATTCTTAATGCGAATGCTCCGTGGTATTTACTACAGAATAATTAAAAGATTTGCTTCTGCAGTAATTCCACTCAACTCTGGTGAATTCTTACTAGCTGACAAAAAAGTAGTTGATTCAGTTTTATCCGTTGATGATCAATACCCGTATATAAGAGGTTTGATAGCACAAACTGGCGTAAAAAGTTCCTCGGTTTCATATACTTGGGTTAAGCGTGAGAGAGGTAAATCGAAGAACAATTTTATTTCACTTATCGATCAAGCAATTAACGGTTTTGTGTCGACATCACGCACACCTGCTCGCTTGGCCCTGTTAGGAGGATTTACTCTTTCAATTCTTGGCTTCTTCTATGGGCTTTTAACTATTTATCTTGCAATCAATTCTGAAGGCACGGCTCCAGTAGGAATTCCAACAATAATTATTGGAATTTTCCTATTAGGAGGCATCCAATTGTTTTTTCTAGGCTTGATTGGAGAATACGTGCTTAGCGTTCATGGGCAGGTAAGGCGTACGCCTCCAATGTTTGAAATTGAGCGAATAAATTTTGAGCAGGATTATGGCAAGTAGCCAGAAGAATTCTGTATCCGGACAGAATCTCGAGTCGAGCATTAAACCATTTGTCCTAGGCATTAAATCCTTTGCAGTAATTGGACTATTAATTTTTATAGTTCAACTATTACGAGGATCGGGACAGAGTGAATCTCCGGACAAACTTATATATTTAATGGCTATTTTTATCACTGGATTTTTTTTATTGCTTGGTACTTTTAACTCTTATAAAATAACAGGTAAATACTTTTATGCATTAATTGCTTTTTTTATAGGAGCTCTTGGAATTTTTGGGATTGAACAACACGCCCCTATAAACGGAGTTGTCCTATCTGACCGACTCTGGCTTGGTTTTGGGCCGTATGTATTTCTATTATCACTGTTAGTAATGCCATTTATATTAAGTATTTTTGAATGGCAATCACTAAAATTTATATGGAAGTTCGTAGTATCAATTTTTGTACTCATTAATTCCATATTGGTCTTACCTAGCCTGTGGCAAAGTGCAAATTCTGTTATTGACGTTGATCATTCAGAGTATGTAATTAATGAATTATTCGCTCCAATTGTTGGACATTGGCCTTATTCAGATTTCATACCCCAATATCAAAGTTTTTATGGGTTTTTATTTAAGCCTTTTATTGGGTCAATGTCGGCTCAACAACTTTCTAACATATTCTTTATTTGTTTGACTTTATTAAGCTATTTAACAATAATCATTGGTGTATTTATAGCCTGGAACGCAATCAACCGTCGCTCAATAATTGTTGCAATTGGATTGGTCGTACCCTTGACTGGACTAACTCAATTTCCAAATCGTGAAGGATACCTTGGATCAATCGGGGCTCTTCTATCGGGCCTTTCGATCCGCCTGTTGCCAGGCATGGCACTTTTAGGTGCACTAATTGTTTTATTGCACAAGTCAAACTCTCAACGTGGAAAGACAAAAGCATGGAAATTTGTATTTTTTGGATTTTTTACTGGAGTAACTTCCTGGCAATCACAAGATTTCGGGCTTGCAGCTGCCGTAACTGCATTCTTAGTAATTTTATTTGCCGGATCCACTAAAATCTTGGAAATTAATAAAACTTTATTTACCTTAATTGGATTTATACCTGGATTTGCACTTTACCCAGCGATCGCGACCATTTTTGGAAAAGCGTTAAACTTTGATTTCTTCTTATTTTTTGCCCGCCAATTTGGCTCTGGTTTTGGTTCTGAACGGATCCGAACTCCTGGACCAGTTCTAATTATTCTTCCATTAATAGTAATGCTAATTGTTATTCATGGGATTTACCTTTACAAGCTAAAGAATAAGTTAGGTGACTATGAAAAGTTTTTACTGAGCAGTTTAATTGGGTTTACATTTGCTTTGTGGTCTTTGTTCGGTTTTACTTATTACTTAAATCGATCTTATGCTTCTGGGCAAATGCAAATATTATTCTTGCCAATAAGTGTATCCCTATCGGCACTTATCGGAATAATTACTCAGGATCCTATTAGAGAAACTATTTTCGGAAAAACAAGAAGCAAGTTCATGTATTCAAAAAATAATATGACTCGTAGTAATTTTGTTTGGAGCTTACCTCTGCTATTAATAATTTCTCTGCCGTTTTCTTCCTTATTGCTCTCGCCAAACCCAGCCATAGAGATAAAGCGAATAGTTGAAGGAACAAATTCTCCACGATGGCCTAAATCATCAATAGAAGGCTCCGTAGCAGATGCGACTGCTGGTTCAAAATACGCCAAAGAGAATGGCTTGTCCGTTGGCTTTTTTGGGGCATCAGCAAATTATGTTGAGTATGAGTCTGGTGTTAAATCAGTATCAATTTTAAATTCACCGTATGATTTAGTAATGAGTCAACAAACTATTAATGTTTCTTGTCAAGCTATATATAAATTAAATCCTGATGTATTAGTTGTAAGTGATGAAGGCGCAAGTTTATTTAAGTTCGAAGGTAACTCTTTATGTAATGTTTATATTCAACAGGATATCCCTGGTGTGCGTAGCGGTCATTTTGCAGTAAAATTGAAAAAATAAGGAGTGAACTGATTAGTATTCAAACTAAGTGTCCGATATGCGAAACGCTTGATAATTCAACATTAGTTTACCCATCCAATATTGATGAAGTAAGTTTTTCGGCTGAGGTATTTTCAGCCCGACGCTTACCTGATCGACGTCACTATCAGTGGGTGCGATGTATAACATGTACATTACTTCGCTCGGACCCGGTACTGCAAGTAAATCTTGAGAAGTTATACATCGAATCTACCTTCGACTATTCTACGGAGATTGACGGTCTTAAAAGAACCTACATGGATTTAGTAAAAAAAATCCTTGGGAATAATGAATTTATCAATTCAATATTTGAAATTGGTGGTGGTAATGGATTTTTCCTTGAGGCAGCCAAGGATCATGGATTTAAATTAATTAAAGGCGTTGAACCAAGTACAGAAGCAATAAGTGCTGCGAGGTCAGACATTAAGCCCTATATGACTGCAAGTATGATGAAAAATGGCGTTCTTAACCCAGGCACTTTTGAAGTTGGAGTGATGTTTCATACGCTCGATCATTTGCCCGATCCAATCCAAACATTGAAGGATAGTTTCGATGCATTAATAAGTGGTGGTGTCTTTATCGTAGCAATCCATAATGAACGATCATGGTCTGCAAAAATTATGAAGAATCGTTCACCAATTATTGATGTAGAACATACACATTTGTATTCCCATAAAACTGGAAGAATGATTTTTGAAAAAGCTGGTTTTGTTAATGTTGTATCTGGTAGTTACAGCAATCACTATTCACTTGCCTATCTGTTACACCTAGCGCCTGTTTCAAGAAAGTTGAGGAAAATTATTTTAAAGAGTTATATCGGACTTCTTTTAAGTAAGATCAAAGTTAAGGTTCCCCTAGGAAACATGTGGGTTGTTGGTACAAAACCTTAGAAATATTAATTTAGATCTTACTAAGGGTAAAAATATCAATTTAAAATTAATTTATATACGGGTTACCACCCATAAATTTTGATGGAATTTCACTTCGAGACATCCCAATTGAATCAAAATTATAGTTGTATCTCTCCTGAACAGATAGTTTTTGAAAATCACTAGTGGAAAGAGAGCTCTTGTACTCAACTATTCCAAATTTCTCCAATTCTGGGTTTGTTATTTTTTCTGTTTTTGGAATACAATTCTGATCACCTATAAAACAAAATATTCTTAATTCATTAGCGACTCGTGAGTCTAATTTCATGTCATTTGGCGCTTTAGTTATCCAATATTCTGCGCCTAAGATTCCAGAGAAACTGTAGGCTGCCCTATATGGCTGTAAGTAGTTATTAGACTTTAGGTATTCTTGAAGAGCAGCATTAGTTATTAAATTAGAGTATAAGTTTGGAATAATAACCGTATCGGTAGATTTATAAAATTTATTCTCGAACAACAATGAGGATCCAATGGTTGTAATAGGAACTAAAACCAACATTGCTTTAGCAATAGAATTTCTTACTTTACCCTTAAACCCAAGTGAGATTAATATTAATACAGAAAAAACTAAAAATGGTGCCACGTAGTTTGTTACTTTGTTATAAATATAATCAGAACGATTACCACTATACATTGACAAAATTAATCCAATTGCTATAACAATAACAGAAGATTGGCCCAAATTTGCAACAAGAAGCTGTTTGCGATCTTTAAGTAAACGACTCGCAACAAAAATAACAATTAACGCTGAAATCATTATTGACAAATAAAACGTGAATTTAGATTGGCTTTCGTTCGTGATTGAAAAAACGTTAAAAATTCCCATAAGTTGAGATGGAGTTTTCCAGCTACCGGATGTAGTACCCGTGCCGCTCGCAGCATCAGATCTATAACCCAAGCTAGCCAGAATCGAATACACAAAATTTGGCATCAGAAGCATTGCGATAAAACCAGGCAAAATCAAATAATTAAAAATCTTAGCGCATAACTGTCTAGCTGTAAATATCGTAATCACCATGAGCACTAGTAGTAACAATATGATTATGAAAGTTGCATCCACATACGTGATTGCGCTACCGATCCAACTTCCTGTTGCAAGTAAGTAGATGCCTAATTTCTGCAAACGATTTTTAATGAAAGCATCTGATTCATTAATAAGAATTAAAGTTAACAATATTCCTGAAATTCCAATCATTCCAAATATTTGAGATATACCGCCGTTGTAGTATTGATATAGTAAGCTAACATTACTAGTAAGGCTTAAAGAGATCCCGCATGAAATTGCATTAGACTTCGTCACTAATTTACTGCATGCAAAAAATACTAAACTGAGTGAGACTAAACTGGTAAATAGAATAACTCCAATTTCCCACATAATTGCCTGCGGTCCAATTAAGCGAATTAATTGGTTATAAAAGACAGTTAAGCCCCACCTGCCGCCAAACACCAGATAGTCATAACCCGCAAGTTCTTTAAATGATGGAATTCTAAAAATATCTACTGCTGCTTGACCCAAATTTCCTACATTCAGGGTATTTATCAAATTATTTGAAGCTGACGTCCAAGTGTTACCCAATTCTTGCGCAATTTGGGCTGCCATTAAATTTTGGCTCACATCCGGACCAGGTCCTGATCTGATGATTGGTTCCATATTTGGATCCCACTGGCTTCTAACAAAAAACAGTGAAAGAAATATCGGAGGTAATATGAATGAAAGAGTATTCTTATCTTTGTATGGTTTTTTAATTTCCTTCCGAAAAAGAAACAACAAACTCCAGGAAATTGCACACAAGCAAATCATTATTAGAAAATAATTGTTGATACCTAAGAATCCATATGCTGAAGCAATAGAGAAGCCAGAGATACCAAAACCTATGACTATTGATATGGCAAGAAATGTGATCCAGCTAATCGGGTAATTAGCTCTTTTATTCAAGAAACTTAGCGCGGTTATTGGAGCACCTGCAAGTAAAAACAATAAAACAATTATTGTTGATACTGAAAGTATTTCGAACATACTATTTTAACCGCATTAGCTTATTTACAGTTATTCCTAGTATCCCTTACCGCAAGCTAATGACCGCCAAGTTTTTTGGGCATCAACATTGGCTGCTTGAGTTGAGATTTGTGTTGCAGTTGCAGCTGCATCTAATTTTAACTTTGTAAGAGCTGCAACATCTTCCTGATAGAAACGATCCATATCGATGCAGTCTTGGTTAACCCAAACTAGTTTTTTCTTTGCACTTCCAGTGGCAGTTGGGTTGGTGGTGCATTTATATTTATCTGTAAAGTCTTTAATTTTTTGGGTTTTATAAGTGTTTTTTTGTTTACTTGTGCAGGAAACACCATTGCTGATCTTGGCAGCGGCACTGGCCTCAGTTGATAGTAGGACAGAGGCAATTAGAGCACCTGCCAGAAATAACACATTGCTTTTTTTCATATACTCTAACTCCCTTGGTCTATTAGGCCTTTATATGAACATACTTTAGGGCCATGTGAAGGGGAAACCTAGTTGATTGCGAGTGAATATGCTGAGAATTGATGAGGTTTTGCCATGTAAAAAGCCCGGCCCTTGCAATTAAGCAAGAGCCGGGCATTATTACTTTTAACCCTTACGGATTAATTATTACTTAACACCTAGCTTCTTCATGATCTTAGCGATAAGAGCATTAAGAGCTACGACCTTTGCATTTAATGCATCGATCTGTGTTAGTAGAGCAGCATTTCCATCTGTAACAGATGATGATGCAGTAATTGCGGATTTAGCAGCGTTACTAGATGTTGCATTAGCAGAGAAAGCTCCAGCAACAGCTGGTGCAAACACTGTTGGAGTTGTTGAAGACGTTGCCTTCTTACCAGCAGTGTAGGTGCTTGCAGCAGGAGCAGTTCCACCAATTGCCTTGGTGAATGTAACGGCAGGAGAGGCTACTTCATCAGCACAGGCATTGCCAGATGTGTCCTTACATGTAAGTGTAATAACCATTGCTTCACCTGGTGCATATGAGGTCTTGTCAAATGAAATTGTCTCAGTACCTGGTGTAGTTCCACCAGTGGTTACATCAACAACTGCAGTTAATTCAGCAACACCTAGTGGGTCTGCTGGATCAAGAACGTAGAAAGTAACCTTTGTGCTCTTACCTGTTACGGCAGTTGTAGGTGTTGTAAATGCACAGTTGTAGAAACCTGTACCACCAGAGCTGTATACGTTAGTTGAGTTCTTAACATCCTCTAAACATCCAGCAACATCGTCGCCACCTGCTGAGGAAGTTGAGTTTGCAACAGTTGTATCAGCTGCTCGCATCTTGATAGTAAGGCCGCCAACTTGTGCGCCAGCGCTATCAGTTGCTGAAATAATTACAGCAGGTATGTCTGTTGAGAGAATACGTGCTGCAAGATCGTTATAAACGGTTGCTGTTGAGCCAGTAGCTCCACCAGTTAGACCGCCGCCAGCTCTAAGAATTGTCTTATTAGCTGTTGCAGTAAGTTTTGCAACTGAACCGTAGAAAGTAATTGACTTAGTTCCAAGTGTCGTTGTCGCACCTGAAATTTGATCAGTAACTTCGATTGTTGTAGTTGATACGCCAGCTGTTCCATCTGAAGAAATGGTGAATGAAACGAAACCAGAGGTATCAGTAATTGCTGAAACACGAGCAGTGCCAACAGCAGTGTGTGCTGTATCTGCAGCTGCATTAGTTGCGCCTGCTACAAGTCCAGGACCTGACACAGAAGCAGTAACTACCTGTCCTGCATAGGCTTCACCTTTTGTATTTTTTATAGCAACACGGATATTTGCAGCAACAGTGCCTGCAACTTTAGATCCTGCTACCGCTAATTTGTTGGTAGTTGTGGTAGCGGCAGTTGTACCAGTACCTAACAGAATTGTTGACAATGGCGCTGAATAGCCAGATGCAGCTGTAATTGTTACATCTGTAGTCTGGCGAGTTTCAGTTGGATCAATTGTTCCATCAGCATCAGCATCATTAAACACAGTTAGTGTGTATGCGCCA
>Ga0114981_10002668_pt1 | contig 11459 bp, 6 predicted proteins | sample S_140806_MF_Meta_FD_87028 | JGI IMG/M metagenome (GOLD analysis project Ga0114981, IMG submission 87028) | Freshwater microbial communities from Lake Simoncouche, Canada to study carbon cycling - S_140806_MF_MetaG | ecosystem: Environmental > Aquatic > Freshwater > Lake | place: Lake...
ACCAACTCACCTTCTACTAATTCATTTCCTTGTGTGTTGGCTCCATTCTTGAAGTCAATTTGATTCTGCATCGTTTTGTAATATACTTCTGCGCTGAACTCAATGGTGTTGTCCATGAAGTTGCGGAAGTATCCTGCTGAAACTTGATTGGCAATTTCAGGTTTTACCATCAAGCTGTTCATGATCCAAGAATCTGTCGGACTTGCAGAAGTTGAATTGGTAAGCAAATGAAGGTTTTGAGAGTTGCGGGCGTAAGCAACTTTGAATGAACTGTATTCGTTCAGAATATAGGCTGCCGAAATTCGCGGCTCAACGGTGTAGTATGTTTTCGCTATTTCGAACGCGCCGTATGAATTAGTGTCGATAACATCACCATTCTGATCGAATGTGAAGTAATCGCCTTCACCAAGTACATTGAACATACCGAGACGAACTCCGTAACTGATTTTCAAGCGCTCGGTTGCCGACCATTCATCTGCGAAATAAACTGCGCTTTCCAGTCCGAAACGATCTTGAAGTTTAATCGGATTAATGGCCGTTTCTGCAGATGCTGTGATTTGACCCGGAGTTACGGTATGATAAACGCTATTGAAGCCAAAGCGGATACTGTGTTGTGGATTTGGGAAGAACTGGAACTCATGTTTTAAATTGTAGTCGCGAATTTTCGACGTGATCGCGAAATCTGCACTTGGAGAAGTAATCGAAATCTTGTAATCGTAATTCGAGAAGATCAAGGAAGTGTTTGTGAACAGGCGATCATTCCAAATGTGATTCCAGCGAACCGTTCCGGTTGCATTTCCCCACTCGATACCAAATGCATTCTGAATTCCGATTTTATCGCGGCCAAAATATCCGGAAGCAAAAATTCTGTTCTTTGCATTGATCTGATAATTGAGTTTCGCGTTCAGATCATAGAAGAAGAGCGTATTGCTGTTGATGGCAGAATCGGGAGAGAATTTCAAAAACACATCGGCATAAGTTCTGCGTCCTGTCACAAGAAAGGAGCCTTTGTCTTTTACAATCGGTCCTTCAATATTGAGTTTAGAAGCAATTAATCCAATTCCTCCTCCAACATGGTACTTCTGATTGTTTCCTTCGTTCATCTTTACATCAAGAACAGATGCAAGTCGACCACCGTATTGCGCAGGACCATTACCTTTGTACACAGTAACATCTTTGATTGCGTCTGAGTTGAATGTTGAGAAGAAACCAAGTAAGTGAGCTGCGTTGTACACCGGTGCTTCATCTAACAAGATCAAATTCTGATCGGCAGAACCACCACGCACATAAAATCCGCTCCCTCCATCTCCACCTGATTTAATTCCCGGAAGCAATTGAATCGTTTTCAGAATGTCTTTTTCTCCAAACAGCACAGGAATTTTGTTTGCTTCCTTCATGTCGAGTTTTTGTGAACCCATTTGCGGATCACTCACATTCTGATCTTCACGTTCGCCGGTGATTACAACTTCTTTTGCAACGAAACTGGTGTCTTGAAGTGAGAAATTCTCCTGCATGTTTTTGTGCAGAGCAATTTTTCTCGTTTCAGTTTTATAACCCGACATGTTTACTACCAGCGAGTAGTCACCTTCCGGAACAGTTACAGAATAGAAACCGTATTCATTGCTGGCTGTTCCTGCACCTTTCACTTCCGGAATACGGATGATTGCACCGATAATGGTTTCTCCAGTTTTACCGTCTTTGATTGTACCGCTGACGGTATACTTGGTTTGCGCGGAAAGCATTTGTGCGCCGCTCAACAGGAGTACACACAAGAGGATGTTTCGTAAAATGGTCATAAATCGTTGTTCTTTTCCAGAAAAAGTCTCCATGGAAAATCGAGTGCAAATTTCACCATTGTTTCTGTCTTCACAAGGTTATTTTCGATAATTGTTCGACTAACCTTCATGGACGGTACAACATGCTACACAATAGTCGGTTGAGGATGGGGAATATTGTGTTGATGTTTGGTCAATGACTGGATTAAAAAGGTAAGACAAATAGCGCAAAACGAGAAGTTTGTAACGAAATTACTTCTTCAATACGATTCGGAAGGTTGTTCCTTTTCCGGGTTCGGAGCGTTTAACGAAAATCTTTCCCTGATGGTATTGCTCAATAATGCGCTTACAGAGCGACAATCCAAGGCCCCAACCTCTTTGTTTAGTGGTAAAGCCGGGTTCGAAAATTGTTTTCTGTTTGCTACGCGGGATTCCTTTTCCTGTATCGGAAATATCAATGTAAGCGAATTGTTGCTGATCGGTTAATTCAACTGTAATACTTCCTTTGCCTTCCATTGCATCAACTGCATTTCGGCAGATATTCTCTACTACCCATGCAAAAAGAGGAATGTTCATTGGTGCCGTGATACGTGCGGTATTGCTGTAGTGAAATTCTACAGTTTTCGGAGAGCGTGCACTGATGTACGCAATGCTTTGCTTCAGTGCTTCACCAAGGTCTTCCGATTGCAATTTGGGAAGCGAACCTATTTTTGAAAAACGTTCGGTGATCATTTCCAAACGCTTTACATCCTGTCCTAATTCATTCAGGATAGATTCATCCACTCCTTTCATGCGCAATATTTCCATCCATGCCATAAGCGAAGAAAGCGGAGTTCCCAGTTGGTGCGCTGTTTCTTTGGCCATTCCCACCCACACGAGATTCTGTTCTGCGCGACGAGAAGTACTGAAGAGCAAATACGCAACGACCAAAAACATACCAATTACTGCAAATTGAAATACGGGGAAATAACGAAGCTGCTGCAATTGTGGCGACTCCATGTAGTAAATGAAATTCTTCTTACCCGGTCCGAGTGAAACTTCAATTGTATCGCCGGTAGCTTTCATTTCATCGAACTGAGCGCGCAGATAGGTAGAATCTTGCTTGATGCGCGACGTATCGAGGTTACCATATGCGATAATAACTTCAGATGCGGAATCCGTATAAATTGCAGGAGCAGAGGCTGGATTGGATGCTACTTCCTTGATGAAGGAGCGCTCATTGTCTTCATACGATTTTCGGATTTCATTGAACACTTCTGAATCTTTGTAGTAGACATAATGTGTTCGTCCTTCTCCAGCATCAATGGGAATAGAGTCATGTTGCTCACGCATGAGTTGCAACTCGAGCTGTAATCCTTTATTGGTTTTTGACAAGGTTGTATCAATGTTTCGCGACATGATGATCCGCCCTTTTTCATCTACAAGGATCGCGGGAACTGTTTCATTACCGCGTAAAACCTGCAACACAAAACCAAGCGCATTCGGGTCTTCTACAACGGAATTCACGGAAAGTAATCGATTGGCTTCGGCCCACAGTTCTACTTTCTTTCGTTCTTCACGTGCAATTTTACTGTAGAGTTGGTTGGTTGATTCCATCATCATGGCCTTGCGTTTTACAGCTTCGGCCCACAACTCAACATTGCGCTTTTCACTCTCTGAGATTTTTGCAACAAGCCTGCTGGAAAACCACAATGAAAAAGAAACAATGATCAAGACGGCTGCGAATAACAGCCATTTCCATTGTTGCTTACGTGAGTAGATATTCAAGAGTTGCGTATAAGAACCCAAATATACGCGACAGCGACTGAATTATTGCCCTGTAAAGTTTCAATCTCCCCAGAATGGATCAACACGCGAGCGGCACTTCCTGAATCTGATTTGCTTGTTTTTCAAGTGCAGTGTGATTTGACCACGGTACCGGCCGTGTTTATTCGGACAGCATTTGCTGCAATATTCTATTCCTCGTACAGCGCCGTTTTTGTAGCGTATCCGACTCGACAAACGCCCTTTGGAATCATACAATTTCCAAACACCAACCTGCACTTGATTGTCGCCATATTTTCCCCGAATGCTTGGATTGCCGTTGTCGTAATATTCACGGTAGATTCCTTTCCCTTTCGGCATTCCGTCATTGTAATACTGAACCACTTTTTTGCGTCCGGATTGCAGACTGTACTCTATCCATAAGCCATCCCGCAACGATTCGATTCGCCCGCATGCAAGGAGATTGTTCTTCATATCTCTCTTCTCGTAATATCCCGGAAGCAGAACATCATCATCGAGAACTTCTATCGTGTGACCGGGGACAACAGTCACAAACAAGCGTCCATACGCCGGATTGATTACTGAAGAAGCGATTTTGCCTTCGGAGTAGATATTCGAACAATATTTTTGTCCATACAATCCGTATACGACAGTAGCCGCAATTCTTCCCGAAGCATCATAGGTTATGGATGAATCATTCATTCCAGCGTACACTAAAAATCCGCTCGGCGTTCTTACCTCATCTGAACGGTATTGCGACTCACGAGAAATCACCGAACCTGTTGCGCTGCGAACGGTTATTTGTCTGCTGGAACAATTGTAGCTCCACACCGGAATTCCATTTTCATTGAAGATGCGGTTCGTGGTCCAACTACCATTCATCATTTCATGTTCCCGAATGATCTTACTGTTTTTGAATTCAACGCGGTACTGTGTGTAGCTGCACCAATAGGGAGTGGCAATGAATCCGAATTCAAGATTCCAATCGTTTTGTTTTGATTTGCTCAACCAGTTAACGCAAACAATGTTCATTCCCCGGTAGAAATAGTTAAGTATCGGCTCAGTTTGTCCGGATTGAACCACTAATCCTTCGCTCGTGAATTTTTTCCAGCGCCACGACGGATAGTTTGCATCATTCGTGCCATAGTCGGCGGGTAAAATATCATCGTCTGCAAATGCTGTTTCCTTTCCACCGACATAATTCTTCGCTGACAATAAAGTTCCGTTCTCGGTGTACGCGTAATGTATTCCATAGGGTAGATTGTCCTTGAACAATCCAATACTTTTCAATTTCCCGCTGTCGTAGAAAGTTGCACTGCATCCTTGAAGAAGACGACTGCCATCTTTTGGATCTATGGTGTAAAAATTGTGAGAGATAAGCTGACCTTGGAAATTGAATTTTTGCTCCAGCTTCAATTTTTGGTATCGGCGAAACGGATACGTTTCATTGGCAACAATCCGATTTTGCTCATCTTTCTGCAACAGCAAACTGACTTCTCCTTCCTCGTCCCATTCTATGGTTTCGAACCGTGTATGTGAAGAAGAATAACTGGATGGGAATTGCTCTTGTACAAATCGTTTGCGTGCACCGTTCGGGTAATACGTCCAACTCCAATTGTAATAATTCTCAGTGCAAATGGTGTCAAATTTCCGTTCGCCGTTGGGATAGAATTCATACCGGGTTAGCAGTCTGCCGGAAGAAGTGCGTGTGATATCCTGGACATGTCCGTTGTCGTAAAAATGGTATTCCATTTGTATTCCGGAATGTGTCCAGCGGGCAAATTCTATTTTGTGTTTCGAATACCAGCTGATTGAATCGTAGGTAATATTTGTCGCTGAAATTTTATTCAGCAGCAACCAAGAGACGGTAAAAGCAAATAGAAGGCGCAACGATTAGAAGTGTTTGTCAAAGGATGACGCGAACTGCGCATGATTTCCACACTGCGCAAACTGTTTTCTCATGGAATACGCTTTGCTTGTATATTAAATCATTCCCGTATGCGTACGGAACAGTTTCACTGCAATGGCGAGCAGGATAATTCCGAATACTTTTCGGAGTATGGAAATTCCGCCCACTCCAAGCAACTTTTCAAGACGCGAAATATTTTTCAGTACAATCCAGATGAGGAGAACGTTAATGACAATTGCGATGAGAATGGACAATACAGAGTATTCTGCACGAAGAGAAAGCAACGTGGTTAAGGTTCCTGTTCCAGCTAGCAGAGGAAAAGCCAAAGGCATTACAGAGGCTGTGGCCGGCACTTCATCTTTATAAAGGCGAATACCTAGAATCATTTCAAGTGAAAGGAAGAATAGTACAAACGAACCTGCAATGGCGAAATCAGAAACCGTAATGCCGATGAGGCTCAAAATCGACTCCCCGATGAACATGAAAACCACCATAATTCCCAACGAAACAACAGAGGCTTTGTTTGCATTCAAATCACCGACTTTTTGCTTCAATCCAATGATTACGGGTATAGACCCGATTACATCAATTACTGCGAAAAGAATCATGGACGCGGTGGCAATAGATTTAAGAGATGTTTCCATTGCGCGAAGGTAGTGATTCGGGGGCATGGACAGTGTCTTGTAGGTATTTGGCAGTAGAAGTAGGCCGATGCGGTTGTAATGCAAACTTGCGGAATGAGTGGAATAGTAGTATTTTTAATAAGGAAATTACTCTATGATCCGCCTCTCCGGAAGTCGTTTATTTGTTCGAATGGCCTGCCTGCTTGTCCTCCTTTTTTTGGGTTCAGCGCTTATGGCTCAGGGCGATTTACGTTTTTTCGGTACTGCAATGAAAGACGGTAAGCCGCTTTCTGGAGCAGGTGTAACGGTGTTAATGGACGGTAAGCAGATCATCAATCTCACTACTGGAAAGAACGGAAAATTCAAATTCACGATTGACATCGGACATTCTTACCGTATTAACTTTTCAGCTCCGGGATGCGTGGATATGTACATGACGATGGACTTGAAAGTACCGCCAGATAAAGCATGGATCTATCCTGATTACGTTACTGAAATTCCTTTCTTCGCACCGAACGATTCCAAAATCAAAACGGAATTGTACGCGCAGAAACCTTTTATCAAAGTGGTATTTGATGGAGGAGCCGGATTTCATGATGATCCATCGTATCGTTTCATTGATGAGATTTTCAAAGATCCAAATGAAGAACTGAAGAAAAAACAGGAGGAAGAGCGCATCAAAAAAGAAGCGGAGGATAAGGCCCGCCGGGAAGAATTGGAGCGCTTGAAGAAGATTCAGGACGAACAGAATAATCGTACAATTGATCCCGTAGTTACTCCCACTAATTCTGATCCGAAAAAACAAACGGCCGATCCCGTGGTAGATCCTACAATGGAATCAGATGCTGTAAGATTGGGACGTGAAAAGCAGGAACGCGAGCGGCAAGAGAAAGAAAACAAAGGAGTGCGTGCTAATTACGAGAACAATCTTTTGAAGATGGTGGCGGAAAGTGAGAAGAAAACCAATCTTGAGAAGTACAATAAAATGAAAGAGAACGCAGAAGTAAATTCTGTGGTAAGCGCATTACGTAAGCAGGCAGAAGTGAAAGGCGAGCGCGAATTTCTCATTGAAAAGGACAAGGAACGCGATCGTCAAACACGTGCAAACCGTCAGGTGCGCGAATCACAGGTGCGCCAGTTGATTGAAACTGCAGCATTGGTAGAACGCGATGCAAACGTGGCTGCATTAAAACCAGTTGTCTCTGGAGGCGCTCTGAACTACACACCGAATCCGCATTTTGTTACAACTACATTGAAAGGTTTCTGGAACGATGAAAAGAATATTGTCATCACTTGGCCTGGCGGAAGAAGAATTATTTTCAAAGCAATTGAATATTGGTGGTCGACCTACTATTACATCGACGCCAAAGAAGTAGAAGAGAAAGTCTACCGCCAAAGCCTTGATGCGTACCATCTGAACTAATTTATGAAGAAGCTCGTCTTACTTTTTTTCTTGTTCCCGATTCTGCTTTGTGCACAAACCAGCAGTTTCGTGCAATACAGCGTAGAAGAAGGAATGGTACAATCACAAGTACAATCACTCACACAGGATAAGAACGGAAATTTGTGGATTGGGACACTCGCTGGATTGTCGCGATACAATGGACAAGCATTCGAAAACTTCACGAAGAAAGATGGATTAGCAGAAGATTGGGTAACAGTTTCGTACAAAGACACGAAAGGAGATATCTGGTTCGGTCATTGGGCAGGGGGCGTTAGTCGGTACAATGTGCAAACACTGAAGTTTGAGTCGCTTAATCTGGAAGAATATACCCGCTTCAGAACAGTGACTGCGATAACACAAGATCCACTGGGCTTGTACTGGATTGCAACGGAAGGAGCCGGGATTTTTATTTACGACCCGGTGAAAAACGGAATGTACACCGTAACTGTCAACGAAGGAATTCCGAGTATGAACGTGTACGATCTTGCATTAGATGGCAACGGAAATATGTGGATCGCTACTGACCGCGGGTTGACGATTTGTGATACCAAAGCAGATATCAGTTCTCCGCAGTCGTACGAAGTGATGAACACACAGCGCGGATTTCCTTCCGATGTAATTACTTCATTCGCGATTGCAAATGGCGGTAAGGAAATCTGGGTGGGCACTGCAGACAAAGGCGTTATTGCCATGCAGCTTCCATCAGGATTCATCAATAGAAATATCCCAACCCTACTTCCGGGAATGCGTGTCTTCAATTCGTATCTCGGAATGGGATCTGATTTCGTTGAAGTCATTACTCCAGATAGTAGAGGAAATATCTGGGTAGGAACAACGGGTGGCGGCGCTACACGCATCACTCCTGCAAATGTGCCGAACAGAACATTGGCGCTCGATAAAGCTATTGTGAAGACGTATAGCACACGACAAGGATTGAATTACTTCAACGTAAAAGCAATCATTGAAGACCGCGAAGGAAATATTTGGCTAGGAACAGATGTTGGCTTAAATAAATACCGTGGCGAGCGATTTGTACTCTATGATCAACAAGACGGGCTGAAGAATGATATCGTGTGGGCAACCTGTGCTTCGAAAAACGGAGATGTTTGGATAGGTACGAATGATGGCTTGACGAGATTACATTTCTTCACCACGCCAGGGTCGAATGATAAACGATTCACAGCAACGAACTATACCATTGCAGAAGGATTAGGTAGTAACGTCATTCTGTCGCTGTACGAATCAGAAGACGGTACATTGTGGGTGGGTACAGGATACGGAGGTATTAGTAAACTCGCGCCAGGAGCAACACAGTTTGAAACATACACAACCGCAGATGGATTAGCTGGTGACGTGGTATATGCAATCAATGCGGATCTACGCGGGAATATTTGGGTTGGCACCAAAGAAGGCGCATCACGTTTTGATCCAGCAACGAAGACATTCCGCAACTACACGACCGACGATGGTCTTGGAGGAAATAACGTGTATCGTATTTTCCGCGACAGTAAAGGCAACATGTGGTTTGGCGCATTAGGTGGATATCTCTCCGTGTTTGATGGAAAATCATTTACGCGTTACGACGAGAAAAACGGAATCATCCATCGCTTCATTCTCAGCATCAACGAAGACAGAGATCACAATATTTGGTTTGGTGCTTACGGTGGTGGACTCTACAAATACGATGGTCGCACCTTTCGAAACTATTCAACCAAAGATGGTCTCTCAACAGAATCGCCTTACGCAATCATTGCCGATAAAGACAACAATATTTGGATAGGCACTGGTCGTGGACTTGATCGTTTCAATCCAAAGGATAGTTCGTTTACGCATTACGGAAAGAATGATGGTTTCCTTGGCGTAGAAGTAAATCCGAATGCAGTGAGCATTAGTACCGATGGAAAAATTTGGTACGGAACCATCATGGGTGCGGTATGTTTTGATCCAGGAGAGAACATTCTGAACACGGCAGAACCTCTTACGAATATTATCGGTTTACGCATTTTTATGCAGGACGCTGAATTTCCAGAGGAAGGGAAATTTACCTACGATCAGAATCACATCACATTTGTATTCAATGGTGTTTGTTTGACGAGTCCAGAAAAAGTACGTTACCTCTACAAGCTGGATGGTTTCGATAAAGATTGGTCGCCGTTGCCAATGAAGCAGAACGAGGCCGTGTATACGAATCTACCACCGGGCGATTATGTGTTCATGGTGAAAGCCTGCAACAATGATGGAGTGTGGAACAAAGAACCATTGAAGTACGCGTTTTTCGTGAAGCCTCCGTTCTGGCAAACCGTAACCTTTTACGTGCTGATGACACTCTTCATTATTTTCTGCATTTACGGATTCGACAAGATGCGTACACATAAACTAAAAAAGCAGAAAAAGCAACTCGAAGCAAAAGTAGAAGAGCGTACGCAAGAACTTGCATTGAAGAACGAAGAGCTGGCAGAGAAAAATAGAGAGGTAACAGACAGTATTCGTTACGCGAAACGTTTGCAGGATGCAATGTTGCTTCCCGGAGGTGAAATGCGCAAGGTGTTGCACGATTCATTCATTCTCTACAAACCAAAAGATATCGTGAGTGGAGATTTCTATTTCTTCCGAAAAGTGGAGCGCAACGGAGTAGAACGCTTTTGGATTGCGGCAGTGGATTGCACGGGGCACGGAGTACCAGGCGCATTTATGAGTATTGTAACCAACGACATGCTGGCGCGAGCGATTGAAGGAAGCGAATTCGAATCGCCTTCAATGGTGCTCGACAAATTGAATGTATTAATGAGTGACAAGATGCGCCACACCATTGATGATTTGCGTGTACGCGATGGTGTGGATATTGCGCTCATTGCTTTTGAACCTGCGAATAACCTTGTTCATTATTCGGGAGCGTTCAATCCAATATTCCATTTCCGCGGGAAGATGTTCCAAGAATTCAAAGCAGACAAAATCTCGATTGGCGGTTATGCAGATGAGCGCGGAAGAAAATACGAAACGCAGACGCTCGAGGTGCAATCTGGTGACACTGTATATCTTTTCTCTGATGGTTACGCCGATCAGTTCGGTGGCCCACAAGGAAAGAAATTCAAGCTTACCCAAATGAAAGCCATGTTGCTTTCCATTCAAAACCACGACATGCACGAGCAAGAGTGCATTCTCGATCAAACCATCGAAAGTTGGCGCGGCTCTCTGGAGCAAGTAGATGATATTTTGATTGTGGGTTTGAGGGTGTAGGTGAGACGTGAGAGACGAGTAGCGCCAAGCATGCCGAATTGGGTGGGTTGGTGAGATAAATTAGCGCCAATAAACCGTTATGGCTCATTGTAAAAACAGAAAACTAAATAGACAACAATAAAGTAGTGATATTTAAAACAAAAAAAATGAAACACAAAAAAGTAAAATTAAGTGTTTTGCTGTTAGGCCTGGGGCTAACAGCACAAGCACAACAAGCAACTACTGCCACAGGCGGTGATGCTTCAGGCAGCGGAGGAACCGTTGCTTATTCGGTAGGGCAAATTGTTTATACCACCAATACAGGCACAAACGGTTCGGTAGCACAAGGCGTGCAGCAACCTTACGAAATATCAATAGTAACGGGTTTAGAAGATACCCAAATAAGCCTTAATGTGCAGGCTTACCCCAACCCAACTACCAATTATTTAACGCTAAATGTGGGCAATCTTGAACTTTCAACTTTGAACTTTCAACTGTTTGACATTAGTGGAAAATTAGTTGAAAGCCGAAAAATAATAAGCAGCACTGAAACCATTGCAATGGGAAATTTATCAAATGCCACTTATTTTTTGAAAGTAAGCAACAATAACAAAGAATTAAAAACATTTAAAATCATTAAAAACTAAAAATATGAATAAGATTTATTCAATCGTATCAGGGCTTTTATTAACGGTGAGCGTATTTGCCCAAGCCCCACAAAAAATGAG
>Ga0114981_10002671_pt1 | contig 11455 bp, 12 predicted proteins | sample S_140806_MF_Meta_FD_87028 | JGI IMG/M metagenome (GOLD analysis project Ga0114981, IMG submission 87028) | Freshwater microbial communities from Lake Simoncouche, Canada to study carbon cycling - S_140806_MF_MetaG | ecosystem: Environmental > Aquatic > Freshwater > Lake | place: Lake...
ACCATAACATCACCCGCCTCATTCTCTACAATTACATACCCCATTCCCGAACGAGTGATTTCTAATCGGCCTTTTTGAAGCAGATTTCCTGCACTCTTTGTGGTATGTTTATTTTTGTTCTTTTGTTTCTTCATGTATTTGTTTGGTTTGAAACCCCTTTACAAAATCAGTGACCAATTGATTAAAGAATATGCCCTCTCCAAATAAAAAATAATGTTGAATAGGTAAAACGTATAAAGGAACTTTGTTTAGTTGTTGTTGAAATTTAAGCAATCGTACTGCATCTTTTTCCGTGGTAAGTATTAGTTTATCGCGACCGGGTATCGCATCAAATTGATCTTGAATATCATTTAAGTCATCGATTGAAAAAATATGGTGGTCTGCATAATCCAATTGTGAATACGCATGAACTTTATCCAATAGATACGCTTTAAGTGGGGCTGGATTGGCAATTCCACAAACCAGCAACACTTCATCCCGTTGGGTAAGATGCCACTCGTCGGCGGTATTGAAAATATGATAGGGGGTGCCATAGGCAATAGCCGTAAAAAAAATCCGCTGATGTGGCAACAAATGTAATTGTCGAATTACCCGGTGCTTGTCTTCTGCACTCAGTGATTCAGGACATTTGGTAACTACAATTATTTGGGCACGGTTGGCTGATTTTCTTTCATCACGTAAATCTCCGGTTGGTAAAAAATAATCTTGCGCGTATAGGTTTACGTATTCGGTGAGTAAAATATTTAACCCCGGAACCACATCCCGGTGCTGAAAAGCATCATCCAACAGAATTGCTTGTAAATCGGGAACATCCTGCAATAAATAAGGAATCCCCACCAATCGTTCTTCACAAACAGCCACAGGTATTTCGGGAAATTTCAGATGAAACTGCATGGGCTCATCTCCTATTTCCAATGCCGTGGTAGTTGATTTTGCTAATACATACCCCTTGGTTTTTCTTTTATATCCTCTACTTAGGGTGGCAATTCTAAATGCAGGATGTAAAACCCCCAATAAATATTCAATCATAGGAGATTTTCCGGTACCTCCTACCGCCAAATTACCAATTGCAATTACCGGAAAATGAAACTGCGATGAGGCGAACCAATTTTTATCATAAAAAATATTCCGGATTTTAATTACCCAACCATACAACAAAGCAATGGGTAACAATAAAACCCTGAATGACTTAAGGAAGATGGTATTAAAATTCATATAAACCCTGCGGAGTGATACAACAACTTAAAGGTACATCAAATTGCGCGGTATCTGTTATAGATTCAACGGGCTCGAAGAAGCAAATACCTACTTTTAACAAATCGGGCTTTGTTCTAAGTAAAAATCGATCATAATATCCGCCTCCATATCCTACTCTATTGCCTTTTTTGTCGGCAATTAGCATGGGAACCAATACCAAATCAATGGTATCGGGCTGCCAAATTTCTCCAGAAGCTGGCTCAGGTATTCCCCATTTGTTTAGTTGAAAAGGCGGTCCCGTTTCAGGCAAAACAGCTTCCATCCATCCGGGTGTTGATTGCATAACCGGATAAGCAATTTGTATTTTCGGATATTGTTGTTGAAGATATTCTGTTAAACTTACTGGATCAGGTTCTGCTTGCTGATGATGTGCACAATAAGCTAATACCCTTTTGGGCTGATTAAATGGAATACGTTTAAAATGTTGCCCTATAAGTTGATTCCTCCTCTCCTGTTCATGGATTTCCAGTAAAAGGCGTTGTTGTTTGTAATAGGTGCGCAGGTCAGATTTAGTCATACCCATATAATTGGGGTTAATCTTTTTCGGTAGCGGAATCAGAAATCTGCTGAAAAAAAGAAAAAACTGTTGAGCCATAATTTCGCTGGAATACAAATCCTGCGGCTTGTTCGTAATTATTTCGGGGGGTATGTTCGAGCACAAAAAATCCCCCGGAAGCAATCAAATTTCGGCTAACAATCAGCTTGGGTAATTCATCTATGCTTCCCAGTGCATAGGGAGGTCCGGCAAAAATAAAATCAAACTTTTCTGTGGCAGATTGCAGATAAGCAAATACATCCATCCGCAATACTGTATATCCGTTAGCACCCAGTTTTTGTAGATTCGTTTGGATAAACTGAAACATAATCGGATCTTTTTCTACAATTACTTGTTTGGAGGCCCCACGGGAAGCTAATTCGTAGCTGATAGCACCGGTACCCCCAAACAAATCAAGGGTAGAGCTTCCTTCAAAATTCATACGGTTGCCTAAAATATTAAAAAGTCCTTCCTTGGCAATATCTGTTGTGGGCCTGGTATGTGGCATATTTGCCGGGGGCTGAATTCGTCTGCCGCCCCATTGTCCGGATATAATTCTCATAACAACCAGCGTTGCAGGGTATAAAAATAATGTGCAGGAAATTGTTCATATACCTGTTCGAATATCCCAGAAGGTGAAATTACTTGCCACTGTATTGTGGGAAAAATTTCCGCTAACCGAACCACTAATTCGCTGCCTGCATTTACAGTTCCGGAAATATTTAATATGCATTGCTGGGGAGTTATTTTCAACTGATGTAATCCATTCAACAATTCATACAGTACATCATCGGAAGCAGCATAGGAAAAAGTTTGTATCACCTGTAATTGTGCCCCGCTTACCACTACCGCTGAAAAAAATTGTTCAGAAAAATCTAAGGTAACTGTAATTTTTTGAGGATCGGCATCCTGTAAACCATGTTCAATTGCAGCAGTATAGGTATGTGTAGAATCATAACTGGGGAATCTTTCCGTAATCCATTGATAGATGCCTGCCTGAATTCGATAGGCGAGTATTATTTGATAAACGCGGGGTAATTTTTTATATCCAATCCAAGCGGATGGTTGTTCCCCAAACATCAGGTTACACAAATCTTTGGTGGTAGAAGCACTAAATTTCGACTCTGGTATCACCAATACCTCAGGAAAACTAAATCCAATAAAACGTTCACTATAATTTCTTCTGAGTAGTTCAGAATGGTGTAAAATGGTTTTTAAAGCATCCTGCCACTCCTCATTTTCCTCAAGCTGAAATTGCTCGAAAGCTTCGGGTATATTGCTCAATCCGTTTCTAACCAATACGTCTACCTGCTGATTTCCAAGCTGCAAAAACAACTCATCGTTTCCGGTATAGGAAACCGGCGGATAGGTTTTGGAATAGAAACTCAGCTTTTTTACTGCCATACAATGAAAATAACACTGCAATGTTAATTAAAAAGAAATCAAGAAGCCGCTTTCGGGTTATAAACAGCAAAATTGTAGTTTTACTGTCTCTATTATGTCCAGACCCTCCCTTCAAGTTACGGTTTCTAGCAAACAAATTCTTGCTATTGCCCTACCCATTGCACTTTCTATACTGGTACCCCAAATTAATTTTATAGTGAATAATATTTTTTTGGGACAGCTTGGTCAGCGGGAATTGGCATTAGCCGGTATAACCGGTGTTTACTACCTGATATTTGCTGTAATCGGACAAGGTCTTAACAATGGTTTACAAGCGCTTATTTCTAGAAGAGCGGGGGAAAACCGGATGGATGCCATTGGCAGTTTATTTGCTCAGGGAGTAAGGATATCTGTGTTACTAGCGTTGGCGGGGATGTTAATAACCTGGTTTCTGGCACCCATCATTTTAGGTAAGGTATTAAGCGATCCACAAAGCGTTCATCAGTCGATGCAGTTTTTAAATATCCGGATTTTGGGGTTACCCTTTTTATATCTATACCAAATGAGAAATGCGCTTTTGGTGGGAACCAATCAAAGTAAGTATTTAATCATAGGCACGGCAACAGAAGCAATTTGTAATGTTATCTTAGATTATGGATTTATTTATGGTCATTTTGGTTTGCCTGCACTTGGATTTAATGGGGCTGCTGTGGCTTCAGTAATTAGCGAACTGGCAGGATTACTGGTAATATTTTGGGTAATCAATAGCAATGGGGTTACCCGTCAATTGCAATTATTCAGTAGCTGGGGTTACCATGCCGGCAATATCCAACTTATTCTAAAACAATCTGCCCCATTAATTTTACAATTTGCCATCAGTATAATCAGTTGGGAGTTTTTTTACATTTTGATTGAACATGATGGCACGCAGGCGCTGGCTATCTCGAATACGATGCGAAATATTTTCGGATTTTTTGGTTGCTTTACCTGGGCATTTGCAGCAACAACCAACTCGATGGTAAGCAATGTTATTGGTCAAGGACTGCAACACGAAGTGATGGGCCTTATCAAAAGAATCATTTTATGGAGTGTTGGATTTGCCTCCCTTGTTTTTTGTGTGCTGAATATTTTTCCGGAATATTTTTTAATGATGTATGGGCAGGGAGCAGATTTTATCCGCGCCGGAATACCCGTACTGAGGGTAGTATCGGTAGCCATGATACTAATGTCTATTTCCGTAGTATGGATGAATGCAGTTACTGGAACGGGAAATTCAACCTTGAATTTAGTTATCGAATCGATTGCGATTGTATTGTATTGTTTATATGTATACTTTGTTCTGGAGAAATGGAATCTCCCCATAACCATTGGCTGGGGTAGTGAATGGCTCTACTGGATTACGCTGTTGGTTCCTAGTTTTTGGTATATGCAAAGCGGAAAATGGAAAAACAGGAAGCTGTAACCACTAGCAGGTACCCTCCAATTATCCACCTTTTAGGCGAGTAACCAGCTGGATATACTGTTGCATTGCGTCTGCGGATGAGGTACCCGTTAATTTTTGCCAGGCATCGTATTTAAATTTTGCCACGAAATCAAATGGGTTAGCAGGAGCCTGATCAGAAGAACAATCCCCTTCCGTAGCCTGCTTGTATAATGAATACAATTGCAGGAGCGTTTCATTATCGGGTTTTTCAGAAAGAGTTTTGCTGTTGGCAACGGCTGCTTCAAATTGTTGTTGTAGTTCCATATTGGGTTTATTGTAGGGTGGCTAATAGTGATGCCCCAGCCGCTTTTAGCTGTGGGTCGGCTGAATTACGGTTGGGTAATTTTTGTAATTTGGTAAGTACTTCAATGGCTTCTGTAGGTTTACGATTTTCTTTATATGCTCGACCCAAATCGAGGTAGTTACTTACAAAATAAGGATCTAAAATTCTGCATTTTTCCATACTAGCAATGGCGATTTCCATATTGCCGGATGGTAACCCACCATACATTAACTTAACGGCTGCCTTTTTAAATCCTGAAAGGATGTACATTTCATAATGCCATTTTCCTAGAACGTATTGTGCCTTACCATAGTTGGGATTTATTTTTATAGCCCGTTCGGCATAGTCTTTTATATCACGCACATAGCCAACTACCTTTTTATTGTCTGACTCAAAATCAGTCATTTTACCCGAGGCCATTGCCATTACATAATTAGACTCTACACGATTGCTATCGGCCAACCAAGCTCTTTTAGCGAAAGAATAAGAAGTTTCAAAATAGAGCTGTTTTGTCTTTTTATCGGGTGCTTTTTCCCCCAGGATGGATTGCAATTCGGCCAATCTACACAAAGCTTGCAGATTACGGGGATCTTGCAACAATACTGCCTGATATAAATTGCTTGCATCAACCTCCTTCAGTTGCCTTTCCAATTGTTCTGCCTGTTGCAGGAGTGAGGAGGTATTTTGCGCCAGCAGCGAACAAGAGCAAAAAATACTGAGGAAGAAAAGATATTTCATATGATTTAGTTTAACTGACTTCTATCAACATCAAATTCCACGCCAACTTTTCCTTCAAATTGGGGGATGGGAGGATGAAGTTTAAACAGTGAAATATGAATTTTATGGGCGGCGGGAAACTGATGTAGAAGTTTGCTGACTATAGTTAATGCCAGATTTTCCAATAAAGGAGTGGGTATATCCATACATTCTTTAATAGTTTCATAAGCATTTACATAATCAACGGGAGGCGTATCTGTAGAAACCTCAGAAAACGCCCTATCAACAAGGATGCTCACATTCACTTCAAATTGATTGCCCAGCTTTTTTTCATAAGGATATAGTCCATGAAAACCTGTAAATCGAAGCTGTTGCAGATGAATAGTAAACATATAAATTTTATGTAGAGCCGGGTTACACCAATCCTTTGGCACTGAGGAATCGCTCGGCATCCAATGCAGCCATGCAACCACTACCGGCTGCAGTAACCGCCTGCCGATAGTTTTTATCTTGTACATCTCCGGAGGCAAAAACCCCTTCTATATTGGTTTTGGTAGTTCCGGGTTCGGTAAGTATATATCCAGTTTCATCCATATTTATAAATGGCTTAAAAATATCACTGTTGGGTTGGTGACCAATGGCTACAAAAAATGCACTTACAGGAATGGTAGTTAATTCACCGGATTGATTGTTGCGAACGCGCACGGCTTCTACTTTTTTCTCACCCAGAATTTCGTCGGTATCTGTATTCCAGTACACCTTAATATTAGGGGTTTGTAAAACCCTTTGTTGCATCACTTTACTGGCACGCATTTTTTCCTTTCGAATGAACATGTGCACGGTGGTACATAATTTAGAGAGATAGAGGGCTTCCTCGGCTGCGGTGTCTCCGGCTCCCACAATGGCCACTTCTTTTCCCTTAAAAAAGAAACCATCACAAACGGCACAGGCACTTACGCCATAGCCATTCAACCTTTCTTCACTAGGTAACCCAAGCCATTTGGCAGAAGCCCCTGTAGAAATAATTACTGCATCGGCTTCTACCAGCTTCTCTTCGTCTATCCAAACCTTGAAGGGGTGAACTGAAAAATCAACCTTGGTAGCCAGTCCATACCGAATATCTGCTCCCATACGGGCAGCTTGTTTTTCAAAATGTACCATCATTTCCGGACCCTGAATGCCATCCGGATATCCCGGATAGTTTTCTACTTCGGTAGTAATGGTCAATTGCCCACCTGGCTGAATGCCTTGGTATAAAACGGGTTTCATGTTTGCCCGGGCTGCATAAATGGCTGCCGTATAGCCGGCAGGTCCGGATCCAATAATCAGCACATGCACTTTTTCAGTTGCCTCTGTATTCATTACTATCTAGTTTAATCCTGCAAAGTTATTAATAAAAAATGGGTTAAGTGAAGGGGTTAAAGACTGTGGATATCCTTCATAAAAAACCCCTGAAAAGCTCCAGGGGTTAATATACGTTGATTGGTATGTTCAATTTAACCCAGATATGCTTTCAATGAGTTGCTATACCTTGCTTTTTGTAAGCGTTTAATAGCTCGCTCTTTAATTTGGCGAATTCTTTCTTTGGTAAGGTCGTACTTCATCCCTATTTGTTCGATAGTTACTCCATTTTCGCCATCCAGCCCAAAATAGGCATTTACTATTTCCGCTTCTCTGGGGCTTAGTGATTTCAGTACCCGGCGAATTTCTTCACGCAGGGAATCTTTCATCACATCTTCATCTGTATCATCACTGCCTTCGAGCAAATCTCCCATTGCCACATCTTCAGCTTCGTGCACCGGAGCATCCAAGGAAGTGTGGCGGGTATTACTTTGGAAAATATTATTGATTTCTGTTTCACTCATTTCTAGAATTTCAGCCAGTTCTTCGGTAGAGGGTTCCCGCTCATGCTCCTGTTCAAAAGCCATATAGGCTTTGTTGGCTTTGTTGTAGGTTCCAATTTTATTTTGAGGTAAACGAACCAAACGACCTTGTTCGGCTAGTGCCTGAAGAATCGACTGACGAATCCACCAAACCGCGTAGGAAATGAATTTAAAGCCCTTGGTTTCATCAAAACGCTGAGCAGCTTTAATAAGGCCTAAATTCCCTTCATTAATCAAATCGCTCAATGAAAGACCTTGGTGCTGGTATTGTTTGGCCACAGACACCACAAAACGTAAGTTAGCCTGCACCAGCTTATCCAACGCACGTTGGTCACCCATTTTAATTTTTTGAGCCAAGGTAGTTTCCTCCTCCGGCGTAATCATGGGTATTTTGGAAATCTCTTGCAAATACTTCTCAACTGCTTGAGAATCGCGGTTGGTAATCTGGGTTGCAATTTTAAGCTGCCTCATGGGATCGTATTACTTTAAATAGACAAATAAACAGGCAAATGGTTACCAATCGACTGTTTACAATCCTTAAATGGATATCTAGTAGCCTGCAAAGGTACAAAATATAGGTCAAAATCCATAGATACTGTGGAAAAAACGCTGCAAAATGGTTACAAGTACCTGAAAGGTACAAAATGGGTAAAAAAAAATGACTGAAACTCCTCACCAACCCTGTATTGGAATTATCTTCGTTAACATGATGATAGACTACCGGTCAGATACCGTAACCCGCCCCACGCCCGGCATGTTAGCAGCTATGAATCAAGCAGTTGTTGGGGATGATGTTTTTGGGGAAGATCCTACTGTTAATAAACTAGAGAAAATGTGTGCTGCCCTTTTTGGCATGCCGGCAGCCGTATTTTGCCCGAGTGGCACCATGACCAACCAGATTGCCATTAAATGCCATACACAGCCGGGGGATGAGTTGATTTGTGATACCCTTTCACATGTATATCAATATGAAGGGGGCGGTATTGCGTTTAATTCGGGGGTTTCGGTTAGATTGGTAAATGGCAGCCGGGGAAGAATTACAGCTGATCAGGTTTTGGAATCTATTAATCCGGTTGACGTTCATAAGCCCCTTACAACGTTGGTTTGTATAGAAAACACTGCCAACAGAGGAGGCGGCAGCTGCTACGATTTTAATGATATTCAACAAATTAGAGAGGTTTGTTCAGAAAAAAAATTAGGTCTACACTTAGATGGAGCCCGTTTATTTAATGCATTGGTAGCAAGAAATGAGTCGCCTTTGCGGTATGGGGAAGTTTTCGACAGTATTTCCATTTGCCTAAGCAAGGGATTGGGCGCACCAGTTGGAAGTTTATTAATTGGCCATACACCTTTTATTCAAAGAGCGCGTAGAATTAGGAAAGTGTTTGGCGGTGGTATGCGGCAGGCGGGTAGTTTAGCAGCGGCAGGCATTTATGCTTTGGAGAATCATATAGCCCGATTGGCCATAGACCACGAACATGCCCAACTAATTGCGGCTGCCTGGCGGAAGAAGTCGTTTATAGGCGATATTTTTCCGGTAGAAACGAACATTGTTATTTTTGAAGTATCCAATAGTTATACTGCGCCTCAGCTAGCCGTAAAATTAAAAGAACACGATATACTTGCCATTGCCATTTCCCCCAAAATAATTCGCATGGTGGTTCATTTAGACATTCATGAGTTGGATGTAGAAAGAACCCTCGAAGTAATTGGAAAGTTGTAGTATCTAAGAACCGCCATTGGCATTTAATTTTCGAACATGTTACCCAGAATCAACCCCACCAGCACACAGGCATGGTTTTTATTAAAGAAGCATCACGAGGAAGAAATGAACCGGGTTCATATGCGCGACCTTTTTGCAGCAGATCCGGAACGTTTTAATCATTTTTCTGTTAAACTAGGAGATGATTTTTTATTTGACTATTCCAAAAACATCCTGAAGCCCAAAACACTTCAGTTATTGCTTCAACTGGCTGAGGAAACTGAGGTTGCCAATTCAATAGAACAATTGTTTGCGGGAGTTGCCATCAATGAAACAGAAAACAGACCGGTTTTACATACTGCTTTGCGAAATTTTTCTGGCAAAGCTGTTGAAGTAAATGGAAAAGATGTAATGCCTTCCATTCAAAAAGTATTGGCACAAATGCAAAGCTTTTGTAATCGGGTGCATGCAAAAGAGTGGAAAGGTTATACCGGTAAACCCATCCGCTATATTGTAAATATTGGCATTGGGGGTAGTGATTTAGGTCCGGTTATGGTAACGGAGGCTTTACGACCTTATTGGAAACCCGGTATCCAAACTTTTTTTGTAAGTAATGTAGATGGTTCGCATATTGCTGAAACCCTACAAAAAGTTACGGCAGATGAAACGCTATTTTTAATTGCTTCCAAAACATTTACAACGCAGGAAACCATGACCAATGCGCATACAGCAAGGGAATGGTTTTTACAACAGGCGATTAATCCGGCACATATCGCCCAACATTTTGTGGCCCTAAGTACGAATGAAAAAGCGGTGAATCAGTTTGGCATACATCCTGACAATCGTTTCGAATTTTGGGATTGGGTGGGTGGCAGGTATTCGCTGTGGAGTGCGATTGGATTGTCGATTGCCTTAACCATCGGATACGATCATTTTGATCAATTGCTGCAAGGCGCTTATGAAGCGGATGTTCATTTTAGAAACGAAAAGTTTGAAAAAAACATTCCTATTTTAATGGCCATCATTGGCATCTGGTATACAAATTTTTTTGGGGCGCAAAGTGAGGTGGTTCTTCCCTACGACCAGTTTCTGCATCGTTTTCCTGCCTACCTGCAACAAGCAAACATGGAGAGTAATGGAAAACATATCGACCGAAATGGTAATGTAGTGAGTTATAGTACCGGACCTATTATTTGGGGTGAACCGGGTACGAACGGACAGCATGCTTTTTACCAGTTACTACACCAGGGAACACCCATGATTCCGGCCGACTTTATTGCGCCTGCGATTAGTCACCATCCTATTGGCAATCATCACTTGCAACTCCTCTCCCACTTTTTTGCCCAAACCGAAGCCCTGCTAAACGGGAAAACAGAAACAGAAGTGATGAGTGAATTAACTGCAGCTGGCCTTTCGGAAGCTGCCATCAAAAGAATAACGCCCTACAAAGTATTTACGGGAAATAAACCCACCAATTCAATACTGGTTCAACAAATCACCCCACATACCTTGGGCAAATTAATTGCTTTATACGAGCATAAAATATTTGTACAAGGGGTTATCTGGAATATTTTCAGTTTCGATCAATGGGGGGTTGAATTGGGAAAACAACTGGCCGGTAAAATTTTGCCCGAGTTAGCAGGTGAAACGCCAACCCAAGCACATGATGTTTCCACACTTGGATTAATGCAGGCTTGTAAAGCATTCCGCTCTCATTAATGTTTGTATTTTTACTACATGGAAATTCAGGAGATTCAGATAAGGCCCATTCAACCCGAAGATAATCCTGCGATTGCCCGCATTATTCGTTCTGTATTGGAAGAATTTGGAGCCAATAAACCGGGTACCGTTTATTATGATTCAGAAACCGATCACTTGTTCGAATTATTTTCCCAAACACCCGGCAGTGCTTATCAGGTAGCTATACAAGATGGAACATTATTAGGGGGCGCAGGTATTTATCCTACCCCCAATTTACCCGAAGGAACCTGTGAGCTGGTAAAAATGTATTTGCTAGCAGCCGCAAGGGGAAAAGGAGTTGGTCGCACACTGATTGAACAAGCCTTTCAATTAGCCGGGAACCTAGGGTATCGTGCCATCTGTCTAGAAACCATGCCTGAACTTAAAAAAGCGATTTACATTTACGAGAAAATGGGATTTCAATATTTGAATGGCCCTATGGGTAATTCAGGACATACCGGTTGTGATATCT
>Ga0114981_10002673_pt1 | contig 11444 bp, 8 predicted proteins | sample S_140806_MF_Meta_FD_87028 | JGI IMG/M metagenome (GOLD analysis project Ga0114981, IMG submission 87028) | Freshwater microbial communities from Lake Simoncouche, Canada to study carbon cycling - S_140806_MF_MetaG | ecosystem: Environmental > Aquatic > Freshwater > Lake | place: Lake...
CGCTGCGCTAGTAGCAAATCCTGTCATTGCCATTACCGAAACCGCGTCGAGAGCAACGCCTGGTAAGACCATATCCCCAGTAACCCGGACCAACCACGTGACTCACATTGCTGGGTCTAGCCCTGCATACAGGCGCAGGACCTTGAGATTCTGGGGAAAGAAGCTCAAAGTTGTGAGAAATGCCTTGAAGTAACCAACTGCGCTAACGGCAGGAGGTATCAAGGGTGATGCCATTAATGGCTGAGGTATTAAAAGGAACTACCAATATCAACCAAGCCTTGGTGGCAGCAGGTGCTGTTTTTTTATTGGCATACATTGTGGGTTGTAGTAGAGAGATTTATTCGCGGCTTGAAAATTAAGCGCGTTTAAAAAGTCTTGGTGTGTGGGCAGTGCCTGGCGGCATTCAACGGCCCTGGGATTACAGACGGGGCAAGAAGAGTGGCAGTAGTTCCAACAACCCATCAAATAGTTCTTCCAAGCCATGATGCAGCGTCAATAGATATAGATGTAAACAGATTGGTTCCTGGGCAAAAGCGCAGGAACTACTCAAACAAAGCCATAATTACCTCAACCAAATACCTGATAACTGGCAACAAATTGCGGTGAGATTTAGAAGAGCAAATGGCATCCGTGATGGCAATAGAAAGCGACTTATTTCGTAGTTGTGTTGAGGGAATAGATCTATCAACAGAGGTTAAACATTGAGATTAATTGCTTTGCAGCGGCTAGGCATAAAAGCCACAACAGGTGTTATTTAGGGATGCCTGTTTGCGCTGCTAGTAGCTGCCAATGGTGCGAGGTATAGGAGGTAATTTTTAGTGGTTTTTAGGTACTTTGGGATTTATTGAAGTATTAAAAAAATCCCTGTGTTTGCGGGGCTGAGTGGTGTAAGTTGCATCTGCAACAACCCTCACAATTACAGCTCTCCAGGGTCAGGCAGGCGTCCGCCCCACCCACCATTGGCGTTACGATTCCCTTGCAAGGGGCCGCCACCCAGCAGCAAACAAGCTAATGGACCCGCTATAATAGTGCAGCTCGCTATATATTCAGCAGATTCACGGTTGACGTAACTCCCGATACCAGTTCCCCGGACGAAATTCAAAAGCTGCATTTCAACCGCAGTTCCCGGTGCGATAAGAGCAATTAAGGGATTTACAAAAACATTTAAGGGATTTTCCCAATCATCCCAAAAGAAGTCATGAATCTTCACGTCTCTATTCCTGACTGTTTCTGTGAGCGCCTGCATCACAGGTGTCTGCCAAACTTTCTTCTCGCTTGGGGTTTTATTGCCATTGGCACCAAAGCGATATTTAATATCAGCTGAGAAACGTGTTTCAAATGCTTGGTCATAGGAAAGATTAACTCCAGCAGTTAATCCATTGCTGATGTTATATGCAAGCCGCCCATTAATACCAGAACCATCAGCAATATCAAAATCACCCTGTTGGTAGTAGTAACCAAGTGACGCCTTCAAATCTGGTGTAATCGCATAGCCAACATCAAGCCCATAGGTATCTAACGAACCGCCAAAGTAATTGCTATTTAAGCGGTATTTTTTAGTGCCAACAGGAACCAAGGCATATGCATTGAAGTTCCAAGTATTAGAAACTGCCTCTAAACCTGCTGCCACCTGTTGATAAAAAACAGTAGATGAATTGCTTACATTCACACCAGTATCCGTCCCCCCTGTTGCCATTGGGCGGCTGTCATAACCAGCATTTACACCAAACATCCAGGAACGATCGCTATTTAACCAGCGATAACCTAATCGTGATGAAGTCGAAATAGTTGTACCAGCAACTGTTGTATTAATGATGCTGCTATAGTTGTTAAAATCAGCAAAATTAGCATTTGCTTGAGCGTCTAAGAAAAATACGCTGTTATCACCAATAGCTAATGGCAAGAAACCACCAATACCGGCTTGGTTAGGAGTACCAGCCCCTTGTAAGGCACCTTGAAAACCAAAATTAGGTTGAATGGCATCTTTCAGAGAGATGCTCATCACACCAAGGTCTGCTGCTGTGCCCTGAGATATTTTGGCTTCTTGCGCTGTTGCTGATCCAGTATCAAAAGGTGTAGATGCGAGTGCAAATGAGCTCATCCCTAACAGGGAAAAACTAAAACTTAAAAATTTATTCATTCCAATATCATGTCATCAATTGGGTGGGCGGTAGGTATCGCACAAGCCAGATTTTTGATCGTCCATACATTTCGCCCTCTGTCCTTCGTCGCTCGCCCCGCCAACCTGGTTGCCTCCGAGCTCATCGGTTGCATGCCAAGGCTATTGCCCTCTTTTTCCTATCAATGAAACCCTGTACGGTGAGTCTGAGGGTCTCTATGTGCATGTTAGCTATGGCGTCTCCCCCTCAACCCGTCCCCTGGTGCCTTCGGCCCGCTTCATCGGTCCAAGGGCCGCTAAACAAAGTCAGCTTTTCTTGTGAAAGAACTCTCCTGCTTCCGCTCTGTGGGCGAATTCAAGCAATTCAGCTTCTAGGGCGATTTGTGTTTTTAACCCCATCACTCTGTCAGCGATTTGTCAACGGGGTTTATTTGGTTGGTAGCAGCAACATGCATTATCGCAGTCTAGAGCGCCGTGGCCCAACTGGCCACAATGGCTCTGCAAACACGTCAACAGTCAATAAGTTTTAATTCAAGAAATCTAAGATAAGAGGGTTGAAAATGTATAATGAAGCAATATTTTTTGCCTACAAAATGAACTTCTCCGAACTTCTTAGCAAATACTCAAACTCAGAAAGCCGCAACCTAGAAAACTGGAATCCCAATCGGGTGCGCCATAATGTTTATTATCCGGAGGGGGAAAAGGCTCTCGCTCTTTTTGATAAAGCAGTCGGCCTGATGAAAGAAAGGTCGTTAAAGAATCCAGCCGATCTATTGGGCTGGAACTACCAGGCAGGCATCCATGGTATATGGAATTTAGACTATGAAAACCCAAAATCTGGACAACGCTGGACAAGAGCAGATTTGGCCGATTTCGCTGAAAAAAAAGGATTCGATACAAAAGAAAATATTTTAAATGGTAATACCGTTCTTAGCAATTGCACTCATTTCGCGGTTATGTGGAATAGCGGTGATCTGGCTACAGGGACAACAGCCAAGGTGAATAATAAAGACGCCTCTCCTGCTAACTTCATTGCCTGGCATCGTCTGTATCTTCAATATTTTGAGGAGATAGCCAGGGAGAATTTACGTCTCAGTGGTGAAGCAAGCGCTGAGACTTGGGCGCTTCCATATTGGGCTTACCTCAACGAAGAAGATGTTGTGATGCCAGGGATATTCCGTGATGCAGGCTCGAACCTCTACACCCCCTACCGAAATCCACAGCTCAATGCCGGCATAGCCTTAACACAGCTTACAAACACTCCTTTAGCACCTGGCGCAGCTAATTGGCCTAAACAAACATTACAAGGACTAAACAAAAATAACTATATGGCAATGGGCACGTTGATTGAAAACATGCCACATAACGTATTCCATTACGCCTCAGGAGAAGATGGAGGTCTTTTCTCTAAAGATGGATTGATGGCAGACGTCAGCTCCGCCGCGTTTGATCCGATATTCTGGGTTCATCACTCATTCATTGATAAATTGTGGAGCGCCTACAACGCCTCAGAAAATGCGATTTATGCCTTTAAGGATGACTTTGATCAGAATCCGTGGAATTATATGTTTTTAAAACCCTCACGTGATGGCAATATCGAGAAAGCAAAAGACACGATTTCATCCTGGGGCGATAATTCAAATAACGTAATCAGCAAGATTTACAATCCAGATTATTCTTATGATTATCCTGGCACAGACACCAATCCCACAAGCATTCCCGGTCCAAACAAAGTATTATCCATTATTCAAGCTCCGGCCTATAGACCGATTATCTCAGAAATAAAGTGGAGCCAACCATTAGAGCCAATTTTGGGCAGTATAGATCTTTTCTCATCGATTATTCCATTAACCAATAATTCACTGAATCTGACAGTGAAAACCTACCGAGCTCTGACAAACTCGGAAAATCATAAAGGTAATCCATTTGACTTGGTCTCCAAAATCGAGTTGTTGCTTCCTAATCCGCCTGCCAAAGCGACCTTTCTATTAACTACGACCTCACTTTCTAGAGGTCCCTTGGTAATTGGAGCTATGGCAGGCCTTAATTTTAGAAATTGGGGCCTTTCTGTTCAAGGCATGTCCATGGGTGTCGACGAATGCCATCAAAAAAATCCCACATCACATTCCCATTGTGATCACATGCCGATGCCGATGACGGCAATCATCGACTTTGGCTACTCAGTTGATGGAGAAAATGCCACATTGGGCTACTCATATGTTCCAACCGACAGCATACCAGACGATCAGATCGTCCTTCTGATGGTGAGCAATTCTGCTGATACCCGAGTCAGCTCGGTTACAACAAGCCTGAATCAAAATCTCAATAAAAATAGCTCAAATGATTCAACCTTTGATGCGACAGCTTATTTTGCTCGGTTCCCAAAGTTATTAACCAATCCAGAAGCAACAGCGAACCCAGAAGCATATTTCAAAGAGCACGACATAGGTAAGGGCATAGTTGCACCAGAGCTTAATTTTCGCGCCGCCGCAACAGGAATGTCATATCTAATGGAAAACAAGAAGCTTCTCGAGGGCGGGATCAGCTCATCTCCCTATGCAGCCATCAGTAATTACCTTGATTATGGCCAGATGCAGGGACTTACCCTGGGCGACAGCTCTTTGATCAATGCAAAGAACTACTTACGAAGTAATGATAATTCAGACGGCATCATCCTTGATTTTTCAGCACTAAAAATAGAAGAGAAGATCGCTGCTGATATTATTATCGGTCGAGACGCTTCCTTCAAGCCTACTCTCGGTTTCTATCGCGTTAAAGATGATCTTGGGACTATCACTATTGATGGCATCGATTACAAGCCAAGTCACAGGGACTATGCAAGCTTAGCTATAAGTAGCAAAAATCTGTTTGATGAGCTCACTGGCCTGAATGCAAATTTAGGCGTCGCTGAGTACCGGCAAGCGAGTGAGTTTGATCGCAAAACTGGAAAGCTAGCTCCATTTGCATTGGTCAACGATAATATATTTTTTAGCTTTGCAGACGCTAATATTGACAATATCAATCACTTTTATATACACGGCGCGAACATCATTGGTCTGGAGGACATGCTTCATGGCGGCGATACAGACTTCGACGACACACTCTTAGGATTCAAGTTTGAATCACGAGTAATTCCATCTGTTTAGTCCCGCCACGTGTTCAACTGGCGATTGTATGTTAGGTCTCTAGGGCGAAATGTTACCGCTTAACCGAAGTCCCGCCCCTGGTGCCTTCGGCCGGCTTCATCGGTCGCAGCGCCCGCTAAGTAAAGCCAGCGATCTTGGGGGGGGATTTATCAATAGGGAAAAGTTCTCCGCTGTGGCGGCGAATTCAAGCAATCCAGCTTCAAGGGGGATTTCTGTTTCTAACCCCCTCATTCTTGTCAGCAATTTGTCAACTGCCGCTTATATGGGTGTGTAGGGCAATCTTGAGATCCCCTGCTATAACTACTTTAAAGGGCCCTTCCAGGCCCAATGAGTTATTTGGTTGATAAGGCTAACTTCACCCCATCTCCCCTAAGGGTCAGGCGGCCACGGGGGCGGCTTGACGGGAGAAACGAACGATGTTGTTCGCTGTTACGGTTTTGCTCTCACCGAGCAGGCTTCAGTCATCCGCCTGATGCCCCGTCGAAACCATTGCAGCCCCTTGCAATAGGGGGAAATGGAGCTGAGCGGAATCGAACCGCTGTCCGAAGCACTGGTGTGGATCACCTAGTTCGATCGAAACCGAACCCCATCATTGTGGCAGCAGCTATGGCAGTAGTGGAAGGAGCTGAATACAGCTGCATAGCCGTGGTGCCCCCCGGCCTTGAGCTAGCAGCTGCGGCTGAACTCACTTCCTTGGCCTGCACTGCCGTAAAACCGCTGCATCGTGCCGTGCGTTTTCGCACTAACCAAGCCGGTTTCTATCGCGTTCATCTCCAAGCCCGCTTGCCTTTTCGTTTTTTAAGGGAGCTATCCCATTTCCCCTGTCGAAACCGTGAGCAGCTGCATAGCGGCGTGCAAGCTGCTGCCGATTGGCACCACTGGTTGCCCCCCAGCAGCAGCTTTCGCGTGGAAGCAACTGGCAGTATGCCGGGTTTAAGCCACAGCCACTACAGCGCCTTAGCTGTAAAAAATGCCCTGGTTGATTGGCAGCGTGAGCATTGGGGTGAACGCTCCAGCATTGAGCTGGATAACCCGGATTTGGTGTTGCATCTGCACCTAGGTGGAGCAGATGCAAGCCTCTATTTAGATGGCAGCGGCGAAAGTTTGCACCGCCGCGGCTACCGGCCCGCCATGGGCCTTGCACCCCTTAAGGAAAACCTGGCTGCTGGTTTGATTGCCCTCACCGGTTGGGATGGTTCGCTGCCCCTTGTGGATCCCCTTTGCGGTTCCGGCACCCTTTTGATCGAGGCAGCTGCCATGGCTTTAGGCCGTGCCCCTGGCCTTGAGTTAGCCCAAGCCGGCCGGTTTGCCCTGCAACGCTGGCCTGATTTTGAAACTTTGCTTTGGCGTGATGAGCTGGCAGTTGCCACGGCTCTAGGGCGCAGCAAGCTGATTGATGGCAGCCCCATGGCGCCAATTTTCGGTTTCGACAACAACGCCGCAGTGGTGGAGCAAGCAAAGCAAAATGCCGCTGCAGCTGGTGTTTCCCCATGGCTGCAATTTGAACTGGCTGATTTTCGTGATTTTCAACCACCCCAGCAAGCGGGGCTAATTGTGTGCAATCCCCCCTATGGCGTGCGTTTAGGTAATGAAGAAAACCTTGAGCAGCTCTTTTTTGATCTCGGCCAGATGCTGAAGCAACGCTGCTCTGGTTGGCAGTTGTGGTTATTGAGTGGTGATCCCGCCAGCACCGCAGCGATGCGGCTAAAGGCTCGCCGCCGAATTCCCATTAGTAATGGCGGCATCGATTGCCGCTGGCTCAACTACGAAATCCGTTAACGGCCCAGCAAGGTGCGGGTGGTGCGGCTGATGCCAGCAGCTGTTTGCGGTAGGTAAGGCCCCTTAAGTAACTGCCCGCCAAGGCGCAGCAACAAGCCAGCCAGCACCAAGTCAACGGCACCAACAATTAAAAAAGCTGCCAGCCAGCTCCACTGCCACTCCTGCACCAGCCACAGCAGCGCAGCGCCATGGGCCACCAACAAAGCACCGCTGAGTAACACAAGCGCAGTGCCGATCAATAAAGCGCCAACAATTAAACGTCTTTTTTCGCGATCCGCTTCCTGCAGTGCAATGCGCACATGCAGATCCATCACCGATGTAACCAATGAAGCCAGCCTGGAGCTGGTGCTGCGGGGAGCTGAATCAGCCATGGCAATTAGCGCCTTCGGCCGCTTAAAAGCAGGCCGGCCAAAAGTCCCACCCCAGCGGCTAAACCCAATGCCAGTAAGGGGCGCTCCCTAACCGGTTGCTCGATTTTGGGTCGTAGGTTTGCATTCAAATCATCGAGTAATTGCTCCAGTTGTTCCTCCAGCGGTTGGAGGCTGTCGCCTAAACGGCGGCCTTGATCGCTCGCAACTTCAAGGAATCCCAGCAGTTGCTCTTGAATAACAGTGGCGGTACGGCCGGTTTGATCAGAGATCAACAGCACCACCTCATCAAAACTGCCACGGGTATTAGTAAGGGTGTCTTGGGTGATCTGGGGCCATTGCTTTTGGATTACAGGCAATAATTCAGCAAAGCGCTCCCTGAAAAGTTCGCCAACTTGGCCAACGGAACTGGTTGGATTTGAACTGTCCATAACCATGGGCAACCAATTTGTTTACAGGCTACCCCTTGTGCAGCTGGCAAATTGAGCTACGGTCGCTGCAACCTTGCTTCGGGGCTTAGCCGCCGCTTTCCTGTTGGTTTATATCAATCAGGTAAGCCTCACCCATTTTAAGTCTTTTGGTGGTTCCGTAACCATTCCTCTAAACACTGGATTCACAGTGGTAACGGGCCCCAATGGTTCAGGTAAGAGCAATATTTTAGATGGAATTCTTTTTTGTTTGGGTTTAGCCAATAGCCGCGGCATGCGAGCCGAAAGGCTGCCGGATTTAATTAATAACGGTGTGATGCGCGAAGGCAAAGCGGCTGAAGCTGCAGTGTCTGTGCGCTTTGATCTGGCCGGTTGGCAACCCGATGAAGCTGAGGCCGGCCTCGAGGCCCCAGCCGAGGGCCCTTGGATAAAACCTGGTCAACAGGAATGGACCGTTACCCGCCGCCTCAGGGTGGCCGCCGGTGGCACCTACAGCAGTAGCTACAGCGCCGATGGCATCAGCTGCAATTTGCAACAGCTGCAAACTCAATTGAGGCGCCTGCGGGTTGACCCCGATGGCAGCAATGTGGTGATGCAGGGGGATGTAACCCGGATAGTTTCAATGAGCGCTAGGGATCGCCGCGGCATCATCGATGAATTGGCCGGGGTAGCCCTATTTGATAGCCGCATAGACCAAGCCCGCGCCAAATTGGCCGAGGTGCAGGAAAGGGAAGATCGTTGCCGCATCGTTGAAGGTGAACTGCAGGCATCGCGTACCCGCCTTGAGCGGGATTGCCAAAGGGCGCGTTTATATCAAGAACTAAGGCTCAAATTGCAGTTGGGGCGCCAGCAGGAACAGGTGTTGCAGGTGGAACATTCCCGCCAGCAGCTGCAGCAGTTGGCAGAGCAACAGCAGCACCTAGAGCAGCGTCAAGGCCAAGAGCAGGAGGCTATTCAGCGGGGTGAAACGGAAATCCATAAGGCCGCAGCGGCCCTGGAACAATTGCAGCAGGAGGTGAAATCCCTTGGTGAAGACCAGCTTTTGGCAGTGCAAGGCCAGCTTGCTGAATTGGAGGCTGCCGCAAGGGAAAGGCAAAGGCGGGCTGAACGGCATCAACAGGAATCAGCTCAAATTCAGCAACAACGCCATCAGCTATTGCAGGAGCGGGGCGCCCTGCTCGATCAACAGCGCCAGCTGGAAGCCAGTGATCAGCAGGAAATGCGTGAGCAAGCCCAACAGCAATGCCTCACCGCTGAAGCCGCCGTGGAGTTATCCCGCCGCCGCCTAGGGGAGGTGGCTGGTCGTTCAGGTAGTTGGCTTGAGGAGCAACAGCAGCTCAGCCGCCGCCGCCAGGAGCTGGTGGCCCAACTAACTCCCCTGCAGGCGGAGCAGTTGCAACTCGATGAACGTTGCCGCCACGATCGGGAGCGGTTGCAGGAGTTGGAGCAACAACTTGGCCAGGACCAGGAAGGGGCAAGCGTTGCCCAGCAACAATTGCAGCAATTGCAAAGCCAACTGCAACAGGTGTTGCAAGGGGGCAAAACAGAGCGCAGCTCCATCCAGGAGTTGGCGGAAGCCCTTTCCCTGCAGCAGCGCACCCGCCAACGGCTCGAGCAGGAACAACAGCAGCTGGAGCGTGAAATTGCCCGCCAAGACAGCCGCCGTGAAACCCTGCAAGAAAGCCGTGGCACCGGCGCCCTGCGGGTCTTGCTAGAGGCTGGTTTGGAGGGCATCCATGGGCCCGTTGCCCAGTTGGCAGAGGTGGAAGAACGTTTTCGGCTTGCCCTTGAGGTGGCTGCCGGTGGCCGGCTCAGCCAGGTGGTGGTTGATAACGACCGCATCGCCGCTAGGGCGATTGAGCTGCTGAAGCAACGGCGAGCCGGGCGGCTTACTTTTTTACCCCTCAATAAAATTCGCGCCGGCTCCAATTTTTCAGCCGCCTCTTCATCCACCCAGGCCAGTGGGTGCCTTGGCCTTGCCCTAGAGCTGTTGCATTTTGAGCCGGTTTATGGGGAGGTGTTTCGCTATGTATTTGGAGAAACCCTTGTTTATCAAGATCTGGAATCAGCCCGCCGTGAATTAGGCCGCAATCGCATCGTTACCCTCGATGGCGAATTATTGGAGCGCAGTGGTGCGATCACCGGTGGTAGCCAACAGCAGCGCAGCGGTTCCTTAAGTTTCGGCCGCGCCAATGAAGGTGATGAGGCCGAACCACTTAGGCGGCGCCTAATGGAATTGGGTGAAACCTTGGTGGCCTGTCGCCGCAAAGAACAGCAGCTAGCCACAAGCCTGGAAGCGCTTCAAACCTCCCTTGGCAACCAACGCTCCCAACAGGCGGCCCTTGAGGCGGAATTAGCCGCAGCCCAAAGGGCCCATGGGCCGCAACTAAACCGTGAAGCGCAATCCCGCCAACGCTTTGAGCAGCTGCAAGCCAGCCTCGTTAGCGACAGCGAAAAACTCCAAAAACTAACTATTGCAATCAAGCCATTAGAGCGGGAAAGGCTTTCGATTGAGGCGGCTGAGGCCAGTGCCGGTGAACAGCAAGACGGAGCCAGATGGCGGGTATTGCAACAGGAACTAGAAGCTGCCGACGCTGCCCTAAGCCTTGCCAGAAACCATAAAGATGGCCTGGAAGCAAGCCAAAGGGAATCCAGCCTGGTGTTGGCGCGTTTGCAAAGTCAACTGGAGGCATTGGTTAGCAATGAACAGCGGATCCAAGCGGCCGCCACCGCACTCACGGCAGAGGTTCAGGAATTACGCCAGCAGCAATTGGCAGATCAAAGCCGCCGCCAAGGCCTAGAAGCCGAGCAGCAAACATTGCAAACCCGTTTTGGCGAGCAGCGCCGCGCCCGTGATCAAGCGGAAGCCCATCTGGCTGGCCAGCGCCAACAACAGCAGCAGCACCAGTGGGAATTGGAACGGCTGGGCGAACAGCTGCAGGCACTGATGGAAGAGCAGCGCAACCTTGCTTTACGCCTGCAGCAACTTGAACTTGCCCTGCCTGAGCCCCTGCCGGAATTGCCAGAGGAGGTGCGGCAAGCCGGCTTGGAGCTATTGCAGGAGCAGTTGCGGGTTGTGCAGCAACGCATGGAAGCCCTAGAGCCCGTGAATATGTTGGCCCTGGAGGAGTTGGAGCAGCTGGAAACCCGTTTAGCCGAATTGGCGGAACGCTTGGCTGTGCTGGCCAGCGAGCGGTTGGAATTGCTGTTGAGGGTGGAAACCGTTGCCACCCTGCGCCAGGAGGCATTTATGGAGGCTTTTCGGGCCGTTGATGGCCATTTCCGCGAGATATTTGCTGGTCTTTCCGAGGGGGAGGGTCAGCTGCAATTGGAAAATGACCAGGATCCCCTTGAGGGGGGACTCACGCTTGTGGCCCATCCCAAGGGCAAGGCGGTGCGTCGCTTGGCATCCATGTCTGGGGGTGAGAAATCGCTCACGGCGCTTAGCTTTTTGTTTGCCCTGCAACGTTTCCGCCCATCGCCTTTCTATGCCCTTGATGAGGTTGACAGCTTCCTTGATGGCGTGAATGTGGAAAGACTTGCCAGTTTGATTTCTTCCCAGGCCGATGCTGCCCAATTTTTGGTGGTTAGCCACCGGCGCCCA
>Ga0114981_10002675_pt1 | contig 11443 bp, 8 predicted proteins | sample S_140806_MF_Meta_FD_87028 | JGI IMG/M metagenome (GOLD analysis project Ga0114981, IMG submission 87028) | Freshwater microbial communities from Lake Simoncouche, Canada to study carbon cycling - S_140806_MF_MetaG | ecosystem: Environmental > Aquatic > Freshwater > Lake | place: Lake...
ATGGCCGATTTCCTGGAGGAGCATCGCGGTTGGACCTTCACACTGAAACCCTGCTGGCGCTGGAGCGAAAGTTGGGATCACGATCATTGCATCTCCTGCGGGCAGGCGATCGTGGAACCCGTACCTAGAGAAGACGCGATTTCAATTGCTTATGGAATCAGCGACCTGCATGCGCGGGGCGCAGACTATGAATGGCTCTGTCCCGATTGCGCGCGCCTGCTTGCCCCGCGCCTCGAACTCAGGCTGGTTGACGCATGACCGACCCCGCCGAGATCACCGAACAGAAAGCCATCCTGCGCGGCCACATGGCGGAGACCCGTTCGGAGGCCGCCGCGCGCGATCCGGATGCGGCCGAGCGTCTTGCGGCGCGCTTCCCGATAAAACTGTTCGACCGTTATGGCCCAGTTGTTGCCGGAACCATCGCCATCGGCGACGAGCTGGATGCATCACCGCTTTTGTCACGCCTTGCGGGCAAGGGTGCGCGCATCGTCCTGCCGCGCGTAGAGCCAGACGGCCAGATGACGTTCCGGGACGCAACCCGCGCCACGCTTGAGAAGGGGCCGTTCGGCCTCACCCAGCCATCTGCAACCGCAGAAATCGTGCGACCCAATCTCGTCTTGGCGCCGCTGCTGGCATTCGACCTGCGCGGACGCCGTTTGGGCTATGGCAAGGGCTACTATGATCGCGCCATTACCCAGCTCCGCGCCACGGGGCGCGTCTTCTATCTCGGCCTCGCTTATGCGCAGCAGCAGGTCGATGCGGTGCCGGTCGAGCGCCATGACCTCCTGCTCGACTGGGTGGAGACCCCGCTTAATTCGATTCCGCTTTTCCTGGGGCAGGCCGTCTCGCGCTGAGTGGCTGCGCTGCAATTCCTTGCTGTGGATTAATGCCCAGGCGGGGTTTCATGCTTGCCGCGGCGCGGCCGTCGCGCGAGCGTGCCAGAAGGGAGATACCGCTGATGATCAAGGTTGTGCGCGCAGCACTGCTCGCCTCGCTCACCGCAGCCTCGGTCGCTGCGTGCGCTGGCGGTGGCGGCGGCGGCGGCGGCGGCGGTGGCGGCGTAAGCCTGCCGCCCCCGCCCTTAGCACCGCCCCCGCCTACAGTTCCGCCGCCGCCCGCTCCCCCGCCCCCGCTCCAGCCGCCGGCGTTCTACGAGACGACAGAGTATTTCGGTTCCGGCTTCACCAGCCCGAGTGGCCTCGTAAACCGATCGGGCCTCGGGCAGATCGGCGCATCGACCGCCTATTCGCAGGGTGCCACAGGGCAGGGCATCGTCGTCGCTGTGGTCGACAGTAATGTCGACACAAGCATCACCGAGCTGAGGGGCCAGCTGTCCGGCACGCACGACATGGCCTTGAACCGCGCGACCACCGATATCGACCCGAACGGTCATGGCACGATGGTCACCAGCGTCATCGTTGCCAACAAGGACAATGTCGGCGTCCATGGCGTCGCCTATGAAGCCAAGGTCCTCTCAATCCGCGCCGACACGCCCGGTTCATGCCAGCTAACAGGTGTGGATCAGGGCTGCAGTTTTGCCGATCGCAACACGTCGGAAGCAATCGACTACGCAATCGCAAACGGCGCTAAGGTCATCAACATATCGCTCGGCGGTCCGATCGACAAGGATTTGACTTTTGAGATCGCGGTGAAGCGCGCCGCTGCGGCTGGGGTGCTTGTGGTGATTGCGGCCGGCAATGACGGCGTCGACGACAACGGTGTTGCGCTGCCGACTGGCACAGGGCCTACCGAGCCTGCCTACATCGCAGGGCAAAACGGAACCCTCGGGCGCGTCGTCGCTGTTGGCGCCGTCGACCGCAATGGGCAGATGCCCAACTTCTCCAACCGCGCGGGGCAGACCGCGAACTACTATCTGCTGGCGCCTGGCGTGTCGGTCATCGTCGCGGGCGTGGACGATAATCTTCGCTTGCCGAACAATCCCGCTTGTTCGACGACCGTGACCACTGGCTGCAATGATCTCGACGATGAGGGCGACTACTGGTCTGCCTCGGGCACATCCTTTGCAGCGCCGCACGTCGCTGGCGCACTCGCATTGATGCTCGACCGGTTCCCCAACATGACGCCGCAGGATGCGCTCTCGGCCCTGCTGGTCACCGCGACCGACTATGTCACAACAACGCCTGACTTCGTGGCGGGCGTAACGGCTGGAGTCGGCACGGATCAGGTCGGTGGACGCGGCATCCTCAATCTCGCCCGCGCCTTCGCGCCGATCGGGACCGCCAGCTTCAACTTTGGCGGCGAGCCAGTCGAGGTCGCGCAAGCGCTAGCCCCGGCCAGCGGCGCGCTGGGCGACTGGGCGTCAAACTCGGGCGCCTTCAACGGCGTGGTCTTCCAGGACATGTACAAGCGCGGCTTTCGCGCCGACGCCACGCGCATGCTGCCCGGCCGTGCAGCTTTCGGCGACTTCGTGGTGCGCGCCGACTATGCGCGCGGTCAGGCCCGCGCCTTTGAAATGGGACCGGCGCAACTGTCCTGGTTCAATGCTCCTGCGCCCGCCTTCGACCCGCGCACGCCGTGGGCCGAAGCGCCCGAGGCGACCTTCCAGTTCAGCTATGCGATCGGCGACAGCCGCGTGTCGGTGGGTCGCGGCGGCGGTCCACAGCGCCTAACGCCCGGTATCATGTTGGTCGAGGATCCGTCCGGTCCGGCGACGGTCGGCTCCGGCGATTCCTGGTCCAGCGTCAAGCAAGCCGTCGGTCCCTTGCAGTTCGACGCCCGCACGGCGAGCGGCAGTGGCCGCAGCTCCAACAGCATCGGGTTGGGTCATGAGGAAGACGACTGGGCCGTGCGTCTTGGTTACGCCTCTCTACGCGACGCCAACGCGACGCTCGGCGGCACGCTGCAAAGCCGCTTCGGCGGCGATGACCAGACGCGGTTGAACGCCGTCAGCGTCGAAGCCCGCCTTAATGCCGGCGCGTGGATTGTCTCGGGTGCGGTCGAGGCTGCCGACGTAAAGATCGATCGCGCCAATGTCGCGGGCCTGTGGACCTCCAGTTGGACGCTTAGCGCGCAGCATCCCTTCGCCGGCGGCGACATGCGTCTCACTGCGGCGCAACCACGCCGGGCGGAGGGCGGAGCGCTCACCTTCGATGCCCCGATCGAGGTCACGAAGTCCGGCCGGCTGCTCTACGAGCAGCGCACTGCAGGCCTCACGCCGTCAGGTCGCGAGCTTGATATCGAAGCCGCCTGGATCACGCAGCTCGGCGCCGCCACAACGCTCGAGGCAGCAGCAGCGCTGGCGATGCAACCCAATCACGTCGCCGGTGCCGATCTGGAAACGGCTGTATGGCTCAGCCTACGACATCGCTGGTAGGCGCCGCCGAAGACTTCCAGCACTCAACCAGCTGCTCGCTGCGCGCCGAGCAGCAGCACCTTAACATCGCCCTTGGCAGCGAGGCTGACGACAAGCAGGTAGATGGTCAGGAACATCATGCCGCCGAAGACGGCGATCAGGCCAAGCAAAAGTCCCAGCGGCGAGAAATGGTGACGCCAGGCCGTCCACAGTCCCGACAGGATGAGGAAGCCCATGAAGTCGGTGTTGAATTGTCCCGGCCATGTCATCGCCGCCATGTCGCCGAAGAAAACCGGCAGCAGGTTCCAGCCATGGTTTGCGATGACGACGCCCGTGTAGGCGGTGAGCGCCAGCAGCATCAGCACCAGCAGTATCCTGAAGCCCATCATCGCTGAAACTCTCGTCGCTTGCCCTGCATCGTTTGCAGACGCCTTCAGTGCGCCGGACGCAAGCTCGAAACAATTACCTGCGGGGTAAACGGGCTAACGATCAGCCGGTCAAAAGCTAGTCGCCGTCACGCCGATATGCGCCCGGCTGCTGCAGCCTGCGGACGCGGCGCATGGCGCGGCGGACGGCGAGGCCCATGCGGTTGGTCGGCCGGCTGCTGCGCGGCCGGGCGAGGCGGCGGACCTCTGTCGTGCCACGCGCGGCAAGCATTTCGGCGCGACGGACGATGTCGGGTTGCGCGAGATCGTCCGGTGTCGCCATCAGGCGCCAGGAGACAGACCCCCGGCGCGCTACGCCGGATATCTGCCGGGCGATCAGCGGCGCGAATAGCAGGACGCATCCCATCGGCAGGTTCTGCAGCAGGAAGCTCGGCGACACGGCGAAGGAGGCCACCAGCAGGATCATGCCGAAGATCATGTGCTGCTGGTAATGGCGCACCAGGTCGCTCCACGAGAACCCGTTACGGTCGCGCACCTGCGGACGCCAGCCGCCATCGACCCCCATCAGCGTGGAGAGGATAGAGCCGGCATGGTTCACCATGATGATCGGCGCCGTCAGCGCAGTCATGCCAAGGTCACAGGCGACTGCCACGAGGAATCGCGGGGAACGGTCCCAGCCCGGAAGCTTTCCGGCGGCCCAGAGAATGATCGCGAGCCATTTCGGCGAGGTCAGCAAAACTGCCGAGATCAGCAGGAGACGAAGCCCTGCCATCGGATCGGGTGGCACAGCGGCCAGCATCTCGGTGTCGAAAAATTTGGCGTTGCAGGCGATCAGTACGCCTATCACCGCAAGGCTCAGCCATAGCAGGCCCGAGACATAGCTCATCAGGCCGGCGAAGATGTGCACCTTGGAGAGCCAGTCGAAGCCGCGTGTGAACAGGATCTGCACCTGCTGGATGTTGCCCTGGCACCAGCGACGGTCGCGCGCGGCAAGGTCAACGATGGTCGGCGGCGCTTCTTCGTAACTGCCGACGATGTCGCCAGCGATTTCCACGCGCCATCCGGCGCGGCGGAGCAGGGCGGCCTCGACAAAGTCATGGCTCAGGATCTTGCCGCCGAGAGGTTCCTTGCCCGGCAGGTCCGGCAGCGCGGCGTGCCTGGCGAAAGGCGCAAGACGGATGATTGCGTTGTGGCCCCAGAAATTGCCTGCGCCGCCCGACCACCAGGTCAGGCCTGCGCCGAACAGGCCGCCATGGACTCGCAGCGCCAGCTGCTGGGCGCGCGCCGAATAGGTGCGTGCGCCGACAATGGCGAACAGAGTCTGGATCAGCGCGGTGCGCGGCCGCGCATCCATGCGCCGCACCAGCTCGAGCATGGCTTCCGGCGAGAGCAGGCTGTCAGCGTCGAGTTCCAGCATGTAGTCGTAGCGGCCGCCCCAGCGCTGGACGAAATCGTTGATGTTGCCCTGCTTCTTCTGGCTGTTCTCGCGGCGACGGCGATACCAGAAAGGCTCAGCCCCACGGCGGCCCATCAGGTCCTGCATGGCTTCTTCCTCGATCTCGACGAGGGCCGGGTCCATGGTGTCGCTTATGAAAAAGACCTCGAAGCCTTTCTCGGCGCCGAGGTCTTTCAACGAGTCCCACATCGCTTCTGCAGCAGCGATCACCTTGGAGGGCTTCTCCTGATAGATCGCGATGATGATGGCGGTGCGGCTCCCCTTTACCGGAAGTTCCTTCGAGGGCGCTGGTGGCTTGGGCGAGGTCAGCAGGATCACAGCGCCGGCAAAGCAGGTGAGGGCGGCAACCGAAAGGTAGAAAAAGTTCGCTGTGAAGATCCCGACTGCGGTCCATTCAAATCCGTTGACGCCGCCAGCCGCAAAACTGCCCAGCATGGCCTGTCCTGCAAACAGCGTTGCGATCACAGCGCCGGCCACGAGAATCAGGAAACGCCATTTACCGTCGGTCTCGTACTCGGGTCTGCTGCGACGGGTGAGAAGGGGTTGTGCCGGCATGTCGAGGCGCTGCTCGGGCGGACGGCGCGCAAAGCCAGTGTCTGCTGCGACATATCCCGTGCGGGCTGAGCCGGCCTGGATAACGTCCTGAGTATCTGATTGGCCAACGCCTGCGGGCGTCCGCCCCTCGATCTTGAATGACTGCACGCGCAGCACCCCTTGAGACTTACATGCGGTAGACCGGCGTGCCGATCCGGTCGTCCTGCTCCCCCGCAGTCAGCCTGCTGGCTCCCTTTTGGAAGTCCGGCCTGCCCCGGCCCAGGCTATAGCATGCGGACCGCCCCTTGGGGCTATACCCCTGCCACTGAAAGCAGAAAAGCGCATGCAATTAATTGGTTGACTCTTGCCGCGTCCGCGAATGATCAGGTCTGTTAAAATTAAGTCATTGATTTCGTTCAGGCAGCTCAAACCAGCGTTTGTCCGATGGTTTACATAGGCGGATCGTCGCGCCGGTCTATCACCAGCCGTTCGACGAAAAACTCCATCATCCGCGTCAGGTCGACCGAGGTGTGGCCACGGTCCGGCCCAACCTGAAGCTCGAAGCTTTTCCCTGCCGATTGCAGGGCTTTTATCAGCTGCAGCGCATTGTTGGGGTGAACATTGTCGTCCGACGTGCCGTAGTAGAGCAGCAGAGGCCCGCTCAGCTGGTTGGCGTAGGTCAACACGGCGGCGCGGTCATAGGCTGCGGGACTTGTCTCCGGCAGTCCGAGAAAACGCTCTGAATAGGCCGTGTCGTAGAGCCGATAGTCCGTGACTGGAGAATTTGCGACCGCCGCCTGCACGACGTCGGGATGACGCATCAGGATCAACGCCGCGACTGTCCCGCCATAGGAAGTGCCGTAGATGCCAACCCTCTTGCGATCGACATAGGGCCGCGCCCAGGTCGCGCGAATGCCTGCGGCGATGTCGTCGACCTCCACGATCCCGAGCTGCTGATAGGCCTGGTCCAGCACACGCCGGCCCTGTCCGGCATTGGTGCGCGCATCGACCTTCAGTACAAGGAAGCCGAGTTCGCCCAGCGGCGCCGGCATCACGAAATTCTCCGAGAGGCCGGTCGAGCCCGGGCCGCCATAGACGTTGACCAGCATCGGATAGGCCTTCGCCGGATCGAAGTTCGCAGGGAACTGCATCTGCGCGTGCAGGCGTGTCTTGCCGTCGGCGGCGGTGAAGGTGAAGTCCTCGGCCTTCTTCAGGCCCAGCGCCTCGAACCGCGACAGGTCACTGATGGCGATGGTGGCCAGCAGCCTCCCCGTTGAGTCGCGCAGGCGCGAGGCGGGCGGCTGGTCGTGCGCCTGTTCTATATCGATGAAGAACTTTCCGTCCGGCGAAAAATCGATCCGGTGCGTTGCTTTCGGGTAAGTCACGCGTACATCGTCCCGGCCGTTCAATCGCACGCGATGCAGCTGCACCAGCATGTGGTTGTCGCCCGAGCGCGCCGTGTACCAGACCCATCCCGCGCGCTCGTCCACGCGCACGACCTCGACCACGTCGAACGCATGGTTCGTCAATTGCACCAGCATTTTCCCGCTGAGATCGTACAGGTAGAGGTTACGGAAATCATTCCGCTCGGATGTCCAGATGAAGCGCTTGCCGTCCTCCAGAAAACGCGGTGCGGACACGCTCGCCCACGTCGCCGGACGGCTCTCCCGCACCACGCTGCGACATGTTCCGGTCGCCGGTGAGCAGGTGGCAAGGTCGATTGTTTTCTGAAGCCGGTCGGCGCGCCGCACCAGAATTTCCGAACCATCTTTTGTCCACTGACCGGCCCAGGCGTAGTGGCCGACCACATCATTCGAGAAAGGCTTGCCGCCCCGCACATCCATTGTGGTGAGGGCGCCTGTCGCGAGATCACGGACGAGAAGGTCGGCGACCGGATTGTCCGCACCCGGATGCGGGTAGGCCTGCGTCAGTATCGTCGGCCCTAGGCGGGACTGGTCGAGCGGCAGGAAGTAATCCTGAACCTTCGTCTCGTCATAGCGCATCCATGCCAGCTTGCCGCCATCGGGCGACCACCACACGGGCTGCGAGACGGCGAACTCTTCAAGATAGAGGTAGCTGCCGACGCCATGCCGGATCCGCGCGGCAGCGCCGCCATCGCTGGTCAGCTGGTTTTCCTGTCCCCCATCCACCGATACGAGCCACATGTTCTGGCCGCGTGAGAACGCCCGGAGCTTGCCATCGGGTGACAGCGCGTCGGCCTCGCGCCCGCGTCCGCGGGCCAGCACCAACCCGCTCGACGTCGCAGCGGACGCAGCGGGGCCCGCGGCAGGCTGATCGCTTTCCGGTATTGCCAACTGACTGGTCCGACCCGTCGTGAGGTCGTACCGCCAGCGTAGGCCGGCGTGCTCGTACTCGAATGATTTCGAATCCTTGGACCACAGGGGAACGATCGCCCCTGTCGTAACCGAACTGCTTATCTGCCCGGAAATCTCCGCCCACTGCGCATAGCCCGGCATCGTGGCGATTCGGGATTGGGCGAGGGTGGGCGTCGCAAGGCTCGCAGCCAGCAACGCCATACAGCCCCATTTGCGGATCAGGTTCATAGCCTCATCCTAGTGAAGGACCGGCGCTCGCGACAAGATGAGCAATCCCGGAGCGCTTGAGCTCAACGGCCAGCGGTCCTATCCCCCACCCTATGGATTCAGGCCCCACCCACGACATTTCGCGGCCAGACCGGCGGGGGGCCTTCCTGCTGCTATTCTTCTGCCTGTTGGCCGTTGGGGCAGGGAACACCATGCTGACCTCAGCCGTGTTGCCGCCGCTGACCCGCGAGCTTGGTCTTCCGGACTGGACCGCAGGCGCCATCTTCTCCTTGTCTGCCGCGATCTGGGTCGTGACGGCGCCCTATTGGGGCGCCAAATCCAACATCTGGGGCAGGCGCAGGGTCGCCGCCATCGGCATGCTGGGATTTGCCGCGTCGATGTTCTTCTTCGCGCTTACCGCCATGGCCGCCCTGCTGGGCTGGATCACCAACTGGGTGCTGGTCTTCGCCTTGCTGCTGACAGCGCGCAGCCTGTTCGGCGTCTTCGGCTCGGCGACCAATCCCGCCGCTCAAGCCTATGTCGCTGATCGCACCAGCCGCGAAGAGCGCATGGACGAAATCTCGACGCTCACCTCCGGCTTCACGCTCGGCCAGATGGCCGGCCCCGCCGCCGCCGCCGCCCTCATCTCCGCCGGCGCCATACTGTCTCCCACCGTCGGCCTTCTCGCACCGGTGGTGATCGTCACCGTCGTTGCTCTGGCGATCGCCTGGCTCGTTGCGACGAAGCTCCCCGAGCACCGCTCGCCGCGCTCGGATGCGGGCCTTGCGCGCTCTGGTGAGAAAGGTCTCTGGCGACATAAGACCATCTTTCCCTATCTGCTCTACGCGGTCGGTCTGTCGCTGGTGACAGGCGTGCTCAGCCAGACTTTTCCCTATGCGATCATGGACAGGATGAACGTCGCGGGCGCCGCTTCCGCCCAATACACCGGCCCGGCGATGACGATGGGGGCCATGGCGACCCTGATCTCGCAGCTCGTGCTGATCCCGCGCCTGAAACTGCCGGCGCGTTCGCTGATGGTTTATGGCGCCATCATGCTGGCGATGGCGTCGCTCTTCATGGTGTGGGCGCAGGACTTCGCACTGTTCACATTCGCCCAGATCCTGTTCGGCCTGGGGCAGGGCTTCGCCCGTCCTGGCTTCTCGGTCGGTGTCTCGCTCGCCGCGACACAGGATCAGCAGGGCGATGTCGCCGGCCTCGTCACCGCCGCCAACGGCATGGGCTTTGTCGTCTCGCCGATATTCGGGCTCGGCATGTACCAGTACATTTCCTCAGAGGCACCCTTCATTTTCTGTACGGTGCTGGTGCTCGTGATGGCTGCCTATGCCTTCTTCAAAGTGAAAGGCGGCGCCAACATCGAGCCTGGCGTGATGGAAGAGATCGTCGCCAAGGAAGAGCCGCCGGCCTGACGGTCCAGGCAGCTGGCATGCAGCGGTTAGTTCGTCGGAGCGGGTGCCGGTGCGGGAGCGGGAACCGGTGCAGGTTCAGGCAATTTGCTGGAAGCATCCCGCGCGCTGTCGCCAATCTTGTCGACCGCTCCGCTGACGCTGTCGGCCATTCGCTCGACCGCGGAATCCGACCGCGCCTGTGTCGAGCCGTTGTAGAACATCCAGGCCAGCACGCCGACCCCTACGATCAGGGCGCCGACTGCAAAATACAGGAAGCCGTTACCGCCGCTCGTGCGGCCTTCTTCGACAGCCATTGTTGATCTCCACCATGTGCGGAGCCCAAACGTGTTGCTGTCGGCGTTGTTCCTGCGCTCAGCCTTCTTTGGCGGCATCCATCACAGCCGTCAGCATCGCCACGGTGGGAAATCCGTCGGCGACGAGGCCCTTGCTCTTCTGGAATCTCTGCAGCGCCCCGCGCGTGCCGCGCCCGATAATGCCGTCCACTGTTCCAGCGCTGAAGCCAAGCGTATTGAGCCCCGCCTGCAGGTCCTTCGCCTGCTGCTGGGTCAGCATCTGGATGTCTGTGGGCCATGGCCGCGAAAGGTCCGGTCGTCCCGCCAGACGATCCGCCAGCAGGCCGATCGCCAGCGCGTAGCTGTCAGCGTTGTTGTATTTCTTGATCACGTAGAAATTTTCGAACAGCAGGAAAGCCGGCCCGTAGGACCCCGCCGGCAGGAACAGCTCGGCGCTCAACACATCCGTGTCGGTGAGTGTTGCGGGCATCACAGGCGTGATCCCGATCGCCTTCCACGCCGCGACGGTGAACTTGCGTCCGTCGCCATAGCTGTAGTCGAAACCCGCGGGGATGGTCGCCTCCACCGCCCACGGTTGACCCTTCTTCCAGCCGAACGCCTGCAGGTAGTTGCCCGCCGACGCCAGCGCGTCGCCTGCATTGGTCCAGAGGTCCTTGTGACCGTCGCCATCAAAATCCTTGCCGTAGGCGATGATGCTCGACGGCATGAACTGGGTCTGCCCGATGGCGCCGGCCCAGCTTGCTTTCCTGAACTGGTCGCGCGTCGCTGACCCGTCGTCGATCAGCTTCATGATGGCGACGAGTTCCTGCTCGTTGAAATCCTTGCGCCGTCCGACGGCCGCCTGGCTCGCCAGCACGCGCGGCGCATCCTCGTTGCCGATCACCGCGCCATAGGCCGACTCCATTCCCCACACGGCGGCGAGGATTTCGCGCGGCGGTGCATAGGCCGCCTCGATGACGTTGAAGGTATCGATGTTGGCCGCCAGCCTGGCTTGGCCATTGGTGATCCGCGTCGGCGACACGGCCGACTTGGCATAGTCCCAGATCGGCTTCACGAACTCGGCCTGGTTGTCGAAGGATTGCGCCTGCGCTGTCGCCTCGACCGGAACCAGCCCGTCGAGCACGGCGCGAACGGTCTCGGTCCGGCGTCCGGTCATGGCGGCCTTGGCGGCGAAATCGTCCCGCCACGCGTCGAATGTTCCATTCCCCGAACGGGCGAACCCGCCCGGGGTGACGGGTTCTGGAGCAGGCGGGGCGGCAGGGTCGACCGCGACCGGCGTTTGCGGCTGGGTCGTGCTGCCGGCGATCTTCGTGGTGGCGCAGGCTGCGGCCAGCAGACCCAGCGCGATGCCCGCCGTCGCCCACTTCCAGGTTCGCACTTTCATGCCAGCTGCCTCCGTAGTCCCCGGCCACAGGCTACCACAACGGATGCGGCAATCTGGCCGGACTTTCACGCCGGATCCATGAATGACGCCCGAACGTTAAGGCTAAT
>Ga0114981_10002679_pt1 | contig 11438 bp, 8 predicted proteins | sample S_140806_MF_Meta_FD_87028 | JGI IMG/M metagenome (GOLD analysis project Ga0114981, IMG submission 87028) | Freshwater microbial communities from Lake Simoncouche, Canada to study carbon cycling - S_140806_MF_MetaG | ecosystem: Environmental > Aquatic > Freshwater > Lake | place: Lake...
ACGGACGGCTCGGCGATCCATCCCTACCAATTTTTTTCGAAAAAACGCTACTGCGCCGCCAGTGCCATCGAATTCGAAAGCATTTGCTGCAATATCCGCAATTATTTTTTGAAAAGCTCGCTATGGCTGCCGGTTCGTTCGAGAAATAAATGTTCCGTTTCTTTTCGATAGATGAGCAACCAGTCCGGTTCGATGTGGCAGTCGCGAGATCCTTGCCATGATCCAACCAGGGCATGGTCACGGTATCTTGCGTCCAAGGCATCCACGGAGACCAGAACAAGGACAACTTGTTTCAGTTTCTCTAAATTTTTGCCTTGCTTCTTGAGCTTTTTAATATCCCGCCGGAACTGGCTGGTTTCATGAATGGCAATCATTCATCCCAGCTTTTAAAAAGTTCATCGGTGGAGGAATAAGTTGAAAGATTCCTATTTTTTCTTGAGTCCACCATAGCTTGGGCTGTCTCCTCATTCGGTATCGCAACGGGGAATGGAAGGCCATTTCTCAAAGTGATCTGTGTGTAGAACAATCGAATCGCATCTGTAGGGCTCAAACCCAGCTTTCGCAAGATCCCTTCGGCCATTTCTTTCGTTTCTGGCTCGATTCGACTATGCACGGCGGCAGTTTCTCATCAGCAAGGAGCGCGACGGCGTGCGTGCCCGCTCCCTCATCCAACTGGATGCCACGCTGCGCCAGTTCCAAGGCATCGTCGGCATGGATGCCCACGTCTGCGACATCACCACCGCCGACGTGGAAGGCTACCTGAACGGGCTGCGCAGCAAGGACGGGAAGAACAAGGCGGCGGTGAAGACCTTCAACGGCTACCGCGCCGATCTGAACGTGTTCTGCGTCTGGTGCTTGGAGCAGACAGACACGAACGACCAAGGCCAAAAGCTGCGCTGGATGCTGGAGAACCCGGTGGCGGCCATCAAGAAAAAGAACGTCGTGGAGCGTGACGTGCCGGAGACGCTGAACGCCTCCCAAGTGCGTGCGCTGCTGCGCCATGTGGAGGAATTCAAGGACGGCTGCATGGTGCCTTACTTTGCGCTGGCCCTGTTTGCCGGGCTACGCACCGGCACCGATGGCGAACTGCAAAAGCTGGCCCTGCATCCTGAAAAGCTGCGCCTGATTGATCTGGAGCGCGGCGTGATTCACATCAAGCCGGACATCAGCAAGACCGGCCAATATCGGCAGGTCATCATCCGCCCTGCGCTAGCGGCATGGCTGACACGCTACGGGCTGGACATCCTGCCCACTGGCTACGACCGCCATTTGAAGGCCATCAGAAAGGAAATGCAGCTAGGCCACGACGTTCTCCGCCATACCTTTTTCTCCATGCATGTGGCGGCGTTCAAAAGTGTGGGCGAGGCCGCACTGGAAGGCGGAAACACGGAAGCCGTTCTGAAAAAGCATTACCTGAATCTGGCGACTTATACGGAAGGCGGCGAGTTCTGGGGCATCGTGCCGGAGTCACCGGCCCCCAAGATCATCCCCATCACCGGCAGCATCAGCAAGACGAACACCAAAAGGAAGATGGCATAGTCCTAACCGCGCAACTTGCGTGGTCAGCTCACTGTTTCTTCTCTGCCCAACTTCTCAACAAAACGGCCTATCCGCTCGGACCAAATCACGTTCCCATCTATTTGATTTTGCTTCATGGTTTTGACGAGCTGTAAAACTTCATCGACCTTTAGAATAAAATCATCGAGGCCATCGTGATGAGCGTGCCAGTGCGCCACTATTGCCAGCATTTTTTGGAGTTCCTTGAGCCGGGCGGGAGCCAAAAACGGCTGCGCTTCCTTCATGGCAGGAATGTCATTCAATCTCCAAAACCCCGGCCATTTCCATACCACACCTTTTGAGGGGCGACCAGCCCGGCGGCGCATAGCGTGAGCTAATGCTTCATCGAATGGCACAAGGCCCGACCGCAGCGATATTCGCCCTGCTTTGACCCATCTTTGGATTGTTCTCCGATCTACCCCCAAGAGACGGGCAGCCCCGGTAACTGTTACGACCGATTCAGGGTGCGACAAACTCATGGGGCAAATTATTGGCGCAGCCTGCGACATAACTCAATGGATTTGTCGCACTCAGACGCTCCGAAAAATACCACCCTACACCCGCCTGCATTTGACACGCCGCGTTGGTTCCATGCACAACGCACCCATACAAAACGACGTAACGGCAGACACCACCGGTTTGGTGGACGCTGCCACCCTGCTGAAAACCAACTGGCACCCTGACGCGAAACCGTCGCTTCGATGGCTGCGGGAACAAACCGCGAAGCGAACTATCAGCTTCATCAAAATCGGCCACAAAGTCTATTTTGACCCTTCCCGCGTGCGTCGCGAGTTGGCTAAACGCTTCACCGTGGAGGCGGCCTAAACAAAGCAACCCGCCCCCTTGCGGGTGACGGGCTGCGATGATGAGGAAGAACATCATCAGGGCCGTGTCAATTCGCTGGGGCATCACCTGCCCATCATGGATACTCAACTTAACTTTGCCTGGCTGGAATTGCTGGCCCGGAGCAACGACATTGACGCGGGGGAGGCTGGCCGGATCAAGCGGCTACTCCAACGGCACCCCGATCTTATCGCCAAGGCCATCATGGTGGCGAAGGGGGCGAAGGCCAGAGGCGCGGCCCGCATCCGCACCGATTGGATTCTAGCGGAGCTTTCGATGTTTCATGGGCTGGAAGTGGGGAACGAAAACCGCGAAGCACTCGCCCGGCTAGTGCTCGATCATCACCCCGATCTGAAGCCTTTCATTCACCTGCGGACGAGCAAGCGGGCGGACTTCCTCAAACGAAAGGAGCCACAAGCATGAGCGCGGAGAACCTTACTATCCGCCGACGCATCGCGCTGGTGCTGCTGAACGGTGCGCTGAACGCCGACGGCTTCGCGGCCTGCCCTGGTGCTCATCTTCACCACGGCAAAAGCGGCCCCCGTGATTTCCGCGTCATCCTCACGGGTGCGCCGACGGCGTTCTGCTTCCATAGCTCATGCGTGGCAGTGGTGGAGGAGTTCAATCTGGAGCTGCGCCGACGCATCGCTGCGGCTGAACGTGGCGACGAGCTGCGCCCCCGTGCGCCGTCCATGATGGGCGAGGGCGTGCCACCGACGCCGATGCCTCCGCGCCGACTGAAACGACCACCGTTTGAGCCGCTGAAGCTGGCGCAGTTCGCAGGGCAATGTCGGCGTGAGATCTCACTGGACTGGCTAAGTCACCGATCACCTGTGGCGATTTCGCCGGCGATGGAACAGGGACCGGAAACGGCGCGGCTGTTTCTGGATGCGCTCTATGATGCCGACGAGCGGGTGCTCGTGTTCACGCGCTTCTATTCGCAGGGCGACTTCATGGTGACGGCTGGCGTCGGTGACTGCGTGCGCCTCTCCGATAAGCAAGGCGTGGAGCCGGTGACGAGTCCGCTGCCGCATGGCGGTCCTGAAGGCGTTTGGTTTCTGAATCAGCCGATCACCGGAGAATGGAGGATCAACCACGCAGCCACGAACCACGGCGCACCACGCTGGGGGCGGCGGCATGGCGACTGCGTGACGGCATGGCGTTACCTGGTGCTGGAAAGCGATGTGGCGGAGCCTGATTTGTGGCTGCGTGCGCTGGTGCTGCTGCCGCTGCCCATCGCGGCGATTTACACGAGCGGCGGCCAGAGCATCCATGCCCTCATCCGGCTGGATGCGGAAGACAAGCCCACCTTTGACGCGATACGCGACGAGCTGGTGCAAGTGGTCTGTCCGCTGGGGGCCGATGCGGCGGCCATGACGGCGGTGCGCCTCACGCGCCTGCCGGGAATGCTGCGCCACGGTAAGACGAACAAGGAAGGCACCCTGCAACGCTATGACCGCCCCCGGCTGCAACGGCTGGTCTGGCTGAATCCTGAACCTGCACCGGAGGCACTCGTGGAGATCGCCAAATGAGCACGACACCGAAAAAGAATACCAAAGCCACCGGGAAGGGGAAGGCCATGCTGAAGCTGCTGCAACCCGTGGCGGCATCGCTGGGGGCAGACATCGAGGCGGACCGCATCGCGCCCCAGGTGGACATCACCAAGCCCATCAGCCATGTGGCCCGCACGCTGGGGCAGGTCTTGCGGCGGGTGAACATCTTCATCCAAGGCGATGCCATCGTGACGGTGGACGAGCGCACTGGCGACACCAAGCCGATGCGGGCGGACCGCTTCTGTTCATGGGTGGAGGAGTTCGTTGCCATCGTGAAGCCCAAGGAAGACGGCATGAAGGCCACGAGCATGAACGCGGAGACGGCGGCCAAGGTGCTCGTGGCGGATCAATTCCGCGTCGGTCTGCGTGAGCTTGCGGCGGTGCATTCCGTGCGCCTGCCCGTCTGGGAGGATTACGGGAAGGCGGTGCGCCTGCTGGATGCTGGCTACGACGAGCGCACGCAGGTCTATACGGTGGATGCACTGCCCTACGCGCTGGACATGGAGCCGACGGCGGCGGTGGCGTTCTTCCTCGACATCCTCAAAGGCTACCCGTGGAGCGATGAAGGGAAGCTGCAAACGCGCCGCAGTCTCGCGGTGCATCTGGCGGCGATGCTGGGGAACTTTGTGCGCCTGCTGTTCGATGAAGGCACGCAAAAGCCGGTCATCGTTTACAACGGCAATCAACCCGGCACCGGCAAAAGCACGCTGGCCCGCATGAGCCTTTCGCCGGTCTATGGCGTGCCGGAAGACAAGGCACTGCCCAAGAGTGAAGACGAGCTGCGCAAGGAGCTGGATGCCTTCGCGATGGCGCGGCGGCCTTACATGTTCCTGGATGATGTCGGCGGCCATCTGCGCAGCCATCTCCTGAACCGCTTCATCACCTCGCCGATGCACACGGGGCGGAAGATGGGAACCGGCGAGCTGTTCACCGCTCCGAACGTGACGCAGGTTTTCATCACCGGCAACGGGCTGACACTTTCGCCCGATCTGGCGCGGCGGTGCCTCATCGTGGATTTGTTCTGCGCCGTGGAGGCACGCGGCCGGAAGTTTGAGCGCATCATCACCGATGCCTGGCTATCGCAGGAAGGCACACGGGCGCAGTTCCTCGCGGCACTGTGGGCCTTGGTGCGCTACTGGCAGAACTGCGGCTGCAATCGCCACGACCACCTCCTAGAATCCTTTGAAGAGTGGTCTGCCATCGTCGGCGGCATCGTGGTGGAGGCTGGATTCTGCGACCCGATCAAGGCCGCCCCAGAGCTGGCGATGGACGAGCAAGGGGAGGCGTTCAAGCGGCTGTTCTGCGCCCTCGCTGCCGATCTGCCAACCGGCACGGAAAAAGCCTTCACCGTCGGCGACTGCCGCGAGAAAGCGGAGGCACTCGACATCTGGGAGACACTCGTGGCAGGTGCCAAGGACGAGCTGAAGACCTTTGGCGCACGCCTGAAGAAATTCAGGGGGCGGCAATGGAGTGATGAGCACGGGCGGCGTTTCGAGTTTGGACGGCGTGAGACATCACGCGGCAGTGTCTATCCGGTGCGGGTATTTGCCAACGGGGAGGCGGCATGATGAGCAACCGGCACTTGTGCGCCGTCTGCCTCGCGTGGCTCCTATCGTTGGAGCTGCGCTGGTGGCGTTCCTGCTCATCGGTGGCGTCTATGACGCAAAACGTCACGGTGCGCGTCTGCGGCCATCGCTGCGTTGCCTGTGGCTGCGCCATTCAATCACCGGCACCGCCCCCGCGCCCCCCTGCGAAGTGAAGGCGGCGTTTCCCAGGTTGCCATGATAGGGCAGGGCTGCGCAGGGGGGGAGGGTAAGAAATCTTTTTGAGGGGGCGGGCATCTGTTCGGGTTTAACGTCTCTCATCTCTTTGGCGAGTGGGTGCGCAAAGCTGATTGCGCATGGCAAAAGCGCAGAGTTTGCGTTTTGAGGGAGTTCCCTGCGCTTTCGGGCCTCAACTGACACTTTTCGGCACGCGAACTTCCAACCTTGCCACATGATCTTGCTCCACACGGCAGGGCAGTCTTGTCGTTTCTGACACCCTCCCCCCCCCACTAAGGAGGCTTCCGGCACTCCGCTATTCACCCCTTGAGCAGTGCTCGCTCACACTTCCGGCATGCTAGGCACTCTCTTTCTTTGAGACACTTCTATTTCGGGCATTGTGTCACTTACGACCCGCTGAACTTGCCATCCTTGCCACTGTCTGCCCACCTTGGAACCCTTGTATTTCCTTGTTTTGTGGCATGATGGGAAGATGATCTGGAGTTGTAGATTCAGAAAAAAGAGAGAACCGATACGCTGAAGCGCAGCCGGGAGGGCGGCGGCATGGCACAACGTCTTCCCATCTTGCCACAAATCACGCAGCCACGGGCTTTCCAGCGTGGTGGAGATGCCACGGTCTGCCCACCCTCATGCCATCCGTCGGCCTCGGGGCGGGGCAAAACCAACCCGTGCAACGGTTTATTGCACGGGTAGCCGTGGCGATTGGCCCCAGGAACGGCAGCCGTGGCAGGCTGGGAGAGGCTGAAGCTGACTTACCCGTGCAACAACCCGTGCAATAAACCGCTCATTTTCGTGCATTTTGCCGCATTTCAGGGCATTTTACCTTTTCACGCTCCGACTAACAAAAAACCCCTGGAATCCTTTGATTCTCAGGGGTTTAAATTGGTTGCGGGAGCAGGATTTGAACCTGCGACCTTCAGGTTATGAGCCTGACGAGCTACCGGGCTGCTCCATCCCGCGATTTGGTGGCCTGATGACTGCCACACGCCCCTGTGATAGCAACCCGTTTTTTCGACCCAGGCCCTTTTCAACGTGGGATTCTCAGGTCAGCGAGGCCTCAGCGGCATGTTTCCGTGAAAAAAGTGCCCGCAAGCCCGTATTGAGAATTGGTCTGACCAATTCTCCCATGTCCCTTTCCCTCGTCGAAACTGTCTCCCGCCGCATCATCGGCCTCAGCCGCACCAGTCGGCGTTTGCCGACGGAGCGTGACATGTCGGCCAAATTTGGCGTGAGCCGCAGCGTCGTGCGTGAGGCGGCGAAACGGCTGGAACTGCAAGGCCTGCTCGAAATCCGCCAGGGCAGCGGCATGACCGTCGTGGACAAGCTCTACAAGCCACTCAACGGCGCCCTCAGCCTCCTCGTGCCGGATGAACCGCAGCGCCTCAAGCAGCTCATCGGGGTGCGTCTTGCGTTGGAACCGGAAAACGTCCGTCTTGCCGCCGAACGCGCCACTGCCGCTGATGTGAAGGCGCTCACCGCCTGCCACGAGCGATTCGAGGCTACGAGCACTTTTGAAGAGCAAGTCGAGGCGGATATGGCCTTCCACTGCCTGCTCGCCGAGGCCTCCGGCAACAAGATCGCCGCGCTGCTCATTCAGAGCCTCTCCGAACTGCTGCAAACCAGCCTCAAGCACGGCTACAGCCGCGTCACCAAGGACCTCGCCGTCGCCGACCACGCGAAGATCCTCAAAGCCATCCTCGCCCGCAGCCCCACCGCCGCCGCCAAGGCCATGCGCACCCATCTCGAACACGCCCGCACCGACCTCGGCCTATGAAATCATTGCTCCTATCGGTCTTATCGGTCCCATCCGTCCTATTCAGTCAGGACTTCGACCGCGAAATTCGCCCGCTCCTCCAAGAGCGCTGCGTCGAATGCCACGGCCCTGAAAAACAAAAAGCCGACCTCCGCCTCGATGCCAAACCACATGCTTTCAAAGGCGGCGAAAGCGGCCCCGCCATCGTTCCCGCCAAATCGAGTGCTTCGCCGCTCTTCCAGCGCATCACCGCCTCCGGTGACGAGCGCATGCCGCCGAAAGGCGAGCCCCTCACCGCCGATCAGATCTCCAAAATCAAAGCCTGGATCGACTCCGGCGCCGTCTGGCCCGAAAACGCCGAGGACAAAGCCGCATCCGTCGATGAACGCGTGAATCACTGGGCCTATCAGCCGCTGCCAAAGCACGATCCCAACGCCACCATCGACTCCTTCATCGAAGCCAAGCTTCGAAAAAACGGCCTCACATTCTCCCCACCCGCAGACGCTCGCACCCTCGCCCGGCGTGCTCATCTTGTCATCACCGGCCTTCCACCCACACCTGATGAGGTTTCGTCATTCGTCATTCGTGATTCGTCATTTGAGGATCTCCTCGCTTCCCCCCACTACGGCGAAAAATGGGCCCGCCACTGGCTCGATGTCGTCCGCTTCGCCGATTCGCACGGCTTCGAAACCAACCACGAACGCCCGAACGCCTGGCGTTACCGCGACTACGTCATCGACGCCTTCAACACCGACAAACCCTTCGACCGCTTCATGTTCGAGCAGATCGCGGGCGATACCTGCGACGCGGATGTGGCCACCGGCTTCATCGTCGGCGGGCCGTTTGATCGCGTGAAGGGCCAGGACAAAAATCTCCAGCTCATGCAGCGTGCCGACGAGCTTTCCGACATGGTCAACACCACCGGCACCGCCTTCCTCGCCACCACGATGGGCTGCGCCAAATGCCACAACCACAAGTTCGATCCCGTCACGCAGATCGACTTCTACGCCATGCAGGCCGTCTTCTCCGGCGTGCAGCATGCCGATCGACCGATCAAGTCGCCCGAGTTCGCCGCGCAGGAGAAAAAGGCCGCTGAAATCCGCGCCAAGCTCGCGCCGCTCCTCACCAAACTCGCCGAGTATCAGCCGAAGGCCGTGGTCGGCCGACGCGTGACGATGGGCGAAGAGGAAGTTACCTTTTTAAAGACACCCAAAGGCGTCAAAGCCACGGATTACGATGCCGGCACCGAGCCAGGCCAGCTCAACGACCTCGGCGATGCGCAGCGCTTCCCGAACATCGGCGAGAGCTACCGCTACTTTGATGAAGCACCCGGCACCGACTGCGTCGCGTGGACACCGAAACGCAGTGGCAAACATCGCGTCTGGGTGAGCTGGGGCGTTTGGACCACGCATGCGCCGGACGCCCACTTCATTCTCGAAACCAACGGCAAGCAGACCGAAATCGGCACCATCAACCAACGCCAGTTCGCCGATGGCAAGCCCGCCATCGCTGGCAAAAAACGCTGGAGTAGCTTCAAAAGCCTCGGTGAGCACGAACTCGCCGCCAACAGCCGCATCCTCCTCCGCATGGGCAAGACCAGCGCTCCGATGGCGGCAGATATTCTCCTGCTCGAAGAACTGCCCACATCTTCTGAAAAGCTCCACATCCGCCCACCGGTCGTTCACACCGCCAATACCGATCTTTTCGCTCCCACCAACGCGAAACACCTGCGCTTCGTCATCGACGACAGTCTCAGCAACAACGCCTGCATCGACGAACTCGAGGTCTTCGGCTCCAGCGGCGAAAACCTTGCTTTGAAGGCCAAAACGACCTCCAACGGCGATTACGGCCCCAGCGCCATCCACAAGCTCGCGCACATCAACGATGGAAAATATGGCAACAGCCGCAGTTGGATCGCCAAAGAGCGCAAAGGCTGGGTGCAGTTCGATTTCGCACAGCCGCAGGAGGTCAGCCGCGTCGTCTGGAGCCGCGATCGCAGCACGATTGGCAAAGCCTTTGAAGACCGCCTCGCCACCGCCTATCGCATTGAAGTTTCAACCGACGCCAAGACCTGGAAAACCGTCGCCAGCCACGCGGATCGCCTCAGCGCCCGATTTAACAAGAAGGTCAAAGCCATCCCATCCTCGTCGAATGCCCCCGCCGACCTCATCGCGAAGGTCGATGCGCTGCAAAAGGAGCTGCAAAGCTTCACCGAGCCGCCCATGGCCTACGCTGGCACCTTCAAGCAACCGGAGCCCACGCATCGCCTGCATCGCGGCGATCACATGAGCCCGCGCGAAGTCGTCGCGCCGGAAGGGCTGTCTCTTTTCAAAGAGAAGCTAGGAAGCTTCAAGCTCTCGCCCGATGCGCCCGAGCAGGAGCGCCGCCTCGCCTTCGCCAAATGGCTCACCGATCCACGCAATCCACTGCCCGCCCGCGTCATGGTGAACCGCATCTGGCATTACATCTTCGGCACCGGCCTCGTCGCCACGCCCAGCGACTTCGGCCACATGGGTTTCAAACCCACCCACCCCGAGCTCCTCGACTGGCTCGCGAATGAGTTCATCCAAAGCGGCTGGAGTGTGAAGCACATCCAGCGGCTCATCCTCACCTCCCGCACCTTCCAGCAATCCTCATCCGTCCCATCCGACCTATCCGTTCTATCCAAAGACGCGACGAACACGCTGCTCTGGCGCTTTGCTCCTCGCCGTCTCGACTCCGAAGTCATCCGCGACAACATCCTCGCCGTCACCGGCAGCCTTGATCTCACCCCGGGCGGCCCCGGCTTCATGCTCTACGAGCCGAATGCCAACTACGCCCGCAACTGGATCGCGGAGACGGATGACTTCGAGCGCGAAGACTACCGCCGCATGATCTACGCGCTCAAACTACGCATGGAGCCCGACGCCATCTTCGCCGCCTTCGATGCCCCCGATGGCGGTCAGGTCTGCCCCAGCCGCCCCCGCAGCACCACACCGCTCCAGGCCCTGAACCTCTTCAACAGCTCCTTCCTCCTCGAACAGGCCGAAAAGCTCGCCGCCAAGGCTAAAAACGTCACCACCGCCTACCAACTCGTCTATCAACGCCCGCCCACCCAAGACGAACTCACCGCCGCCGAGTCCTTCGTGAAACAAGAAGGCCTCCCAGCCTTCTGCCGAGCCCTCCTCAACTCCAACGAATTTCTCTTCCTCGAATAACCATGCCTTCCTCCCAGCCCCTCGTCGCCATCATTGACTGGAAAACCTCGCCACTCGGCGATCCTGATTCCTGCGTCTAAAAATCCGTCCTCGGCAGCCATGCCGAAGTGCGGCGTTATCTGTGCGAAAGCGATGCAGACTTCACGGAGGAGATTTGCGAGGCGGCGGCGCTCATCGTCTGGCACAATGCGCCGATGCGTGCGCCTGGCCTATCCCGGTTAAAGCATTGCCGAGCACTCATCCGCAATGGCGTGGCTTTGACTCAGTGGACATCACCGCCGCACGGCAGCTTGGCATCACGCTGTGCGGATAAGGTGGTCGGCATGAGTTACTGCGTTAAATAGGGATCTGGCGTCCCAATCATGACGTGGGCAGACAACTGATAGAAATCTTGCTGCGGATCAGTAACTGGTATGACCTCCTACCTCTATCCCATTTTCCATCTCTTTCTGCCCCATGAAACTCAGCCGCTTTGGCGTCCCCGAACACGATCAAACTGGCGTCCTCCTTGACGTTGGCCGCCGAGTTGAGGATTCGGCGTATGGGGCTGACCATGATGAGCGATTCTTTGGTGGCGTTGCCATTTCGATTCAATGACCTCACCTTTGAAATCCTCTCTCCAACATCAACTGAAAGCGCTGCTGCCTCGCGGGCGTGTGCTGACTTCCCCGGCTCAGCTGGCGGGCTATGGCGCGGATGGGTTGGGTTATAAGAACCACCTTCCTGACGCCGTGGTGATTCCAGCGGATGCGGA
>Ga0114981_10002681_pt1 | contig 11433 bp, 8 predicted proteins | sample S_140806_MF_Meta_FD_87028 | JGI IMG/M metagenome (GOLD analysis project Ga0114981, IMG submission 87028) | Freshwater microbial communities from Lake Simoncouche, Canada to study carbon cycling - S_140806_MF_MetaG | ecosystem: Environmental > Aquatic > Freshwater > Lake | place: Lake...
CCCGATCGACGACCGACCCCTGAATCGGCCCTGATCGATCGAAATAACCTTGATCAATCAAACAACCCCTGATCCATGTACCGACCCCGGATCGACCGACCGACCCCTGATCAACCGACCGACCCCTGATCGATCGACTAAACTCTGATGGATCGCCGGCGACCTACCACTCATCGAACAACCGACCCCTGATCGACTGATCGACCCCGACCGACCGACCGACCCCTCGTCGATCGACTGACCCCTGATCGATCGACCAATCCTTGATCTACCAAACAGCCCCTGATCGTCACTCTGATTCGTCAGTGATCGATCGACCGACCCCTGATCGACTGATCGACCCCTGATTGATGTACCAACCTTCGATCGATCGATCGATCGACCGACCCCTGATCGATCGACCGACCTCTGATCGATCCGAGTCTTCCCCTGATCGATCAACCGGCCCCTGATCGATCGACTGATCCCTGATCTGATCGATCAACCGACCCCCGATTGATTGATCGACTTCTCTAATCGATCGACCGACCCCTGATTGATCGACCGACCCCTGACAGTTCGATATTCCCCTGATCGATCGACAGAACCTTGATCGACCGACCGACCCCTGATTGATCGACCGACCCTGGGGTCGGTCGTTCGGCTGACCTCTGATGAATCGACCGACCTCTGATCGATCGACGGTGCATATCAGGATATTTTGTTTCGTTTTCACTGGGGTAAGTTGGTGGGGGAGGCCCGGGAGGGGAATGGGGATAATGGGGTCGGCATCTGCACACCTGACTCGGACCGATGTGGTGGCGCTGTGGCGGTGCTTGGTGTCGACACCTGCCCCAGTACCGCAGGGAGTCACGCACGGCACCTTATGAAAGCTTGAGCAAAAAAGGCGCTCTTTCACGCACAAACGAAGACAGCAGAATACGGAATCGAAGAGGCGGGGGCATCGACAGGGACGGGAAGGGAGGAGGCTTACCGGCGCACGACTGACCGCTCTGTCAGTAGCTCAGCGGTGGCCGATGCAGCAGCTTTGCAGCAACGGTCAGACGGCAGACGGCGGACGGTGGACGGCTCAGAACGGGGACGTTGCATCCGCTCCCGACGAGCCTTCAGTATCGTTTACACCACGCCAGAGAGCAGTATCTTCAGACTGAGCGCCCCAGTGGCTGGTGCGGTGCTCTCTGCGCCTTTTATTTCTGGCTTCAGTGTCAGGCGAGGCTGGACCCCATGCTATCCCCCCCGTCAAATCCCCGCCACTGCTGCGCGTGCGCTTTTTCACTGCCTGTGAGCCTCCACTGGCTACCCCCAAAGTCCCAGCTTGGGATTCTGCAAGAAGGTCTGCATCGTAATATGGCAAAGCATCGGCCCCAACAGCACCATCCCGCACCGCTTGCTGAAGACGGATCACGCGAGTGTCCGTTCCTGGTTGGAAGTCACAGTCCTCCGAGTCAGATTCATCAAAGTCGGCCAGATCCTCGAACCGACAGGCATCACCGTCGGAATCATCGTCAGACCCATCCCCGCTGCAGTCAGACAACCAATCCGCCATCCCATTTGTGAGCCTCGGGTCTCTGGTCAGATACGACAGTGTGCCGTCCGCCTGCTCCTGCGTGCCAGGAGGCAGCGGCTCGCCTTTCTTCCACTCGCCCTTGAACGGAACGGACACGAGCACCTTGCTCTGGCCGTGCTCCGCGGTGGTCCAGTCCGCCGAGTCCGTTTCGAGGCAAGACGCAGGAGCTCCCAAGTCGCAGTCGCCACGCATCTCCTTCTCAACCTCCTCAAACGTAAGCAGGGGCTGTCTGACCGTACTACCAATGGAGCCTTCCGCTGCTACAGAAACGGAAAGGTTTGAAAGCGCTTGCTTTACAAGGAGCTGGCGTGAACAAATAACCGCCGATCCCATCGATTTGCCCGACGATGCAGCGTCAGCACGCATTGCCATTTCATGACTCCACAGGTCGGCGCCATACTGAAACATCAAAACCTCGCGAAGTGTGAGGTAGGCTATAAGATTCGGTTTCGCTGCAAGCTCCTTGTCAGTCTTCGCCCAGCAGCCGCCGCACAGCGAGCGCTTGAACGCGCGGCGGCCATATTCGTGCCGACGCTCCGCCCCGCTGTTCGACATCATGCCAAGACACATGTCATGCTTCCCGAGCTCCCGCATGAAGTCCCCCGCGTGTGCCATCAGCGTGTGCAGGTAGAACGCCTTGCACTGTGCCTTGTGAAACATGGCCTGAAACAAGAAGATAAAGTCCCGGCACTCCTTGCCAAAGTTCTCAAAGCCTTTCTGCTCGCGAACCCTTTCAACATCGCGTTCAGTCATGAGCTCCACGACCTTGGCCCACTGCTCCCACAGATCCAGGGATCGTGCAACGAACCTAGAGCCTTTCACCTGGTCGAGCCTCTCCGGCGCGTCTCCCCCCGGCCAGATGTGCTTCACAATCACCGCAATGTTGCGATCCCCGTCCCCATCCTTGCGCTTGAGCAGATGCAACGACTCGTGCCCCAAAAACGAAAGCTTTTCGTAGTTTTTTGAGTCAAAATTCTTTAGCTTCTCAAACCTCTTCGACTTGAAGCCCGTCATGCAAAGAGCCTCGTTGAGACGTTTCAAATGAGCTACCCCCCCCGCCATCGCAAACTGGCAAATCTGCTGAAAAAGGGCTTCCGTTACGCGCATAAGACAATGGAGGGCGCAAAACGGGCACCGTGCCGAGGTCATCTGTGGCCAATGCTCTCCCAGGAAGGAGGAGGGTCTAGAGAAACCGGGCGTCAGCATCGTCCGCACAATTGTATTTGCTGGAATAGCACATCCGTTGCACAAGCATTCCGAGCCGTGCGCGCGCCACTTATCGAGTTTGCGGAGCCTCTCGACATCAGGGCCCAGAGCGCGTCCATTGCTGTCCCTGGTGGATGCTGTGAGACAGTCTGCTGCGGAAGAAGCAGGGGGTGGGGGCGCCATGCTCAGTCTGGCCCGTTTGGCTGGCAGCATAGTCGACTGGCTGGATTCAGGGGGTTTACGAGCTGTCCGAGCCGCCTCCTTCGCCGGCCCAGGCACCACAGGCTGTGGCTGCACGATCAGCAAGCTTGGCTCCGTCATGAAGCGCATGCCTTCTTCGTTGAAATTCCAATTTGGCCCCCGATTCTCGCAAGTATTGATTGACCACAGTGTCTCAGCGTGCAAGTCGAGCTGGTCCGCAAACTTGCAAAAGTTAACCGGCTCCTTCACAAGGCGGAGCTCAAACGGAATATGGCGTCTGTCCTTGTGGGTGTTGCAGTGAGCACAGTAGTGCTTTCCGGCGCATCCGTGACCCAGGAGCGAGCACTGCGCCAGCATGTCAGCCGGCACCCAGAAACGGATCCCTACGTTGTGGAAGCTACCATCGGCCTTCTTCGCAATCATCGACTTCTGAGTCGTCTCCGGCAGCTGCGTCCACGTTATATACTGTTTCGAATCTTGGACCGTGAGAAACGAATCGGCAGCTTTCGAGAAGACGATGCCGTTCTCTTCCAGCTCTCTCGCCTCTTTCAACATCTCCACCAGATTTCGCTGCACATTGACCGTCGAGTCCTTGCCCGACCAAATGGCTATGGTTCGATGCTTCAGCGCCTTTTGGCAGCTGTCGAACCCTTCCTTTCCTTTTAACATGAATATCATCATCACTTCTGTCTGTGACCCGTGCTTGGTCACCCTGCGAGCATCAAAAGTGATCTTGACGTCGAAGAGGTCTTGCCAGCCGTGCCCCCCAGGCTGCACGCCCACCGTCCGCACTTCCTGGCCCGAGTCCGTCATCACGCCCAACTCAGACATGGCAATCGTCTGCATGAGCCGACTCGCCTCCATCTCCACAGCGCGCTTCAGGCTGATGCGGTATCCGTCGGGCGTCGCAAATATTTCCAGATCCTCTTCGGCCAGCCGCATAATCCCCTTCTTGGCTGCCGACATCTGCTCTGGGCTGGGAAGGCAGTGACCGAAGCCCGACTTGCTCAGAATGGAATGCATGCCTTGATAGGCCTTAATCGAGCCCGCTCTCTTTGAATGCTCGATGGTTGCTTTCAGTACGGTCATCGGATCCTTTCTGGCCGCGGCCGCCTCCTCCTTGATCTCTCTCAACACCTTTTTCCTCAGCTTCCTCTCAGAAGTGATTGTGCACTCCTGCACTCTCGGATCTCTTGATAAGCATCGGAGAAACTCCAGAGGAAGGTCGCTAAGCATAGCATTGACGCCAGCCATCCGGAAATCGTCGGGACTGGCCGTCGTAAGACAACATTCGTGGTGCGAGCGGACTGCCGCAGAAAGGTACAGCAGTCGGGCCTGGGCAAGCACCAGCCTTCTGTATCTTATTCCGGAATTGCTGATCTGTCCTGACGAGCTTGCCACCTGCTTATACGGACCACGGCTGGGAACTCGGACCGCCGTAGTGACCGTGGCCCCGTCCGCCGGCGCAGCGTCGCCCCGACTGCGCTTGACCCAGTCAAAATCTCTTCCTTTCACCCAACCCACAACTCTTGCAGCCTCCAGGCGGTCGGTCTCACATCTCTCGTAGACGCTCTGAAGCCTCCGCTCCAAGTCCAGCCCCAGGTCATTCATCTGCCTCGAGCGCGCCTCGCAATAGAGCGGGTTTGTGCCTCCTGGATCCCGACTCGCAGGCGCCTCTTCGGCCTCGTCGATACCATCATTACCAGGAATCTTCCAAACGCCATCTTCAAAATCGGACGTGCCTAGGATAACCCATGAAGGGTACCACGGCCGAGGCGGGGTATACACCAATAGTTCGAGTCCGGAAGAGAAATGAGGGCCACTCACACCATCGTCCTGCGCCGGTTTCTCCGAGGTCTCCTCCCTTCTTCCCAGCGAAGTTCCCGCCCCGTCAGTAGGATCGCTTTCCTCCCAGCTGTCGGAGGCTGAATGCCTCGGGATCCAGGTATGGTTCTTCCAGTCATAGGTCTCCACAAGAACGCCATTCATGACCACTGGTTCTGAAGCCTCCACCGCCATCGAATCTGATCTCGACAGACACCTTGACAGAACGCTGCAACCGCCTACGAACGGCCCGCTGCTTCGACAGCCTGAGCAAGAGCAGCTTTTGCCAGAAGTGGCTTGTGTGGAGCACACCGGATCTTGGTCACGGTCTGGATCCTTCCTCTCTACCCCGCCGCCTGTAGGATTGCTCTGCTCCTCCGAGACAACTGCCGAGTCCGACTCGCCATCCCCTTCAAACAGGCGCGTCGGCTCAGCAATGTTGCGCTGCCTCGCTTCTCTCTCCTCGATGCGTTTCGATGCCTCGTCCAGTCGCCTGAACGAATTCAGGGTATGTATGCCTCGGCCCTGGAACAGAGAATTCTGAAAGCGCATCCTGTGAGGCGTGTGTGGACTTTTCTGCCGATTAAGAGGCCGCTGATTTGTGCCAGAAGAGCTCGCAGAACCTTGGCTGCTGTCGATTGTAGCCAGGCAACTCCATGCATCAACCGGCTGGCGTGACGTGTCGGAGGCTTTGGGAGGGCGGCTGGATGCGCGAGGCAGCGTAGACGATGAAAGCAGCGCCTCGGTGTCTTGACGAAGTTCGGCACCTTCACTCGCAGCTGAGCCACTTGATACCCGAGGCGTTGCAGTCGATGCAGCGTCCTGTTGAACCGCCACAGACATCGAAGAAGTTTCGTCCGCAAGAACATGCGCCGACAACGTCCCTATGAGCGGCAGGGCTTCTTTTACAAACAATTTCGCGAAATCATTGGCGATGCGGTGGATCTTGCTCGCGTCGCGGACCCCGTGGCCCACAGAACACAGCTCGTCGACAAGCCCTAGAGCGCTCTGCTGCATGGTTTGCAGCTGTGCTGGCGTTGGAGTAGCGCTCCACATGTCCGGCAGTGATGGGTGCTTTCTCTTGCTCCCTGGCAGACCAGGTTGTGGAGTCAGGCCATGAAACTTGAATCTTAATCATTACATGGGAAAACGGAAATGCAGCTAATGATACAACATGACATGAGATGCAAGGCAGATGACGCGCTGTCTCGGCGGTTTGCTGACCTGCTGCCGGTGTGGCGGTGACAGCTCGTCGAGGGTGCCTGTTGACCGGCTTCTGATGACCGGATGCTGGCGTTCGAAGGGCCGGCCCAAACCCTCTCTGGCTGACGGATCTGATCGAGGGCCCCGGCAGCGGCACGGCCGGAGGCGCCGCTCCGACCGGTGGGACGGCTGTCGCCTCCAAAGTGGCACCTGCCAACAGGTGAGATGCGTGCGATCAGTAAGGGGAGGACCGCGCGAGCTTGCAGGCAAGAAAAGTGCACGAAGAACACTGTGGAGCCGAAACCTGCAAGCTCAGGCTTTTACAAACCTGATGGCCCCAGCTCGCCGGTGCCGGTGCCGGGGTTTTGAGCGTCCGATAGGGCGCTCTGAAAGGACGGGCCGCCGCCCTGGAGGCCCCCCGGCCCAGCCACCTCGGACGCTGTCGGCCCCCAGGCAGGAGCCATGTGCCCAATGGCGGGAACATTCGGCCAGCCTGGCCAGGTATAGGGGTACGGACACTGGCCAGCGCCGGCAGGTGCCCATGGCCGTGAATATTGAGCCGCGCCTGCCGCGCGGGGCAGGAGCCCGGACATGTCAGCGTACGGGGTGAACACGCGGACCTCGAATCATCATGATGGCGGGCTTCAATGTGCGAAAAAATGATTCCAGCGGCAAAATGCGGGGCCTACTGACGGTGACAGACCTGACGCTTTCTTTGGCGGGCCAGGTACAGCGGCGGCAGTGGCGGCGAAGGCGAAGGCGGCTGCCTGCAACTTTGATGCCGCGTGCTGCACGCCCGCCACCACCGTCGCGCCTGCGGGGCGATCGCAGTCTTGAACACTCGGGCTATCATGCTGAAATAGGCGCAAAGACGAAACAAGGAGGCTACACAGGCTTTGGCTTGAATCAAGGCGGTCGCACACGTGACGTGAACCATAAATGTAGTAGTAACGTGCGCTGCGGACAGACCTGTCGTTTGGCACGTCGCTTGCCCTGGCCGGCCTGCGGGACCGGCCGGTGGCGGGGGTGGCGGGCCAGGCGGGGCGGCTGGCACACTGGGGCCGAGCCACGGCGGGGCGGCTGCCGCGGCTGCAGCGTCCGGTGGCGCCGCTGCCAGTGCGGCAGATGCGCCGCCTGCCGTACCGCGGCGGGGCAGCGGCCGAAACGTGTCAGTATTGGGGGGGCCGCGCGGGCTTTGGTTCGAATCACTGGCATGGCGGTGGGGTGTGTGATGCAAACCAAACAAACGGCAACGGTGGCCCGGGCGTGCACGGCGGACGGACCTGACGCTTGCCCCGACCGGCCGGCGGCGGCGGCGGCGGAAATAGGGACGGCCAGCAACGGCCCGGGCCCTTGGCTGCCGGCGTCGCGCGGAGGAGCCGGCCACGCTGCGGCTGCAGGCCTAGGCCGCCTAGCCGCCGCGGCCGGCTGGATGACTGACGACGCCGATGCGGTAGGCGGAGGTCGCGAAGACGGGGAGGCAGGGACCAGCGCCCCGGGGATGACGGAAGCGGCCCGCCCTCCGAGGCCGCCCGCCTCGGCGCCCGTCGCTACGACCGGCGTCCGGCCGAAGCCGGTGGAAGGAACCCACGCTGTGGCCGGAGCAACGGCGCCTCGCACTGCGGCGCACGGCGGTGGCCTGACCGAGGCAGCTGGAGGCGGAATTACTGTCCATGCAGCAGGGGCCGGGGCTGGAGGACCAAGGGCGGCGGCCGGCATACCGACGCCGAGATGCTGCAGGGCGGCGACCGCCACCGCAGCGCCGGCAGTAGCGTCCGGTAGCGCCGCTGCGGCCGATGCGACGCCGGTCGACGCGGCGGCTGCAGAGGCAGCCGCTCGTTGGCCGCCCGGGGGTCGTTCCGCGCCTGCAGGGCGACCGCGCGCTGCCAAAACAGCGCGCGGAGACGAATCAGGGAGGCGGTGCAGACCAACAAGACCGAGGGATGGGATTTCATCGCGGAAACGAGTGCGGAAGGCCCGAACCTGCCGCACGTCCAGCTTGTTTCCCGTCGCTGGCATAGACAATCCTCCACGGCGCCGTGGACCATGAGGAGTGCGTGGTTGTAACGGTTGAGGCGTCCCATGACTCGATTGGCCGCGCGTCAACACGAACATTTCGTTTGCCAAGATACCCCTCGGGAAAGCACGGTGAAATGTGCCTGGTGCGAAGCGACCGAACCAAAGAGAATTGTTTGATCCTCTTTTCATATCGAATCTTGCATGCAACATCCAGTATGGTTGGGTCCGACTCGTTGCGAGCGATGACCCCTTCCGCACAATTTCGACTGAAATAATGCGAGATCGCAGTCTCTAACCGCCCACAGAGCGCATCGTCTACATCAGAAATCCGTATGTTGAAGGCGAAGGCGCTTGAAGTGATCTCTTCGGCTGGGACTGGCGGGACAATTCTCATCCTTGACGAGGCTTTCAAGTTGATGCAGCAATTACTGATCCAAGACAGATGGTGCTAGAAATGGGGGAACGGACAGAAAATATTTCAGTCTCGGAATCAGCTAATAGTAGTAAGGCTATGGATGGTCGTCTGTAGCAAACGTTTCCATTCGGTCGATACCGGCAAAATAATATGGAATGATCGAAGTGGTCTTACTCGAACGCTAACCGAAAATCAAACACGAGGCCATTCAACTGCTTTTGCTGAGGATTGATTGGATCCTGAATTATAAACCTTTTCACTGATTCACTGGAAATTCTTGGGGCAGTGAAAATAGCGTGGGGTGCCATACACAATTACAGCTGATTTCTTGACTGAATTCATACCCTCTGAGCAGATCCTTGATCAATTGTGACAAACAATCTACATTTTCGAACATTTTGAATTTGAATCCCCAAGTCTGGCCCAAGAGTTCACTAAAGTATGAGTGAGCGGCGGAATAACTCAAGTTATTCAAAATAACTCGAGTTATTTCCGCAGTTTGTCAACGACGGGCCCGAGCCGAAACGAATCATAGACGATTCTCAATCTAGTCGCAAGAGGAAGGCTCGCATGCAACTGGCGGCTGTAGAAAAGACAGAGATACGAAAAAATTTAAAACGTAGTTCGAGTCAGACAGAAATGGATCGGGTGGTTTCTGAGTGGCGGCGGCTCACTCACCGTCGCCGCCGCCGTCGCCGCCGCCGCCGCCGCGCCGCAACTTTACTATTTTTTTGATAAAATAGTTGTTAACTTTTGACCCGCGCCTTTGGCCGGGTTTCGCGCGCACAGCCATTCGCTGTTTTCGGGAGCCCTGCACGAGAATCCTCGACCACTCTCCATGCCCAGAAGGTACGCATCAATCCTGCTCCCTGCTTTGCTATCTTAAGTACAAGGATGAGGTTGATCATGACAATAGCATGCCCAGCACCTGTCCTCTGTTGGATGGGGCTGGCCAAACATTTGTCCTCTGTTGGATGGGGTTTGGATCGCAATGCTTGCCCTAAACATTTGTCCTCTGTTGGATGGTGTTGGCCAAACATTTGTCCTCTGTTGGATGGGGTTTGATTGTTATAGTTCGACAAAAATTATGTCGTAGAAAGGATGTTGGTATCACAGCGTTCAACAACTGACACCATGTCCCTTTCCTCCCGCAGGGGGAAGAAAACACCTTCCAGGATTGCTTACGAACAACGCAAGCGAAGCGAGAGGGCATCCAAGCACTTCGCTGCTTTGCCAGAGACCGTGACGGAGCGCACGTACGAAAGCGCCATCAACTATGCCGCGCCTGCGACGCCACAGCCCTTGTTGCCGCTCCTGCCTGCCGCAGCGGGGTTGCCGTCTCCAGCCGAGAATCTGTCGCTTCCAGCGCCTACGCCCCGTCCCGCTCCTAATCGCCTTTTGGTGTTCGATGCCCCATGTGATCTTCCTGCCGCCGCTGCAGTCGAGCCCGCCCCGCGTGCCATGGCCCAGTATGCAGACCGCGATGGGCCGTCGTTCTTGCACGACAAGGTGAACGGCTGGCGCCAGCGCTGCGCATCGCCGGCGGTCGCCGAGGCTTCAGATAGATACCCGACTCCGCCGGGCGCACCCGACGACGACGGCCTGTCATCTTACTCGGATTCATTGTGCGAGGGCGGCCGGCGCTATACTGCCAACTACAAGGGCCCCCACACAACCACGCGCCTCACGTCAAAGAACCTCATGGTCATCCACCGTGACCGGGTTTGGGTCCGTAAGGACCATAGCGACCCACGAGGGCTCACCCCGCTTTGCTACGTCGCAACCGGCTATCAAGGCCCACGGGCCCCAGATGGCGAGCATCACCATGCCTATCTCTGCTATGACAAGAAGGACATCATGTGGGCACGCCGCTTAAGATTTCATCTTGGACGTAATCAGCCCTGGGCGAAGTAAAGTTGCGGCGCGGCGCGCGGCGCGCGGCGCGCGGCGGCGGCGGCGGCGGCGGCGGCGGCGGCGAAGATTTCATCTTGGACGTTTTCAGCCCTGAGCGAAGTAAAGTTGCTGCGCGGCGGCGGCGACGGCGGCGGCGACGGTGAGTGAGCCGCCACCGCGATGAGTGAGTGAGTGAGCCGCCGCCGTCACCGACCGCGGCCTTTTCCTGCTTCTGACTATCGTTCTTACTTCTCTGATTGGCACCCATCTCAGAGCTCTCAACCTTATCGGCGGCGGAGATGGGGGTGGGAGAAGCAGCCGAATCGCAGCAAGGATAGCGCCCGATCGCGCCGCGATAGCACCCGATCGCGGGCACGGCCATTCTTTTGCCTCCTGAGACCCGGGCGGCTCGCCCCGCGCCTATGGCGCGATCGGAGCAAACATCAGCAGGCAAACAGCGTCAGGCCAAAACAGCGCGCGGAGACGAATCAGGGAGGCGGTGCAGACCAACGAGACCCGGGCCGAGGGACGGGGTTTCATTTCGACTGAAATAATGCGAGATCGCAGTCTCTAACCGCCCACAGAGCGCATCGTCTACATCAGAAATCCGGCCCGGCCCGGCCCGGGCCATCAGAGGCTCGCCCAGAGCGGTCCGCAACGACGCGGCAAGGGCGTCCCGCGACAGCTGCGAGCCGTTGCCGCCTGCGGCGGTGTAGGAGGGCGGCGTTAGAGGAGGAGCACTAATGGGGCGGCGGACGGGTGGAGCAGCGGACCGAGAAGAGTGGGCGGCGGACAGGTCAGGACAGCGGACAAACTGTCCCGAGTCTGGACCCGGCAGAAAAGCGCCGCACCTGTCAAGCCTGAGCGGGGCGGTGGCGCCGTTGCGGACAGACGGCCCAGGGCAATCCATTGCGGCACACCCAGCGGGCGGCACACACAGACGACCCCGCACTTTAGTTTTACATTCTATTTATAATGAGACGGAGGGAGTGGAGTGGAGGGACAAGCGACGCCCCTCGGGAGGGACAAGCGACGGATCCGGCGGGCGTTGGGAGACGAGAGTTGCGACGGCGGACGGAGGGGGCGGCGGACTGATGGGGGAGCA
>Ga0114981_10002684_pt1 | contig 11425 bp, 7 predicted proteins | sample S_140806_MF_Meta_FD_87028 | JGI IMG/M metagenome (GOLD analysis project Ga0114981, IMG submission 87028) | Freshwater microbial communities from Lake Simoncouche, Canada to study carbon cycling - S_140806_MF_MetaG | ecosystem: Environmental > Aquatic > Freshwater > Lake | place: Lake...
AGTAGAAGTGGAAGCAGCCAAGCGACATTTTGCCAACGATGGCTGGGTGATGTACGATACCATGGATGCGACTTTCCGTTTTCCAGGCAACAAAATTATCCAGTGGGATGGCAAGAGCCGCAGTGGCTATAATACTTATGGCAGCGACCGTGGTACCGTTATTTATGGCAGCGAGGGCACAGTTTTTGTGAACCGCAACGGCTATACTTTATTTGATCGCATGGGTAAAAAAGTAAGAGATAGTAAATCTACGGGCAATGAAGCGGGCACAGCTTTAGGCGGGGGGGGCGATATGACCGATGCGCATGTGGCCAACTTTTTTAACGTGATCCGCGGGAAAGAAACCAAACTAAATTCACCTATTGAAGAAGGCGCAATCAGTCAAATGATGTGTCACTACGCGAATATTAGCTTTAGAATTGGCAAGTCGTTTCAAGTAAATACCCAGAACGGACATATCCTGGATAAAGACGGGATGAAATTGTGGGATAGACAATATGAGAAAGGGTGGGAGCCTAAGTTATAGAGCGTAATTCAACTCCAATACACACTTGTTAAAACTGTTTGTAATGGATATCTAGAAATTGTTGAAAAGCTTCTTTGTAAGATTCGCTCAAGGGAATTTCTGCATGGCCAATTTTTACTGATGACTTTTCAATGGTATCTAGATGTGCCAATGAAATGATATAGGATTTGTGTATGCGGATAAACTGATAGGGCATTAATTGTTCTTCGAAAGTTTTCATGTTTTGTAGTACCAAGTATTTTGTTTTACCCGTATAGATAGTTACATAATTGCCAGAACCCTCAATATGGGTGATGTCCATGATCCGAAGTTTCTGTGTCTTGTAATCTGTTCTCACAAAAATATAATCCTGCTGGTCTGCTTTCATCTTTGGCTGACCCGGTGTTTCCTGACCGGGCGAATGCATTAGGGCCTGTACTTTTTGGATAGACCTTTCAAATCTTTCAAACGAAAAGGGCTTTAACAAATAGTCTGCTACGTCTAGTTCAAATCCCTGCAAAGCATAATCTGGGTAGGCGGTGGTTAGCACTATTTTAGTTTGTTGTGGTATGCTTTTGGCCAGATCTAATCCGTTGAGTCGATTCATTTGTATGTCTAAGAATACTAGGTCAACGTTTGAATGTTCCATCAAATGTTTTAGCCCTTCTAGCGGGTCTGTGTACTGTGCTATCAGTTTGAAATGGGGTAGTTTTTCTCCGTAGGTCTTGATAATACCCAACGCATTCTCTTCATCATCAATGGCCATTGCTTGTATCATGGGTTCAAATCTATTTCAAGTTTGGCAAAATAGTATTCTTCGGTTGCTCCCAGTTGTAAATGATGTTTGTTGGGATATAGTATTTGCATTCTTTTGATCAAATTGGGTATGCCTATTCCATTGTTCTGGTCCTTAGAAATACCCTTGGCAATCTTATTATTTACATGATAGAAAAGTTTACCCGCTTCTATGTTGAGTTGAATGCTTACCGGTGCTGCTTCTGTTCCTGGTTCTCCGTGCTTGAAAGCGTTTTCTACAAAAGTGATCAAAATCATGGGTGGAATTTGATACGCCGCAAATTGGTTTTCGGGTACTATTGTTAATTCAATTTGGTCTTTGGGAAACCGAAGCCGATGTAGTTCTATAAATTTTAGCAGGTGTTGGTATTCCCTGTCTAGACTAACCCAATCACTTTTTTCGTGCAACACATAACGCAACAGGTCGGAGAGTTTTAATAAAGCGTCGGCTGTTTTAGCGGATTGAATCAATGCCAGATAATAGATATTATTAATGGTGTTGAACAGGAAATGGGGATTCAGTTGATTTCTGAGCAAACTCAGCTCTGCCTGCGCCTTTTCTTTTTCTAGCACAAGGGCTGCGCGCTCTTTGGCAAACCAATCCCTTGCAAATGCATAACCCAAGCCTAGCAGGTAATAAGTAAGGGAGGAGATCAGGTTTTGAGCAAAATAGCTAGGTGTTGCAGCGGCTTTTTTTGGTTGCTTTAAGCTATTGAGTAAATAAAAAACAGGGTTGGTTAGCAGCTGTCTCGCCAAATTGAACATCTGCGTAAACAACAACAAAAAAATAACAGACAAGAGCAGAAAGGGAATCAGGCGTTTTCTTTTGGCATATCGTGGAAACAGTAGAAAAGCCACCACCACTAGAATGGCAGATTGGGTTACATGTGTTGCAATTCGGTAATAACCAATATTATCACTTGGCCAGGGTTTCCCCAAAAATGAGTAGTAGGTAAACCAGAATAGCTGGAATACGGCCACCAACAGGGCTATTTCCAAAATGCTATGAAGCGCTTTCTTTTCCATAACAGGCATAACACTAAAGTAAGGGATAATCCTGCTGTAGATGGGTTGTTTGGCAGATTATTTTTCCCGTATCAATTATACTATTTGGTAATGAATTAAAGGTATTTGACACATTATTTCTAAACCTCCTTGCATTATTCGGTAATATGCTATAATAAAACACCAAAAGGAAACTGCATGCGTAAACTCTTACAACTGGCCCTCGTATTCCTAATGCTTTTAGGAACTATTGGGGTAGAGGCCCAGGTTAAAACAATTTCAGGAGTAATTCGAGAGGAACAAGACGGCTCTCCCATTTCCGGTGCTTCCATACGCGTAAAGGGAACCAATACTGGAACCGTAAGCAATGAAAAAGGGGAGTTCAGTCTCAAAGCCAGTTCTGGTAATTTGATTCTCATTATTTCTTCTGTGGGTTATGAAGACCGTGAAGTGCCCGTGGTGGAAGGGAGAATGGCCAGATTCATAGAACTGCAACCCACCACGAAAACTATGAAAGACGTGGTGGTGATTGGTTATGGTAAAGTGGACAGACGAAAGCTTACTGGATCTGTTGGAACCCTAAAACCAGACTTGGTGGGATCTAATCCTATTTCCATTGATAAGCTTTTGCAGGGAAGGCTAGCAGGTGTGCAAGTGACTCCCGCAACTGGTGCTCCCGGTTCGGCTTCTGCTATTACTATTCGGGGTGTTACTACTTTAAGTGATGCTGGTAATGCGCCTTTATTTGTAATTGATGGGGTGCCCATGTATGGTCAAGATAGAACCAATAACGCTACCAACTACAGTGCTAGTGGTTCTGCTGCATCTTTCACGCAGCCCATAACAGCCAACAATTACACACCCAGAAACCAGTTTGAAAGAAATCCTTTGGCTAATATTAATCCAGACGACATTGAGAGTATGGAAGTGTTGAAAGACGCTTATGCAACTTCTATTTATGGTAGCCGCGGTGCTGCAGGAGTAATTCTAATTACCACCAAAAAAGGTACCCTTGGAAAACCAAGAGTGAATGTTGGCTTTTCAACATTGCTGCAGCAACCATTTAGGCTGCCCTCTATTATGACAGGGGATGAATATGCTACTTTCTATACTGCTTATTTTGACACATTGAATAACAGAAGACCTACAGTTGGCTGGCCTCCCGCTAACAGGAGTTTTAAAAAAGGATACAACACAGATTGGGTAGACGAGATTGTGCAAACCGGTATTGGTTATAATTTCTCTGCCTCCGTGAGCGGTGGTACCGACAAGACCCGTTATTTTATCAGTGGCGGTTATGATAAAGAAGCCTCTTATATTACCAACAACGATTTTCAGCGCGCTCAAGCCAGGGTTAATGTTGAAACCTCGCTCTCCAACAATTTTAAAGTGGGTATTTCTACTTCACTTAGCTCTTCCATTAACAATGCACTAAATGCCCAGCGCGCTTATTATGACGCAGTGATCAAAGCGCCCAATATTCCTATTTATGATAGTTTGGGTCTCTATGCTTGGAGGGCGTCATATTCTCCTACCAATATCATCAACGGCTCTGCTCCTCAAAGAGATCTGAATCCGGCAGGCACCATTAATACGGGTAAGAATCAGGTAACTGATTTGCGGGCTATTGGCAGTGTTTTTGCTGAATGGAAGCTGACTAGTTGGTTAACCTATAGATTTGACTTTGGTGTTGATTGGTACAATACCAAAGCCTATAGCCGTGAAATTGATAAAACAGGAACCCTTCGAGGTGCCGCAACCGAAAGCAGTATCAACAACCTGAAAACAGTGGCCAACAACCTGTTGAATTTCAATAAGCGTTTTGGTAACCACAGCATTAGTGGCGTAGTTGGTCAAAGTTTTGAACGTTCTACTGAAAGTGCTACCACGTTAACTGCTTCAAATTTTATGGACGATAGGGTGTTGAGTATTATCTCTGCCTCCACTAGGTCTGTAACCAATGCACTTAATCAGGAGTGGACCTTGGCATCTTTCTTGGGTAGGTTAGACTATGGTTATAAGGACAAATACTTGTTGGGAATCACCAATAGGATAGATGGCTCTTCTAGGTTTAGTGTAGACAACCGATATGTAAGTTTTCCATCTGTTTCTGCCGGTTGGGTTTTGTCTAAGGAAAAATTCCTTAGAAATGCCTCTTGGATTAATGAGCTGAAACTGAGAGGTAGCTGGGGTTTAACGGGTACGGATGGTGGTGCTGGCTATTATGGTAGCTTGGGTCAATATTCCTATACCAGCACGGGTACTACTTATGCGGGTACTACCATCATTAGTAGCACACGCCCGGCCAACTCTAATTTAAAATGGCAGCAGACTACCAATATTGATTTTGGTATAGATGCCGGATTCTTGCAAAACCGCATTAGGATAACGGCAGAATATTATAAGCGTACTACCAAGAATCTCTTGGTGAATGGAGGCCTACCTGGTTTTGTTGGCTTTAGTACACAACAGCAAAATTTAGGCGAGCTGGAGAACAAGGGGTTTGAATTCACCATCTCTACCAAGAATATTGACAAGAAAGACTTTAGCTGGATCAGTAGTTTTAATATCGCACGCAATGAAAATATCATTACCCGTTTAGATTTTGCCAATAAGTTAGATGCTTCTTTAACTGCTGAAAAATCTGGTGGACGCTTTTGGACAGAAGGTAGTTCTGCCACCGCCTTCAACCTCATGTATTGGGGTGGTGTGGATCCGGCAACGGGCAACCCTCGTTGGATTGGCTCTAACGATACGGTTTCTTTGGTGCCTTTTGAAATCCTGTACACAGGTACTTCTAAAGACTATAATAGTCAGCGGAGAAACAGGGGCGATGCGCTGCCCAAATTTTTTGGTGGCTTTGATAACAGAATTAGGTATAAGAATTTCGAATGCTCATTCTTTTTCACTTTTGCTTCTGGAAATATGGTATTCAATGGCGCTAAAGCCTCTATGTATGCCTATAGCACAGTGGAAGCACCCAACCTTTCTAGAGATATTCTGAACTACTGGAAACAAGCCGGTGATGTTTCGGATATTCCGGCGCTCATCAACAAATCTAATACGGCGTTCACGCCTGGTGGTAGCACTTCTCAATTCAACGATTATACACTTGGCAGAAACTCTTCTAGATTTTTGGAAGACGGCTCTTTCATTCGTTTGAAAAACTTAACCCTGTCCTATAATTTGGGAGGGGATCTGTTGAAAAAAGCGGGTATTGTTGGTGGCAGCATTAAAGTATATGCAGAAGCCAACAATATATTCCTTATTACCAAGTATACAGGCATTGATCCGGAAGTGAGTGCCTATGGTTCTTCTGTGTTGCAAGCTGGTTACGACGAAATCAGTATGCCTAATCCCCGCAGCATTAGAATTGGGTTTAAAATTGGATTATAAATCAACATAAAAAGTTTTGTATGAAATCATATATCGCAATATTGGGTGTTTTGCTGGTTTTTGTTAGCGGTTGTAGCAAGCAGTTGGATCTGCCTCCAGAAAACATTCTAACGGAATCACAGGTATTAAGTAGCCCCAACAGTGCCGATGCGCTCTTGAGTAGTGCATATTTTAAATCCTATAACGCCATCAAGAACTATTATTACATGAGTGCCGATGTGGCAACCGGGAATGCGCTCACAATTCCTACCAGTGGATTTCTTGCATTATGGAATGGTACCCTTACCTCCGGATCTAGCCTTGTACAAACCCTTTGGAACAATCATTACAACGCAATCAATGAGGCCAATATTATTATTAACCTGATTCCTAATTCTAATTTTGATGGGGCTGTTAAAGCCAAGCTGGTGGCAGAAGCAAAATTTGTTCGGGCTCTCAATTATTTTATTTTGCTAAGGGATTTTGGAAGTGGGGCTATAACGGGTAACCTCGCAGGTGCAGGGCTTCCATTGCAATTGGTGAATTATGACAACTATGATGCCAGTAAAAACCTTCCTCGTTCTACTTGTTTAGAAGTGTACACACAAATTTTAAAAGACCTTGATGACGCCGCTGCCAACCTTACGGATTTAGCAACAGCTACTCCACAAGCCTTTAGGGGCCGTGCACAAAAAACAACTTGTTATGCGTTGGCTTCCAGAGTGGCTTTGTATATGCGTGACTATACAAAAACGATTAGCTATGCTGCAAACGCCTTAACCAATAGCACGCAATATGTATTGGCTAGTTCTCCCGCATTAGTATTTCCGGTTACAACGGCTACATCAAATTTGGCATTGAGTACCGAATTCATTTTTGCTTTTCCGGTAAGTTTTAATTCAGACGCAACAGACAATAACCTCACTGGTTATTATTCCAAAACGGCTATTTGGCCGGCTCCTGCATTTTTAGCCACCTATGCCGCCAATGATATTAGAAACAGCACCGCCATGATGGTGGTAGGAAGTACTACGGGTCCACTTACTTTGTTGTGTCCCTCAAAATTTGCCAATCCTTCTGGCAGGGATCATTTGCCCATTATCCGCTTGAGTGAAATCTATTTGAACAAGGCCGAGGCGCTGGTTAGGTCTACCAATTCTGTGAATGCAGAAGCCATTACCCTTTTGAATGCCATTCGTCAACGCGCTTTTCCTGCTGGTCTTAAACCCGCCCCTTTTACCGCAGCCAGTTTTGCTACTCCCAGTGATTTAATCACGGCCATTCTCAAGGAACGCAAGTGGGAACTGGCGTTTGAAGGCCATGACTTATTTGATAATATCAGAACCGGAGTGGCCCCTAACGCGGCTTTAACGGATCAAACCAAATGGGTGTATCCTATTCCGAAGCGGGAGGTTGACTTAACCAACGGCTTGATTACCCAAAATCCGGGGTATTAAAATTCTGAACCTCCATATTGCAGAAAGCTTTAAAAACGCATAAAAAGTAAAATGAAAAAAATATTTATAGGAGTATGCCTGCTGCTAGTAGTTGCCGCATTTGGCCAAAACAAGGAAACGGCTTGTAAGCTTCAAGGTAATTTGCAAAACGCTACAGGAAGTGAGTTGCAGATTTTTAAATTTGACTATTCTTTTGAAATAACCCTTCCTGTTGATGAAAAAGGCAATTTCTCCGGAAGCTTCCAACTCAACGAACCTGGACTTTATTATATCAAACAGGGAACCGCCACTTCTAATATTTTTTTAAAAAATAGCTATGACTTGGCGGTGAGCTCAGATACCAAGGCCTTTTCTAAATCTATGACGTTCAGGGGAGAGGGGGCAGACTTTAACCAATACCTAAAAGACAAATCAGACTTGAAGGGGACTTTGGTAGGCGATGCAAAAACTTTTTTTGTTGTTTCTATTGATAGCTTTTTAGTAAGGATTGATAATTATTCTGCCAAAATGAAGCAGCAATTAGATGCTACTAAATTAATCAAGGAAGACAGGGAGCTTGCCCAAAAACTGATTGAATATGATTATCTGTTAATCAGGAATAACTATCAAAAATTCTATGTATACCATACAAAAACCGAACCTGTTATTCCGGAACATTATCTGGACCCCATCAGAAATTTGGATATGAATGACGCTTTGGCATATAACAATTCCATGGATTACAGATACCTGATTGTGGATAAATGGCGCATCAATGAAGCAGATGCAAAAAAGAAAACAGAGAACTATTCCATTATTGATTTTACAGCTTCTTTTGCAGATAAGATTCAATATGAGCCCGTTCGTGATCAAATAGTGCGCATGGTATTTAATCAGGTGGATGCACGTAATCCCAATTATGAATTGAACTATCAGAAAATCAAACCGCTGGTTAGAGTAGAAAAAACCAAAGACGAATTGGATAAGCGTTTGGCAACTGCCAAATCTAATAGCAAGGGGATGTCTTTGATTTCTTTCAATTACGAAAACCACAAAGGGGGCACTACCAGTCTTGCCTCTTTAAAGGGCAAGTATGTGTATATAGATATTTGGGCTACTTGGTGTGGACCCTGTGTTAGGGAGTTTCCCGAATTGACCAATCTGATTGCGGATTATAAGGGTAATCCAAACATTGAATTTGTTTGCATTTCAATAGACAGCAAAGAAGACCATGAAAAGTGGCGCTCTTTTGTAACGGATAAAAAAGTAGGGGGGCTTCAGCTGATTGCCGACAAGGGGCTACAAGCGGATTTCATGAAATTTTTAAACGTAAGCCTGATTCCGAGAAATGTTTTAATTGATCCTCAGGGAAATATTATTTCCTCAGCAGGGTTAAGGCCTTCTGATAAAGCAACTAGGGAAGCCTTAGAAAAATATGTTGGAGCACCTATAATTAAACCGGATGTACAATAAGCAGTATGCATTGCTCTCTTTGAGATCCCACCTTAAGTCCGTCATCTTTTGGCATTGCCAATCAAGTTCAGTATTTTGGCATTATCTTATTGGTTCTTAATAGACCAAATAGCAACAAGCTAATTCTCCACCAATGCCAAGCCTTTTTTGTTAGCACCCAATTAAATTAGCGAATTGATTAATAACGCAAAATGCATAATCATGTCCATTTTCAATCCCAGCAAAAGGGCATTTCGCAATTTGATATCTGCTCAACCCTGGTCATTAGATATTGGCTTACTGATTCTTCGCCTCTGTTGTGCGCTGATGATTGTTCACGGATGGGGTAAGTTTATTGATTTTTCAGATGGGGTTGCCGATTGGCCCGACCCGTTGCATGTTAGCCCGGTGGTCTCTAAGGGATTAACCGTTTTTGCCGAGCTGTTTTGTACCATTTTAGTGGTATTGGGGCTTTTTACCCGGCTGGCGCTTATACCGCTCATTGTTTGTATGTTGGTAATCATCTTCATTATGCATGCCGGCGAACCCTTTGGAGAAAAGGAGTTGGGCGTGCATTATTTGCTGGCCTATCTTACTTTGCTATTTACCGGGCCGGGAAGGTATTCGGTGGATGGGGTTATGGGGAAATAAATACAACTGCCCATTTTGCATTCAGACTCTATAGCGCGCGCTATGTGGTTAAGGTCAAATAGACATAGACCATACACATCTAAAAGAAAATCGTTATATTAGCGGGAACTGCTTGTGCTTATTTATGCCCCTGATAATTAGATTTTGAAGTAATGATCCTTGTAACCTGCGCCATTATTGAAAAAGCCGGCCTAGTGCTGGTTACCCAAAGAAGCGAAAAAATGGCATTGGCACTGAAATGGGAATTCCCGGGTGGAAAGGTAGAGGAGGGCGAAAGCGAGGAAGCATGCCTTATAAGGGAGATCAAGGAGGAGTTGAATATACAAATCAAAATAGTTAAGCCATTAAAACCCAACACCCATCATTACCCAAATGGAAAGGAGATACAACTAGTGCCTTTTATTTGTGAATATTTGAGCGGGGACTTTCAGTTAGCAGAGCATGCTGATTATAAGTGGTTAAATAAGGAGGCACTACTTGGTTTAGATTGGGCAGCAGCGGATATTCCCATAGTTCAAGAATACATCAATAAGTGAAATGACAGAAGGGATCTACGAACAACTCATTAATCAAATAGTAACAGAGGAAATTAATAGCCTGCCTGTTGATGAGTACTTTGTAGCAGCAACCCCGCTGCAAAAAAAAGACGCCGCTTTTGTTTTGTCTCAATATTTTTCTCGTGTGCTTCAAAAAGCATTGGGCTTTGTTAAAGAAAAGGATGATACGCCGTTACATCAAATAGAGTTGGCCAATAAACTGATTCAATTATTAGCAACTGAACTAAAAAGCCAGGGCATTGAGAAAAACCTGATTGATGCCGAAGGGAAAATTCTTAAAGCTGTTTTTGCAAAGCTCAACTCGCCCTATCCAGACTTGTCAGCGCATATCCAAAGCCTATTTCCCTCCTCGGGACTGAGCGAGTCTGAATTATTCACTGGAAACAAAAGTGGTGTTTCGCTTGAAAGTGAAATCCGAAAAGAGATACAGTCGGCGGATGAGATTCATTGGATTGTTTCCTTTGTAAAGTTTTCGGGACTGCGAATATTTTTAAAAGACCTCCAAGATCATACTACTAAAGGAAAAAAGCTTAAACTGATTACTACCACTTATATGGGGGCAACCGATGCAAAAGCAATTGAGGAGTTGGCGACCCTTCCCAATACGGAGATTAAAATATCCTATAATACAAAACAGGAGCGGCTGCACGCAAAGGCCTACTTGTTTCTCCGGAACACTCAGTTTCATACGGGGTATATCGGATCTTCTAATATTTCAAGAACGGCATTAACCAGCGGGTTAGAATGGAATCTAAAAGTAACCACTCGGGAAATTCCTCATGTAATTGATAAGTTTCAAAAAACATTCGATACCTATTGGAACGATAGAGAATTTGAAACCTATGATATAGCCAAACAACAAGAGAAGTTGCGAAGAGCTATTCAGGAGGCAAAGGGCAGCCAGTCGGGAGGCAGGATTGGTGCATTTTTTGAGATTACACCCTTCGATTTTCAGCAAGAAATTTTAGAACGGCTACTAGCCGAAAGAGCCAATGGGAATTACAAGAATTTAGTGGTTGCTGCAACCGGAACCGGCAAAACAGTAATTTCTGCCTTTGATTTTAAAAAGTTTTATTTGAGTAATCCAGGCGCCAAGCTTTTATTTGTTGCTCATAGAGAGGAAATATTGAAGCAATCGCTAGCAACCTATCGCCATATTTTGCGAGATCAAAACTTCGGAGACCTCTGGTTGGGAAACAAGGATCCGCGCAACTTCAATCATGTGTTTGCATCGGTGCAAACCTTAGCCAACCGGTTAGCTCAACTGAAGTTGACACCCGATTTTTACGATTATATTGTGATAGACGAGGTTCATCATATTCCTGCAAAATCGTATCGTCCGATACTTACTCATTTTTCCCCAACCATTTTATTAGGATTAACGGCCACACCCGAGAGAATGGATGGGGAAAACATTTTGCTTGACTTTTCCAATAGCATTTCATCTGAAATTCGACTACCGGAAGCACTAAACAGAAAACTGCTCTGTCCGTTTCAATATTTTGGACTGGCCGATTCGGTTGATTTGTCTCAAGTAGGTTGGAGAAAAGGGAAGTACGATATCGGGGCGCTTGAAAAAGTATATACAGAAAGCGATAGACGAGTAATAGACATATTAAACAACTGTGGTAAATACTTGACCGACATAA
>Ga0114981_10002688_pt1 | contig 11419 bp, 11 predicted proteins | sample S_140806_MF_Meta_FD_87028 | JGI IMG/M metagenome (GOLD analysis project Ga0114981, IMG submission 87028) | Freshwater microbial communities from Lake Simoncouche, Canada to study carbon cycling - S_140806_MF_MetaG | ecosystem: Environmental > Aquatic > Freshwater > Lake | place: Lake...
AAAAAGACTACATCGGGATATGAGTCATCTACCAAACTCATAGACGTCCTGAGCGTGGCATTTCTCCTCTTATCAGATCCGTACCCGCAAACTTCATCATACGTTGGATTAAACCTAGCTAGAGAACTCACATCATTTACTGCATAGTTTTTTGAACAGGGAGCATACGTCATACTTTGCGCGAGCATTCACAAACAAGCCCGGTAATATATACATACCACAAGATCCAAGTGTATCATCAACAGTAGCGATGAACACAGGAGTCAAAATCTCTGAGTTGCAGCGCTGGAGATCTTGCCTAGGCCTATGCATGATATGCGGTCAGCCTATGGGCATATTAAAAAGATCAAATTCATACAAGAATAGCAGGGATTATACTGAAATGGACGACGAAATTGGCGATGCGGTAGGAAATGAAATGGAGTCGCTTTTATTGACACCAGAGTGTCCTATTCGGCAAGTGATGTTTGCGCATAATATACTAGGGGTGAGGCAAAACTGCCACCTCGTAGACCAATACACGTTTTTGAAAAAGCCCAAACAATCAACATCCTTTAAGGAAATATTCGAAAAAAATAAATCAAAATTGATTGAAATAGACCAAGCCTTCGCCACATTCGCAGACGACATTTACAAGCCACTATCAGACTCCACCGCAAAAACACCTTATGACGACGCAGAGGCAACATGCAAGCGCGTAGCCGACAGCACCACCATAAGCGCATGCGCCTTGTGCAACAAGGCTATGGCCAGAGAGAGCATGCATATCAATGCAGTTTACCGATGCTTCTCTGTTACGAAGAATACTAATATTCCAGAACTAGAAGCAAATAGTCAAGATTCTATCAGAGTCAAGAAATTGATTCAGCAAATAGCCCTCTACTTCCAACCCATCATCACCATTGCACCCTCTGATCCAAAGAAAAAAAAGAGTCCTGTAGCTGATACAGACGCAAAACCCAGAATAGTTAAATGGAAAGCGAAGACAGGAGAAAATCTTCTTTTAGACGGGGCGCTTTGGCGATGCATTGCACACTTATGCGCATGGGGGCAAACCAATCAGTTCAGATTTAGACTCATTGCCATATTTCACGCGGCACATTATCTTTATCAAACTAGCAGCTTAAACGGATCGCTAAGCATTGAGGACTGGCACATGCATTTGTTCCGAGACTTTTACATGAAAATGTTCCCCAACCCCAATACATGGTTTGGCATGAATCAGATGGAGGCTGCTACACGCTTTGATATTTCACAAAAGTGGGGCGACGAGTGGATAAGTTTCATCACGGCCAAACTTCAGATTGTAGGCATAAACATGGAAAACATGTATTTTAAAAAAGATTTAACGAAAATATCTCAGTTTAAGGATAAAGTGGTGAGATACGTCAGCAACGAGCAGAGTCTTCTCAATTTCTTTTGCTCAAAGGAAGAGGCAGAACACGGGCTAAATAGACTTCTTTTGTTTTTCAAGTACAATATTGGATCTCCGGGAGAAGTCATTCTCGTTCAAAATTGCAAAGTATTCGAAGAAAACATGTGCAGAGCATACAGAAAACTTTATTACCATCGCCAAACCACTATGCTACGGCATTCCCCACAATCACAGCGATGATTCACCGCTATTATCAGTAGGAGTTGCGACCCTACCCGAAATTAGCGAACCAAACTCCTGCATAGTAGACGACATCTTCGACGTAGTTGTGGCAGGTGTAATCTTCTGCTTTTTAGGGGGTCTAGCAGCAGCAGTTGGTAACGAAGAAAGTGCAGCTGGAGGCTGCTCGTCTGGAACCACAGCAATATCAGGCATTTCGGTGCCAGTACGCGCCATTGAAGCAGGCAGACCCCCCAAAGAAGCATCCCCAAAACCCACTCGCCCCCCAACTCTCCCCCCGCGACGCATGTGATGCGGTAAAACTGAAACTGGGACCCCAACATCCACAGGTTGAGGATTTTCTAGATTTAGCCGAAGTCCACCGCCACCACCCTCATCTGCATCCTGTTCTTCAATGTTTAGCTCCCACTTAGCATAAGTCATAGCATCACTATTTACAAATCCAGGCTCAAATGTCAATTGCAAGGGAGCCCCAGGGACCACGCACATTCGAGAATCCCAGCAGCAAATATCCTTACCCCTAGTAAACATTGAGCAATGTTTTTGACTTCTGCCAATGTGAATGTATGGAATATCTGAAAACGACCGAAACTCGGAAATCTCTGGCCTTAAAAAGTACCAAGAATTGGATACCGGAACTCTTTCTGATCTGAACGCCCTGGTACTGGATGAAAGGTTGAAGTTAACGTCCGAGTGGGGGGCCTCCATTTTCCTGAGAGCTAGGATCAAGTCATCATTTTCATGAACATCGAAATCCCTCCACATGTTGTTTACATGCAAAAGTTTGCCTTCAATTGCAAACGAGGAAACATAATCCACAGCAGCGTGCGTTACTATGTTGTTTGTATTACCCTCATGCTGACCACCTTGCAAATCGGATCCATGCATTACTCCAAACGGCAAAATGTAGGTCTGAATAAAATTCCAAACTGTTTTAAGACTCAACTCTTCCGGATATCTGCTCAGCTTGCCGTTTGTCAGCTTTGAAAAAAAATCCTTCCATTTAATGGATTTTTCTCGTCGTATTCCCACTTGCAAGCCCCATAGTATATAATTGGCCGTGGCTAAATTTATCAAAGGCACAGTCTTTGCCGCGTGCCCATAGGGGGCCATATAATACATACTCCCAAATGAAGACATATCAGAGCCCATTTTAAGACTAAAAACAAGATCCCCATCTGATATACTATGTTCCAAAGCCGTGTCGCCGTGTCCAAAGTTATCGCTCTCAGGGGCTGGCAAAAACAGTTTCGGAATTATAAGCGCCACCTTGTTGGGGTGAGCCATTTGCGTCTGCGTCGAAATGCGGGCAGACCTGCCATATGCATACGGAGTTTGCAGTCCTCCGGGAAGCAGGGATCCTGAATCTCCAAATCTCCCATCTGGAGTTGAAAACTGCAGTGCTCCTGGAGGAAACATCGGAAGCGGCTTGTTGCCATAGTTGATTGCAGCATCTGGCATACGCACATGGCCGTTGATAAGCCCAGAAAGTAAAGACATTTGTTACTAATTTGCAAGAGAAGTAAAAACTTATATAGCAGAACACGTCACATCACCAGCAGCCACGACATCACCCACCAAACCGACATTTGTTTTGACTTCGGTATTGGAATAGGGCTTGCCAGTAATCCACGGTACGTCGTCCTTTTTCTCCAATTCCTCTAAAATTACCCTGTCTTGATTTTCATTGACGGTCTGTGACAACGTTTCTTCCTCGAATATCCTAGATAAGTCATAGTCTTTTCTGATATAGGTTGGATCGTGGTATGGATCATCTGGTCTAGCCACGTCGAAATTCGGTGGGAGTAAATTGGATTTTTGAACAAAGGCGATAAACAAAGCCCTGCTGCACGTAAATCCAAACAGCTTCATTGCAAATCCAAAGGCGCGTGAGCTCACAATCGCGACATTTCTGGGTCTCATAGGAAGTTGAGGATCTATTGGAATTATCATAGGAGATATAACCATAGAGATCTGAGATGTATTGATTAAATCCTTTATATCCGACGCGTCATATCGCAGCTTATCGTAACCAAAATTATACCTATAACAAGACAGCCTTTCCCACAAAAGTTCATAGTACTGCTTGCCAGGTTTATTCATACGCTTTAATTTTAGAGTTTTGCTGACTCTCAAATAATGGTGACGCTTACATACATACCTCTTCACGTTAGTGTAAAAAGATGACAAAGGCAACGAATCATTGCAAAATTTACAAAATCTGTACCCAGGTGGGCATGGCTTAACCAGGTAACCAATACTGCTAGGCGCCTTACGCTTGTATATTTTTCCGAAACGGGCCACGCAAATCTCCCTGTCCTCTCCAATTTTTCTCGGAATAGGGAGGCTCAATGACGGCTGTGTTGTGCGTGCTGCTCCTTCTACTCCCACGACAGTTCCCAAAAAATTGGCAGTGATTCCAGTGGTCGTAGTAGTAGTAGTAGTAGTAGCAGCAGCAGCAGCAGCAGCAGCAGTAGGGACAGAATCAAAAATTGAAATGGGGGGTTTGCAGCTTACTTTAGGATTTTGCAATGAAAAACAAGACTCCATAATTTTATTGATGGAAAGAAGCTCTGAATCATCTATTTTAGGGAATTCGTCCTTTTTAATCCTTTTTGTAGGATGGGGAGGAGGAAGTGTTGAATTGGAGGAGGCAGCGGACGCGCCCATAAATGACTCAAGCGCGCTCTTTTTACAGCGACTCGGCTTGGCCTTGCATTCCTCGCGACAAGGCGCATCATCATCATCATCACTATCCAAAAACATATATAAATATATCTACAATAAAATATTTATTTTTCGCCTTCCTTACACATATGTGCATATCACTTACGGTAAACGTTTATATATTTCACGCAGACTATATATACAATATACCACACAATGTATATTTTGGCACTGACCTCCCATTCTGTTTCTTGTATGTTTGTTTTGGGTGTGGGTGGTTCTGTCAACAGGAACTACAAAAGGAACAGGAGGCGACGTCATTATTTTGGAAGAAGCCGCCTATGTAGAGCAAAACTTCTTTTATGAAACAGTCGCCCCTTTACTTTTGGTGGGGGTCACGTCACTAATTTGCATCTCCACATTGACATCTGAGATCAAGTGAGCATTTTTTGCATTTTCGGCGACATAAATATATATCTTAACCTATTGCTATATTATTCTTCAGTTTTTACACGAGATTATTCAAGGTAAAGGATCCGGTTACCACCTTGCCTGTATTTGCACAGCTGCAAGTGGCGTTGGTATGCAACTCTTGCAAGGAACTTGGACTTGCAGCGCAATGCAAACACATGCTTCACCTTGTCCCTCAATGGCAAAGCAGTGTGCGGCACGAAAGACTAAAGGCGGTCATGGCAGATAGACCTGACCTTATTCAGTCTGAATTGGCGGTAAGCCAACTTATTCATTTCCATGACAACTTTGTAATGATGATTCACAACACATCACACAAACATCATAACAGTATATTTTCGTTTTTGACAGGGGTTGGCCTTTGACGCACTTCAACAGTGCTTCAGAGCTGTGGATATTGACGCTGTAATGGAATCCCAACCACAGCCATTCCCATGGAAGCAAAATTTATTTTTGATAATTGATCCTGCTGCTGGTGGACCCCAGAGTGATTTTGCACTTGTGAGCTTTTACAGGCACAAAGGAGTCATTACGGTAAGAACACACACGCACACACCCCACATAATCCACATACACACATATATATTTACATATCTTTACTATTTTCACGATCTGATGTATTCAACCTTGACGCTTCTATCAAAATCATCCAGCCTCATAGTCTCATTAACCAAAAACTTGGGAACAAGTTCCTCTCGCAGTGTCCTTAGAAATCGCGCAACTTTATGAGAGCAGATAGGTTGCAATCCGAGGGCGTTTTCACCAAGAACCCAATATCTAAATTTAGAGTGAAAGTCGACCATGATAAAAAACAAGCACCTATACATTAAGTGATTCTCCCTGTTGTTCAAAACCATGACCAGCTCGTTGCAACTCTCCTCTTCAGCCACCTCCTGAACAATCTTAGTCACCATATCCTGAATAAACTTTTCATCTCCACTGTACAAAACATACATGAACAGGTCCATAGACCTACCCACACCCAAACTTCTGATATCAGACATTCCACAACCTCAACCTACATTGCTCATTTTGGTTTTTCTAAACAGATTCTTGGAATTGAGGCGCTGGGTGGATGCAAAGGTATTTACTTTTCACTCAAGGAGACATATATTATTTTTTAGCGCTAATTGCGATTGTTTTGCACGCAGAACCCGAAACACACTTTTCATTGGTACGACTCCACATCAAGGAAATCAGAAGAATCCCAGAATTCGCGTACTCACACGTCCAAGTATTTGTCGAAAGGAATCTGGGCTTTGAAGCAGAACACTTCCAAAGAAATTTGCAAGACGAAGAAAACGTATCGTTTTATAGAGATTTTCAAGCTGGGAGAACTGGAGTTTTGACCACCGAAAATGTAAAGCTAGGAGCCATGACAATGACCAACGTTATGTTAAGAGAGCAGCGCGTAAATCTTTTGCAAATAGATAAATTGATATCAAGGGATCCACAGGAGGCTAGGAGACGTCTAAGAGAGCAACTGGAAATATACTCACTTCAATTTAAAACTCCCGAAAATGCATTTCAAAGGGGGAGATACGCCTTGAGTGGAAAAGTTGGCGGATTTAAAGATGACATTGTTATTTGCCTGCAACTTGGAATATATTGGACGGAATCAATAAGATTGATTGAAGCCTCCAGTATGAGTTGATGTACTGGAAACAAGTTTAACTTGCTCAACACCCTCCAACGCCATCCTTATCCACTCATCTTCTTCCTCCTTCGTGCCCTTATCTTTGACTACAAAACAAGGAAAAACACCACCTCTCAGCATAAATGTTCAGTTGATTGAGATGATGTACTTGATAAATACAAGCAGCACCCTTCCACTTAAATAATATAGAGTACAGCTCCACAATGACCATATCTATTACTTTCTTTTTTGCTTGACTCGCCTTTCTTGAGGCAGCTCTGGGGTCGACGCAGATAATGATAATAAAATATCTTTATCCAATGCTTTAGCGACAGGGAGAGGGGCAAGCATAAGACTAGATTCTAGAGCCTTCTTAACGGCTAGACTCTCCTCATCATCCTCATCCTCTGCGTCATCTTCATCATTCTCCTTTTCTGACATGATTTCTAATTCAGAGAGCGGCTGTATGATATGTTCAGGACGCTGGACAATGACATCGCTTGGCAACTCAATGTTTGAAAATGATTGCACTACAGTGGAAACCATGTCTGATGGAACAGGAACGCGGGCCATAAATCGTTGCAAGATTATGTTGCACAATGTTTTGCAAATCGCGACGTCACCGTACACGTTGTTGTTGTGAAACATAACAAACGCAAAATTAAGCAATAGTTGGCGCTTGCACAGAAGCACCTTGCTAGACAAGGTGTGAAATACAGACAGAGTGTATTGACCAGAAGACTCCATGGTTTCATGCATAACTTCGTCGGGTAGCTGAGAAATAATGTTTTGAAGAAATGTATTTTCTTTAAAAGACAGCAATCCATACGGAATAACGGGTAGTAAACTTGTTTTAAATGGCAGTATGCCAGACTCACAACACACCATTTGCATAGGAGACGTTGCCATCAAAACAAGCGTGCTGGTAAGAGGATCTGCAAAATCCTGCACCCTGTGATTTACCATATACACAATTATCTTTCTCAAAAATGTATCCTGGCTGGCAAATTCTATATATTTCTCGCGTAATGTGCATATCTTAGATACTGTTGACATATCCGAAGAAACTTATTATATGTTATGCTCAATTCTTGCCGCTGGTTATCTGTTATGTTTTACTTGTGTACTTGGGAGCGTTAAATATTTTTTGTTTCCAGAAAACATTCTACATTTAGAGCGTAAAAATATTAGTCGGTAACCGCCTTACCCACGTGCCTCTGTTTTCCTATCGCCGTAACAAAATTGCTTTCTAAACGAGACAAATCTAAGCTACCTTTAGGAGGGGGAGGAGGCTTGCAAGGTTCATCAACGCCATCCACATCACCATTTTCCCCCTTCTTTTCCTCCACCATACACTTCCGCTTTTTGTTTCCTGGTGCAGACACTGTGGTAGGAACTACAGAGGTTACCTGCTCCCGCACCATGATAGTGGAATGGTTGTCCATCAGACATAGTATCAGTGACGAATTGGGAATGCACACTATTTGTGGAACGGAAATGCCAACAGAAACCCTCCCATGAAATGTGTGGGTCACAGCTATCTTAACGGCTGCATAATCAGCACTTTGTAAAAAGGAGCATGTAGAACCTTGACATTGTAATTGATGTCTGAGAAATTTTTCAAGCTTGAGAAAATCGCCAGATGTTTTTAGGCATATCAAATACGGCAAAGTAAAACTACCACCACCACCACCACCATTAGCGTCATCCACATTAGAAGGCGGGGTTTTATCTAACTCCATGATTCAGCCACGCGAGAATCCACAACCCAACATGCCATTTATATGCACATTAAAGCAAACTCACCGCAGCACACATCGGTTTTACAAGGCTTGCTCATATGCGCCTGCAATGTATTTAAGAAGACACCAGCCGACACACCATACTTGTATTTTGCAACCCACGTATACCACACGCATAAGCCCCTAAGCAACACACAGATGACAGATTCAGAGCACGTTAATGTAGTCCACTGTATGGAAAACTTTGGACAGCTTCATGTATGTTCTTTTGGAGGAGAACACGTGATCAATCTAAGAGCCACGTGCAAGACAACGCCATGTGATGCAATCCACCGTAATTTTCAGCAGCTTTTACCAGAGCACGTGAGGGCTATTGTTCATCAGTCTTGCCCAGACGCGCGCGTATTTCTTCGTAAGGTACCTGATGGATATCTTCTCATCACTGATCAGAACCAGGTAATCTGCGCCATCAAAGATGACCACATATGCCAGGCACCAAATAGTCAAACCGCAACTAACCACTTTGGAGGCAGCGTCATTACTCACACTGTAGTGACGCAGCCAGGACACAAAATAGATCATTTTATGTTTTCCGAAGACAACGACAGCGTTCTCCCGCCTCACATTATTTCCAATTTCTCCCCTATAAACCACATCATAGCTAAAATGGCTTCGACTATTCCATTGACGTGTGAGTCCCGTGTCATTTATCACGCGCCAAATCTGGGCACTCTTAACGGACTCAACCTCATTGGGCCAGACGCGTATTTCGTCAAACAGACGTTTTTGAAGTTGGTTGCCATGATGAACGGTAAGCAAATGTACGACGTTCCCATAAAAATGTCAGAAAAAATGGCAAAATTGCTTATGCTGAACGACCCCGAGGGAAATATATGCTGTGCACCCCTTACAAACGGCCTTATGGGGTACAGAAACCGCAAAAATAATAACGGGAAAACCCTCATTTTCATTTGCAATTGCGAAGACTTTTTCCACACTGAGCCAAAATCTGCAGCTGAGGGTAAATTGCAGCTTTTCAAGATGAATTATTTCAATAAAAAATGCAAGGATCAGAGAGTCTTTGTTAATACCGACGACCATGAACATTGTCGCATAGATTGCGGGGATGCCCACACGCCCACCATCAACATCCACAACAACAACAACAACAACAACAACAACAACAACAACAACAACAACAACAACAACAACAACAACAACAACAACTTCGGTCAGAATATTCAGTTACTGCAGCAACAGCAGCAGCTTCAGATTCAGCAGCAGCAGATGGAGATCCAGATGCTTCAGCGCCAACTTCAGCAGTCTACTATCTATGGTCCTCCGATTCCGCCGCAGAGGCCTCTTCTACTTACTAATCCACAGGTAGCAGTCCGCAGCCAGTGCATTTACGGCACCCCACCCATTACCCCCAAAATGTCTACACAGCAAGCTCTTAATGTGGTGGAATTTGTAATGAGAAAGGCTAGCTTGGCTCACATGGGATGCGCTGAATATCCAAAGTACTGTTCTGAGATGAAAATTGCCAGAGGAACCTGTGTGCCACATTAGCGACGTGTGTTTTGTGATATATAACCGCGACGCTATTTAAGAAAGCTTATTGCATTACTCTCACGTCCAAATATTAAAAATGAGTTATGGGGGTGTAGGCATAGCTAATGCCACCAACACCAACACAGACACCAGCGCCCGTGTTCACACCACAGCGCGACTATGTCTCAATATTTACAATTCTCTCGGAGATCCCAATTTGATTAAAAATCACAAGGAGGAATTTAGCGCGGTAAAGGAGGAAATAGCACTAGGAATAGGAAGACCGTTTAGCGCACTGGGAGTTTCCTACGGCGAACAAAAAGGTCTCACCCCAGTGATAACAAATACAGCTATCATAAACTCGGGAAAACTGGATGACCTCATGAAATGGTATGTTAAGTTTTACGACTGCCGCTCTATTGGCGAAAGAGTGCATCACTGCAAAACACCGTGCCAAGTGAAGGGCCAGGGATACTATCCAAGCGAGATGTACTTTGCCGGATTTGTGATGAGCACTGCCGTGGCAGACCCATCACATGGTGACAATGCCCTGACTCTCATGATTGGCGGCAAGATAACTGTTATGAATGGAAGATTCCCAATTGAAAACGGTGAGAAGGTTCAGTGGTATTTTGAAGAAGAGGCTGATGCAGGTTGCTTTAACGAAGACGGCAGTCGAGTGGATAGAGCAGCCAATGGCGGCCTTACTGTAGATTACATGGCCAAAACTTCGCAGCAAATGATCAAAATAAGGGACCATCAATATGCCGAGCGAGCTAGCCTGAAGAGACCTGCATTCATCAAGGCATGCAAGAGGGGCATTGACGGAACAAACTGCACCATAGGCGATGAAGGCAGAGTCTTCGGTATGGCGTGCGGCAAAGCTGGGCCATATGAGAGGGTGGATATTAAGGTTGGACGGCAATCTCTCTAATTATTATGGTCACATGGATGAATTTTTTCGACCATATGTGACCCCATAATAAAAACCATAATTCATATAAAAACAGCAAGCTTCATTTACAACAACGCACATTCCACTTTTACATTTTGTTAATATGTCAAAGAAAAATACACAAAAAAAAAGTGAAGAGAGTATCACAACCAGTGAATACTATCATTTTACCTTACCACAGACAATTTTAAATGCAAAAAAAGAGTGGCTCAGCGGCAACCGAATCATTACTGACTACGAAAAAGCTCTAGCTATGATCGTTTTCGGTCAAATGATGAAAACAGGAGCCTCAATAAACAGTTGGTGGTGGGGTTCCAACCACGACCATTTAGGTCCAAATTCACGTACTCACACAAATCAAACTGTATTTTTTAGGACAGTACCACTGTTGCAAGATTCAGTGTATATCAGTCCAGTTGTAGAACCCACAGCTAGCCTTAGAAAACTCGAACTTACATATCAAAACATACGTTAGCAAGCCTCTGGCACTCTATCTGAAGTAAATTTAGAGTATAAAAGATATATTTTAAGTTTACAGCGGCATCACTAATAATCCATGTCTGCACATCACAGAATAAGTGAAGATGGTATGGCACACACAGAATTTGCATGGCCACTTTTGGCAGCGATCCCAGCAGCATATAGCTGGGGCTCATCAATATACTCCCATGGCTCTACTGCAATGAAGTGGGCAAGGACGGCCCAGACAGTCAGTAACAATGTCATGCCAATAATAAACTTTATTCAAGGAACACCTGCAGCACAGCCAGCCGCAGAGCCAG
>Ga0114981_10002689_pt1 | contig 11419 bp, 7 predicted proteins | sample S_140806_MF_Meta_FD_87028 | JGI IMG/M metagenome (GOLD analysis project Ga0114981, IMG submission 87028) | Freshwater microbial communities from Lake Simoncouche, Canada to study carbon cycling - S_140806_MF_MetaG | ecosystem: Environmental > Aquatic > Freshwater > Lake | place: Lake...
AAACAGGTTTTGTTGTATGTATTTCTTGTGAAACAGATTTTGTTTCTAAGAACGCTGAGTTTGTTGCATTCGCGCAAACCATTGCTGATGCTGCGGTTACAAACAATGTAAAAACAGTGGACGAATTAAATGCAGTGAGCATTAATGGTACAACGGTTGCCGATATGATCAATGATAAATTAGCATCTATCGGTGAAAAAATTGCTGCTAAATTAGAAAGAGTAGATGCGCCATTTGTGGCTTCTTATATTCACGGTTCATACAGAATGGGTGTGTTGGTAGGTTTATCTACCCAAGCAGCTGAATTAGGCAGAGACTTAGCAATGCAAATTGCTGCAATGAATCCTGTAGCAGTAGATGCTGAATCAGTACCTGTTGAAACAGTAGATCGTGAAAGAGCGATCATCATTGATACGATGAAAGAAGATCCTAAAATGGCAGGAAAGCCAGAAGAAATGATTGCAAAAATTGCCGAAGGTAAGATTGCAGCTTTCTTTAAGGAGCAAACTTTATTAGCGCAGTCTTTTGTTAAAGATGGTTCTAAAACAGTGGGTGACCATGTTAAGAGCGTAGGTGCAGATATTAAAGTAACTGAATTCAAGCGCGTAGCTTTAGGGTAAGTACAAAAAAAGGGTAAAGAATTTACTTTTTTATACTTTATATCTAATGATTTTTCAAAGCCCCCCATAAACGGGGGCTTTGTTGTTCTAATGGGTTAAACTAGACGTTTAAACGCATATCCAAAAGGGAGGTCACAGACCTCCCTTTTTCTTTTTAATCCTTATTCAAAATTTGTATCTTGCAAGTATAAATTTCAACGACTATGGAGCCAAAGTACAAACGCGTCTTATTAAAATTATCTGGGGAAGCCTTATTGGGAAATGAAAGAAATGGCGATCCGTTTAATCCAAAAATTATAGAACAATACGCAAATGAAATCAAGCAATTGGTGGACCTAGGTGTTGAAGTAGCGATTGTAATTGGTGGAGGTAATATTTATAGAGGGATGAACGAGGCGGATAGCGGTATTGAAAGAGCACATGGAGATTATATGGGCATGCTCGCAACTGTGATCAACGCTATGGCAATTCAAGCTATGTTAGAAAAAATTGGCGTGTATACAAGACTACAATCTGCGATCAATATGGAACAGGTGGCAGAACCTTATATCAGAAGAAAAGCATTAAGACATTTAGAAAAAGGACGTGTAGTCATTTTTGGCGCAGGTACGGGTAATCCTTATTTCACCACAGATACGGCCGGATCATTAAGAGCGATTGAGATGAAGGCGGATGTAATCTTAAAAGGCACCAGAGTAGATGGGGTATATGATGCAGATCCAGAGAAAAATCCAAATGCAAAAAAATTCGAGACCATCAGTTTCCAAGATTGTATCTCAAAGAATTTGAAAGTAATGGATATGACTGCATTTACCTTATGTATGGAAAATAAATTGCCCATCATTGTCTTTGACATGAATCAGCCAGGTAATTTAATGAAGATCGTACAAGGTGAATCAGTAGGAACCCTTGTAAAATAGAACTTAAGTCAATTCCAATCCGCCGCTGATGTAAAAAACCATGCTAATTTGCATTTTTTACAATTGCTGGATTAAATTTATAGTATGCAAAAAATTAGTTTCATCGTTTTATTTTTGACGCTGCTGTTTTCACAAGAAAAAATAGCTGCACAAAATAAATTAAGTTTAAAAGAGGCAGTTACAACTGCCCTTCAAAATAGTTACGACATTAAGTTGGTAGAAAATACTGCGTCGATTGCTAAGAATAATAATAATTACGGTGTTGCTGGAGGCTTGCCATCAGTGACTGCAACAGGGACTAACAATAATACCCTAACCACGATCAATCAAACATTCCCGGATGCATCTAGGAATACCACTAGAAATGGTGTGGATGGGTCTACCTTAAATGGAGGTTTATCGGCAACCATGATCTTGTTCAATGGCTATAGAATTGCTGCCACTAAAGATCGTCTAACAAGTATCCAAAAACAAACAGAAGCTGCATTGCAAGTTCAAATGTTGAACACGAGTTCGACAGTGATGCAACAATATTACAACGTCATCAGACAGACTGCATTTTTAAAAACAATCGAAAAATCAATCGAAGCTTCTGAACAAAGAGTTACGATTGTAAAAACAAGACAAGAACTTGGTGTAGCCAATCAAGCAGATTTATTACAATCTAGTTTAGATTTAAATGCCTTGTTACAAGCCAAGCAAAATCAATTACTGGTATTAGAACAAGTAAAAGCAGATTTATACAATAGCATGGTGGTCCCAGCAAATTCAAATTATGTATTCACGGATAGTATTCAGGTAGATCAACAACTTAGTTTGTCTGATATTGAATCAAAAATGAAAGCGCATCCTTTATTACAATCTGCACAGCAATTGATCAATGTCAATCAGTTTTTAGAAAAAGAAACAAAGGCATTGACCTATCCAACTTTAAGAGCCAATACAGGATTCAATTATAATAGCAATAAATCAGCAGCGGGTTTTATCTTATTAAATGAAAGCTATGGCCCATTCTTAGGATTTAATTTGAGTATTCCAATTTATGCAGGAAGTGCTAGCAAGCGCGCTTACAAAAATGCACAGATCAATACGGTGAGTGCAAAAATTCAGTATGACAATACTGCACAAGACTTAGCTACAGAATTATTCAAGACGTATCAGAACTATCAAAATAGTATAAAGCAAACGCCTACTGAGATAGAGAACTATACAATGTCAGATGCTTTATTGGCCTTGGTGATGGAGAAATTTAAATTAGGACAAGCCACTATTGTAGAAGTAAAACAAGCGCAACAAAGTTTTGAAGCAGCAGGATTTAGATTAACAAGTTTAAGATTCAGTGCAAAAATTGCAGAGATTGAATTAAAGCGCTTGTCCAATCAATTGAGTTTTTAAACGTAAGCTATATAAAATTAAAAAGGGCGCATCAAGATGCGCCCTTTTTTTGCAATAATATCTTTTATCTTAATAACCCCTCGAATTATTCGAGGGGTTATTAATTTTTTAAAACCATGAGCCGTTTAATGTGGTATCACCATTCGCATTGTTTTTTGCAGCCCTTCTTTTCACTTGTCTATTGTGTATCCATGTGCTTACAAACATCAATGGAATGAATACAAAAGTTAAAGGAGGAATACCCAACATGCTAATCCACTTGCCACCAAAATGACGACGCATTGGACGACGTAATCTTTCTGCAATTAAATACATGGCAGGAACAATAAATAGGGTCATAAAGAAAGCAAAAGCCAATCCAAAAATGATGGTCCAGCTTAAAGGCTTCCAGAATGCAACGTTATCGCCACCAAAGAAGATATGTGGGTTAAGTTCACTAAATAAAGTCACAAAGTTGATATTGAATCCAACTGCAATTGGAATGAAGCCAAAGATGGCTGCAAGTGCGGTCAACATTACAGGAATTATTCTTGTCTTACCAGCCTGAATCACAGCCTCTCTTGTTTTGTAACCACGGCTTCTTAATTCGTCCGCAAATTCAATTACAAGGATACCGTTTTTAACAACGATACCTGCTAGTCCAACAATACCAAGACCAGTCATAATACCAGATACTTTCATACCCGTTAAAGCAAATCCTAACAAGACACCAATGATACTAAATAAGATCTCAGTTAATATAATCACCGACTTAGAGATAGAGTTGAATTGTAAGACTAAAGTGAACAAGATCAACATCAAGGCAATGATCAAGGCTTTTCCAAGGAATGCAACCGTTTCTAATTGTTGTTCATTCTCTCCGGTTTGTTTTACGGTCACACCTTCTGCAATGCCTTTATAGTTTTCAATGTATTGTGCAATGACTGCGTTCACAGCAGTTGGGTTATACCCTTCGTTCGTCAATACATTCGAACGTAATTGGATTTGTCTTTTTTGATTTTTTCTTTTTACGCTTCCTAAAGTACTTGTAGGTTCTACTTTCACTAAAGAACTGATTGGGATATTTTTTACCATACCACCTGCAGCCATATCACGGAAAGACAAACGCATATTTAATAAGTCTACTAAATTTTTACGTTGCATCTCTTGGTTACGTAATTGAATTTTATATTCGTCTTTACCATCTTTTATTTTGGAAATCTCTTTACCAAATAAGGCCGTACGAATTTGCATACCTACTTGAGCAGAAGAAACACCTGCACTTAATGCACGATCTCTATCAATGGTTAAGGTTAATTCAGGATTTTGCAAGTCCACATCCATTTTTAATTCTTCGATACCTGGAATCTGCGCAGCGTCTAAATAGTTCTTTAAGTCAACAGAAGTTTTGATTAATTTATCAAAATCTTCGCTCTGAATTTCAATGTTTACCGGAGGATCTGTTGGCGGTCCATTAGATTCTTGTGTGACTGTAATTTCCGCACCAGGTATGCCTTTCATCTCCTTACGCACTGCATCTAGATAAGGCAAGGTAGAAACGCCATCACGTTTTTCATACTCCACAAAATTCACCTGTATACGACCCAATTCAGATCGAGTACTTCTGTCTCCACTCTTTGGATCGCTGGCTCCAATTGCAATATTGGCAATAGTAGATTCTACTAGTGGATTTTTTTTACCATTATCAGTACCCAATACTTTATTGACTCTTGCTTCTAAAACCTTCGTGATGGAATCGGTATGTTTCACTTCAGATCCAACTGGTAATTTTATATAAACATAAATTTCGTTAGGATCTGCTTGAGGGAAAAACTCAATACCTGTTCTTCCTGTACCAACGCTAATACCAAATAGGATAAAGGATAAGATCAACAAACCAAAAGTGGCAAATAATAAATTTACAGGCCTCCATCCAGTTAAAGACCTTCTTAAAATACGCTCATATAAATTCATCATATTCGGCAAGGTCTTTTCTTGGAATTGTTTGATTGCAGCTGCAATAAAATATTTATTTGCTACAACTAAAATCATAAAGAAGATGACTAAGTTCCCTAAGAAAGTGGCACCCATAATATCTAATACGATTCCAAAACCAATTGGAATCCAGAAAGTTTTTTTCTTAAAGAGGGCAGATTTTGGTTCATTGCTATCATGCTCCTCGTGGTTCATAAAGTCTACTGCAAAAACCGGGTTCATAATAAAGGCTACTACTAAGGATGCGGTCAATGTAAAAATCAACATCGCAGGTAAGTAGACCATGAATTTACCAATGATACCAGGCCAGAATAACAATGGGAAAAACGGTGCTAAGGTCGTAATCGTTCCCGCTAATACAGGAATAAATACTTCACCTGCAGCCATTTTAGCCGAAGTCGTCGCAGTTAATTTACCCTTGCCTTGCACAAAAATACGGTGGGTGTTTTCAATCACTACAATGGCGTCATCCACAATAATACCCAATCCAAATAAGAGGGCAAAGAGCACCATAAAGTTTAAAGTAATATTGGTGCCAATTAATAAGTTACCTGCTGGTAAAAATACAAAGGCAACAAACATACTCAATGGAACAGACAAGGCCACAAAGAAAGCATTGGTCACACCCATAAAGAACATGAGTACAATCAATACCAATATAAATCCAATCACAATGGAGTTCACTAATTCTGTGAAGGAAGACCTGGTTTTAATACTTTGATCTCCAGTAATCACCGTTTTTAAGTCTTTTGGTAAACTTGTTAATTTAGCTTCATCTATAATCTTCTTGACTGCATCAGAAGTTTCAATTAAATTTTCACCACTACGTTTGATGATATTTAAAGTCAATACATTTTTACCATCTAAACGAGCATAGCTTTCATTTTTCTTTACGGTATCCACAATGGTTGCCACATCTTTTAGATAGATTGGCGCGCCGCTTGTATTTCGAACAATAATGTTGGCAATGTCGTTGGCATTCTTAAGTTGCCCTTTTAATTGAAGGTTACGTTGCATGGTGCCTACTTCTAAAAGTCCACCAGATAAATCAAGGTTCTCTCTTTGAATCGCAAAAGTGATATCGTCGAATGTGATGCCTGAGCTTTGCATTCTAAAATTGTCTACATTAATTTGAAACTCACGCTCAGGGGCACCCACTAAGTCTATACGATTCACTTGTGGAATACTTTCTAATTGATCTTTTAAGTCATCTGCATATTTCTTTAATTGCACCGAACTGTAATTACCACTTATGTTCACATACATAATTGGCTGCTCACTAAAGTTCACTTCAATTACACGAGGCGCTTGTGTTAAATCATTTGGCAAGTCACTCTTTGCTTTATCTACTGCATCCTTTACTTTTTGTAGTGCAATGTCAGGTTTTACACTGGTGTTGAATTCAACGGTGATGGCAGAGAAGTCTTGTTGAGACACCGAAGTGAACTTACTGATTTTTACACCTGTGATAGCTTTGATTTGTTTTTCTAGGGGACGTGTTACTAAGTTTTCAATATCCTTAGGTGAATTACCTACATAAACCGTTTGCACGTACATAGTAGGAATCACAATCTCAGGAAACTGTTCTTTAGGAAGGGTAAGAAATTGGTAGATACCACCAAGACTAATAAACAACATCAATAAATAGATGGATGTTTTATTGGTGATACTCCAAGAAGTTGGTTTAAATTCTTTAAACTTTTCTTTGATATTATTAAGTGTCGACATATGGATCGGTTGTGCTTTTATGAATTATTTAATGCTAGTAGTGATCAATTGACCATCATAGATCGACTGATACCCTTCTGAGATCAAGATGTCGCCAGCAGTTATACCGCTAAGCACTTCAATATTGTTACCATAGAATTCACCAGTTGAAACCATTTTTTTGCGTGCATACATTTTACCAGCTTCCATGGCAACTACATAAACGAATTTACCTTTCTCGTCGTTTTGCAATAAGTTCACTGGGATACTGATCGCATTTTTCTTTTCGTAGTCTTTGATTTTTACTTGTGCCAATAAATTTGGTCTAAAGTTGTTATCCACTGGTAATTTAGATTCTATATAAAAACTTCTGCTCAATGGATCAATCACATTACCTAATACATTGACTTTATTATTGATTGTCTTTTGAATATCAGGAAAGGTTAAAGTTAGTTCAGTACCTACTTTTACTTTACCAGCATAATTTTCTGGTACCTGTGCAGTTAATTTAAGTTTAGTGGTATTCACTATCTTAATTTGACCAGGTCCCATGAATAAATCACCCACTTTCACATTCACTTCTTCGGCCACCCCATCTACATCACTATAAATACTTGTGAAAGCCAATTGGTCTCTTACCATACCAAGTTGTTCGTTCGCTGCTCTTAATTGGCTAGCTAATGCATCTGCATTGGTTTTAGCAGTCATCAATTGAATCTCGCTACCAATATTTTGTTCCCAAAGGTTCTTCTGTTTTTCATACACCGATTTTGCTAAAGCAGCTTGAGACTTTAATGTCTCAATATTTTGAGTAGCAGCAGCAGCACTTTGCTTAATTAAGGTATTGTCTAATTGTAAAATCAATTGTCCCTTTTTAACCCTATCTCCTCTATTGATATAAATGGCTCTCACTTGACCTCCGCCTGCACGAGGGGTGATATAAGAAACGCTCTCAGATTCCACTTTGCCCTGCAACTCAATATAGTGTGTAAATGTTTCTGTTTGGATCGTGTCTATACCTACTAGGACCGCTTTTGCTGCAGAAGCGCCACCTGCTTTTTCTACTTCTTTTTCTAAAGCAATTATTTTAGTGTTCAATTCAAGTGCTTGCTTTTTTAAGCTAGCTAATGATTTTTGTTTTGCTTCAATAGTATCACCACCGCCACAAGCAGTTGCAAGAACAATTAAGCCAATGGATAAATAAGTTGTGAATGATTTCATTGTATCTAAATTTAAAATTGATTGTGTATTTGTTAATTATAGTTTACCGCTTGCTTTTAATAGATCTACTTTAGCGATCAAAGCAGCATAGAGGGCGTTCATAAAATTATTTTGTGCAGCTACTAGGTCTGCCTGAGCTGCTGAGATCTCCGTATTAGAACCTGCACCTGCTTCAAATTTCTTTTTAGTTTGACCATATACGTTTTCTGCTAATTGCATGTTCTTTTTTTGAAAGTTCACAGTGGCCACAGACGACATATAATTCAACTTGACTTGACTTAACTCATTGTCAATATTATTCTTTAAAGCGGTCATTTGATTGTCTACCTGTTGTAGTTCAAGCTTTGCCTTATTGACTTTAGCGACTCTTGCACCTCCATTGAATAAAGGGAAATTTACATTTAATCCAATTAAAGAAGTTTTAAACCAATTACCATTACTATCAAAAAAGTCAAATTTTGTTCTCTGTGCATTTTTAGTGAAGGCACCATTCATCGTGATGGTTGGTAAAAAACTTAATTGGTAGCGCTTGATATTGAATTCACTTAATTTTTTTATCGTTGTTAAATACTGAAAATCTTTACGAATGCCATATTCAAAATTGTCTTCGTAAAGCACATCAGCGCTCAAATTATTTTCATTGATAATATCGGTTAACACAAGACTGTCTTTAACCGGCATGCCCATTAACATCTTTAAACCCATAAAGCCAATCGTTACACTATTATTTGCTTTAAGCTTTTCAGTTTGTAGGTTATTCAACTGCACATTGACTTTGTCTACATCCAATTTTTCTGCAAAACCACTTTTATACATTGCTGCGGCATCTTTTGCTAATTTTTCTAAACGTTCAATATTGGCATCTAAAATATTTAATTGTGTTTTACTTGCAGAAAGCTGGTAGTAAATTTTATAAATATTGGCTTTGATATTTTCTTCAGTTAAAGCAGCATTCTTTCTTTTCCAATCTAAAGATGTTGCTCTTGCCTGTAATGCAATAAATACCTGGCCATCAAAGAGTATTTGATTAAAATTAGCCCCATAATTTGCATTGAACTTAGTACCAAACTGAACAGGGATAAAGGTTCCAGGCGCGCCACCAAAAATTTGTCCAGGCAATAAAGAGGTTGGTATAGTAAGAAAATCTGTACCACCTAAGCTGCTACCAATAGAAGGTAAAGCGGCTGATGCAATTTCTCTGTTGGTTTGAATCTGGATGTCAATATCCAATAATGCATTTTTAACTTGTACATTATTTTTTTGCGCATAAGTCACTGCATCCAATAATGAAAATGCATGTACCGTCTTTTCTTCCTGCGCAAATGCTACAGTAGTAAAAAATAAGGTTATAAGGAATAGGTTTTTTTTCATGTGTATATTTAAATTGCTTGTTTGTGTAATTTTTTATATTTATCCATTAACTCATGTCCTTTAATGGTCATAAGGCCATACACAAAATGTTCCATCAATTGCGTATGCACTTCTAAAGAGTTGAATTTGTCTAAAGGAAAAAGGCGAAGGTTAAAAGGAATAAAAACAGTTTCTAAACGAAATTTAGAAACGATATCTATATCAAGATCAGCCCTATAACATCCTTCCTCAATCCCCTTGCTTAAATTTTGTTTGATCAAGGAGAATAAAAATTCATCCTTATGATTTTTAATAATTTCAAATGCAGCAGGAAAATGTTTTTCCAATTCCATCATCGCATTGGGATTCATTGTTTGTGTCATGGCCTTCATGTTCTCCATCACTAAAAACATTTCATGAATGGCATTTTCTGCTTTGCTCTCACAAGCAACACAAGAAGCCTGATGATTTTTTAATTCTAGGTTCACCACGGCCTTTACCAAATCATCCTTATCCTTATAATATTGATAAATGGTCTTTTTGCTGATCCCCAATTCTTGGGCTAAATCGTCCATGGTCACCTGCCTTAAACCGGATTGGAGCATTAAATCCCTTGCCTTTAATAATATTCTTGTTTCCATAGTATCAGTTGAAGGCGCAAAACTAAGGAAACTTTATAAGTTTGCAAAGTTTCCAAGCATGAAATTTGTATTAATTCTTGATAAATGGGCAAAATGAGTGAAATTTGTAACTAAATCACTACAAAATGGGCAGTTTTGGTCAAAATTTTAAGAGAAAATCGATTTTAAGCCTACTAGCGAGATTTTTTTTCCAAGGTATTATTGCACTGGCACCAATTGGAGTGACCCTTTGGATTGTGATAACTTTATTTAATCTGGTAGATAATTTTTTACCTAATTTATTAAATAGCTTTTTTCCAATCCGATTTGCAGCAGTCAATGGTGAAATTCCAAAAGTAACTGGACTTGGATTTTTAGTCGCCTTATTGTTAGTATTATTTGTAGGTTGGTTATCGTCCTTGTTTTTTGTTGAAAGGATGGTGTCCATTTTTGATAAGTTATTGGAACGCACACCTGGCGTTAAAATTATTTACTCTTCTGTTAAAGATTTTTTAGAAGCTTTTGCGGGGAATAATAAAAAATTTGATAAACCAATTTTGGTATCCGTTGATGGGAATGATATATGGCGTATTGGATTTATCACACAAGAAAGTTGTGAGCATCTTGGTTTAAAAGATCATGTGACTGTGTATGTCCCTCATTCTTATGCCATCTCTGGTATTTCATTTATTGTACCAATGGCAAATACTAAAAAATTACCAAAGCATATGAATGCTGCAGAAGCCATGAAATATGCGATATCAGGCGGTGTTACGACAACTGTCGAGGAAGTAGTGAAAGAAGAAGAGAAAGATGCAGTGCATCTTTCGATGGGAAGCACGGGCCCTTCGATGGGAAGCACGGGCCCTTCGATGGGAAGCACGAGCCCTTCGATGGGAAGCAAAGATTAATTACAAAAAATAGTACATGCAATTACATAATTTTAATTCTGGACCTTCCATTTTACCTAAAGAAGTTTTAGATGAAGCGGCAGCAGCCATTCATAATTTTAATGGTACTGGTTTATCTATTTTAGAAATTGGACATAGAACAACTGAATTTGTTGCCGTAGTAGAAGAAGCAAAACAAATTGTAAAAAGATTGATGGATATTGGAGACGACTATGAAGTATTATTTTTGCAAGGAGGTGCCACGATGCAGTTTATGCAAGTGCCCATGAATTTATTGGATGAAAATGGATTGGCTGCAATTTGTGACAATGGTATTTGGGGACATAAAGCAGTGAAAGAAGCACAAATTTTTGGTCCAGTCAAAGTGGTATCAGATACCACAGCAGACAAGCATACTTATATCAATAAGGCCCTTGAACTGCCTGCCAATACTAGTTATTTACATATTACGACCAATAATACCGTAGAGGGAACCCAATGGCATCAATATCCACAGGCTCGCGTACCATTAGTGGGTGATATGAGTTCGGATATTTTTTGTAGACCCACCCCATTTCATCAGTTTGATTTAATTTATGCAGGTGCGCAAAAAAATATGGGCGCAGCTGGCGTAACTATGGTGGTGGTTAAAAAAGCAATCCTAGGAAAAACAAATAGAAACATCCCTGCCATTTTAGATTATCAAAAACATATAGAAGCAG
>Ga0114981_10002696_pt1 | contig 11400 bp, 7 predicted proteins | sample S_140806_MF_Meta_FD_87028 | JGI IMG/M metagenome (GOLD analysis project Ga0114981, IMG submission 87028) | Freshwater microbial communities from Lake Simoncouche, Canada to study carbon cycling - S_140806_MF_MetaG | ecosystem: Environmental > Aquatic > Freshwater > Lake | place: Lake...
GTTTGGATGATTTTAATGACGAGGTGGTGGAGAATTTAAAAATATTTTTATCCAATCGAACCAGGGTAAGCTACCAGTTTGATTACAATCAATTGTTCACCGGCCATCCCGATTTTTCTATTGCATCTTCCATCCCGCCACATACGGATTTTTATATTCATGACATTCCATTTTCGTCGGTGAATGATGGCTTAAGCTTTAGTATTGATTTTTCATTAACAGAACCGCATAAAAAAAAGGCGGATCATTTTGAAACCCAAGTAAAAATAAAGACAAAGCAATTGTTTCAACGTGTGGAGGATTTAAAGGAACATCAAAAAACAACGATCTCCTATCCATTATTTGAAGTGTATCCAGATAAAATCGAAGACAATCATATAACGATTGATGTTTTGCGTAATGCAGGATATAAGGTATACGATGTTTCTAAAATAAAACAAAACTTACCAGCTGCGCGGTCGGTGGTTGACTTGCACATTGAAAAATTAATAGATAAGCATAGTCATTTAAACAATGCTGAAATTATCCAAATTCAATTAGAAGCTTTTGAAAAGTGGTTTGAGTTAGCCCAGTTAAATAAATTACCATCTATGATCTTTATTCATGGCGTGGGTAAGGGTAAATTAAAGGCGGAAATTCATGAGTTATTAAAAATGAAAAAAGGGGTTAATCGATTCATCAACCAATATTCTGATTTTTATGGTTTCGGCGCCACTGAAGTATTCTTTGAATACTAGTGGCAAAGGTTTTTCTATTGCATATAAATCTTCACTACAGGCATTTTGTAGCAATTTTATGCCCATTTATCAGGGGAACTTCCCATTTCATACCAAATTATATTTTACTACCTTTGTACTACTACAAACCCGAGCTATCGTGGCAAGCAATTGCCAAGGAAAGTCCGGACAGCATAGGGTAACCCACCGGTGAATAGCCGGCGTCCCAGCAATGGGGCAGAGAAAGTGCCACAGAAAATAACTACCTCGCAAGAGGAAAAGGTGAAAATGTACGGTAAGAGCGTACAGATATTGCAAGTAATTGCTTTATCGGGTAAACCTTGGGTGCTGTAATGCCACGTAAAGGAGCGCTTAAGAACGACTCGTTCAAGTTCCAGGGTAGGCAGCAAGACTTTAACAGCAATGTTAAGGCTAGATAAATGATAGTTTAGAAACAGAATCCGGCTTATGAGGCTTGTAGTACTTTTTTTTTATTAATTAAAACTAGATCATGACGATTGAACAAATAAAGCGCATGAAGGACCAGTTAAGTGTCCTAAGGAGGTTTCTTTGACGTCGATAACCGATTATATAAAGTAGCTACTGATAAACAATTGTCTTTATCTCCCGGTTTTTGGGATGACAATGCACGTGCCACTGGCACCATGAAGGAAATTAAATTAAATGAATACTGGATTCATCTTTTTCAAGCGGTCGAAAATAGCTTAGAAGATTTTATTGTATTATTTGAATTTTGGAAAGGGGGCGACGCCACTGAACAAGAAACACAGGATGCATATAATAAAGCCATCACAGCCATTGAAGAAGCTGAATTTAAAAGCACATTAAATAAACCAGAGGATGAATTACCTGCCGTGATGCAAATTAATCCTGGTGCAGGTGGTACAGAAAGTCAGGACTGGGCGGAAATGCTTTTGCGCATGTATACCATGTATGGTGAAAAGCAAGGTTGGACTGTAAGCTCATTGGATTATCAGGAAGGAGATGGCGCAGGGATTAAATCGGCTACCATACAATTTGATGGGCCGTTTGCATTTGGATTTTTAAAGGCAGAATCGGGGGTGCACCGTTTGGTTCGAATTTCCCCTTTTGATAGTAATGCGAGGAGGCATACTTCCTTTGCATCCGTATATGTTTATCCATTGATTGATGATACGATTGAAATTGTGGTGAACCCTGCAGATATTGAATGGGAGTTTTATCGCAGTGGTGGTAAGGGTGGACAAAACGTAAATAAAGTAGAAACTGCTGTAAGGTTGAGGCATGCCTCCGGTATCATTGTAGAATGTCAGCAATCTCGTACACAAGGGGAGAATAGAGAATTAGCCATGAAAATGTTGAAGAGCAGATTGTATGAAGCAGAAATGCGTAAAAAACAAGAAGCGCTGAATGCCAATAATGCCACTAAGAAAAAAATAGAGTGGGGAAGCCAAATAAGAAGTTATGTTTTTCATCCCTATAAAATGATCAAAGACCATCGCACTGATTATGAAGTTGGAAATGTAGGACCAGTGATGGATGGGGAGATAGATGGATTTATTAAAGCATTCCTAATGCAAGAAAAATCAGATCAGGCCTAATTATTATTTGGGAGATAAAATATCGTATTTGGATTTGGGGCGTAGATTTTCAAGCCATTTAAATCCATTTAATTTTAAATCTGTTTTATTTGTTTTTTGAATTGGTGTAAGAGTCCCTTTAAGTTGATTTCGAAAAATAACCTTAGCGGGCTCACTATTTTCAAAAGTAATTTCAATGATTTGTGCATTGGAATGATTGACGCCCACAAAATTTTTATCATTGTCCATGGCGAAGTAAATATTTTCTGCATTGCCCTTACAGCGCATTTTTATGAGTTCTCCATCATTAAACCAAGCATTTAGTCGGCTGCCTTTAATTTGGTTATAAAAATCAGTAGTGTCAATTTTATTAATTGCCAAAGCGTTATTAAATACGTTGAGTTGCTCTGGTTTTTTATTTTGAACATACATATAAATTGTATCTCCAGTAATTTGATTATTGTTGGCCCAAACAATGGGTCTGGATATTAATCGAATGGTAGAATCGCTTAAAGCATAAAATAAGCTATCACATTTGGCTTGAAGTGAATCAGAATAAACTTGTACATGATGAAAAGCCTCAAAATATTTGTCTAAGGTGGAATCGGTCATCTTTCCAACAGTATCTCTGGCTTTTGGAAATGGGCGTTTTAAATCAGTCACTTTACCAGAATATAAGGTATCGGCAGATACATATAAAGTGTCCTTGGTTTGCTTGATCAATAGTAATGGAAGTTCGGTGGCTAATAAAGCACTTTTTTTCTTATCCGTTTTAATATTGTTCGCCAATAAATCAAAGCCTAGGGTATCTTTTGATTTGTATACCACATTGCCTCTAAATTCTCCTAAGCCAAGGGAATCGTCAATCGCCATATCATCAGCAATAAAAGTATAAGTACTATCGTCAATACTGGAACGCTCATACATGTAGCCCTTTTTAGTACCTAAGTTATAATTTCCATTCCTGGTTCGAATAATACGGGAGCCCGATATAATTTTAGTAGGGCTAATGAAATTAGCTAATTGAGAATAGGTATTGTATTCAAGTGTATCGGTGTAAATATTATTATCAGGATCATTCGCTTCCACTTTCTTTCTGAATATTACATCTCGGGTTACACCATAATAATAACCTTCCACACTTTTTAATTTTGTTTTATTGCGTACCAGCGTACCCCCTTTTTTAAAATAACCAATTTTTACAGATACATCATAATCTAAGGAGTCTGTGGTTAAAACGCCTCTGCCATCCGTTAATCTTACTTTTTTTCGGAGATAAGCTTTTTTAGTATTGCCGATGTATTTTATGTAGTCAGAATAGGTGTGGACGCTATCGGCATCGTTGATATGAATATTTCCAAAACCTTCTAATGTATTTTTGGTTGTATTTAAAATTAAGCTATCACCATATAGCAAGGTTTTCCCTTGCCTAATTTTTACATGCCCTACTAATATAAGGTAGTCCATGCTGTCCATTTTTTTTACATTGTAACTTTCTGCTGATAAAAATTCAATCAATTTACTGTTACTATCCACTATTGGAGGTGCTGGTAAATTGTTTTGTACAGGTGCAGTTTGTCCTATGATTAAGGAGTAGGAGAGTAAAGAAAATAATATGATAAACCCCCTTTTAATCATGAGCGACAGTATCAGCGATAGGCTTACTCAATGGAGTTGTTTTATCTTTTTTCCCAAATACAGAAATATTGATATAGCGTTTAGGATGAACGCGAACATCATCCAGTAAAGTATTTACGCTTGATATGGTATTTTTCAATTCTTTATACACTTCGCCATCATTCAATATTTTAGCCGCAGTACCATTGCCGGTATTTAATTTTTTAAGTGTAGTTGATAATTCAGCCACTGCAGTTTGCAAATTGGCAATGGTATTTTTTAAATCAGCTTGCTTGAGTGATTGTGTTGTGCTATCTAAGTTTTGTATAATAGAATTTATCTTACTATTATTTCCGTTTAAATTTTTTGTAAAGGCATTGACATTATCAAATGATTGTGCAATGGACCCATCTTGTTTTTTAAGCATGCCCTCGATAGCGGCCATGGAAGTATTCAAGTTTTTAGTTGTTTCACTCAAATTTGCTAATATCGCTCCAAAGTTTTCCTTGTTTTGGTCATTTAATACCTTGTTGATATTAGTCAATACTTTTTCTAAGGAGTTGATTGTATTTTTTGTTTGTTCACCTAGTGGAGAAAGGGTATTCATGATATCACCCAATAAACTAGCAGACGGGGCCGTTTTAATGGTATCATCATTATTAAAATAGGTTTTAGCATCACCCAAAACGATACTAATACTATTGGTGCCTAGCGGATTTTCCTGAATCGCTGCAATGGAATTGACAGGAATTTTATATGCTTTATTTAAACGTATGGTAACAGCAATTTCAGAAAGATTATCATTGATATTTTCAATATCGAAAACGGCGCCAACTTGATAACCGTTTATAAATACTGGGTTTGAAACAATTAGGCCTTTTGTATCTGTATATTTAGCGTAAAGAAAATTTCCTGATTTGAACATGGTTTTACCACGCAAAACATTGAACCCTATAATAATTAAGGTTACTGCAATGACTGTTAATGCCCCTACTTTTGTTTCATTCGATACTTTCATTGGATACGCTTATTGCGACAGTTGGTTTTATAATATAAAATTAGTTTAAAAACAGGCACATTGTTGAAATGGCTTTACTATTTTACATTGTTCTTTTGTTGATTTTCTAGTGAAAACTTATATCGAATTAGTGATTTTGTGATCACTTCACATATTTCTTTTTGCCCTGCTTCGCTATTCAAATAATCCTCGTCCTCTGGATTCGATAAAAAGCCAGTTTCAACCAGTACGGCAGGCATGGCTACCGCTTGTAAAACCCAGATTCCTTTTGGACGTTGTTTTGCCTCCCGACTAATTCTTCCAGCGTTTTTAAATTCTTCCTCAATTGTTAATGCCAAGCTTGCAGCACGTTGAAAGTATTGTTGCGTTAATAAGCTGGCCATCATTGATCTTGTAGGGTCAGTGTTTTTATTTAACTCTTTAATTTGTCTTTCAGATACGGAGTCTAATTTTTCCACCATCTCATCAACCATATCATCGGCCACTTCCTTTCGTTCATCTGATTTACCTACACCGTAAATATAGGTTTCCGTTCCTCTTGCTGGGTTGGGACTATAGGTTGTTTTATAATTAGGCACTTTTCGGGTTACTTTTCGCTTTTTCCCACCTTTTTTAACTGTATAAGTTTTGTTTACATATCCCAGGAATTCCCTGTTTTTTAAAGGACCTGCTGAATTGGTATGAATACATACAAACAAATCACCTTTGGCTTGATTTGCAAATTTTGCTTTTTCAACAACAGTATTAAATATATCTGTTGTTCTAGTCATGACCACTTCAACATCAGGGAGTGATTGACGAATATAATCTTCTAATTTTAATGAAATAGCCAAAGAAACAGCTGCTTCTGTGGAATATTGACCTTTTGCGCCTGGATCAGTTCCGCCGTGACCTGGATCAATTATAATACGTTTTAAAGTTTTTGGCTGGTTTTGCGCTTGGCTAATAAGGCAAAAGAGGCTAAAAAGGGCAATACACCCAAAACGAAATGCTAAAATCAATCTATTTTGCTTCATAATCAGTGCCTTAATGGGGTTTTACTTTATTTTTGCAGCAGTGATAAAGTTAGTACACAAAAATAACGAAAAATACAGCCCTTCTATTGTAAATATTGGCATTTTCCTGATATTAACATTAGTTTTTGGTTGTTGCTTGCCTGGCTTTAGTCAGGATCAAAAATCGGCAAAATCTAACAATCGGCCAATTAGTAAAAAGCCACTTTTAAACCAAGTGGATTCAAATCTTTCAAAAAAGGCAGGAATCATTAAATCATTGGATACGAATAGGTTGAAAATAGATACCATTGGCAACAAAAACGATAGTACTAAATCAGTACAAATTTTAAGGGTGTCTAAGGATAGTATTGATGCGCCTGTCAATTACAATGCAACCGACTCAGGCGTAATGATCATGGCTACCAAGGAATTCTTTTTATATGGAGATGCGAAAACAGAATATAGAACCTCACAATTAGAGGCGGCAAATATTGTGTATGACCAACAAACACAGAACATTCGGGCCTACGGGGCTAAAGATACTACTGGTAGTCCTTTGAGTAATCCTAAGTTTTTGGAAGGGGATATAGTTTCGGTGAATGATTCTATTTATTTTAATATGAAATCGGGTAAGGGGTTGACAAAAAACACCAATTTTCAACAAGGGGAAATTTTTGTGAATGCCAATACCATGAAAAAAGTTAGCAAGGATGTGGCTTTTGCCTATAAAGCAAGATTCACTACATGTAATTTAGATGACCCACATTTTGCTTTTAGAACCAATAAGATGAAAGTCATTACTGATAAAATTGGTGTATCAGGACCCACTTTCCCAGAATTTGAAGGAGTGCCTTTCCCAATTGGTATTCCGTTTGGAATTTTCCCATTGGCTACAGGACGACATTCCGGATTAATGGCACCTGCATTTTCAACGAGCGAGGACTTTGGTTTGGGATTTGAAGGTTTAGGATATTATAAAGTACTCAGTGATAATTTTGACGCAACTGTTCGAACAAATATTTATTCTTATGGCGGGTGGAATTTAAATTTAAACAGTAAGTATATCATGCGATATAAATACATGGGTAATTTTAATTTGAGTTTGCAAAATACAAAAATGCTGAATAGGAATGCCGCCATCAATCAAGAGTATACAGGTGGTAGGACTTTTATGATTAACTGGACCCATTCTATGGATCAGCGCGCTAGGCCGGGTACTTCCTTTTCTGCAAATGTGAACTTTGGTAGTACAAAGTATAATAGGATGTTATTGAATAATCCATTTCAGAATTATCAAAACCAAATTAGTTCTTCCATTAGTTATACTAAAAACTGGGATAATAAATACAATTTGTCGGTCAACTTAAATCATAACCAAAATAATAATTTAGGCTTGGTCAATATGAGTTTGCCCAATATTAATTTTAATGCAATCACCATTTATCCATTTCAATCAAAGGATCAAATTGGAGCTGGAAAGTGGTATGAAAAGTTAGGCATAGGTTATAATGGTAGTTTTCAAAATCAACTGTCATTTTATGACTCTGCTTTAAATTTTAGAAAATTATTAGATACCATGCAATGGGGGGCGCAACATAGTATCCCAATTAGTTTATCCTTGCCTTCTTTAGGGCCTATTACAGTTACGCCTGGAATTTCATTTGAAGAAAAATGGTTCGGACAACAAAGTATTAAAACTTGGAATAACAAAACAAGGCAAGTTGATACTTCTATAACTCGTGGATTTTACAGAGCACCAAATATGAGCTTTAGTTTAGGAACAGCTTCAAGAATTTTCGGCACCTATAAATTCAAAAAAAATAGTACTGTACAAGCCATCCGACATGAGGTTAGGCCAAGTATATCGATGAGTTATACACCCGATTTGGCGGCATCCTATCATTACACCACGCAAATTGACTCAACGGGAAGGAACTATCGTTTTTCAAAATATGATGGCGGCATTGGTGGGGGTTATTCGGAAGGTACTTTTGGTGGCATGGGATTTGGTGTAGATAATTTATTGGAGATGAAAATGAAGGATAAAAAAGATACCACGGAAGGCGCTTTTAAGAAAGTCAAATTAATTGAAGGTTTCGGATTTAACTCTAGTTACAATTTCTTAGCTGACAGTTTTGCTTTAGGTAATTTTAATATCTACATGAGAACCACCTTATTTGACAAATTAAATATTACTTCCAATTTGACAATGGATCCATATCAAACAGATCAACAAGGATTCAGGGTGAATAAGCTTGACATTGACCCAACGAAATTAAAATTTGGTAATATTACGAGTGGGGGACTTTCATTTTCAACATCTTTTAAAAGTAAATCAACTGATGGTAAGGAATCAAAACAAAAAGATATTCCTATTGATCCTTTCATGACCCCTGATGAACAACAAAGACAATTGCAATACGCTAAATCTAATCCAGCAGAATTTACCGACTTTAATATTCCATGGTCATTAACCTTATCCTATTCCTTTCAGTTTTCGAGGTACATGAAACCAGATTATTCTGGTTTTCAGATCAATACTTATTCAAGTTTAAATTTTAATGGCGATTTTAGTATTACACCCAAATGGAAATTGGGTGGGACAGGATATATAGATGTTGCAAAGCGAAGTGTACAACAATTAAGCATGTTTATCACAAGGGAAATGCATTGTTGGCAATTAGCCATTAATGTGACTCCGATTGGTTTGTATAAATCATTTAGTATTACAGTGAATCCAAAATCAGGGATACTTAGGGATTTGAAAATTAATAGAAGCAGGACATTCTCCTCTTCCTCTTATTAGCTAAGTCGCTAAATATGCAAATTCTAATAGTTCATGTAAAGGGGCCTGTTGATTTCTATGACTTATTATTTTTGTCATAATGTTCGGCCATAATATCAAATACCAAATTTTTTAAGGATTCGGAGGTGTGACCTGCTGGTGAAATTGCAGGAAGAATATTTAAAATAATTTTACCAGGTCTTAAAAATAAAATGGGCTTTGCCGGTAATATTCTTTTTGTATTTAATATCACGACAGGTACAATCGGTTTACCTGTATCCACCGACAATCTAAATGCACCATCATAAAATGATTTCAAGGGGTTGTTTGTTTTATTGCGTGTCCCTTCGGGGTAAATAAGCATATCGAGCCCGTTGTTTAAAACGCGTTTCATTTCCTCATAGCTTTTGCGACGACTTTCATTATTTTTTCTATCAACAATCACTGTAGCAAATTGATAAATCCAACCAAACAAAGGGACATAAACAAAGCTCTTTTTTGCAATGGTTTTATTTGCCCTAGCCAAAAACGGGGTGCTCACTGGAATATCAATCAAACTATTATGATTGCATACAACAACTGCATTTTCTAATCCATCAAATACCTCTTTTCCGGTTACTTTAAATGTACATCCAGATAATAATAAAAAAGCGCCCATCCATATTTGAGATAAAAAACGGTGGTATCTGGTTTTTTGGGGATCGGGTAAAATAAAGCAGACCATATAAAATGGAAAAAATACCATCATCGTTGAAGCGAAAACAATCAAAGCCCAAATGGCTAATATGCGTGCTAGTATGTTTTTAATCAATTTCATTTTAACTTATGTCGTTAAGGTTTCCAATCAATAGGGTCTATATTATTTTTTGCCAAATATTCATTAGATAAACTAAAATGCTTGCATCCGAAAAAGCCATTATGGGCACTTAATGGGGAAGGGTGGGCTGCTTTTAAAATTTTATGTTTTGTTGCATCAATATAGATCTGTTTTTGTTGGGCAAAGTTACCCCACAATAAAAATACGATCCCTTTTTTTTCATTGGATAAATGTTTGATAACATCATTCGTAAATTCCATCCAACCAATTTTTCCATGGCTGGCAGGTTCATTTTCCCGAACGGTCAATACTGCATTTAATAATAATACCCCTTGATTTGCCCACTTGGTCAAATCACCAGTCGTTGGAATAGCTAAGCCAATATCTTTATTCAGTTCCTTGTATATATTCATTAAGGAAGGTGGTGGTTTAATTCCTTCGGGAACTGAAAAGCTTAAACCCATCGCTTGGCCTGGGTTATGATAAGGATCCTGACCTAATATAACCACTTTTACTTTATCATAAGGGGTTTGGTTAAAAGCATTAAAAATCAAGGAACCTTTGGGATAAATAACTGTTTTAGTAGCGCGCTCAGTTTTTAGATGCGTAGCAATTTGCAAAAAATAAGGCTTGTCAAATAAATGAGACAAAGCTTGTTTCCAGGAAGGCTCCATTTTTACATCCATATCGCAAATTTACATGAATTGACCATTATAATAGGGATAAGTTATAAGTGGGGGTTTTCTTTGATTTTCAATAAAATAGACAATATGATATAATGGTCAAATCTGAAGTTAGGACAAATATTAATTAATTAGAAACATTTTTTGTTTATTTTCAATACATCAAATTTCGAAATGAATTTAAAATAAAATTTCATGAAAAAATATTTTCTAATATTAAGCCTATTCGTTGTTGTTCAACTTAATGCACAAGGTTCACATGTAAAAATTGAACCAGTCAATTTTTCAAAAGTAAACGTAACAGATGCATTTTGGAAACCCAAAATGGATTTGGTCGCTACCAAAACTTTAGCTGCTTGTATTTATCAAACAGAGGAAAAAACGGGGCGGATCAGAAATTTTGAAAAAGTGGCACGCAACAGAGGCGAGAAGCATGAGGGTATTTTTTATGATGATTCGGATGTATATAAAGCCATTGAAGCCATGGCTTATTCTATCAAAACAAATAAGGACAAAGCGCTAGAAGCAAAAGCGGATGAATGGATTGATAAAATTGCAAGTGCCCAATTACAAGACGGCTATCTAAATACCTTTTATACGTTAACAGGATTGGATAAAAGGTGGTCTGATATGAGTATGCATGAGGACTATTGCGGAGGTCATATGATTGAAGCAGCCGTAGCATATTATGATGCAACAGGAAAAAGAAAGTTTTTGGATGTAGTTATTAAATGGGCGAACTATTTTGATTCCGTATTTGGACCTGGGAAAAGGAATTGGGTAACAGGGCACCAAGAATTAGAGTTGGCTTTAGTAAAATTATATCGCGTTACCAATGATAAAAAGTATCTGAATTTGGCAGAATGGTTATTGTCTGAAAGAGGTAAAAAACATGCTGTAGGCTATACATGGTCTGATTGGAAGGATACTTTATATACACAGGACAAGGAGCCAGTGAAGGAACAGACGCAAATAACAGGACATGCAGTTAGGGCAATGTATTTATATACAGGGGCAGCGGATGTAGCTGCACATACTGGGGATACTGATTATTTAAAAGCCATGCGCACTGTTTGGGAGGATGTGGTTTATCGCAATATGTATATTACTGGTGGTATAGGATCAGCGGGCAGTAACGAAGGATTTAGTAAGGATTATGATTTGCCTAATGAACAAGCCTATTGTGAAA
>Ga0114981_10002697_pt1 | contig 11398 bp, 11 predicted proteins | sample S_140806_MF_Meta_FD_87028 | JGI IMG/M metagenome (GOLD analysis project Ga0114981, IMG submission 87028) | Freshwater microbial communities from Lake Simoncouche, Canada to study carbon cycling - S_140806_MF_MetaG | ecosystem: Environmental > Aquatic > Freshwater > Lake | place: Lake...
ACGAAGAAAAACAAAACCAGCTGCAGCGCCTGGCCGACTTTCATGCCCTGCATGCCGCCGAGTCACCTGCCATGCTGCAGCGCCTGCAACATGCGGTGATCGACAACCAGAACGTGTTTGAGGTGCTGATGGATGCGGTGCGCGTGTGCTCGCTGGGCCAGATTACCAATGCCTTGTTTGAGGTGGGTGGGCAGTACCGACGTAACATGTAAAGACTGACAACGGCTTACGCTGGGCTCGTTTGGACACCATCTACATCGTTGCTGCCTTGTGCAGCGCCCTGTTGCACGCCACCTGGAATGCAGCCGTCAAGTCCACCGGGCAGCATTCGGCCATCATGACCGGCCAGATGCTGGTCGCCGCCTTGGTAGGGCTGCCGGTGCTTTTCTTTGTTGAGCCGCCCGAGTTGGCCTCGCTGGGCTGGATCGCCGCCTCAGCCGGCTTCAATGTGCTCGGCCTGAGGGCTATCCTGCGCGCCTACGACCAGGGCGAATTTGGCTTGGTTTACCCGATGTCGCGCGCCATCATGATCATGCTGGTGGTGCCACTGTCCACCTTGCTGGCGCATGAGCAACTGTCCTCAGGCGCCATGCTGGGCATTGGTTTGATCATCTCAGCCCTGGCCGTGCTGGCGCTGGGTGCGGGCAAGGGTCATGATGTCTCGCGCCATGTCCTGATCTGGACCGGTGTGGGCGGCGTGTTGAGTGCCTGCACGGTGCTGATTGACGCCCATGGCATCCGTCAATCGGGCTCGCCGTTTGCATACGGTTGTGTCGTCGCCATTGTCAACGCCACCAACATGACCTGGCAGCAGCGTCGCCGGCCTGACCTGTTTGCCACGATGCGGCAATACGCCAGCGTGACGCTGTGGTCGGGTGTGCTGTCGATGGCGTCCTACCTGCTGATTGTCTGGGTATTCAGCAAGGCGCCGATTGCCGGCGCAGCGGCGCTGCGAGACACCAGCTCGGTGTTCGCCGTGCTGATTGCCATGGTGTTCATGAAAGAGGCGATCAACCGCACCAAGCTGCTGGCCGTGGGGATGGCCCTGGCCGCGATTCCCCTGATGCGTCTGGTCTGAGCTGGCGCAGGCCGCCCAGACGGAGACTCAGCCGCCTTGGTGGGCGCGCTTGCCGGGGTTCTTCTTGTTGTTGGTGGCGGTACCACGCTCCAGGCTGCGCTTCTGGCCGCGCGGTGCGGTAAAACAGACGCCCTTGGGCGGCACGGGGCGGGGGGTGGCCAGGCGGTCGGCCTCGGTACGAAATTCTTTGGACATGAAAACTCCAGGGAAGATGGTGAAGAGGCTGGATTATCTCCGCTCCCGGCGCGGGTGATGGCGCTGCCTCCCAAGTGACTGCCATGTTGGCGACTTGTCGCTTAAAGTGGCAAACTACCAAAGGGTATTCACCATGAACAACTTATTTTCCTTGCAGGGCCGAAGCGCCCTGATCACCGGCGGCTCGCGCGGCATCGGTCGCATGATTGCGGCCGGTTTTCTGGCGCAGGGTGCACGGGTTTACATCTCGGCGCGCAAAGCCGCCGCCTGTGACCAGACGGCGGCAGAGCTGGGTGCCCTGGGCCACTGTGTGTCGCTGCCCGCAGATGTCTCCAGCGTGGCTGGCGCCAAGGCACTGGCGACGGCCTATGCAGCCCATGAGCCCCAATTGGACATTCTGGTGAACAACGCGGGTGCTGCCTGGGGCGCGCCATTTGACGAGTTTCCCGAAAGTGGCTGGGACAAGGTGGTTGACCTGAATCTGAAGGCGCCGTTTTTTCTGACCCAGGCGCTGGCAGGGCATCTGCGTCTGGCCGGTAAACAGCGGGTGGCTAAGGTGATCAATATCGCCTCTATCGATGGTTTGTCAGTCAACCCGCAGGAAACGTATTCCTACGCCGGCAGCAAGGCCGGCTTGGTGCACCTGACACGGCGCATGGCGCTGCGCCTGATTCAGGACAACATCGCCGTGACCGCGATTGCCCCCGGCGCCTTTGCCTCCGAGATGAACCGTGACGCCCGTGACCGGGCCGACGAAGTGTCAGCCCATATCCCGGCTGGCCGTATCGGTGTGGACGAAGACATGGCGGGCGCGGCGATTTATCTGGCCTCGCGCGCCGGCGACTATGTGGTGGGTGAAACCCTTGTGGTGGACGGCGGCGTCACACTCAGACGCTGATCACTGAGCCGGGGTCATGCAACTGATGGCGGCGGATCAGCGCTTGGCGCTGGCGCGGGTCAAAATTGATGCGGGTCGCATCACGTCCCACCGTTTGCAACAGGCGGGGGTCCATCACATGGCGCCACCATGGCGGGATGTAAGCCAAGCTGAACATGCCAAAGTAGCCGCTGGGCAGGCGCGGCAAGTTGTCGAAATGGCGGAGCGACTGGTAACGCCGCAGCGGATGGGCGTGGTGGTCGGCGTGGCGCTGCAGGTGGAACAGCGCCCAATTGGAAAACATGTGGTTGCTATTCCATGAGTGGTGCGGCTGACAGGGTTCATACCGTCCGGGGCTGACTTCCTGTCGCAACAGGCCGTAATGCTCCACATAGTTGGCCGATGTCAGCTGGAAATCGGCCCAGAACGCTGCCGCCAGCAAAAAGGGCAGCACGTCCACGCCCAGCCACAGCATCAGCCCACCCCAGAGCAGCAGGGTGATCAGCGCGGGTTGCAGGATCTCGTTGTGAAGTGACCATACCGCCTGCCTTCGCTGCCGAAGTCTTGCGGCCTCAAGCTGCCAGGCACGCCGGAAGGCGCCGGGCATTTCGCGCAGCACAAAGCGGTAGATCGACTCGCCCATCCGCGAGGATGCCGGGTCAGTGGGGGTTGCGACATCGCGATGGTGGCCGCGGTTGTGCTCTATCGAGAAATGACCGTAGCCGCTGGGTGCCAGGATGATCTTGGCCAGCCAGCGCTCCAGTGCCGTGTTCTTGTGGCCCAGTTCATGGCCAAGGTTGATGCAAAAGCCGCCGACCGAACCGCAGATCAGCACCATGGCGACCAGGCCGTGCCAAGGCAGGGCCTGTGTGGCAACAAACCAGGCGCTGAAGATGAAGGAGAGCCAAAGCACGGGCACCAGCAGGTAGGTGATCCAGCGGTAATAGCGGTCTGCGTCCAGCGCTGGTACGGCACTCTCAGGCGGATTGCTGAGGTCTTCACCCAGCCAGCGGTCGATCAGCGGCGCCAGCACATAGAAGAAAAGGGCGGGTAGCCACAGGGTCCACGCCTGGCCGCTGGCCAGCATCAGCACGGGGCCGATGCCCACCGCGCCTGGGACCAACAGCGACATCAGCCAGGCCGCACGCTTGCGGTCACGCCAGGGTGGGGAATGCAGGGCTTCTGGGGGTGGCGTGTGCATGGTCAGGGGCCTGATGGGCGGGGCACTTCGCCCCGACCCCCCTGATTCTGCGTCAAAACGCCACGCACAGCGCGCGGTCGTCCGGCCGAGGCCGGTTCAGTTCAGCAGCAAGCTGTCGCTGAAAGCATCAAGCTCTTCAGCGTCGATGGCGGCGTCGTAGGCGGCGCGGTCGTCAATGGCTTGCTGGGTGTAGGGGATGAGGGGTTTGTCCAGCGGCCGCAATTTGTGGCGACGCAGCCGCCGCAGTTGTTCCGAGCGCTCCATGGTCTGCAGTACCAGTTCTGGCTCCATCATGAGGCTGAACGGGTTCAGGGCAATGTCTTTGGCATTCATCAGGCTTCTCCAGTAGGTTCAGGGCGCTTTTGCGCTTAAGACAACTTTAGCTGCGTGTTTTGGTAACTGTAGTCAGCAACTGGATGTAAAGGGTGTCGGAATTTGCCTTACAAGACGCAAATCAACATTCGGTGCTTGCCCGGCGCGACGTACGCTTTTCGGTGGATCTGCGCTTGCCGGCGGCGGGCTTATGTGGCAGGGCTGTCGGGCGGCTGTGGCGGCGTCAGAGCAGCCGCACCTTGACGCCCTTGCCCTTGATCTTGCCGGCATTGAGCTTGTGCATGGCGTCCAGGGCGATGTCGCGCTGCACCGCGACGAAGGTGGTGAACTCGGTGACGTTGATCTTGCCGATCTGCTCGCGGGCGTAGCCGGCGTCGGCGGTCAGGGCGCCCAGCACGTCGCCAGGACGGATTTTTTCCTTGCGCCCGCCCAGAATCTGCAGCGTAACCATGGGCGGCTGCAAGGGGCCGCTGCCGGTGGGTGTCAGGCTGCTCAAGGGGTGCCAGACCGATTCGTGGTGCTGGTACTGCTCGATGCGGCCGACAAAACCCATCTCGTGCAGGCTGGCCAGGCTCAGCGCCAGGCCCGACTCACCGGCGCGACCGGTGCGGCCGATGCGGTGCACATGCACTTCGGGGTCGGGCGTGATGTCGACGTTGATCACGGCCTCCAACTGGCTGATGTCCAGCCCGCGTGATGCCACGTCGGTCGCCACCAGCACCGAGCAGCTGCGGTTGGCAAACTGCGCCAGCACTTGGTCGCGCTCGCGCTGCTCCAGCTCGCCATACAGGGCCAGCGCGCTGAAGCCCTGCTGCTGCAAGGTGCCGACCAGGTCTTTGCACTGCTGGCGCGTGTTACAAAACGCCAGCGTGCTGACCGGCCGGAAATGGTTGAGCAGCCGGGCCACCGTGTCCAGCCGGTTGTCTCGGGTGACCTCGTAATAGCGCTCTTCGATCAGTCGCTCGGCCGGCGGCGCCTGCACCGTGATCTGCAGTGGCTCGCGCATGAACTGGGCCGCCAGCTTGCCGATGCCCTCGGGGTAGGTGGCTGAGAACAGCAGGGTCTGCCGGTCTTTCGGGCACTGCTTGATCACAGTCGCCATGTCGTCAAAAAAGCCCATGTCCAGCATGCGGTCAGCCTCGTCGAGCACCAGGGTGTTGAGCGCTTCCAGGTTCAGGTAACCGCGTGCCAGGTGGTCCATGATGCGGCCTGGCGTGCCTACCGCCACATGCGCGCCGTGCTCCAGCGAGGCACGCTGGCCGCGCAGGGCCACACCGCCGCACAGGGTGACGACCTTGATGTTTTCTTCGGCGCGTGCCAGGCGGCGGATTTCCACCGCCACCTGTTCGGCCAGCTCCCGCGTCGGGCACAGCACCAGGGTTTGCACGGCAAAGCGGCGTGGGTTCAGCCGCACCAGCGCGGCCAGGGCAAAGGCGGCGGTCTTGCCGCTGCCGGTCTGGGCCTGGGCGATCAGGTCGCGGCCGGCCAGCGCCGGCGGCAGGCTGGCGGCCTGGATCGGCGTCATGTGGCTGTAACCCAGGCGCTCCAGGTTGGCCAGGGTGGCCGGGCTCAGCGCCAGGCTGGCAAATGCGGGGCCACTGGCCGGTAGGGCTGGGGACTGGGTGGGGGTTTCAAGCGAGGACATGGCGGTGCGGCAGCCCGGACGGGGTAAATGATTTGCTATAAATTATATAGCTATAAACCCTTATTTTATAAGGGCCGGAAGCCGATTTGGCTTAAAAAATGGCTGCGTGGGGGCGGCTCGTCAAGCGTAATACTGGGCCACAAAGTCTTCGAAGCTGCCCTGCTCGGCCGCCTCCAGTTGCGCCTGCTGGCTGATGGCGGCCTGTACGCTGGCCACAAAGCGGGCGTTGCGGGCGGCGTCCAGCGGCTGCGCCAGCAATTGCTGCTGGTGCCGGCGCGCCCAGTCCATGCTGTAGTTTAAAAAGCCGCCGGCCTGGCCAATGCCGTCCAGCACCTGGGCCGAGGGGGTGAGTTCAGGGTGGTCGATACGCTCGCGCAGCTGGCGCAGCGTGTCGGCGTAGCCGGTGCCGCCGTAGGCGGTGTCCAGCATGTCGGCAAAGGGCAGCATGTCGTCAAACAGCGCGTGGGCCAGCGGTCGCATCGGCTGTTCGCGGTTGTGGGCCAGCAACTGCAACTCAGGGGCGCGGCCGTAATTCACCACGCGCCGCTTGTTTTCGTCATTTTCTGCCTGCTCACGGCTGCTGATGGGCGGGCTGTCACGAAACAGGCACATCAGCAGCAGCAGGTCGGCAAAACGGCTCTGCTCGGGCGCGATGCCGACGTCAATGGTCGGGTTCAGGTCAAACAAGCGGACCTCGACATAGGCCACGCCGTACTGGTTCAGGGCCTTGGCAGGCCGCTCCCCCATCTCGCCGACGCGTTTGGGCCGGATACCAGCGTAAAACTCGTTTTCGATCTGCAGCAGGTTGGCGTTGAGTTGTTTCCAGTGCCCGCCCTCGCGTACGCCGATGGCCTGGTAAAACGGGTCGGGCGTGCGGATGGCTGATTCCAGCGCCTCGGTGTACGCGGCCAGCGAGTTGAAGCTGACCTGCAGGCTGGCCTGTGCCCGGTTCTGGTAGCCGAGGTCGCTCATGCGCAGGCTGGTGGCGTGCGGCCCGTACAGGGTGCCCGGCGTCAAAGTGAGCAGCTCTGACTTGCGCCCCTGCAGGAAGGACTCGCACAGGGCGGGCGAGGCGCCAAACAGGTAGGGAATGAGCCAGCCGTAGCGCAGAAAATTGCGGATCAGGCCAAAGTAGTGTTCGCTGACGAATTGGGCATCGGTCTGGGCTGGGGAACACAAATCCTGCAGAAGGGGCCAGAACTCGGCCGGCAAGGACCAGTTGTAATGGGCGCCGGCGATGGTCTGCATGTGGCGGCCGTAACGCAGCCCCAGCCCTTCCCGGTAGACCGACTTGAAGCGGGCGGTATTTGAGCTGCCGTAGTCGGCAATCGGTATGTCGGCATCCGTGCCGAGCCGGCAGGGCATGGAGCCGGCCCACATCAGCTCGTCGCCCAGGCGGGGTGCACTGAAACGGTGCAACTCGCGCAGAAACTGCAGCGGAAACGCCGCGTCCTGCGACGGCGGCGTGATGAACTCCAGCAGGGCTTCAGCGTAGTCGGTGGTGATCCAGGGGTGGGTCAGCTTCGAACCCAGTGCCTGCGGGTGGGGCGATGCGGCCAGCCGGCCGGTGGCGTCGACGCGCAGGCACTCCCGCTCGTAGCCGCGTGTGATCCGGCCCAACATCTGAACCTGGCCGCTGGTGGCAAACAATTTGGCTGCATCGCAGCAGGTGAACTTCAGCATCGGTGGCCACTTGACGAAAAACGGCTCGCAGTATGGCAGTTTTCCGGTCTTTGCGTTTTGACGTCGGGCAGCGCTGAGCCAACGGCGTTGCCGCCAGGCCTGTCCCGGGGCCGCCGAAGCGTGGACAATAGCCCGATGTCCTCCCACCTGCCCGGTTTCATTGCACCCGCCCGCTTCACCGACCCCGCCGCTGCGCTGGCCAGGGTTCGCGAAATTTATGACAGCAGCCTCGCCCATTTGCGCGACGCCATGCGGCGCTTTGTGGCCGGTCAGACCCTGCCCGGCCATGTGCGGGCCTGCTACCCCTTTGTGCGCGTGCAAACCGACACGGTGGCGCGCCAGGGGTTGGCCAACGCGGCCCAGCTGAGTTACGGCTTTGTGGCCGGGCCAGGCCGCTTCGAGACCACACTGACCCGCCCGGACCTGTACGCGCAGTACTACCTGGAGCAGTTCACCTTGCTGGTGCGCAACCATGGGGTGGCGCTGGAGATCGGCACCAGCTCCCAGCCGATACCGGTGCATTTTTCGTTCGCCGAGCAGGACCACCTGGAAGGCAGCCTAAGCCCTGAGCGTCGGCAACTGATGCGCGATGTGTTTGACCTGCCCGACCTGGGCGCGATGGACGACGGTATTGCCAATGGCACCTATGAACCCCGGCCGGGCGAGCCCCTGCCGTTGTCGCTGTTCACCGCGCCGCGCGTCGACTATTCCCTGCATCGCCTGCGGCATTACACCGGCACGGCGCCTGAGCACTTCCAGAACTTTTTACTGTTCACCAACTACCAGTTCTACATCGACGAGTTCATTCGCCTGGGGCATGAGGCCATGGCCGATCCGGACAGCGAGTACATCGCCTTCGTCGAGCCTGGCAATGTGGTGATGCGGCGCGTGGGCAGCGCACCGCAGGCGGCTGACGCCCAGGGCAAACCGCCGCCGCGCCTGCCGCAAATGCCGGCTTACCACCTGATGCGCGCTGACCGCAGCGGCATCACCATGGTCAACATTGGCGTCGGCCCGTCCAATGCCAAGACCATCACCGATCACATTGCGGTGCTGCGGCCGCACGCCTGGATCATGCTTGGCCATTGCGCAGGTCTGCGCAATTCACAGCAGCTGGGCGACTATGTGCTGGCCCACGGCTACGTGCGCGAAGACCACGTGCTGGACGAAGAACTGCCGCTGTGGGTGCCGATTCCGGCGCTGGCCGAGATTCAGGTGGCGCTGGAATTGGCGGTGTCGCAGGTGACGCAGTTGCAGGGCCCCGAGCTCAAGCGCGTGATGCGCACCGGCACGGTGGCGAGCACCGATAACCGCAATTGGGAGTTGCTGCCCGACAACGGGCCGCAGCGCCGGTTCAGCCAGAGCCGGGCGGTGGCACTGGACATGGAGAGCGCCACCATCGCGGCCAATGGCTTCCGTTTCCGCGTGCCCTATGGCACCCTGCTGTGCGTCAGCGACAAGCCCTTGCATGGCGAAATCAAGCTGCCGGGCATGGCCGACCATTTTTACCGGGAGCGGGTGGACCAACATCTGCGCGTGGGCATTCGGGCGCTGGCCCTGTTGCGCCAGCAGGGCGTGGACCAACTGCACAGCCGCAAGCTGCGCAGCTTCGCCGAAGTGGCTTTTCAGTAGGCGGTGGGCATGGTCACACTGTCACCCCTGCTGTCCGTCCAGCACCTGAGCAAGCGCTATGGCGCCACCCTGGTGGTGGATGACCTGTCGTTCGAGATCGCGCCCGGCGAGTGCCTGGGCGTGATCGGCCCCAACGGCGCGGGCAAGACCACCACCATCCGCATGTGTCTGGGGCTGTCGGTGCCGGATGGCGGCACGATTGCAGCCATGGGCGGACAGATGCCCCGCGATGCCCTGGCCATCAAGGCGCAACTGGGCGTGGTGAGCCAGATGGACACCCTGGACCCTGATTTCAACTGTGCAGAAAACCTGCTGGTCTATGGCCGCTATTTCGGTATGAAAGACGCGCAGATTCGCGCTCGAATTCCCGACCTGCTCGAGTTCGCATCGCTCACACACAAGGCGAATGCCAAGCCCGGTGAATTGTCAGGCGGCATGAAGCGCCGTCTCAGCTTGGCTCGTGCGCTGGTGAACGACCCGCGTTTGCTGCTGTTGGACGAACCGACCACCGGGCTCGACCCCCAGGCGCGCCACCTGATGTGGGAACGCCTGCAGTTGCTGCTGCAGCAGGGTAAATCGATTTTGCTGACCACCCATTTCATGGACGAGGCGGAGCGCCTGTGCTCGCGATTGCTGGTGCTGGACCACGGCAAGAAAATCGCCGAAGGGCAACCGCGCGACCTGATTGCACAGCACCTGGAGCCTGATGTGGTGGAGGTGTACGGGACCGGTGCTGCTGCCTTGCTGGCCTCGCCCTTGCGCGCCATGGCCGAGCGGGTGGAGCAAAGCGGCGAAACACTCTTTTTCTACACGCTCGATGCCAAGCCCCTGTTGTCGGCGCTGGTGGCCTACCCCCAACTGCGCACCCTGCACCGGCCGGCCAATCTGGAGGACCTGTTTCTCAAGTTGACCGGGCGCCAGATCAGGGAGGGGAGTTGACATGAGCGCAGAGATCATCACAGCCGTGGCACCCAGCATCTGGCGGGCACCCAGCCTGTCCTTGCGCTTCTGGCCGGTCTTTTTGCGCAATCTGCTGGTCTGGCGTAAGCTGGCCATACCGAGCCTGGTCGGCAACATTGCGGAGCCGCTGATGTGGCTGGTCGCCTTCGGCTACGGCATGGGCGCGCTGGTTGGGCAGGTCAATGTGGTTGGTGCCGGTGGCGACGCGGTCAAGGTGCCCTACATCCTGTTTTTGGCCAGCGGCTCGATCTGCATGAGCGCCATGAACGCTGCCACCTTCGAAGCCCTGTACTCGGCGTTCTCGCGCATGCACGTGCAAAAAACCTGGGACGGCATCATGAACGCGCCGGTCAGCCTGGACGATGTGGTGTTGGCCGAAATGCTGTGGGCTGCTTTCAAGTCCCTGTTCACCGTCAGCGCAATTTTGCTGGTGATGCTGGGACTCGGCATCAGCCACAGTCCCAAATTGCTGCTGGCTTGGCCGATTTTGTTAGGGGTAGGCATCACCTTCAGCTGCCTGGCACTGGTGTTCAACGCGCTGGCCAAGGGCTATGATTTTTTCACCTACTACTTCACCCTGTGCCTGACGCCCATGATGTTCCTGAGCGGCATCTTCTTTCCGCTGGAGCAGTTGCCTGCTGTGGTGCGTGTGATCTCGCAGGGCCTGCCCCTCACCAACGCCGTGGCCCTGGTGCGGCCGCTCTTCATGGACCAGTGGCCCGATCAGGCCTGGCAGCACGTGGGGGTGTTGGCCGCCTATGCGGTGGGCGGTTTCTGGTTGGCGCTGGCACTCACCCGCAAACGGTTTCGAGGTTAAGGTCTCGCCCTGTCCTCGCAACAGGGTTTACCCGCAATCAGAGGGAGGTGTAATCGCTCTAAGATAGCGCTGTCCATCTTTCACCTCACGTGCCCCATGACTCAGCCCTGTCGTGCTAACCCAAGGCGCCTCGAGCGGCGAGGCTGATATGGCCACTGTCACCCATTATTTCTTCAAGCTGCTGGAACTGCTGGTGGTGCTGCTGATGCTGGCGATGGTGATCATGGTGTTCGGCAATGTCTTCCTGCGCTATGCCTTCAACTCAGGCATCACCATCTCGGACGAGATGTCGCGCTATTGCTTCATATGGCTCACCTACATCGGCGCTATGGTCGCCATGCGGGAGGGTGGCCACCTCGGCGTGGACACCTTGGTCAAGCACCTGCCTCGCGCCGGAAAAAAGGTGTGCCTGTTCCTGAGCGAGAGTCTGATGCTGTTCTGTAACGGCCTGTTTCTGCTGGGCACCTGGAAGATGCACGACCTGCAGGTGACCAATGTGTCGCCGGTGGCCGGCTTGTCGATGATCTGGGTGTTCGGTATTGGCTATGTGGTCAGTCTGGTCATGGGCACGATGAACATCCGGGTGCTGTACCGCCTGCTGAGCGGGCGCATCACCGAAGCCGAGCTCATTCAGGTGGTCGAGGCCGAGGGTCTGGCAGACGTCGAAAAAAGCCTGCAGCCCGGCAAAGCCTGAGTCGCCCGCCATGACCGTGACCGTCTTCATCCTGAGTCTGTTGGCGGCGATGGCCATTGGCATGCCGATTGCCTACTCGCTTCTGGTGTGCGGTGTCACCCTGATGGCTTATTTGGCGGCCACCAGCGGCCTGGTGATTTTCGACAGCCAGATTCTGGCGCAGCGCTTTGTGGAGGGAGCCGACAACTTTCCGCTGCTGGCCGTGCCTTTCTTTCTGCTGGCTGGCGAGTTCATGAATGCCGGCGGCCTGAGCCGCCGTATTGTCAATCTGGCCATGGCTTGG
>Ga0114981_10002698_pt1 | contig 11396 bp, 16 predicted proteins | sample S_140806_MF_Meta_FD_87028 | JGI IMG/M metagenome (GOLD analysis project Ga0114981, IMG submission 87028) | Freshwater microbial communities from Lake Simoncouche, Canada to study carbon cycling - S_140806_MF_MetaG | ecosystem: Environmental > Aquatic > Freshwater > Lake | place: Lake...
GAGTTTGGAAATAAGTTTCCACAATATTTGAATGTAATTCCAGAGTTAAGTGATGAGAATATTTTTGATGTTGATTTTACCCAAAGGGATATTGATTTAATTAGAAAGTATGTTGAGGTTTGCAAATTATTGGGGCATAAGAATATGAAGATTAAAGTGGGTTTATCATTTCTTAATCCAGTCAAATTATTGGAGGTGATTGATTTTGCCAGAAGTATTGATCCAAAGTGTGCAATAAATTTCAAGGCTAGAACACAGTCAAATGGACATACTATGAGATTAAATGGATATACCTTTTTAGTTATGCCATTAATTGGCTCTGCTGATGATAACTTCTTTCAGTTGAAATAGTATATTTTAAACATACTAATATTTATAATAACCCCCTTGTTTTGATGACTTGGGGGTTATTACTATATGGCTAAATTAAAAAAAGATAATGGAAAAAGAAACATTAAAAAGCATATTCAATTTTCTTGAAGAGAAAGAAGCACATAAAACACCATCTTTATGGAAATGGTTAAATAATGAACCAATAACAGAAGATGATTTAATCATTAATGATGATTTGGATTTATCTAACAGAAAGATAACCTCATTACCAGAAGGGTTAAAAGTTGATGGGTATTTAAATTTATCACAGACAGATATAGAATCACTACCAAAAGACTTAAAAGTTAGGAGTCATTTTATTTTAAAAGACACAAATATAAAAACATTACCAAAAGGATTGAAATTTAATTCAGATTTATATTTACAAAATTGTAAAAATTTAAAATATCTGCCAGAAGATTTAAACGTTAGGGGTAGTTTATATTTAGGTTATTGTAAAAATTTAAATTCCTTACCAGAAGGATTATATGTTGGGGGGTTATTGGATTTGGTAGATTCAAATATAACATCATTACCAAAAGGGTTAAAAGTTAGGGGTGATTTATATATATGGAAAACTCCTTTAGAAAAACTTTCAGACAGAGAATTAAACGAAATGATTAAACCTGGTGTTATAATGGGTAAAATAAAAAGATAATATTAAAAGAAATTTTTTTTATTCCCCCCTCCTTTGTAATACCCCCCTATCCAAATTGGATTATGAAAATTAATTTTAGTATATTTATATAAAAATTTAAAACATGGAAAAGAATAGATTTAAACAATTATTGGAATCTACTATGGGGGATGTTAAACCATTGATAGTTGAGTCCGAAAGTTATGAAGATTTTGTTGTTGCTAATGAAACAACAGTTGAGGGATTAGAGGCTTACTTGGAAGAAAAAACTGACAACCAATATGATTATGGGTCTGCAAGGACTTTGGAATACATTATTGAAGATTTGGTACAAAATAGTCTTATGGCATCTGGCAAGCCAGAACAAGAATCTGAATCTATGGCTAATGATTTTGTTAAGAAAAATATGACAAATAATACCACATCTATTCCTGATAAATATGATTATTATGAGCGTAGAGAAGGGGGTGAAAACAGTTATAAGCAGAAAGTTATTTTTGAATATACTTGTGGTGGGGATGGATATGGGTATTCAGGATCCTTTAATGATTTAACTGAATTATTGGCTGATATAAAAAGTTTGGTTGCCTAACAAAATAAAGCCCCTAGATTAAAACCTGGGGGTTTTTTATTTCCAGATATATTTATATATAAAATTATAATATGAATTTAAATGAGAATATTAATAGAATAAAAGAGATAATTAAATTAAATGAGAGTAATGAATCTGAATTAGATGCTGAAGTATCACTCAAAGGAAAATATGCTTATCATATTACACCTGACATTTATTTGAATGAAATAAAAAAAACTGGTCTTTTACTTAAATCAGAAAGCAAGTTATCTTACCACCCAGAAAGAATATATCTTTATATGAATATTGATATGCATAAACAAATGACCAATGCTTTGTGGAATGCTACAAGAAAAGAAATTAGATATAAAATAAAAGATTATTATGTATTGCAAATAAATTTAAGTCAAATACCAAATCATAAATTTTATTCAGATTCTGAATCTAATTTATCATTTGTTGCTATTTTCACACTTCAACCAATTCCAAATTCAGCAATAAATGTTATTAAGAAAATACCAGTAACTGAATTAAAACAAAAACCTACTCCTGAAGAACAAGAAAAAATGGATGCTGAATATGAAAGAATGTTGGCTAGTTATTCAAAATATTCTTCAAAATATTCTGATGAAGAAGATGAAAAAAGGAACACTTTATTAGATAAATTACCAGATATTACTCCTGAAGAACAAGAAAAAATGGATGCTGAATATGAAAGATTAATGGCTAAATTTAAATAGGTGTTACCAACTTTGGATTTTATATGGTATAATAACCCCAACCCCCCAAATTGACATAATCTGGATTGGGGTTTTTTATTTTATGATATATTTATATATAAAATTTAAAATATGAAAATAATAAGTTTAACAGAAGCTGATGTATCAAATTTGGTTAATAAGGTAATTTCTGAATTAAGCCCCAGCATAAAGAATAAATCCGCCCTTGCAGCAAATAAGTATTCTGATGAAACTGGATCCATTGCCGATAGGAGGAGAAGCCAGAAGGATTCTTTTTTGGAAATGCCAAATCATTTAACAATAATGGCTGATAATATTGCAAAAAAGATGGAGCAATATTTTGATGGGGTGACATTAAGATTAAGGGCTAATCATGAGATGGCAAATATATATAAGGTTGATTGTTCCTTGAAGAAGAATATAGATTCAAAATCCAATATTGAAATAATATTATCATATAGAATTAAATTAAGAATAATGAAAGATGTTCCTGTTCAAGGGCAGAAAAAAAAGGATGATATTAGAGAACCAATAAGTAATGATATTCAATCATTCTATATTCATCAATATTATGTAACAAATGACAATGGGGATATAAAGGATAAAGAACAACCATTTTTTGATACCTTATCTACAAAACTTACTGTTGGGTATGATTATCAATCTTTTGGTATAACAGATGAGCATAATGGCATTACAGCAAGAGATATAATACAATTGTTAATTAGATTGCATAAGAAACTAAATGCTGAAGCGGCCATATAAGTTTGAAATAAAAAATTATAATTAACCCCCAGACAAATTAATGCTTGGGGGTTTTTTTATTTTACCCAAAATATATTAATCTTGCTTTTTGATAAGCTTCTGATGCTTCCTCTGGGGTGTCAAATAATCCAAGGTGAATACGTTTACCCTTTACACTTATTTGTGCTTTATATTGTTTAGTTGCTTTATAAAAATAATATCCTTTAACACCTTCTTTATTTCTTTGTGATAAACTCATTTTATGTCTTGATTCTTCTGAAACTAATCCATCCCTCATTTTTTGTCTATGTTCATCTGATAGTTTTTTACTTTTTCTTACTTCACTCATTTTTTGTCTATGTTCATCTGATAGTTTTTTACCTTTCAATGCTTCACTCCTTTTTTGTCTTGTTTCTTCTGACACTATAAGACCCAAAGAACCCTCACCCCCATCTGTCATATTAACCAAATTCCCTGTTACCAAATCTTTTCTTCCATACTTTTCTATTAGTAATATTTCAATCTTTTTTGCTTCTCCCCAGTCAATATCTTTATGAATAATATTTACAGTATAGCCTACTTTATTTACAATATTTTTCCAATGTGGATTTCTTCCATATTTTACATAAGCCCTTCCCTCTTCTTCACCAATCCCCACATAAAACACCTCATTGTTGTCATTCCTTATATGCTCATATACTACTGCCATATTCTTTTTATTTTAACTATAAGCAAAATTATCTATATTTCCAAAAAAAATCCCAAAAATTTTATTTGACTATATGCCTCTTATTATAATCCAAAAAGATATATGGGGTTTATACCTAATATATTAGAATTGCTTGTTGATAAGCCAACTCTGCTTCTTCTGGGGTATTAAAACGACCAATGTTTATTTTTTTTCCCTGCAATCCTATTCTTACAATATATTTTTTATCTCTTTTATGGTAATAATACCCTCTAACATTTGCTTGGGGTTGCCTTAATATTTTTTGCATTTTATGTTCTGATATAATATTTGAATAATCATTTAATTGTTGTGTTAATTCTTCTTCAGTATAAATTAGTTTATCACCCTTCTTTAAATTATCCATTGCCCATAATGGTTGCAAATTGGTGTAGTGAGACAAGGCAATCAAATCTTGTGCTGATTTTGCGGTGGATAAAGGAATGATATGATCAATATGCCATTTATTTTTATTTTCCCAATTCATTCCATTAACAAATTTTGATTCCATATATAACTTAAACTCATTAAAACTAATTCCAATAATATCTTTAGTCTTAGATTCAAGCTTATGATAGCCTTTCTTACGAAATGAATTACGGACCAAATTACGCACCCTTTTTTTTACTGCAAATAACTCATCATTATTAAATCTAAATTTAAATCTTTCTTTTCTCCTATCTTTATTTCTTTTATCTTGCTCAACCCTATATTGATCTGTTTTCCTATATTCCTTTAATCTATTCTTTTCTTCCCTAATCAAATCTTGCTGTTCCTTATCTATTCTCTTTTTCTCCAATTCAATATCAATTAACCTCTGCTTTTCAGCCTTTAAGTTATCTCTAATTACTTTAGCCTCTAACGCCTTTTTTCTCTTGTAAACCCTTCGGCTCTCCCTTCTTTTATCTTTATTCTCTGGGATTGAATTATATTCATTCTTATATTCTATTCTACTTTTATAACGACATTTTTTACACTTACAATCATAAGTTCCCCTCTCTTTATTTTTTATAGTAAATTTACTTATAGGTAATTCTAACTTACACTCATTACAAATTTTAATACCAGTCTGTAAAACTAATTCATTTTTATTAACATAACCACTTTCTATTTTCTTATTTAAATTTCTACTCCTTTTTCTTGCATTACGACAATTCCTACAAGTAGAACCATAATACCCATCTTTACTCTTTATATAATTGGATAGGGGAACTTCTAACTTACACTCATTACATTCCTTTACCCCCTTCTCTTCCAGCATAGCCTTTTTAAGTTGTTTCCTTTCAGCAACTTCAACCCCCTTTGTTTCCCTATACTCTTCTTTATAACATTTTCTACACTTGTAATCATAATAACCATTTTTATCTGGTTTATGATATTCAGATAATGGCAAATCAATATTGCACTTCCTACATACTTTTGTTTCCATAATATATTTTATTTAATAATAATAAAAACCATATAATATGTAAATTTTTTCCAAAAATTTTATTTGAGAAATTGAGGTATAAAATTTTCTAATAGGTTATGGGGGAAATTTGCCTTTTTTTGTACCAAATTTTTAAGATTGACAAAGGGGATTAATGGGGTAAAAACACCCCTCACAAGGCATATAAGGGAGGCCACGGCTGGGGCAGGAGGGGGGTGGTATGTGTATACCCTGGAGGGGGAGGGTGTGTTAGGGGGGCTGTGTTGTATTGTTATGGGGGGTGCCACATTGTCAGGTATGTTATCCACACACTAGTGGTTATATAATGTTAATAAATAAAGTTATTAACATTATATATGTGGATAAATAAAGTTATTAACACCCCTCCTGATAGTGGCAGGGGGCAATCATAAGTGGCTTATAATTAGTGCATTACTTACCCTAACCCCAGGCATAGTATGTGGATAAATAAAGTTATTACCCGCCACTAACAGGCCCTTATTAAGAAATTAAATATATGTCCCGCTTCTGGGGCGGGCCTGGTTAAGGGGACGATCATAAGGGGTTAAGTAATAACATATCTGCTTCAGTAGCAGGCCCCAGATATATCCATAGTTAAGTGACCCCCTTCAGTAGGGGGACTAAGTATGTCCCCCGCAATTAGCGGGTATAACCCCCTTAATACCAACATACTATAATACCAACACACCCGCAATTAGCGGGTAATAACCCCCATATATTAACCATAATTAAAGTTCCCGCCATTAGCGGGTTGCCTTAAATAGTTACTAACATTAGGGGCTTATTTTTCCACATGACATACTGTCAGCCATAAAGTTTGGCACACTTTTTGATAGCCACGTAAGGGCCTTGTTAGGGGCAAAATGGGGGGATAATCCCCCAGCAGCACAGCAAATATACACCCCCCATACAGAATTGCCCCTCACATAGTCAAAAACGCCATTTATACCATTTTTTAAGCCAAAAAAGACCCTATTTTACTACATACATTTCTCTGCAAATAAATGATAGTTATGGTACAGAAGGGGGGTAGTGAATGAAATGAACCTTCAAAAGTATTTAATTACCTCAACTTAGCCAAATAATATATTATTACCATTATAATTTACCCTATTATCTTTACTATTAGATTATTAATTAACGTAATGTTGGTTACGGTAATGGGCATTACAGACCAATATAAATTTATAATGAGCCCCATAACAAAATACACTTGTGTATAATTAATATTCCCCGCCACTAGCGGGAGGAGGGGTATAATAAAATTATAATATGTTTATAATAAACCATTATGATTTTTAAATCATGTTAAGGTTATAATAAAACAATTATGTATATAGGGGGAGAAAATATTAATTATGGGCAACAACCCACCAAGCAGTGGCGGTAGCCCTCTGCTGATAGAGGGGGGGGTTGGATATAATTAATATTTGATATATTTATATATAAAAACAAATATATGAGAAATAGATTAAATGAAGAAATCAATAGGTTTAAAGATATAATTAGTGTAATTAATTCTTTAAATGAGGCTACTAATGATGGTGTTGATTTTATTAAGATAACTGGACAAGTTATTGATAAACTAGAAGGTGGGTATTACCATCCAGATATGAGATATAGATTACCTGGTGATTGGTCTAAGTATGGTAGGTCTGGTGAAACTATGTTTGGTATAGATAGGTTAAGAGGTGGGACTATTAATGAAACACCAGCAGGTAAAGAGTTCTGGGGTATTATAGATAATGTTAATGCTAAGAACACTTGGAAGTGGAATTATAAAGGTGGACAATTAGGTGAAAGATTAAAAGTATTGGTTGCACAAATGATGAAACCACAATATGATTCTTATTGTAAATCATATCTTACACCAGAGGCTTTGAAGATTGTTAATAGTAGTAAAGCGTTAACCTTTAACTTTATATATGCTACTTGGAATGGACCTGGTTGGTTTAAGAGTTTTGCTACCAGATTTAATGAGGATGTTAAAAGTGGTTTGGGTGCTAAAGATTTGACTAGGAATGTTATTAACTATAGAAAAGAAAGTGGTAATCGAATTATTGTTGATACAGGTAAAAGATTGGAAGATATATTACCATCTATTGATAATATGAATTTCACCCCCTCTGATGCTGCTGTTACTGATACAAGTATTGCAACCAATGCCACAACAACACCAAATACTAATGTTGACACAACTAGTAAACCAGAAGAACCAAATTTACTTAAAGGTCTTTATCAATCATTTTTACAATCCCAAAAATCAACGGGAAAGGCATAGAATTTGATTGCAACGCACTTTGTTATGCTCTTGTGTGTTTGGTGTTTGCTTTATTATTTTAATCCCTTAAAATGCCTTAAAATAAAAAACCCCCCAGATTGATGTTTGGGGGGTTTTCGTTTTATATCACCAATTTGTTTTAAAGAATAATGAATCCTCTCATTATCAAATACTCTTGATTCTCGTAATGCTTCTGTATTTGCTCCTCTCTGGTTAAGTTATTATAAGCTATTGCCAATTTGTCGCCCAATAACCCCTCGTTAACGTTAAACCCATCCTCAGTAATAATCGTGGCAAGCAATCTACCATACTTCTCACGCTTATCCAATACCGTTTTAATCGTTACCTTCGAACCAACTGGTAAATTGTCATACAAGTATCTTGTAGCCAACACCGCTTGTAATCTTAATAATGGATCCTCTGAATTCATCTCAGGCGTATCCAATCCATACAACCTAATCTTTGTCTCTTTCATAAACATGTAAAAACCTAAATCAATGTCAAGAACAAGACTGTCCCCATCAATAATCCTTTTTACCGTTGCTTTGTACTCATACATAATTTTGTGTTTTTTATTATCTATAAATAGTATAGATTATTTTATTTCATGACTATTATTTGGTTTATTAATTACCTTTTCAAGGTAAATTTTTGATTGTATAATATATCTTGCCTCATTCGACATTGGCATAGCATTAACAATCCATTTGCAATATGATATGTCAGTATCCAAAACATAATCAATATATTTTCCCCTATATTTGCCAAAGAAAAACTTTAATCCAGATTTCCTTAATATAAATTGTTTAGTCGTTTCCATTTTATTTAAATTTTAAAGTTCCAGGAGCTGAATGGACTACCAATCTTCATCCTAATATTGTCTATCTCAAAATCAAAACTATTCCCCTTGGCTTCTTCAAGAATGCCATTGTTAAACTTTATCTGCATCTTGGCAAATAAATCATTCCAAATGCTAAAACTAATGTCAGATAATGAACTCTTTCCCAATTCCACAATAGATGCGTCAAATATAATATTCGAATTGGTCGAAACAATTAATTTATATTTACCCTTAACCTTTTTGAACTTTAAAATAAGGAACTTAATCTGGGTATCCATATGCAAAAGTTTCTTAAATAATATGTTCTTATCCTCTACTGATATTTCCTCCCATTCACCAATGACAACATTTCTAAGTCTATCAATATACCTGTCAACAATTTTACTCTTCTTTCTCTTCCTAAACCACTTATCAGCCGTGCCATATATATTGGTCATCTCATTTATATAATCCTCACAAGTATTATGTAACTCCTTCCTTAGTTCAATAAGTTTATTTGGGGGAATAAAGTTCTTTCCAGAAATATTGCAATTGCAATCATTGCTATACTTAATTGATAACCCCAATAATTCACCACTATTATCACCCAATACAATATCAGCAGGCCCAATGGTATCCAATTGAGTTGCAAAGAACAAATCTTTATACTTAAAGTTATTGAGAATATTTCCCAGATTGCTAACATCAGTATTGGATATAATATATTTTATATTATCCCCCTTCTTATGATAATCAATAATCTCATTCATTAATAATTCCCTTACATCTGGTTCTGCCAAAATATAAGCCAATGCAATCTCAAACTCAATTCCAGTGTTATTGCTCTTTGCAAAATATAATATATCCGATTCAGATATATTGTTAATCTTAACTAATCCCATCTATTCTATTTATTCAATAAATATTATTATGGGTTTATTTTTTTATAATGGTCAGAACAATATACCCTGTACTTACTTATATCACCAGCATCAGTATATTCATAATATCCATCATACCCGTGTATATCTGGATATTTTCCATCAAATGGTGTAAACTTTAAATCTTTAAGGAATTCATCATATTCCCTGTCATATTCACCTTCCTTTTTATTTATGCCAAATCCTATTTCATGATGGTAGTCATAAATGAATTTCTTTATATCTTTGAAATCATCAACAACACCAATTGGTATGATGCTGTCAAATTGACATATAACATGTGTGTAGTTCATAGTTTTTGTTTTTTATTGTTTATGCAAAATTATCAAATAGTTCTTCCTTAATATTTATTTTGTTAAGCATTTCTTCACGATCATATATAACATCATACGTTTTAGTTCTAACATCAATTTTTACTTCATCTATTATTTTGCACATTATCAGAAGTCTTAAATCATTTATTCCCAGCGTAACGTCTATGTTTCTTATGTGTTTTTTAATCTTCATGCGATGATTTAAAAAAATCCCTAATTTGCCTTTGAACATCCCCCAATCTGTCAATCTCATCATTTGTGTATAAAACATTGGTAATTTTATCATTAACATTTGTTTCCACCTGGTCTTCTACTTTTATGTAGATATTATGTACTAATTTCTTTATTATTGGCCAAGTATCTACATGTTTCATGTTTTATTTAATCTTCATGTGATGTATAAGTCCTATTTGGATATCCATCAATCTGTCAACGTCATTATTAACATCAAAAACAATGTTAATTTTTTGCCTAAGATTAATTTCTACTTGATTTACTATTTTCATATATATATCTTGCATTAATTTGTTCAGTCTTGGTGCAGTATCTATATCCTTCATAGTTTTTATTATTTATATAGTGTCCTAATAAAATTATACAATTCTCTGCTATCATCAATATACTTAATAACCTCATCATCATAACGATCACCATCTAATGTTCTTTTAAGAACAACCAATTCATTATCCCCCAGATACAAAAACGTCCCAACAAAATCATCCTTTGATTTTAGTCTCCAAACATATCCACCACCCCAATCTGCATTATTTGTAAATGGATCCTTATCCAAATGCTTGCTAATAACCCTCTTTAATTTTTCATCATTACTGAATATATCTTCATCACCAGTATATTCATCATAGAACAACTTATTATCATCAGTATCATATGACCTATCATCATCACCAAATATCCATTCTTCCAAACCTGGGTCAATGTTGTCCTCCCCAAACTGCTTTAAATATGTTCTCTCATCAAATGTTAAACTTTGCTTCCCATGCATATTAATTTTATCAAGTAACAGGTCAACATTCTCCTTGTTCTCATTTAAAAACTCTTTTATTGTACTTTCTATAATTTTTCTTAATTTCATATACTTTATTTTTTATATGTTAATATTAATATATAATCTTCATAATCCCAAGATTGATGAATAAAATATTCAGAATCAACTAATTCATAACCAAATTCTAATCCTAAATGTTTTGCTCTATTATTAATAAAATCTTTAATAATATCTTCCTCACTCTTTCCCTTATATTGTTTTTGTTTTTTAAATCCACCCCAGCATAATTTGGAAAACCCCTCATAAAATTTAAAAGTATCATTATCTATATATTGAATGTATGTCTGATATTCATATCCATCATAGTGATCAGGTTCTAATAATAAATCATAATCTGGTTCTTCAGATAATTCTTCCCTAAACTCATCATCTTCAATATTTTTTAAATATACATCTATTAAATCCTTTCTTGCTGCATCTGCAAAAGAACCCTCTGGCAAACAATTACTTTTATCCTCATTAAGATATTGTCTTATGTTGTTTGATATAATTTTCCTTAACTCCATATACTTTATTTTATAAATATATCGAATTAATTTTACTTATTACAGATTCTTATAATCCTTCTCCAATAAATCATATAATTCATTAACAGTTCTTGGACCATTAACATTGGTGGGCGTTGATCCCCAATTCACATCATACATAAACCAGTTAATCCACTCCAATCCAATGTTATTATAATGCTTCAACATTGTTTTGTTGAAAACATCAATGATAGTATGTAGTA
>Ga0114981_10002699_pt1 | contig 11390 bp, 6 predicted proteins | sample S_140806_MF_Meta_FD_87028 | JGI IMG/M metagenome (GOLD analysis project Ga0114981, IMG submission 87028) | Freshwater microbial communities from Lake Simoncouche, Canada to study carbon cycling - S_140806_MF_MetaG | ecosystem: Environmental > Aquatic > Freshwater > Lake | place: Lake...
AACAACGCCGAATCGCCATGTTGGTGTCGCATAAAACATACGTGCCACAGACAACGATTGGCATGCAGTTTGTGGCACAGCCCAAAGAGCCCATTGCGTGGGCATTTACCAGTGCCAACTGGCAGGCTCTGACCCCTACGCCACATCCAACCATCGTTGGGGTAATAGTGCTGGTGTGGGTACTAAGTGTGCTGTCAATACAACGAATATTCTACCGGCATTGGGTGAGTATTACGAGTGCGAGTATCGGCGTGCTTATACTCGTGATTACCCAATCGGTAATCGCCAACAGCATTGCAGAGCTCATCCAGCATCCCCAACTTGTCCGTAATGGGGGTGTCATTGGGATTGGGTGGGTGTTGTGGTATCTGATTCACCCACGCCTCGTTACTTTTTTTGGTCGGGCCAACCCAGCACAACGCATGATGATGGCCGGGTATGTGGTACTTACCGTGTTACCCCCAATCGGGATGTTATTTAATCCAGAGCTTGCGCGTATTGCCGTACAAGAGCAACGCCAGCGCCAAGAATGCCCGGCGACGTGGGAAGGGGATCGATGGGATGTTGGTCACAATTTTGCCATCCTCGCCCAATGTGTTACGGACAATATTGGCTGGCGTAGCGTGATGATTCGTAGCAAAAACGAGCTTGATTACCGGTTATTTGGGGTGTCGAGTCGCGTTTATTTTGGTAGCAATGATTTTTATTTTTTGCGACGCTGGGGTGACGAACGCTTTCCTGCGCTCCAAACCATCTTACAAGACCCAGACCAACATCAACAATTACGCCAAGCGATTACGGCAATGAATGCTGCCTATGCCGCCAATAATATGCATATGATTTTGGTGATAGCACCGAGCAAAGATATCATTTACCCAGAAAATCTACCGTGGTATGCACCGCGCTATGATGCACAGATGGTAGTGGACCTCGAAGCCGAGCTGCGTGCCGAAGGGCTTGATGTCATCCCGGTAACGACGCTCTTGCAACAGCACAAACAATCAGTGCCATTGCTCTACCATCAACGGGACTTTCACTGGAATGATTTAGCGGCTTATTATGTGGCCCAAGAAATCGTCACACGAATTGCCAATAACGAACAGCGCACCACTCCATGGGCACACACGACCCCGACCTATCATGCCATCTGGAAGTATGCCACTGATCAAAATTTTGCGGCGCTGCTCCTCGATCGTGATCGCTCCCCTCAAAGCTACGGCATTGATGCGCGTCGCCCTGGGCAAGCTACGTGGACTGATGAATCATATGCAAATCAAGATTTTGTGGTATGGCGGGCTCCAGTCGCACTACCACAACCGGCATTACCCAACCTCGCAATTATGGGGGATAGTTTTAGTGCGTACTTCCGCAATATTGGCATTGAATGGTACTTTGATACGATTGTAGCAACTACCGGTGCCGGAGCAACTCCCGCGATTTTGCCGATGCTACAGCAACAGCACGTCAAATATGTGGTGGTGCAATTACGCGATGTGAGTTTGCCGTTTTTGTTGACCCAACAACGGGAGCAATAATCGAAACGGGGAAAACAAAAAAAGTCATCATTGCACCAATGTGCAATGATGACTTTGATAAATGGAGCCGACAACGAGACTCGAACTCGTGACCTGCTGTTTACAAGACAGCTGCTCTACCAACTGAGCTACGTCGGCACCGGATAGAATGATACCATGTACGCTTCTGCACGTCAACCATGTTATGATGCAATAGTCACATGTAGGTGAGGGATAGAGGATACTTCCATGCAAGATGTACTTGTGCAACTCGATTCAAGTTTTGACCAACGACCGGTATATATCCTCGTTGCATGGTTACGGCATCGTGATGCCCAAGTCACTATCGGCGAGCCACTTGCCATCATCCAAGACGGCGACACGCGCAAAGTCATATCTGCACCATGTAGTGGCCGAATTGTCGCCATCTATGCAGATCCAGGGGCTCCGTTATTACCGCGCAGTATGATTGCCTTGATACGCCCGGGATTGCCTCTTGCCATGCCAGCGAGTAGTGTCAATAACATCCTCATCGCCGTAGCCTTGATTGCGGTGATTATCGTCATCGTACCTATGTTGAATGGCGTTACAGATTCCACTGCCACGGCCATGCTCCCCACCCCAACCACTACGACTTCGGCAACAAGTTGGTGGCCGTTTGGTGACACACCACAACCAAGTAGCATTGCGGTACCAGCAACTGTAACACCGGGAACAGACGAGAATCCGGCACAAGTCACCCCACCAGACGCCAATCCTCCCGTTGTGCCCGAAATAACACCAGCTACCGAAGCCACGCCAGTAACCGAAGTGCCACCCGCACCACCACAATCCGAACCATTAGTCAAACGCATCAGTAATTTAATCAACGAAATGATTTATTTGACGAATGAAATCCGCCCGTGGATACAGACTAACCAACTCTTAAACCCCCAAATCTATGAACAAATGATTCGCCCTCGTATATCTCGTAATCAAGAAATCATAGACCTACTACGTACGATTGCCAACGAAAACAGCATAAATCCAGCACTGACACCGATAGAACAACAGTTGCTTATCCAACTTGATGAATTTATCGCTCCATGCGCAAAAATGTTTGAAGAAGCACAACTCGCAAGTGAAAGCAATACTATTGTTCCCGACCTCAATGAACAATATGGCCAATGTAACAATGGCTCGAGTAATTTGGTGCAATATCTAAGCAGTCCATAGACAACCACGACACTACACGATGGCAGCTCAACCTTAGGGGACAACCACCGCCGTCGGTACCGATACGGCATTCAGTATATTACTGAGTGCCACATTATCGATGGTGACTTCACTTCCTTGTGAAGCGTCAGTGACCAGCACAAAACGAACTCGTACGCGTTTGCCAGCAAACGTACTCACATCAACACTACCGAGGCGATCCGGGGTGGTTTTGCAGATATCGACGACACCCACCACGCGATAATCGACTTCAACCTGCAATACATCGTATGATCGACCACATCGTTCTTCGGAATGGGCGGCATAAGCAAACAGTAGTCGTTTGGTGTCATTTGGCAATGTGACGTATTGGCTAATTTGATCGACGGCACGGTTCCGTGCAGGGGTGAGATTGCCAAGTTTGGCCACACCACCGGCAATAAATTGACCAAGCTGGCGTCCGTTCGTGAGACTTTCTTCGCTCCATCCCTCGATTGCACTATCTGCAAAATCGGCGTTTTGGAGCGTGCTATTATCTTTTGTGGGCACAAATTTGACCGTATCGATAAACCACGAGCTGGGGTTAGCACTGTCATTGTTAAGAAAAAACGTGAGTAGTACGGATTGATTGCTCCATTGGTTGACCGCAAATTCATAGGTACTGTACATCGGTAATGCCGGCCAGGCACTACGATTACAGACGTCCCACTGACCAACGCGGGTATCGTTGACAAACACGTGTGCGGTGTCGTTGATACAGACAGTGTCTTGGGAATGGAATCCCATGTGGACGGCCAAGGTGGTTTTGTCTATGGGAATATGAATGGTTTGGTCGAGCACATCACGTGAGTCAGCGATACCACCGAGCCACGCCAGGTATTGCCCCGTCCAGGTCGGCATACTTGACCAGTGGGCGATGAGGGTATCGTTCAGTGTCGAGCGTTGATGCCAACTATTCCCTTGGGCTTCGAAATCGCCGTTGAGTACCCCTGCACCATCAAATACCGCGGTCGCTGATGCAGTAGGTGACATCGTCAACGTTGGGGTAGCGGTGGGGGTAGCAGTATAGGTTTTGGTTGCAGTAGGCGTCTTGGAAGGGGTCAAGGTTTTGGTGGCAGTAAGAGTTTGCGTATTGATGCGGGGCTGGTCGCTAGGGGCTTGCAAATTATAGATGCGTTGGATTTCGTCGTCACCGACATTCCCAGCCGCCAGCCATAATTCATCAAGATCAAAGGTCCCATACAGACCATTGACTACCCCAATCTGCACTTTGGCGGGCAGAAATGACTTGGTCACCGCCTGGGTCTGTGCGATTCGGACACCATCAACGAAGCTCGAGACTGTACCATTTGCAAGGGCTGGTCTCACAAGACAAGCCACCTGATGCCACACACCATCGGCAATCACAGCACCCCCATTGGCACTTACTACCACCCCGTTATGCACAATATCACAGTGTAATTGGCCATCAATCAGCGCTATTTGCAAGGAATCAGCGCTGTTCATGCTCTGCAACAAGGGCGTATTTGCATCGGTAGTACGTACCCACATGCTCACAAAACTATTGGCCGGCACCCGGGCAGGCAGTGAGGCCACGCTGGTCAAGGGGTTGGCGCGGGCACGGTCGAGGTGGACGGCATTGTTTTTCACACCCTCAACAACTGCATCGACACACACTGGGGTTGCCGATAGACAGCGCAACGGAGTCGCAGTCCGCCACTTGAGGGATTGAAACAGCGTGCTATCGTCGAATGCATATTGCATGAGTTGACTATTGCGCAAAAACGGCGTTATTGAGGTGGTCAATGTGGCGGTACGGGTGCGAGAACTGGTGCGGGTATTGGTGGCGGTACGAGTCCGCGAGGCCGTTAATGTTGCGCTTGGTGTGCGCGTCGCAGAGACTTTGGCGGTACCCGTAATCGGATTGGCATTAAATAAATACTTGGTAGGCGAAGGAGTAATACTCGGTACGAAGGTGGTACTGGGGGTGAGGGTGATGCTCGGCGTGAGGGTAATACTCGGCGTGAGCGTAATACTTGGCGTGAGCGTGGTTGTCGCCGTGGGCGCCACGATGAGCATTGCAGCCACTGCTTTAGCGGCATTGACCATCCCCGCACCACACGTCGTCACCCGACAGGCGTTGGCATTGGTATCGCTCGGGAATGCCGTCACATTGGCAATCAGGTATTGGCGGATTGTTGTCACTGAGGCATTGGGGAGCAAGGCATACAACAACGTCGCCACCCCAACCACGTGGGGGGTCGCCATGCTGGTGCCTTGCATGACCCCGTATGTGGCTGCACTACTCGGGTTTGTATCGGGGATGGTGGTAAGACTGTCATACCACGTCGACTTAACCCGCCCACTGGCCAACGGATAATCATTGCCCAGATTTGAGTCACCGCCAGGGGCAGCAATATCGACGCCACTACCATAATTACTATAAAACGAGCGCTGGCCGGTTGCCCCGGTGGCCGCCACCGTCACCGCCCCAGTACAATTAGCTGGGGTATGTTGGCTGGCCGACTCATTACTATTGCCGGCAGCCACCACCACCATGGTATTGACGGCGGCAGCGGCAGCGATGGCATTGGCGTAATAGCTTGGGCAATAGTAGGCGCCATTGGCATAGGGGGCATAGCCGCCGAGGCTTAAATTGATAACATTGGCTTTGGCTGTAACCGGTAATAATGGGACTCCTGCCACAGGCAAGCGGGCCGCCCAGCGAATCGCATCAGCAATATCGCTACTATAGCCACCACCATGCCCCAACACACGGCCAATCAGCAAGCGGGCATCACTGGCAATGCCTGCAACGCCCATGCCATTGTTCGAGAGGGCGGCAATCGTGCCGGCTACGTGCGTGCCATGCCACGAACTATTGCGACCACCGTAATAATCACCTTCGTCGCGGGCATTGCTATCGCGGCCGTCACTATCACCAGCAATGAATGCATCACTGATAAAGTCATATTGCCCAGCGATTTTGGCCCCCGTGACCACGCCGTTGATTTGCGTCACACCCAAATCAGGGTGTGGCGTAATACCAGTATCAAGCACGGCGGCCACGGCACCCATACCATGCGCACCCTGATCCCAGGCGCCGGGCGCATCGATACCGGCGTAGGTTTTACCGTTTACGGGGGTTGTTGGTGAAAAATAGTGCCACTGGTTGGGGTATTCGGGGTCATTGGGGACGGCATTGGTCTGCACGATGACATCGGGTTCGACCAATGCCACACCGGGGATTTGGAGCCAAGTAGTTTGGAGCACGGTGATTTCGCTCCGACTCAGCAATCGCGGTGCCTTGAGCACGTACATACTATAGTCGAGTGTGCGTTTGTAGCGTGCTCCAGGCAAGCCATTGCGCAATGCACCATCGCTAAATTGGCGCCAATAGGTGGTATCGGTAGCAGTACGGATGGTGGGGGCTTGGAGCGTGATTACGAGTTGATCGGTATACGGCGCATTCGCCAATTCGGTAGATAGCGGAGGAGGCGCAGCCAACAAAGGGGCAGGAACATAGAGCATCAGGCACACACCCCACACGAGGAAAAAATTCCTCAATAATCGTATGGTGCGGTACATATGCGAGCCTTTGTACTAAATGAGCAAAAAATCAATTGCCTGTCAACAACAAAAACGCTGGGAGGAGTGTACTATGGCCACACTCCTCCCAGCGCAACACACCGCGGTTACTTATGCAATACAGTCGCATCCACTGCGGTTTTGACGGGGGTCAATACCACTCGGGATACATTGACGGCAGTCAGCGTGCTACTAATGGTGACGTTGTCGATTGTGACTTCGCTCCCCATCGATGAATCGGTGGTCAAGAAGATGCTAATGGGGACACGTTGACCGGCATAAGCCGAGATGTCGACACTGGCACGCCCTGGCCGGATACCCTTACAGATATCCATGCCACCTAGTCGCGTATCATCGACTTCGATGTTCAAGACATCATAGAAACTGGCACAGCTTTCGACAGAACTCACACTCACATCAAACAGCAGTCGTTTGGCATCGGCAGGCAAGGTCACATACTGCGTAATGCGGTCACTCGTAAGGTTGCGGGCAGGATTCACGCCACCCAATTTGGCTACACCATTGGCGATGAATTGACCGGCCTGTTGACCATTATTGCGGGAATCTTCGTTCCAGCTCCCATCGGCACCATTGGCAAAGTCAGCGTTGAGCACCGTGGTATTGCTGATGGTGGGCCCAAATTTGACGGTATCAATAATCCATGAGCTCGGCTTGAAGCTATCGTTGGTTAATCCAAAGCGGATTGTCACCGATTGACCAGCCCACGCACTCATGTCGATGACTTGTTGATTGTAGAGGGTGAGTGGGGACCACTTGCTCCGGTTACACATCCCCCATTGTTTGACGAGCGTGTCGTTGACGTAGATCCGCGAAAAATCACTAGTGCAGGTCGGTTCGCCTGAATAGAATCCGCTATGCAGGTACAGTGAGGTCTTGTCGCTGGGCACGGTGACCGTCTGTTCGATGGTATCGACGCCACCGGTCATCCCACCCAACCATGCCACGTATTGGCCGGTCCAGGCTGCAAAATTTGACCACGATCCGATAATCGCAAGATTCAACGAAGAATTCTCAGTCCAACCCGTTTTGTAGTCTTCAAAGTTGCCATTGACCACGCCCATACCGGTAAACGTCGGGCTTGGTGTCACCGTCAGCGATGGGGTCACCGTCAGCGATGGGGTCACCGTCAGCGATGGGGTCATTGATGGCGTCAGCGTACGGGTACTCGTCAATGTACGTGTATTGGACGGCGTCGCCGTATTGGACGGCGTCACCGTATTGGTGGCTGTCGCCGATGACGTCGCCGTGCGTGAACTCGTCAACGTTGCCGATGGTGTCAACGTTTGCGTATTAATCAGGTTTGAGCCATTGGGCGCTTGTTTGTTGTAAATCAGTTGGACTTCATTGGTGCCGACGCTCCCCGCAGCGACCCACAATTCATCGAGATCGAATGAACTATATGTACTACCTACCAGCCCAATTTGTAATTTGGCGGGCAAAAATGTTTTGGTGACGCCACTTACGCTGCCGGCCAATTGCCCATCGACGTAGTTTTCGATGAGGCCGTTGCTCGGAGTCATCACACACGCCAAATGGTGCCAGTCCCCATCATTGACATCGATACCACCGGTGGCAACTGCACTATTGATGGCACATGCGAGTTTGCCGGTATTGATTGTCATTGTAAATTGATTAAGATTGTTTTTAATGCCAATGCTCTGCATGATGTTGACATTACTATCGGTCGTACGCACCCACATGCTCACCAACGTGTTGGAGGGGATGCGGGGCAACAAAAACGCCACCGAAGTCAACGCATTGGAACGGTCTGCATCCAAATGGACGGCCTTGTTTTGCACACCATCAGCGACTTCATCGACACACACGGGCAAGCTCAAGACACAGCGCATGGCAGTACTCAAGCGCCAGCGTGCCGACTGGAACGCAGCCACATCATCAAAAGTTACTTTCAGTAGTTGGGTGTTATTGAGCAGTGGCGTAGCAGTACGGCTATTACTTGCTGTGCGTGTAGCTGAAGCTGTCCGGGTTGATGGCAATGTGCGTGTTTTACTCGGAGAACGTGTGGGGCTGGTTGTCTTGGTTGCAGTAATACTACTGGTCGCCGTGGCAGTTGCCGACATCGTCGCAATCGGCGTGTTCGTGGGGGTGAGGGTAATGCTTGGCGTGAGGGTAATTGTCGCTGTGGGTGCCACTGCCGAAATAGCCTGGACCGACTTGGACGCATTCACAATCCCGACGCCACATGTGGTAGTCGCACAGGCATTGGCACTAGAATCACTCGGAAATGCGGTGAGGTTACTCGCCCCAGTTAAATATTGACGAATCGTCGCCACAGACGCATTAGGCAATAAGCCATAAAGTAACGCTGCCACACCAGCCACATGGGGGGAGGCCATACTCGTGCCTTGCATATTACCGTAGGTAGGGGTAGCGGTATCGACAGTCGTCGCACCATTAAACCAGGTCGAACGTACGCGACCACTTGCCAAATTGCCGCCAACAACGGCATCACCACCCGGGGCGGCAATATCAACGCCACTACCATAATTGCTATAGTACGAGCGTTTACCGGTCGCACCTACGGCTGCCACCGTCACGGCACCGGCACAATTGGCTGGGGTAAATTGATCAGCGGACATATTGCTATTGCCAGCCGCCACTACCACCATCGTACCTGCATTGGTGGCAGCGGTAATCGCATCGGCATAATAGCTCGGACACGTTGCCGAACCACCGCCAAGGCTGAGATTAATTACATTGGCTTTGACCGCTACTAACGGCACGCCAGCAACGGGTAAGCGGGCCGCCCAGCGAATCGCATCGACGATATCACTACTATAGCCGCCGCCTTTTCCCAATACGCGCCCAATCAACAACCGTGCATCACCAGCAATCCCGGCGACACCCATGCCATTGTTGGTAACCGCCGCAATGGTACCAGCCACGTGCGTACCATGCCACGAACTCGAGCCCCCATTATAAAAATCACCTTCGTCACGGGCATTGTTGTCACGGGTATTGCCATCACCACCCATGGTGGCGTCATTGACAAAATCATATTGTCCGGCAATTTTGTTGCCGGTCACCATCCCACCAACTTGGGATAATCCCAAGTCAGGATGGGGCGTAATTCCGGTATCTAATACGGCAACCACAGCACCGTTACCCGTCGCACCTTGGTTCCAGGCACCAATCGCATCGACGCCATAATAGGTGGTACCACCAACTGGCGTTGATGGCGAAAAGTAGTGCCACTGGCTGGGATATTCAGGGTCATTGGGTACCGCCGTGATTTGGGCGATGACGTCTGGTTCAACGCTCACCACGTCAGCAATACTCAGCCATGCGGTTTGCAATTGGGCAATTTCGGCAAGACTGACAAACCGTTCCACTTTAAGTACGTGCTGCGTGTCACTTATGGGGCGTTTATAACTGGCGCGAGCCAATCCACTGCGTTGCGCGGTATCACCAAATTGACGCCAAAACAAAGTATCGACCGCTGAGCGGGTCACCGAGCTTTTGAGGGTTACCACCATTTGATCGGTATAGGGGGTCGTATCAGTTACGGCACTGATATCACTTTCTTGAGCAGACACAAATGTTGGTGCCAGCAATGCCAACAACAACACCCATGTCATCACTGTTTTCAGTTCTATCCGTACGCGTAGTGCCATAACGATCTACCCTTCATGATGAAATACCCAAGTACAACTACTATCTTGCTAAGCCGACGTTTTGTAGTTGCTTTTTGTTCCATCAAATTCAATACCAATTTATGTGCGATTTTTTTGCCCTAAATAGACAATCATGTCTTGTGCAAATGTAACACCATTTGAGTCACGTATCAACCGCAACACTTGACTGCGATGGTCTACTCCATGGGTGGTCAAATGGAGCAAAATTTGCCAGCGGGGCTCTGCCATGCCTTGAACAACTGCCTGCAAATCGTGCGCATCCCATCGCCAAACCACATGGCGCAGGGTTGTGGCAGCCTGTTGAAATGATTGCATTGTCTGGGTGATTGTTGCAAAATTTAAAGGATCAAGCCAGACAATTGTATCACGGGGATGCCCTTGTAAACCATGGATCCACGCTTGATCAACGCTCATTAAATGCACCATGTGATTACGAATTGAACCAATTGAATACGTATTTTCCGCACAAAACGCTTCATCACCAAGCGGTTCTATGGCGTGCCACAGCTGTTTATTACTGGTGATGTGATAATCAATCATCGTACGCACAATTTCAGTGGGGTCAAGAGTTGTCATAGGGTTTTCATCCTTTCGTTACCGTTGTGTAACCAACCACAAGGGTAGAGTGCCATCAGCAATGATACACTGACGGACAAGTAAATGTTTCTCTATAAGTTACGGTGTGCACACATATGTCAGTACGCTCAATCATACAAATCCCTGCGCTATCGCTCCACGCCGTCGATAGTACAACAGTGAGTCAAATGCAAGCGTGGCAGTATACCGGAATCATGGCACGCTACAACTTTAGTGATGATCCATTTGAGCAACAGTGGGTATGCCAACCACAGACCGGGTATTGGCAAGTGCGTGATGCCCAACACGAACTCACCGGATTTGCCATCATTGGCACCAGCGCGCAGACGCCAGGTATCCATTACCAAGCAAATGCGATTGATGTGTTGGCGGGGTTACACCCCGATTTATTAGGGCAACGCCGAGGCTATGGCTTTATCACACAAGTAGTTGCCCATGCCAAAAAACTCCATCCAGACAAGTGCCTGCGCGCCAGCATCCCCAGCATGCATTTGGCAGCGTTGGCAGCCTGGCAACGAGCCGGTTTTTTTCCTGAATACGCCGTAATTTCAGCCGACAATACGCCGTTTGTGGTGTTGCTGGCATAACGTTTTTCAAAAAACCAAAAAGATTACACTGTACCGCTAGCGCCCTTGCAATGACGCTAGCGGTTGCTCTTGCGCCCATACGCCGTTATTCCATACCAGTAGGGTGCAAAAAAAGAAGTGATTGACAGAGTATTGGTATAATCAACATTGTAATCACACCGATACACGCAACTATTACCTATGAAAGGCATCATCATGCCCAAGCACGCAGTACATGTCAAAAACGGCCCCCA
>Ga0114981_10002700_pt1 | contig 11382 bp, 9 predicted proteins | sample S_140806_MF_Meta_FD_87028 | JGI IMG/M metagenome (GOLD analysis project Ga0114981, IMG submission 87028) | Freshwater microbial communities from Lake Simoncouche, Canada to study carbon cycling - S_140806_MF_MetaG | ecosystem: Environmental > Aquatic > Freshwater > Lake | place: Lake...
CGAGCACATTCTCTGCGGGGCCACCAATGGCAGTCATGGACAGGGGGAAGAGGCACCCCAGTCTCAGTCACAACTCAGAAGAATCGCTTGGATTACTTGACGGAATCGGGGGGGGAGGGGCTATGGGTCTTGGAGCGGCCAGCTTCTGGATTCGCAAACACCCCCCCACTGAACCGACGAGACAGGCCCGATGAGCTGGGATTTCACCGAAGATGCGGCATTCCAGGCTCTTGTGGATGCCTTCCAAGAGAGTGGCGAAAGCTCTGCCATCGAATTCCTCGCCAATGGCGAAGGCGCCTTCCATTTCCAAGACCTCACCCAAACAGCCGCCGGGGAGGGCCTAGACCTTTCCGACTCCGAGAACCTGGAAGCCTTCCAACAGGAGGTAATCGACAGCATGGAAGGCCGCCGGCGCGAATAATCCGCCGGATTCAGCCAAAGAAAAAGGCAATTTCCTTTGGCTTTAGCCCTTCCCAGCCGGCGGCCAGCAGGCGCTCGTTCAGGCTGGTTTGGTCAAAATGCTTGGCCCCGGTTTTAACGATCCGGTTGCGCATCGATTTTTTAACGCCGCTGCGGGCCCGTTTGCTCTCTAGATCCATCACCTCGTTGTAGAGGCTCAGCATCTCCGCGGGAATCGGGGAACCGTCGAGATCGATGCCGGCGGCAATCGCTTCGTCAACGCCGTTGGGACCGGCAATGGCCATGGGATCAGAAAAGAACAGGCGTAAGCCTGGCAGTTTTGGCTGGCAGCTGCGGGTTAGGCGCTGAAGTAGCGGGCTTGGCTATGGAGCGCCACCAGGGCTGTGGTGCTTTGTTCCGGTTCCAGCTGGTCGCTTTCATCCATGCTGAGACCGATGCGACTGGCCCCCAGCCACTCCAGTTGGGGCCGGGAATCAGCCACATTTGGACAGGCGGGATAACCAAACGAATAGCGACTGCCCCGGTAGCGCTGGGCCAGCACATCCCTCAGGGCAGTGGGTTCTTCGGCGCCAAAGCCCATATCCCGGCGGATGCGGGCATGGACCCATTCCGCCAGGGCCTCTGCCAGCTGGACGCCAAGCCCATGGAAGTAGAGGTAATCGCTGTAGCGATCGGCGGCAAATAATTCCCTGGCAAAGTCACTGGCCTTGGCCCCCATGGTCACCGCCTGCATGGGGAGCCCATCGCTGGGGCCCCCCTCCACTAAATCGCGATAGAAATCAGCGATGCAGTAGCGATTACCAGAGCGTTGGCGCGGCAGCTCAAAGGCGCCAAGTCGGTGGCTGCGGTCGGCGGGATCAAACAGCACCACGGAGTTGCCCAGGCGGCCACAGGGGAAATAGCCGTAAACCGCCCGGGGGCTCAAAAGCTGTTCGTTCTCGATGCGCTCCAGCCAGTGGGCCAGCACAGGCTCCGCCTGTTCTTGTAGCTGCTGCTCGTATTCCTCGCGGCTCTGTTGCTTGCTTTTACGCATCTGCCACTGGCCGGCAAACAGGGCATTGCGATCGAGGTAGCCAAACAGTTCCGCCAGGGGGATGCTGTCTTCCAGCAGCACCTGGGTTCCCCAGAAGGGGGGTTCAAGGGCCGGCTCCTCTGGCACGGCGGCGGAGCGTTCAGTGCTGGGGGGAATGCTGGGGGCAGCAGTGGCTGCCTCAGGCTCAGTGGCAGTGCCAGGGCTGTTGCTATTGGCGTTGCTATTGCCGCTGCCGCTGGTCAGCTCAAGCCCCAACCCCGCTGGCGCCCCCGCCAGGAAGCCGCGCTTGTCGTCCCATTGCTGGGCCTGCTTTGCTTCCACCAGGGCATCCATGAAGCGCAAATCTGCGAAGGCATCACGGCCATAGATCACCTGGCCCTGATACACCTCACTGCAGTCTTTATGCACAAAGCGAGGGGTAAGGGCCGCCCCGCCTAGAATCACCGGCACCGAAATACCAGCGGCATTAAAGGCCTGGAGATTATCTTTCATGAAGGCCGTGGATTTTACCAACAAGCCACTCATGGCAATGCAATCTGCCTGGTGTTTGTGCTGGGCCTCTATGATTGCCTCCACCGATTGCTTGATGCCTAGGTTGACTACTTCGTAGCCATTATTGGTGAGAATAATATCAACAAGATTCTTGCCAATATCATGCACATCACCCTTCACGGTGGCAATCAGAAACTTAGCTTTTGCCGAACTCTCCCCTTCCTTTTTCTCCATGAAGGGCTCGAGGTAGGCCACGGCACTCTTCATAGTTTCAGCGCTCTGCAACACAAAGGGAAGCTGCATCTGGCCGGAGCCAAATAACTCGCCCACCACCTTCATGCCATCCAGCAGGTAGGTATTAACAATTTCCAGGGGACTGTGGCTCTGTAGGCCCTCGGCGAGGGCTGTATCAAGGCCAATGCGTTCCCCATCAATAATGTGCTGCTTGAGGCGCTCCTCCACGGGCAGATCCGCCAGGGAGGGGCCAGAGGCCCGCGCTTCCCTGGCGGATACCCCTTCAAATAATTTGGTCAGTTCTGTGAGCGGGTCATAAATACAAACACCATCATCAAAACGCCTCGCATCATTTATCAGATCACGGCATACTTGCTGATGTTCATCGCTAATCTTTGCCAGGGGAAGAATCTTGGCAGGGCTAATGATTGCCGCATCTAGGCCGGCTTCACAGCATTCGTGCAGAAAAACTGAATTCAGTACGATCCGGGCCGCTGGCGAGAGGCCAAAACTGATGTTGCTTACCCCCAAAACCACATGCACGCCAGGCAGCTGTTGGCGGATGCGGCGGATTGCCCCCACGGTTTCACAGCCGTTGCGGCGATCCTCCTCAATGCCGGTGGAAATGGGCAGGGCTAGGGGGTCATAGAAAATTTCGTGGGCGGGTATGCCGTATTCGAGGGCAGCGCGGTAGGCCCTTTGGGCAATGGCAAATTTACGATCGGCAGTGCGGGCCATCCCCTCCTCATCGATGGTGCCCACCACCACCCCAGCCCCGTAGCGGCGGGCCAGGTCAAGCACCTTGAAGAAGCGTTCATCGCCATCTTCGAAATTGGTGGAATTAAGCAAACACTTACCACCGGCCACCTTCAGGCCGGCCTCCATCTTCTGCCACTCGGTGGAATCCAGCATCAGCGGTAGATTCACATTGGTGACTAAACGGCTCACCAACGCCTGCATATCGCGCTCACCATCGCGGCCCACATAGTCAACATTCACATCAAGAATATGGGCATTTTCCTTTACTTGGCCCCGGGCCACCGCCACCAGGCCATCCCAATCTTCTTCATTAAGTAACTCACGCACTTTTTTTGACCCACTGGCGTTGAGCCGCTCGCCAATGATCAAAAAGGAGTTGTCTTGGTGATAGGGGGTAATGCCATAGAGAGAGGCCGCCGCTGGTTCACCCCGCAGCAGAGGGCGAGTTTTATGGTCAGCAGAGCTGCGTACTTTGCGGGGGGCCGGCTGCATACCGCTGGCCAATTCCACCAGGGCAGCGATGTGGGCAGGTGTGGTGCCACAACAGCCACCAATCACCTGCACCCCCAGGTCTTCGATGAAGTGGTGCAGGGCCATCTGCATTTCCGTGGGGGTGAGCCGGTAGTGGGCCACCCCCCCCACATTTTCCGGCAGGCCCGCATTCGGGATACAGCTCACCACGCAGGGGGCATGCTCACTCAGATAACGGATGTGTTCTTTCATCTGTTCTGGCCCGGTGGCGCAGTTGAGACCGAGCACATCAATGGGGAATGGTTCAAGGATTGCCACCACCGCGGCAATGTCGGAACCCACCAACATCGTGCCGGTGGTTTCCATCGTCACGGAAACCATCAACGGCCGCCGTTCACCGGTGGCGGCAAAAGCCTCCTCAATGCCCGCCAGGGCAGCCTTGATCTGGAGGACGTCTTGGCAGGTTTCAATGATGAAGAGATCCACATCGCCAGCCAGCAGCCCGCGGGCCTGCTCGGCAAAGGCGGCCTTCATCTCGTCGAAGCTCACATGGCCCAGGCTGGGCAGCTTCGTGGTGGGCCCCATCGAGCCGGCCACAAACCGGGGTTTCTCCGGGGTGCTGTAGGCGGCTGCCACCTCTTTGGCCAGCAGCGCCGCCTGGCGATTGAGTTCGAAGCAGTGCTCCTGGAGGTCGTATTCAGCCAGCACTAACGACGTAGAGCCGAAGGTGTTGGTTTCAATCACATCGCAGCCCGCCTCCAGAAATAGCCGGTGCACCGCCTGCACCGCATCCGGGCGCGTAAACACCAGATGCTCATTGCAGCCCTCTAGGGCCGGCCCGCCGAAGTCGTCGGCGCTGAGGTCCATCAGCTGAAGCGAGGTGCCCGTGGCACCGTCAAACACCAACACGGGTCGCTCGGGCCCGTGCAGTCGCTCCAGAAACGTTGTCATCCGTCGAGCCTCACCCGCGTTACCCAGTGCTCGAAGTTAGGGTCACGGCCCTCGGTGATGGCGGTGATCCGTTCGCGCAGGGCCTCCATCACCGGCCGCTGGCTGGGCATTTCCGTGGTTTCCACCCGCCACACCGGGGTGACCTTGGCGGCGGTGCCGGTGAGGAAAACCTCCTCGGCCACAAACAACTCAGTTTTATCAACGGGGCGCTCCACCACCTGATAGCCCATCGAGCGGGCCAGCTCAATCACGCTGGCCCTGGTGATGCCCTCAAGGATGTCTTGGTCTACGCCGGGGGTAAAGATCACGCCATCGCGCACGATGAAGAGGTTCATGCCCGAGGCTTCACTCACCTTGCCGCGGCTGTTTAGCAGCAGGGCCTCATCAAACCCGCTTTTAACCGCTTCTGTTTTGGCCAGGGAACTGGTGATGTAAGCGCCGCTGATCTTGCCCCGTAGGGGCAGGGAGCGGTCCTCTTGGCGGGTCCAGCTGCTGATCCGACAACTAACCCCCTTAGGGGAGAGGTAATCCCCCAATTCCAGGCCATAGATCAGGAAGTCGGTCTCGATGTCATGGAGCCGCGGGGCGATGCCGAGAGCTGAGGTGTAAACAAAGGGCCGCAGGTAGCTGGGGCTGGTGGGACGGTTGGCCCGCAGGAATTCTGTGACGGCATTGAGGATCGTTTCCTCTGGTAGTTCGGTGAGCAGCAGCCGGGCGCTTTGGCTGAGCCGGTGGGCATGGCGGTCGGCCCGGAACAGCAGAATCTCGTTGGGGTCTGCGGGGTTGGGCAGGGCTCGCATGCCGCCGAAGGCGCCGGTGCCGTAGTGCAGGGCATGGGTGGCCACGGAGATGGTGGCTTCGGCGAAGGGCACGCAGCGCCCTTTAAACCAGGCGTAGGGAAGAAAGTTATGCATGCGATCGGGGCCAACCTGGGGCCGATCTTCTCACTTCCCAGTGATCAGTCCCTGTAATCAAGGCCAGCGCTGGCTGCCAACGGGGAGGATGGGGCGATGCACAGGCTGGCGGCGATCCCAGGGGCCCCCTCAGAGCAAGGGGTGGAGCTGGTGGAACAAAGCAGTGCTCCGCTGCTGTTTCTCACCAGCGCTGACAGCGACCTGGCCCTGCTAGCCCAGCTGAAACGCCAGCCCCGCTGGCGGGATTTGCAGCTGCGGGGCCTGAACCTGGCGGCCCTGCAGCACCCGGCGGCGTTCGACCACTACCTGCGCTGCACCGCAGCGGCGGCGCAGCTGATTCTGGTGCGCTTACTGGGGGGGCGGGGCCACTGGAGCTATGGCCTTGAACAGCTACAGCATTGGGCCCGCTCCCGGCCTGGCCGCCAGTTGCTGGTGGTATCCGGCACCGAAGACGGAGCTGAGGAGCTGGCCAGCCTCAGCAGTGTTGACCCGGCCCTGAGCTTGGCGATTGGCCGCTGCCTGCGGGAGGGGGGCCCCAACAACCTGGAGCGGGTGCTGGCCTGCTGTTCCAGCCTGTTGGCGGGGGAAACAGCCCAGCTGCCCCAGTTGGAGCCCCTGGCCGATCCGCTGCCCTACGGCTGGCAGGCGGATCCGGGTCCGAGGGTGGGGCTGCTTCTCTATCGGGCCCTCTGGAGCAGTGGTGACACCGCTTTGATCGAGGCCTGCCTCACGGCGCTGCGGGCCGAGGGGCTTTGTCCGCGGCTGCTGCTGGTGAGTGGCCTGCGGGAGGCGGCCGTGCAGCAGGGGGTGCTGCAACTGTTGGGCCGGGAACAGGTGCAGGCGGTGCTCTGTGGCACAGGCTTTGCCTCGGTGCGGGCCGATGAGGCCGATGCCGGGGCGCCACTCTGGCGGGCCCTGGGGGTGCCGGTGCTGCAGTTGCTTTGCAGTACTGGCAGCCGCCAGCGCTGGGAAGACAGCAGCGTTGGCCTCGGCCCGCTCGACCTCACCATGCAGGTGGCCCTGCCGGAACTGGATGGCCGGCTCACCAGCCGGGTGGGCAGCTTTAAAGAACTAATCAGCGCCGATCCCAACCTGGAATGCGCCATCCAGCGCTACAGCCCCGATCTAAAAAGGCTGGCCTGGGTGGCGGAACTCTGTCGCCGCTGGGTGAGCCTGCGCCAAACCCCAGTGGCCCAGCAGCGGCTGGCCCTGGTGCTGGCCAATTACCCCACCCGCAACAGTCGCCTCGCCAATGGGGTGGGCCTAGACACGCCCGCCAGTGCGGCGCTGTTGCTGCACTGGCTTCAGGAGGCCGGCTACGAGCTGGGCAGCGCACCACTGCCTAGCGATGGGGAGGCCCTGATCAGAAGCCTCACCCGGGGGCGCACGCCAGATCCTGAAAGTTGGCACCAGCCGGCCCACGCCGCCCTGCCCCTACAGGTTTATCAGCGCTGGTATGAACTGTTGCCTGCGGCGGCCCGCAGCCTGATCGAAGCCCGCTGGGGCTGCCCAGAGCAGGATGCCGGCCTTGGTCCCGACGGCTTCCCGATCTGCGGCCTCGGTTTTGGTTCAGTGCTGGTGTTGCTGCAGCCCAGCCGCGGCTATGACCGCGACCCCTCGCTCAATTACCACAGCCCTGACCTACCCCCCACCCACGCCTACCTGGCCCATTACCTCTGGATCCGGGAGAGCTTTGGCGCCCATGCAATCGTGCACCTGGGCAAGCACGGCAACCTCGAGTGGCTGCCGGGTAAGGGCGTCGGCCTATCGGAGGGGTGTTTCCCGGAGCTGGCCCTGGGGCCCTGGCCGCACCTTTATCCGTTCATCGTTAATGACCCGGGGGAGGGCTCCCAGGCGAAACGCCGCAGCCAGGCCCTGATCCTGGATCACCTCACCCCACCGCTGGCCAGGGCCGGACTGCATGGGGATTTGGCGGCCCTGGAGGGCCTGCTGGATGAGTACTGGGAGGCAAACCAAATGGGTAGCGATCGCCAGGCGCTGCTGCGCCAGCAACTGCAGGAACGCTTTGAAGGGCTGGAACTACCGCTGGGGGCCGCAGGCGCCAACGACTGGGAGGCGCGGCTCAACCAGGCCGATGGCTACCTCTGTGAATTGAAGGAGGCCCAGATCCGCACTGGCTTGCATATCTATGGCCAGGATCCAGCCCCTGGGGCCTTTGATGAATTGCTGCTGGCCATTGCCCGGGCGCCGGGGCCGGGCCGCCTAGGGCTCACCCGGGCCCTAGCTGCTGACCTAGCCCTCCAGCTGGACCCCTGGGCCGGAGAGGAGGCGGATTTGCTCTCTGCAGAAGACCGCCAGGGCTTGGCGCCCCTAGCGGGGGGAACGCAGCCCCGCAACCTGGGGGACGGCGTGGCCCTGCTGGAGGCCTGGGCCCTGGCCCTGCTGCAGGGGCAGGCTCAGGGGCAGAGCCCAGCCCTGGCCCCTGGCGCCCAGGGGCGCGCTGAGCTGGCAGCGGTGGCCAAGGAGCTGCGCCCCCGGCTGCAGGCCTGCGCCCAGCAGGAGCGCCAAAACCTGTTGGCGGCCCTGCGGGGGGAACGCATTGAAGCTGGCCCCTCCGGTGCCCCCACCCGGGGCCGGCCCGATGTGCTGCCCACCGGCCGCAACTTCTACAGCGTGGACCTGCGGGGCGTCCCCACCGAAGCCGCCTGGGACCTGGGCCGCCGCAGCGCCGAGCTGCTGCTGGAACAGCACCTGCAACTGGAGGGATTGCCGCTCACCCACCTGGCCATCTCGATCTGGGGCACCAGCACCATGCGCAGCGGTGGCGACGACGTGGCCCAGGTGCTGGCCCTGATGGGGGTGCGGCCCTGCTGGGATGGCCCCACCCGGCGGCTGGTGGGGCTGGAACTTATTCCCGAGCTGGCCTTGGGAAGGCCGCGGGTGAGCGTGACCGTGCGGATCTCAGGCTTTTTCCGTGATGCCTTCCCCCAGCTGGTGAGCTGGTTAAACGAAGCGGATCGGCTGGTGGCTGGCCATTGCCAGGTCTTTGGCTCCGCCCCCGGCGCCTATGGGGCCGGCCTGCAGGGCTTAATCGACAGTGGCGCCTGGGAAAATTCCGACGACCTGGCCGAGGCCTTCCTCAACTGGAGCCGTTGGCGCTACGACGGCAGCGGTGAAGCCAGGGATGACCGCGAGGGCCTGGAGCAACGGCTGCAGCAGGTGCAGGTGGTGCTGCATAACCAAGACAACCGCGAACACGACCTACTTGATTCCGACGACTATTACCAATTCCAGGGGGGCCTGGCGGCGGCGGTAAGGCGGGTGCGCGGCAGCGATCCCGGCCTCTGGTTTGGCGACCATTCCCGCCCAGAACGCCCCCGCCCCCGCCCCCTGGCCCAGGAACTCGACAAGGTGATCCGCAGCCGGCTGCTCAACCCCCGCTGGCTGGAGGGGATGGAGCGCCATGGCTACAAGGGGGCCTTTGAATTGGCCGCCAGCCTTGACTACCTATTCGCCTACGACGCCTGCACAGACCTGGTGCCCGACTGGGCCTATGGGGCCGTTTGACGCCAATGGCTCCAGGCGGAGCAAGTGCAGAGCTTCCTGAGGCGCAGTAACCCCTGGGCCCTGCGGGACATGGCCGAGCGCCTGCTGGAAGCCCATCACCGGGGACTCTGGACTGGGCCAGAGGCCGGCCAGCTAGAGGCCCTGAAAGGTCTGGTGCTCAGCAGTGAAGCTGAGATCGAAGCTGGCCCTGGCCAGCAACCGTCTACAGCAGGTTCCTGAAGGGATCGGTGGAGCCTGGGCTGGAAGGTTTAGACCCAAAGGATTCCTGGGAATTCTCCTGTTTTGCCGCTGACTTCGAGCTGGCCCCAGGGCCATTCGTACCGGCCACCGCTGAACCCCTGAGGCGATTCTCCAGTTCCTGCTGGCTGATCTGTTGCGCGAAGGTTTTCTTCACCTGCTTCGGAACCCCGGCAGTGGGGTCGTATGGATTGGCTTCGCTGGCATCTGCATTAGGCAGGCCCTCGGAAACCAGCTCAACCCGGGACTGCATCGAAGCCACTTCGTCGATGCGCTCCTTCAGGCCAGGGTTATCGACCGTACCGGGGTAGGTATGGCGAATCAGGTTGGAGCGGCGCATGAACTCCACGTCGCCCAAGCTGCTGGACTTGTCAGCGTCGAGGTAAAACGACTTGTCATTCCCCTCGCCAGTGGGGGTCTGGGCGGCAGGCTTGCGACGAAAACGATCGAATAGACCCATGACATCCACGTTCGCTGAACCAGAACCTAGCGGCCCAGAAGGCTCATTCCATGGGTATCGGTGCCACAACTCTGCAAAAGGTTGAGATCTTTGCAGAGGGCCGCCACGTGATCACACACATGGGGGCTGGGTCGCCATTGGCTTTGCATCTCGTAGTCGTACCAAACCTCGGCCCCGTCAAATTCCAGGCTGGCGGCGGCCCTGAGCAACGGCTTGAAGCTGAGCCGGTAGCGGGCCGGATGGGCCAGCAGGGCCAGCCCCCCCGCCGCCTGGATCGCTTTAACCACAGCACTGGCCAGGAGCAAATCCCCCACCACCGTGTCCCCCTGGAGATAGGGGGCCATGGCGGAATGGGCAGGCTCAAAGCCGAGGGCCAACACATGCACCAGGCAACCTTCGAGCAAACAGCTGATCTCGGTGCCACTCCAGAGGCTGGGCACCTGGGCGCCCCCCTGGCGGTACTGATCCAGCCGAGCCTGCACCAGGGGGAAGGCCTCGATGCTGTGGTGATCAGTAACGGCGAAATGCTTTAGGCCAATCTTTACCGCCTGGTCGGCAAGCTCCTCTGGGGTGAGACTGCCGTCGCTACAGAGGCTGTGGCAATGGAAATTGAACTGGCGGGGGCAACTCTCCTGGCTGACCTGCTCCAGCACAGGACTGAGCGGATGGCAGGTGGGGGCTTTACGACGCATGGGAGGCCTCCCGCTCAGCCCGCAGCCTTCGCCAACGGGCATAAAACTGAATCGACCCTGCCATGAAAACCACTAAAGCAACTGTGAGCCAGGTGGCAGCGCCGGTGGGAAATTGCTGTTTGAACACAACCAACAACACCACAATCACCAGCAACAGGGTGGGCAACTCATTGAGGGCCCGCAGCTGACGGCCGCTCCAGCCACATTCCCCCCGTTGCAACTGGCCCATCAAGCGATAACAAACCATGTGATACGCCAGCAGGGCCGCCACAAAGCCCAGTTTGGCGTGCATCCAGCCCTGCTGTAGCCAGGCTGGGTTGAGCCACAACAGGCCAGCGGCGCAAGCCAGGGCTACCACCATGCCTGGGGTGGTGATGATGTTGGCCAGGCGCTTTTCCATCAGCCCGTACTGGGCCTGGAAGGCCCCCCGCAGCGGTTCGGGCTGATCGGCCGCCTCTTGGTGATAGATGAACAGCCGCACCAGGTAGAAGAGCCCCGCAAACCACACCACCACCCCAATGATGTGGAAGCTTTTGAACCAGAGGTAGCTCTCAGCGGGAAGGGTCAATGGAAGGGTCAAGGGCAGGCTCGGCAGGGCAGCGGCTCTTAATCCATTCAAGCCCTGGGGCGGTGCGCCTGGTCAAGATGGAAAAGTTCTGCCCTGGCCCCCATGGACTTTGACCTGCTCGTGCTCGGTGCCGGTTCCGGGGGCCTGGCGGCAGCCAAACGGGCCGCCAGCTACGGGGCTCGGGTGGCCATTGCCGAGGGGGACCGGGTGGGGGGCACCTGCGTAATCCGCGGCTGTGTGCCAAAAAAATTGATGGTCTATGCCTCTGAATATCAGGAGTTACTAGCCAATGCCAGCAGCTACGGCTGGCAAACAGGGGAGCCGCATTGCGATACCAGCCTGCTGCTGGCAAATGTGCGCCGGGAGGTGGATCGGCTCAACAGCCTTCATATCTCCCTGTTGGCAAAAGCAGAGGTGGAGCTGATTCCTGGCTTTGCTCAGTTTCTCGATCCCCACCGCCTAGCAATTGCCGGCCGGGAAGTGACGGCCGAACGGATCCTGATCGCCGTTGGCGGTCGCCCCCATCGGCTGGCGATCCCCGGGGCCGAGAAAGCCTGGGTAAGCGATGACCTCTTCCTGCAGGAACGCTTGCCAGCCTCCATCGTGATCGTGGGGGCCGGCTA
>Ga0114981_10002702_pt1 | contig 11380 bp, 9 predicted proteins | sample S_140806_MF_Meta_FD_87028 | JGI IMG/M metagenome (GOLD analysis project Ga0114981, IMG submission 87028) | Freshwater microbial communities from Lake Simoncouche, Canada to study carbon cycling - S_140806_MF_MetaG | ecosystem: Environmental > Aquatic > Freshwater > Lake | place: Lake...
AGGGGCGGGGGGGGGCCGGGGCTGGCCTACGGGGGGGGGGAGAGGGGGGAGCGGATGGGGGGGGCGATCGGGGCGCTGGTGGAGACGGCGGCGCAGTGCCGGGCGGCGGGGATTGCGGTGGAGATTGTGTCGGCGAGCGGGAGCGGGACGTTTCGGATGTCGGCGCCGCTCGGCGGGATTACCGAGGTGCAGGCGGGCGGGGGCGTGTTCTCCGACTTGAACTACGAGAAGTGGGGGTTGGCCGACCATGAGTTTGCGCTGACGGTGGTGACACGGGTGGTGAGCCGGCCGAGCGCGACGCGGATTCTGGTGGACGGGGGATTCAAGACCATGTCGACGCAGCACGGGGCGCCGCGGCCGCTGGGGGTGGGGGCGGTGAAGAGCCTGGTGCTTTCGGCCGAGCATGGCAATCTGGAGTTGGAGGAGCCGGATACGGTGCACGGGGTGGGGGATCTGGTGACTTTCGTGCCGGGGTATACGGACAGCACGGTGTGTCTGCACGATGAGATGTGCGTGTTGCGGGACGGGGTGCTGGAGGCGGTGTGGGGGATACCGGGGCGGACGGGGAGGCGGTAGGTTACAGCTCCCAGTTGAGTTCGCGGCCGTTGACGGTGAGTTTGCGCTGGCGGGGCGGCCAGGCGGGGGAACCCATCTGGCGGCTCCAGGCGGCCCAGGCGGCGCGGAGTTCGGCGAGGAGGTCGGGTTGTTCGCGGCTGCGGTCGCGGGTTTCGCCGAGGTCGTCGGCGAGGTTGTAGAGGCCGGTGAACTCGTTGCCGAATTCGACGAGTTTCCAGGGGCCGCGGCGGACGGCGCGGGCTTGGCCGGCGCGCCAGAATAGGGTGCGGGGCGCGGGCTTGGCGCCGGGGCGGAGCAGGGGGAGGAGGTTGACGCCGTCGAGCGGGGGGACGGGGAGGCCGGCGGCGGCGAGGAGGGTGGGGGCGAGGTCGCGGGAGACGACGGGTTCGCGGTAGACGGCGCCGGCGGGGAGGCGGCCGGGCCAGCGCATGAGGAAGGGGACGCGGATGCCGCCCTCAAAATAGGTTACTTTTTCGCCGTTCAAGGGGGCGTTGGAGCCGGCGCCGGTGACGACCGGGCAGCCGTTGTCACTGAGGAAGACGAGGAGGGTATCGCGTTCGAGATTCAACTCGCGCAGCTTGGCGGTGATGAGGCCGACGGTGTCGTCGAGGGCGACGGTCATGGCGGCGAGGAGGCGGTGTTTTTCGTTGGCGATGGCGGGGACGCGGTTGAGGTACTTTTCGAGGGTATGGAGGGGGGTGTGGATGGCGTTGGGGGCCAGGTAGAGGAAGAAGGGGCGGGTGCGGTTGGTTTCGATGAAGCGGAGGGCTTCGGCGGCGAAGGCGTCGGTGAGGTAGCGATCTTCGGCGACGGGTTCGCGGCCGCGGCGGATGGGGTCGGAGCGTTCGGCGAGGCGGCCGGCGTCACCGTCGGAGGCGACGAGGCGGCGGCCGGGGGTGCGGGGGGTGAGGAAGGCGTTGCCGCCGGTGAGGAAGCCGTAGAATTCGTCGAATCCGCGGTCGAGAGGGTGGAAGCCGGGGCGGGCGCCGAGGTGCCATTTGCCGATGGCGATGCTGCGGTAGCCGGCGGGGCGGAGGAGTGCGGGGAGGATTGTTTCACTATCCGGGAGGCCGAAGTTGATTTCGGCTTCGCGTTCGAGGGGGCCGGAGTTGAATTCGTGGCCGAAGCGGTGCTGGTAGCGGCCGGTGAGGAGGGCGGCGCGGGAGGGGCTGCAGACGGCGCAGGAGACGTAGCCGTCGGTGAAGCGTACGCCGTCGCGCGCTAGGGCGTCGAGGTGGGGCGTGGGAACGTCCTTCGAGCCGTAGCAGCCGATGTCGCCGTAGCCCATGTCGTCGGCGAGGATCAGGATGAAATTGGGTTTCCTGGCGGCGGCGAGGGCCGCCAGGAAAGTACGCCGGGAGAGCATTTACTGTACGGGGACGAAGCAGTAGAACAGGCCGGCGCCGCCGGTGCCGACGAGGTTGGCCTGGCTGCAGCCGCGGGAGGGGTGGGTGGAGTTCCAGGAGATGCCGCCGCCGTTGCGGTCGTGGTGGCCGACCTGGGCGGTGCCTTCGGAGTTGCTGGTCCAGTTTTTGCAGGTGTGGTCGGCGCCGTCCGTGTAGGCGCGGCCGTCGGGTTGGGTGCCGGTGAGGACGTCGTGCTGGTTGGGCTGGGCGCCGACGCCGTTGACCTGTTCGCCTTTTTCGTTGAGGGCGTTGTTGCGGGTGATGAGGTTGCCGACGCGGGCGAGTTCGACGGTGTCGCCGTGGAGTTGGGCCTGGTCGCGGGCGATGGCGGTGCCTTTGGCGTTGTGCCAGGGGCCGTTGCCGATGCGGTCGCGGGCGTTGACGGCGGGTTTACCGGCTTCGGCGGAGATGCTCAGATACGCTTTCCAGTTGGTGAACTGGGAGCCGGCGGCGGCGGCGAGCTTCTGGCAGTGGGCGTCCGCGCCGGCGAGACCGCCGAGGTTGGCGCCATCGCCGACGCCGACGCTGGTGACGAAGAAGGTCATGGGGGCCGGGGCGGGTTTAGGGGGGGCGGTCTGCTGGGCGAGGGCGGACAGCGACGCGAGGGTCAGGCTGAGGGAGAGCAGTATGGGTTTCATAAGTTTTCGATCCCCCTACTATATCTGCTCTGCGAAGGCGAGCGGGCTGGGGGAAATCGCGCAACGGGTTGGGTGCTCTGCCGCTATTTTCAAGCGAAACCGGGCCTGGAGGGTGGTGGCCCATGAGATGCAGGGGTGGGGCCGAGAGGAACCCCTATGACTGCTAAAGATGTGATGACCCACGCGGTGGAGAGCTGCCACCCGGAGATGAACCTGGCGGCCGCGGCCGCGCTGATGTGGAACTATGATTGTGGCGCGCTGCCGGTGTTAGAGGACGGGCGCCTGGTTGGCATGATTACAGACCGGGATATCTGCATTGCGCTGGGTACGCGGGATCTGCCGGCGCATGAGGTGACGGTTCGGAACGTGGAGACGACGGAGGTGACCACGTGCACGCTGGACGACAGCCTGCACCACGTACTTGAACTGATGCGGCGGGCGCGGGTGCGGCGGCTGCCGGTGGTGGATAGTGAGGGTGGTCTGGCCGGCATCGTGACGCTGTCTGACGTGGCCGTGCGGGGCGACAAAGGGTCGCGCGGGGAGATTGTGGCGACGATTCAGGCTTTGCGCAGTCCGCAGCGGGCCGCGGCGTGAGCGGCCGGGCTACTCCGGTTCGACGCTGATGCCTTGGCGGACGGCGTAGCGGGAGAGCTCGGCGGTGGTGCGGAGGCCGGTCTTGTCCATGATGTTCTTTTTGTGGAACTCGACGGTGCGGGGGGAGACATCGAGGATGGTGGCGGCCTCTTTCATGGTTTTGCCTTCGGCGATCAAGAGCAGGACTTCGCGCTCGCGTTGACTTAATTCGGTTCCAGCGGCGCTCCGATCTTCGGGGGAGACCATGAGGTTGCGGAGGACCTTGTCGGCGATGCGGGGGGTGATGTAGGTGCGGCCCTGGAGCACCTCTTGAATGGCGATGAGGAGTTCGTCGGTGGCGGCGTGTTTGAGGACGTAGCCTTCGGCGCCGAGGCGGAAGGCGCGGGTGGCGAGAGAGGCGTCGAGGCTGCCGGTGACGAAAATGAAGCGGGTGCGCAAGCCCTTGGCACGGCACTGGCTGAGGGCCTCCAAGCCATTTAATTCGGGCATGGAGATATCGCAGACGACGAGTTCGGGGCGGAGGCGCTCGACGGCCTGCACAAGTTGGCGGCCATCGGGGACGGTGCCGAGGAGGGTGTACTGATTCTCGAGGATGCGCTGGAGGCCTTCGAGGACGAGGGCGTGGTCGTCAGCCAGGAGGATGGTGTTCGGTTTCATTGGGTGGGAGGCTGAAGTCCGGCTCGGATCGGTATTAGTGCCGTTGGGGGCGGCATCGTTGCGGGGATCGCTCCGGGGGAGCGCCTTGGATGCCGATAAATAATTACCGGGTGCATCCCTCGTAGGAATACATGTTTAACCTAGGGAAACCACGAGTATAGTACTTTTTTCGCGGGAACTATACTGGCAAAGTAGATCGGAGGCAGCGGCTGCAAAGGCCGGCCAAACGTGGTACCTCGGCCAAGTAAGTACTGGAGTCGGCCTTGCAGCCATGTTAATAAGTGGCGTAGGAGTGATCTTAAATGAGTGCAATTGTATTGCCAATTGAAGAGTATCGTCCGATTCCTGGGGAGTCCGGCGTAGGTTGCTGGGGTATCCCCGGGGCGATAGCCCGCAGTTCGCAGATGCAGGTGGTGTTTGACCGGATCCGCCGGGTGGCGCCGCACTTCCGTACAGTTTTGGTGACGGGGGAGACGGGTACGGGTAAGGAACTGGTTTCGCGGGCCTTGCACGAGTTGAGTCCGGCGACGGGTCGGCTGGTGACGCTGAACTGCTCGGCGGTGGTGGAGACTCTTTTTGAGAGCGAGCTTTTCGGGCATGTGCGGGGGGCGTTTACGGGGGCGTTGCAGGATAAGGTCGGACAGTGCGAGTTTGCCGACGGGGGCACGTTGTTTCTGGACGAGATCGGGGACATGCCGTTGGCGACGCAGGCGAAGCTGCTGCGGGTGCTGCAGAACCGGGAGGTGCAGCGGGTGGGATCTTTAAGTTCGCGGCAGCTGGACTTGCGGGTGGTGGCGGCGACGAATAAGGATTTACGGCGCGCGGTGCGGGAGCATCAGTTTCGGGAGGATTTGTATTTTCGCCTAGCGATGGTGGAGATTCAACTGCCCGCGCTGCGGGAACGGGCGGGGGACTGGCCGCTGCTGGCGAGTTACTTTCTGCGGCAGTGGGCGGGGCGGTACGGCAAGCCGGTGGCGGAGCTTTCGGCCGAGGCGGAGCAGGTGTTTACGCTGCACGAGTGGCCGGGGAATGTGCGGGAGCTGGAGAATGTTTTGGGCTATGCGTGCATGATGTGCCGGGGAGATACGGTGGAGGTGGAGGATTTGCCGTCGTATCTGCTGGCGCCGCTGGACCGGCCGGGTTTGGGGGTGGCGGTGGCGGGTGTGGCGGTGGCGGAGGAGGCTCCGGCGGGGGTGGCGATGAACACGCTCGAAGCGTGCGAGGCGCGGATTTTGCGGCAGGCACTGCACCGGGCGGGGTGGAACCAGACGAAGGCGGCGCAGGCGTTGGGGACGACGCGGGACCGTTTGCGCTACCGGATGAAGAAGTACCAGTTGGGCAAAGAACAGTTCGCATGCTCGGAGGTTTCGTATGGATAATCGTCCCGTGTTTTTGGTGGTTGGCGACTTTTCGGGGGAACGAGTCGATTTTGGGGGGCTGTGCGCGGAGTTTGGCTGGCTTCTGCGGCGGTTTCCGGGTCTGGAGTCGTTGTCGCTCGAGGGTGGGTTGCCGTGTGTGGCTGGACTGATTGATACGTCGCTCGACGGGGGTGCGCAGTTGCGGCAGGCGCGGCGGTTGTTTCCGGAGGTGCTTTGGATTGCGTGCAGCCGGTTCAGTTCGACGACGCCGTGGGCGGAGCTGGAACGATGCGGCGCCTTTCACTTTCTGCACCGTCCGCTGCGCGCGGCCGAATTTCATCATTCTCTCGGCTTTGTGGATGCCTTTGCGGTAGAGCACAAGCGTTTGGAGGCTGCTTTGAATGCCTCCCATGCGGCGTAAGAGAACGACAAGGATCTTTTTATGTTTGATTCGTATTCGCAGCCTGACCCGCGCTGGTTTGCGCTTTATGTGCGGGTCCGCCATGAGCGGGCGGTGGAGCGGCAGCTGGCGGAGAAGGGTCTCGAAGCCTTTCTGCCCTGCTATTTGGCGCGGCGCCAGTGGGCGGATCGCCTGAAGACGATCGAGTTTCCGCTGTTTCCCGGCTATCTGTTTTGCCGATTTACGGCGCAGCAGCGGGGGGCGGTGCTGTCGGCGTTTGGGGTGGTGCGGATTGTGGGATTTGGGAATCAGTCGATGCCGGTGGAGGATGGGGAGATTCTGGCTTTGCAGCAGGCGGTGCGGGCTGGGGTGGCGTGTGAGCCGGCGACTTACCTGAAGATCGGCCAACGGGTGCGGGTTGGGTACGGACCGCTGAACGGGGTGGAAGGGATTTTGACGGAGGCGAAGAAGGGCCACCGGCTGATTCTTTCGGTGACCTTGCTGGAGCGGTCGGTTTCGGTGGAGGTGGATGACGCCGCGGTGGAGGCGATTTCGGCGCGGCCGCTGGAGGCGATGCGGGCGCAGGGCGCGGCATTTCGGGTTCCGGCGTGATGTTGCTACTCTAGGGGTCTCTCGTTGCTTGCTCTGCCCGCCCGCGAAGCCACCCATGATCACAAGTTGCGGGGCCAAGAGTTCCGGGGCCAGAAGTTCCGGGAGGTGGCTTTTTCGCATCATGGTTTCTAAACAAGAGTCGGTAGTCCGTTCGACGAAGATTTCGGTGGTTGCCATCGGCGCATCGGCTGGTGGCTTGGCGGCGATTCGGGAGTTTTTCGAGGCGCTCCGGCCGGATACGGGGATGGCGTTTGTGGTGGTCACCCACTTGGGCCAGGGTCAGAAGAGCGCGCTGACCAAACTGATAACCGGCATGACGGCGATGCCGGTGCAGGAGGTTTCCGGCACGGTGCAGTTGCAGCGGAACCATGTTTACGTGCGTCCGCCGGACTGCGAGTTGACGGTAAGCGGGAAGCGGCTTGTGTCGCGCCCCGTGGACCCGGCCCACCACTTTCCCCCGACCGTGATTGACACGTTGTTGCGTTCGCTGGCGGCAGAGCGGGGTAATCAGGCGATTGGCATCATACTTTCGGGCAGCGGCAGCGATGGGTGCTCCGGATTGGCGGCGCTGCAGGCGGAGGGGGGGCTGACCTTCGTGCAGGACCGGCAGAGCGCCGAGGTTCCGGAGTTGCCGGCGGCGGCGGCGGGGGCGGCTGACCGGGTGCTGTCGCCGCGCGCGATGGCGGAGGAGTTACACCGGCTGGCGGTGCATCCTTACGTGGCGGCGCCGGCAAAGGTGGTGGAGGGTGAAGCGGCGGCGCGCGCGCTGCCGGTTCTGGCGCCGATCTTTGCGCTGATCCGGCAGGCTGGGGGGCCGGACTTTGCGCTGTACAAGCCGAGCACGATCCACCGGCGGCTGGCGCGGCGGCTGGCGCTGCTGAATCTTGAAAAGGTGGAGGAGTACTGCTGCCGTCTCGAGGCGGATCCCCGCGAGGTGGAGGCGTTGAGCGCCGATTTGCTCATCAACGTGACCGAGTTTTTCCGCGACCCGGAGGTGTTTGCCTATTTGCGGAGCCAGGTGTTTCCCGGTTTGGTGGGTAAAGCTTCGGCAAATCGTCCGATCCGGGTGTGGGTTCCGGCCTGTGCGAGCGGGGAGGAGGCTTACTCGCTGGCGATGTCTCTGATCGAGGGATTTGGTCCGGGACAGGCGGCGCCGCCGGTTCAGATTTTCGCCACCGATGTCAACCCGGCTTCGGTGCGGGTAGCCCGGGAGGCGGTTTATCCGGCCTCGGTGGCCCAGCACGTTCCCGCCGCTTTGCTGGGGCGCTATTTCATCCCGATGGAGGGCGGATTTCGGGTGACGCGTCAGGTGCGGGATGTTTGTGTTTTCGCGGTACAGGATGTGACGGCCGATCCTCCGTTTTCAAAGATGGACGTGGTGAGCTGCCGTAACCTGCTGATCTATCTCAAACCCGAGGTCCAGCAGAAGGTGCTGGCCACGTTCCACTATGCGCTGAACCCTTCGGGTGTGCTGATTCTGGGTACGGCAGAGTCGACCGGGGCGAATCCCTCCGAGCTTTTCCGGCAGATCGATCACGCCCAGCATGTTTATGAACGGCTCAATGTCAGCAAGGATCTCTCCTTTTACGTTCGAGGGGTGGATACCCGCCGGGCGAGGGTGGAGACTCTGGCTGCGCCGCCTGTCACCCTGAGCCAAACGGACGAGATTACGGCTGAGGCGGACCGGATTCTGGTGGCGCAGTATGTTCCGCCTAGCGTGATAATTGGTCCGTCGATGGAGATTTTGCAGTTTCGCGGTTCCACGGGGCGATACCTGGAGCCCGCGCCCGGCCCCGCGACGCTGAATCTGCCGAAGATGAGCCGGGAGGGATTGACGATTGATCTGCGCGCGGCGATTCAAAAGGCTCGGAAAACGCATACGCCGGTGACGCGGGCGGGTCTTCGTTTTCTGCACGATGGTGGCTACCGCCAGGTGGATGTGGATGTGATTCCGCTGCGCCGTTCCATGCCGGGCCACTATGAACTGATTGTGTTCCGGGAGCCGCTGCCGACGGCGCCGGCCGGCCAGGCGGAGGTGGCGGGCGGAAAGAAGGCGCCGGGCCGCGGCGACCGGAAGATGGTTTTGCTGCAGCGCGAACTGCTCGCTACGCAAGAAGACCTGCGGTCGATTATTGCCGAGCTGGAGGCGAACAACGAGCAGTTGCAGTCGGCCAACGAAGAGATCCTGTCGAGCAACGAAGAGCTGAAGAGCACGAATGAGGAGTTGGAGACGGCCAAGGAGGAGTTGCAGGCGACGAATGAGGAGCTCTCCATGGTCAACGAGGAGATGCGCTCCCGGCATACCGCGTTCAACCTGGCCAATGACGATGTATTGAATGTATTCGATGCGGTGGAGGCTGGGGTGTTGCTGGTGGGTCCCGATTTGGTGATCCGCCGTTCGAATCTGCGGGCGCAGCAGATTCTGGGGTTGGTTCCGGCCGACCTCGGCCGTTTGTTGACCGGCGTCAAGACGCGCCTCGATACGGCTCGTCCGGAGCAGTTGATTCGGCGGTGTCTGGAGACGCGGCAGTTGGAGGAGCGGGAGGTTTGCGCCGAGGATGGCCGTTGGTATCTGCTGCGCGCCTGCCCGTATCGCGCGGGAGAGAACCGGATAGAGGGCGCCGTGCTCACCGTGCTGGACATACACGATGTGAAGAGCACCCGGGTGCGACTTGCCGCTTCCGAGCAGGCTTGGCGGGAGACCGTGGAACAGGCCCCGGATTTTCTGGTGGCCGCCGATGCCAGCGGTCGGATTCTGTTTTTGAATCGCACCGTGGTGAGTCTGGCGCCCGAGGCGGCGGTGGCCGGCAGCCTGTTTGAGGCCCTGGGCCGGGCGGACCGCACGAAGATGCGGCGGGTGCTGACCGGGGTGCTGGCTTCGGGCCAACCGATGGAGTTTACCTCCGGCGGAGCGAAAGGGACACCGGCTTCCCGTACGCGGGTCACCCCGATTCGGAGTGAGGATAGAATTGTCGCGTTGGCTATTCGCACCGAAAGGGTTGCTTAGCGTGAGACGCCGTACCATGCAGTCGCCAATAGGATTTGTGGTTGATTCCACGTTGCGGGTGGTGGAGTTTATCGGCCACACCTCGCCGCTGATCCGTCTGTCGCCGGGTGCGGCGACGATGGACCTGGCGCGATTGTTGACGGATTCGCTTCGTCCGGCCGTGCTGAAGGCGGTGGAACAGGCCCGGGAGACGCGGCGGGCGGTTCAGGTTCCCGGGGTATCGTTCTACGAATTGGGCGCTCGCCGCACCGCGGACCTGAGTGTGACGCCCAAGCGGGGCGGCCGCTGGCGCATCGAATTGCACGCCCAAGCGCGGCCGGGCAAGGCGTCCGCCCCGGCCCAGTCTGGCGGTACCGCCGAAGAGCTAGCCGTGGAGCTGGAGGCTGCCAATGAGGAGCTGCGCGCCACCGTTGACGAACTGGTGAACGCCAATCAGGAGATTCGCCGGGCGCAGGCGGCGCTAGAGAAGAGTCAGAACGATCTGCGGGAGCGCTACCAGTTCACCGCGGCGGTGCTGGATACGGTGGGCGCGCTGATTCTGGTTGTTGATCCGGGCGGACGGATTATTGAGTTGAATCGGGCCTGCGAGATTGCGAGCGGACTGCCGCAGGGCGGAGTTGGCGAACCCCTGTTCTGGGATTTTATTCCTCCGGAACAGCTGGCGGAGTGGAAGGGGATCTTCGCCAAGCTTCTCGAGGAGACAGCGACGAATACGCACGAAAGCGACTGGCTGGTGCGGGGGAGGGACCGGCGGCGGATTGCGTGGTCGAACACCACGATGCGGCAGCCGGACGGCGGGCGCTACGTGATTGCCACCGGAATTGAGGTAACATCGCGCTATCTGGCCGAGCAGTTTCTGCATGCCAGCGAAGCCAAGTTCCGCGCGGTGATTGAAAACGCCGCCGAGGCGATTCTGGGGGTAAATCCGGCGGGTAAGATTGTGATCGCCAACCCGGCGGCGGCGCGGCTGTTCGGCTACACGCTGGAGGAGTTACTTTCCTGGGAGTTAACCCGCCTGCTGCCGGTACGGTTCCGTGCGGGGCACCCGGATAACCTGCAGAGCTACTTTGCCCAACCGGTGCCGCGGAAGGCGTTTTCCGGGTCTTTTTTTGTGGGCCGGCGCCAGGATGGGAGCGAAGTGCCGCTTGAGATCAGTCTCAGTACGATCAGCACGGCGGAGGGCGAGGTGGCGGTGGCCTTCATCCTGGATATCACGGAACGGATTCAGCACCGGCAGCACGTGCAGGCGTTAGCCGGCAAGCTGCTGAAGGCCCAGGAGGAGGAGCGCCGGCGCATCGCCCGGGATATTCATGACCACTTGACGCAGATCATTTCTTTGCTGGGGATGAAGCTGGGGTTTCTGGCGCAGGAGGTGGGGGGCAACCGGGAGTCTCTGCGGGCCGGTCTTGAGGATGCTCGACATCAGGTTGATCTGATCCATGACGAGGTGCGTGGCGTATCGCACCGGCTGCATCCGAGTACGCTCGAGTACTCGGGTTTGGTGCCGGCGCTCGAAAGCCTGATGAACGAGACGGAGAAGCTGGATAAGCCCCGGGTGCATCTGGTGCTCGGGCAGCTGCCGGACTCGATTCCTCAGGGCACGGCGGCGGCGTTGTACCGGATCGCGCAGGAGGCACTGCACAATGCGCTGAAGAGTGCCGCGGCAGAGAGTATTTCGGTCCATTTGAATATGCAGGACGGCGTTCTCCATCTGGTTGTGATTGATGATGGTTGCGGCTTTGTGTTGGAGGAGGCCCGGCGGGCCGGCGGACTTGGTCTGCTGAGTATGGAGGAGCGCGCGCGCGACCTGGGGGGCACCTTTGCGATTCAATCGGCGCGGGGCAGCGGGACGCGCATCGAAGTAACTGCGCCGCTTGCAGCGGCTAGGTAACTGCGCCGCTTGCAGCGGCTAGGTAACTGCGCCGCTTGCCGCGGCTAGGTAACGGCGCCGCTTGCAGCGGTTACGTAATGACGACGCGGGAGTCCTCTTCGCGCGTTCGTTCGTTCTGCACGAGATCGGTCAGGCTTTGCAGTTGGCGGCCCAGATAGCGCAGGTAGTCGTCCATGGTGAAGATGCCGGTGAGGTGACCGTGCGCGTCGACGACGGGGACGCGGCGGATGCCGAGCACCCG
>Ga0114981_10002708_pt1 | contig 11372 bp, 9 predicted proteins | sample S_140806_MF_Meta_FD_87028 | JGI IMG/M metagenome (GOLD analysis project Ga0114981, IMG submission 87028) | Freshwater microbial communities from Lake Simoncouche, Canada to study carbon cycling - S_140806_MF_MetaG | ecosystem: Environmental > Aquatic > Freshwater > Lake | place: Lake...
CCCGCATTGGGTGCATTCAAATCGAAGCCCGTCGGCGTACCAAGGGTTCAGCGCAGCGTCTGCGCGACCAGGATCGTCAGTTGTTGCCAACTTGGCCCCCCGGCGCCTCCGGCGGAGCGTCGTCGGAATCCAACTCTGGAGCCGCACCCTTGCTCGGGCCGGCAGCGGTAGCGGAGCCCCACGGCTCGATCGTGATCTCGTGCATCGCCGCGCGGCGCCTCGTCGGCGGCAGGTGGGCGAGGCTGTTGGGTCGATCGTCGAAGGCGACACGATCCATGGTGTAAATCGACTCGAACACCAGTTCGGGGTGGTCGAGCAGCGCGTCCTCGATCAGCTCCTCGGCCTGCGCGAGGCTTCCCGCGGTCATCCAGATGACGATGTTCGCGCCCCGCGCTTCGTCGCCGTCGGAGCTGGTCGCGAAGACCACCGCGTGCCAGAGCGTCATGCCGAGATGCCGCCCTGCTTCGTCGACGTTGGTCTCGCGATCGATGTTGAGCTCGAGCAGCCAGCGTTCGCGGAGCTCGAGCAGGAGCTCCTCGAGGTCCGGGCCGTTCTCCGAGAGATCCAGCACGCTCTCCGAGACGAGTTCCTCCTCGTCGGCGAGCGTCTCCTGCTCGTCCCAAGTGGCCTCGACTTCGGAAAGTCCGAGCCCCGAGAGCATCCGCTCGACCTCGTCGCGGAGCTCGACCGGCACCGAGATCACGACGCCCTTCCACGTGTCGATGAAGACGTCGACCCACGGATCTTCCGCGTTCGCGCCGACGCCGATGGTCACGTCCTCGAGGAGGATCTCCTCGAACTCGTACCACGAGCGCAGGAACTCGACGAGCGGCAGCGGCTCCTCGCCGAGGTAGACGTCGGTCATGCGGTAGGCGTCGCGCGAGCCGATCTCGATGACGGGCGTGACCTCGCGCGGGAGCAGGTTGAACGCGGCGTCGACCAGCGGCCGCAGCTTGTCGTGGCTGACCACGGCGTGGAACAGATACGTGTCCGGATCGTCGCCAACGCCCTCGGTAAAGCGCACGGTGTAGCCCTGGACGGGCGGCTTGAGCTTGGTCTCGCGGACACCGAGCGGCAACTGGTAGTCGCCGAGAGTCAGGCGCTGGAGATCCTGCCGCAGGCGAAAATCATCGGGCATGCGCGCATCCTAGCGAGCACGCCGCGCATCGCGTCACGAATCGCCGAGATACGCCTCGCGCACGCGCGGGTCGACGAGGAGCTTGCCCGCATCGTCGGTGAGCGTCACGCGGCCGGTCTCGAGCACATATCCGCGGCGGGCCAGCCTGAGCGCGGCGTTCGCGTTCTGCTCGACGAGCAGGATCGTGAGCCCCTCGCGGTTGAGCTGCGCCACGGCGCGAAAGATGTTCGCGACCAGGATCGGCGCGATGCCCATCGATGGCTCGTCCATCATCAGCAGGCGCGGCTTGGAAAGGATCGCGCGACCGATCGCGAGCATCTGCTGCTCGCCGCCCGAGAGCGTTCCGCCGAGCTGCGCGGAGCGCTGCTTGAGGATGTCGAAGAGCGCGTAGACCTTCTCGAGATCGGCGGCGATGCCGGCCTTGTCGTCGCGGCCGTAGGCGCCCATCATCAGGTTCTCGAGCACGGTCATGCGCGGGAAGATGCGGCGGCCTTCGGGGACCTGCACCAGGCCGCGGCCGACGAGCTTGTCGGCGCGCACACCAGCGCCGGGCGCGCTGATGCGCTCGCCCGCAAAGTCGATCTCGCCGCCGCGCAGCGGCACGATGCCCGACGTGCACATGAGCGTGGTCGACTTGCCCGCGCCGTTGCCGCCGATGAGCGTGACGATCTCGCCCTCGTTGACCGTGAGCGAAACCTCGTGCAGCACCTCGACGGAGCCGTAGCCGGCGACGATCCCCTTGATCTCGAGCAGCGCGCTCATCCGAGTTCCTCCTTGCCGAGGTAGGCCTCGATGCAGCGCGGGTCGTTCTTGATCTCGATCGGCGTGCCTTCGGCGATCTTTTCGCCGTACTGCAGCACATTGATGCGGTCGGAGATGCCCATCACGACGCGCATGTGGTGCTCGATCAGGACGACCGTGGTGCCGGCGTCGCGGATCGCCTTGATCAGGCGCATCAGGTCGACGGCTTCGGTCGGGTTCATGCCCGCGGCGGGTTCGTCGAGCAGGATCACATCGGGGCGCGAGGCGAGCGCGCGCGCGATCTCGAGGCGACGCTGGTGGCCGTACGGAAGGTTGCCCGCGGCCTCCTCGGCCTTGTCGGCGAGCCCGACGAACTCGAGCAGCTTCATCGCCTCGGTTCGCGCGGTCATGCGCTCGCGCAGCGCGGACGGCAAAGCGAACACCGCAGCAACCATGCCGCTTGAGAGACGACGGTCCATGCCGACGGTCACGTTCTCGACGAGCGAGAGGTCAGGGAAGAGCCGGATGTTCTGAAAGGTTCGCGCAACACCCGCGCTCGCGACGACGTCAGGCGTGCGCCGCGTGCGCGACCAGATCACCATGCGTCCGCTCGCGCCAAGCACGAGCCCGAGCAACATCGGCAGCCAAGTGCCCACGAATCCGCCGCCAAACAGCGTGGCGAAGAACGCCGCAATCGCCTTGCCCCACGGGAACGCCTGCTGGTAGACGTAGAGGTCGATGACCGACGCCTTCCACAGCGCCTCGACGCGCACGAGGATCGCGAGGAACACCGCCGTCGCCACACCCGTCGCCGCGGCGCCCGCGATCACCGCGTGAGTCAGCTGCCGGCTCGGATCGCGACCCGACACCAGCACGGTGCCCTCGGTCGGCTCGTACACGCCGGTGATCGCGTTGAACAGCGTGGTCTTGCCTGCGCCGTTCGGACCGATCACCGCGGTGATCGAGCCCTGCGCGACGTTGACCGACACGTCCTTGACGGCCGTCAGGCCGCCGAAGCGCATCGTGACCTTCTCGACGGAGATCAGCGACTTCACGTCGGTGGTCACTTGCGGGCCGCCTTCCGCGAGAACACGATGCCATCGGGGCGGTAGCGCATCATCAGCACGAGCGCGAGGCCGAACAGCATGTACTTGTAGTTGTCGGGCGACGAGAGCACGTTGGCCGTCGAGTCGATGCCGTGGCGCTGCAGCGCCTGCGTGGCCTGCGGCAAGACGACGTTGTTGAGGCCGACCATCACGATCGCGCCGACGAGGACGCCCGTGATCGAGCCGATGCCGCCGACGATCACGATGCACAGCGCGAGGATCGAGATCTGGAAGTCGTAGTTGCTCGGCTCGCCGGTGGACGAGAGCAGGCTCGCGCTCAGCGCGCCCGCCACCGCTGCGAGCGCCGCGCCGAAAGCAAACGCCTTGAGCTTGGCCTTGTCGGGGCTGATCGCCATGCAGCGCGCAGCGAGCTCATCTTCGCGCACGGCAAACAGCTGGCGCCCGAGCCGGCTGAACTCGAGGTTGCGGCACAGGAACACGATCACCGCCAGGATCCCGAGGTACAGGTAGAACCACGGGAACGGATGCTCCGCCGACATCACGAAGCCAGGGAACGTCGGCGCGGGCAGCGGATTGATGCCCTGCGTGCCCTTGGTGATGACCTCGAGGTTCTTGAGCGCGTCCTGCACGATCTCGCCGAATCCGAGCGTGACGATTGCGAGGTAGTCGCCGCGCAGGCGCAGAGTCGGCGCGCCGAGCAGCCAGCCTGCGAAGGCTCCGATCGCGCCCGCAAGGATCACGCCCCACCAGAAGCCGACCTGGAACGGGTAGATCTCGCAGGTGAGGATGCCGAACGCGTACGCGCCGATCGCCATGAACGCCGCGATGCCGAGGTGCAGCAGGCCCGTCCAGCCGACGACAATGTTGAGCCCGAGCGCGAGGATCGCGAACACGATCACGTTGCGCATCGGCGCCGCCAGCTGCACGCCGGGGACGAACAGATCGACGAGCGGAACCATCGCCAACAGTCCGAGGACCACCAGCTGCCCGCGCGAGAAGAGCGAGAATCGCTGCAGCGCCGCCATGTCAGACCTTCTCCCGCTGCTTGAGCCCGAGCAGGCCGCTCGGACGGAACACCAGGATCAGGATCAGCACGCCGAACACCACGACGTTGGTCCAGCGCGTCTCGATGTACTGATCGCTCATCGCGCGGATGAGGCCGATCAGCACGCCACCGAGCATCGCGCCCGGCATGCTGCCGATGCCGCCGAGGACGGCCGCGGTAAACGCATCCATGCCCGCGCGGAAACCCATCTGGAACGAGATCGTGTTGTTGTAGAGCGACCACATCACGCTGGCCGCGCCGCCGAGGAACCCACCGATGAGGAAGGTCGCCGAGATGACGCGATCGGTGTCGATGCCCATCAGCTGCGCAGCCACGGGATTCTGCGCGGTCGCGCGCATGCCGCGGCCGAGGCGCGTCTTCTTGACGAAGAGCGTGAGCCCGATCATGAGCGGGATCGTGACGATGAAGATCGCGAGATCCTCCAGGCGCAGCACGACGTTCGAGTTCTCGCCGAGGAGGTTGGAGCCCTCGAGGATCTCGGGGAAGTCCTTGCTCGCCGCCGCCGCGTTGCCGCCGCCGAAGACCTCCATCGGCGCGCCGCCCCAGAAGAGGCCGAGGTTGACGATGATGAAGCTCACGCCGATCGCCGCGACCAGCTGCGTGAGCTTGGGCGACTTGCGCATCGGCTTATAGACGACTCGGTCGATCGCGACGTTGAGTCCGCCGCAGAAGACGCCCGCCGCGATCACCAGCCCGAACAGCAGCAGCCAGTTCGAGTGGTCGCCCATGTGCGCGATGTCGAGCACCCCCGCCGCGCCCAGCGCGCCCACGATCGTGAGCGCGAAGAACCCGCCGAGCATGAACAGATCGCCGTGCGCGAAGTTGATCAGCTCGACGATGCCGTACACCATCGTGTAACCGAGCGCCACGAGGGCGATGATCATGCCGTTGGACAGGCCGTAGATGACCTGCTGCATGAAGACTTCGGTTGGTGTCATCCGGCGGCGCCTCGGGGACTCTGTGTCTAGAACGTATCGTCTAGAACTTTTGATCCAGAACTTCTGGTGCGTACGACTCGCGAATCGGTCCTGCAGCCGCTTACTCGACGACCTTGACGGTCTCGAACTTGCCGTCCTTGACGGTGTTCACGCTCATCGTGCGGTTGGTCGTGTCGCCGTTGGCGTCGAAGCTCCAGGTGCCGAGCGCGCCGGAGAAGTCCTTTGTCTTGGCGACCTCGGCGAGCACGCTCTCGCGGGTCAGCTTGCCGCCGGCCTTGGCGATGTTCTGCATCGCGGCGAGGACGACCTTGGCCGACTCGTAGCCGTAGACCGCGTAGCCCTCGGGCTCGCCGCCGTAGGTCTTCTTGTAGTTCTCGTAGAACTCCTTGCCCTTGCCGGTGAGCGCCTTCGGCTCCTTGCCGCCGAAGGTGATGAACGCGCGGCCTTCGAGCGCCTTGGCGCCCGCGGCCTCGATGAACGCCTGCTCGTAGCAGCCGTCCGGCACGATCAGGCGCGCCTTGAGACCGACGGTCACGATGTCCTTCGCGAGCTGGCCCGCGTTGGTCTGCGTGGTGCCGCCGAAGTAGACGAGATCGGCGCCAGCCTGCTTGATCTTGGTGACGACGCTCTTGTAGTTCGAGGCCTTGGCGTCGATGCCGTCGGTGCCGACGATCTCGAGGCCGATTTCCTTGGCGTGCTTCTCGAAGACACCGGCGACGCCCTTGCCGTAGACCTCGCGGTCGTTGAGGACGAAGACCTTCTTGGCGCCGGTTTCCTTGGCGAAGTCGGCGGCGACGGCGCCCTGCACATCGTCGGTCGGGACGACGCGGAAGTAGCTGATCTTGCCGCTCGGGCGGTAGACAGCGGGCTCGTTCGGCTCGCCGAAGCCGGGCTTGGTGAGGTTCGGCGCGGTGTTCGCGGGGCTGACCATCACGAGGCCGGCGGCGTTGAGCTTGGGCATCGAGATCTTGCTCGCGCCCGAGTTGTAGGTGCCGATGTACGCGAGGATCGACTTGTCGGCGATCGCCTTGTCGGCGTTCGCGGCCTCGACCGCGGGATCCCAGTTGCCGCGCTGCGCGCTGGCGTCGTCCCAGTCTTCGTACAGGATGGTGGCGCCGTTGATGGTGCCGACCTCGGCGATGGCCATCTTGATGCCGTTGACCATGCTGGTCGTCTGCGCGTTGGCGCTGCCGGTGCGCGGCAGGCTCGAGATGATCTTGATCGAATCGGCGGCGAACGCGGTCGCGGCGATGGCGAGCGATCCAATCACGGTGGTCAGGCGAGCAAACTGGAGCATGTTCGGTTCCTTCGGAAAGTTGCTTGCTAGGACGTCGGACGGAACCGCGAGGGATCCGATCCGAGGGGGCGGAATATACCCGTTCAGGGAGTCGATGAAGCGCACGCGAACGACCGCTTACGAGATCCCGTCGAGGATTTCGTTGGTCATCGGTTGACCGCGAGCGACCCTTGCCGCGACCTCCGCGCAGATGCGGGCTGGATCGAAGCCGCGGAACGACGCCGCGACCTGCCGGAGGTCTTCCCTCGTTCGCTGCATTCGCACGCCGTTTTGCAGAAGTTCGAGCGCGCTCGCCGCGATGAGCTCGGGGCCGCCCGCGTATGGGACGAACTCGGGGACGATGCGCCGCCCCGCGAGGATGTTCGGCAGCAGCAGATGCGGCGCTCGGACGAGGAGCTTCGCGCCCCAGACCTCAAGCTGGCTCAGCCGGTAGACGCCGATCATGGGCTTGGCCTGCCGCGCGCAGTCGAGGCTGACCGTGCCCGAGACCGCGAGCGCGAGATCGGACCAATAGACCGCGCTCTCGATGTCGCTGACCGCGAGATGGACGCCCGCGGGCGGCTCGCCGCCGATCGCATCGCGGAAGTGCTTGGCATTGGCCTCGTTCGACGCGAGGACCACCGCCACCGCGCCCGGCATCTGCGAGCGGACCATCAGGAACGCGTCGAGCAGCAGGCGCGCGTTGGCGCGCACCTCGCTTGAGCGCGATCCCGCGAGCAACAGGATGTGCGGCGCGCCCGCCGGGAACGCATCGGTGTTCGGAACGAAGCCCGACTCCTCAAGCGACTTCGAGAGCAGCGGATGACCGACGAACTTCGCGGTCACGCCGCGGACGCGGAACCACTGCTCCTCGAACGGCAGCAGGCAAAGCAGCACGTCGCTGAGCCGGCGGACCTTCTTGATGCGCCATGGCGCCCACGCCCAGAGCTGCGGCGCAACGAGGTTGACGACCTTGACGCCCATCGGCTTGAGCCGCGCGCAGAGCGGGTAGTTCGCGCTGGGGCTGTCGACGGGCATGTGCACGGCCACGGGATTCTTGCTTGCCCACTCGACGATCGTGTTGTGGAGCGCACGCACCTCAAGTGCACGCGAGACGCCCTTGATGCCCATCACGCCATCGTCGGCCGTGCGGCCGAGCATCGTGGCGCCGGCGGCCTCCATCTTGGGTCCGCCCCAGGCGACGGGCTCGATGTCGGGGTACTCGGCGCGCAGCCGCGCGATCACCGGCGCCGCGTGTGCGTCGCCCGATGGCTCCAGCGCCGTGAAGAGGATGACCTTCCGCTCGCCTGACATGAGCGGGAGCCTAGCGAATGCAGGCGATTCCCGCACATGAACCCGAGATCGCGAGGCAATGCTCGTGCCTCGTCGACGCGGGAAATCGCTACCATCCCGCCCTCAATGCTCAAGCGCTCTCACATGTGCGGTTCGCTTCGCGCGAGCCACGTCGGACAGACCGTCACCATCTGCGGATGGGTCAACACGTACCGCGACCAAGGCAAGGGTCTGATCTTTGCCGACATCCGCGACCGCGAGGGTCTCTGCCAGGTCGTCTTCGACCTCGAGCAGTCCCCCGCCGACCTCATCGAACTCTCGCGCACGCTGCGCCGCGAGTATGTGATCGGCGTGACCGGCAAGGTGCGCGTGCGCGCTGGCGGCGCGAATCCCAACCTCGCGTCCGGCGAGGTCGAGATCGTCGCCGAGAAGCTCGAGCTGCTCAATGCCGCCGAGCCGCCGCCGATCCTGCCCGACGACCGCGACGCCGACAAGATCGGCGAAGAGACGCGCCTCAAGTACCGCTACATCGACCTGCGTCGTCCGCGCATGCAGCACATCCTGCGCACGCGCTCGCGCATCACCAAGTTCGCGCGCGACTACTTCAGCCAGAACGGCTTCCTCGAGATCGAGACGCCGCTGCTCATCAAGACCACGCCCGAAGGCGCGCGCGACTTCATCGTGCCTGCCCGCCTGCACCCGGGCAAGTGGTACGCGCTGCCGCAGAGCCCGCAGCTCTTCAAGCAGATCCTGATGGTCGCGGGTTGCGACCGCTACCTCCAGATCTGCAAGTGCATGCGCGACGAGGATCCTCGCGCCGACCGCCAGGCCGAGTTCACGCAGATCGATCTTGAGATGAGCTTCGTCGAGCGCGAAGACGTCATGAACATGATGACGGGCTTTGCGCGCGGGCTGTGGACCGAGCTCTTCAACTACGACATTGGCGAAGTGCCGCGCATCACCTACTGGGATGCGATGGAGCGCTTCGGCATCGATCGCCCCGACACGCGCTACGGCCTCGAGACCCGCGACGTCTCCGACATCGCGGCCAAGACCGACTTCGTCGTGTTCAAGGAGGCGCTCGAGAAGTCGAAGAACGGCCGCAAGGGCGTCGTCAAGGCGATCCGCGTGCCGACTCCGAACGAGAAGCTCACCCGCAAGGTGCTCGACGGCTACAGCGAGTTCGCGAAGACCTTCAAGGCCGGCGGCATTCCGTACACCAAGCTCGGCGCCAACGGCTTCGAGACGGGCGTCGCGAAGTTCTGCGAGCCGGTCAAGGCGGAACTCGTCGCGAAGCTCGGCCTGCAGCAAGGCGACATCGTGATCTTCGCCGCCGACCACTACGACATCGCGACCAAGACGCTCGGCGAGCTTCGCCAGAAGATCGCGCGCGACCTCGGCATCGTGCCCGAGGGCAAGTGGAACTTCCTCTGGGTCGTCGACTTCCCGATGTTCGAGTGGGACGACGACGGCAAGCGCTGGGTTGCGCTGCACCATCCGTTCACCAGCCCGAATCCCGACCAGTTCGGCATCCTCGGCACCGATCCGGGCGGCTGCCTGTCGGCCGGCTACGACCTCGTGCTCAACGGCAGCGAGATCGCGGGCGGCTCGATCCGCATCCACGACCAGAAGGTCCAGGCCAAGGTCTTCGAGCTCATCGGCCTCACGCAGGATGACGCGAAGGTCAAGTTCGGCTTCCTCCTCGATGCGCTCAAGCACGGCGCGCCGCCGCACGGTGGCATCGCGTTCGGCCTCGACCGACTCGTCATGCACATCGTCGGCACCGACAACATCCGCGACGTGATCGCGTTCCCGAAGACGCAGTCGGGCGCGGATCTCATGACGGACGCGCCGGGCCCGGTCGATGCGCATCAGCTCGTCGAGACGCACGTGCGAAGCACGGCGCCCGTCGAACCCGCAAAGGCGTAACGAGCCGCCGCTTTCGGTAGGATCGCCGCATGGCGAATCCGACCTCTGCTTTCCGCGGCACCAAGCTGCAAACCGCCCTGCTCTTCGGGGCGCTGTTTGCTGCGATCTTCACGGGCCAGATGCTGCACGCACAGGGCGGTGATGTCGCGGGATTCTGGAGCATCGCAGGCGAGTACCTGCTCGTGCGCCCGCTGCAGATGCTGGTGATTCCCGTCGTGTTTCTCAGCGTGTGCTGCGGCATCGCATCGGTGGGAACGCCGTCGCAGCTCGGCAGGATCGGCGGCGCGACCGCGGTGCTGTATGTGCTCTCGATGCTCCTGGCCGCGGTGCTGGGCGCTGCGCTGATCGAGTGGTTCGCGCCCGGCACAGGCGTGAGCGATGAAGCGCGCGCGGCGCTCGTCGCGCAAGGCCAGCAGACGTTCGCAGCCGACGCGTCGCGCGCGGAACGCATGCAGTCGGCGACATCGACCGGCGTCGGTGGCGCGTGGCTCTCGATCCTCTCGCAGGTCGTGCCCAAGAACCCACTCAAGGACGCGGTCGAAGGCAACACGATCGGCACGATCTTCTGCGCGCTCCTCCTCGGGCTCGGCCTTGCGAGCGTCGGCGAACGCGGCCGCGCGGCGCTCGACGTGCTTTCCGCGCTGCTCGCGGGCGTGATGCGCGTGATCAGCTGGATTCTGTGGGCGATGCCGATCGGACTGTTCTTCTTCGTCACCGGCGTGGTCGCGCGCATCGGCCTGCAGAACGTCGCGGCGCCGGTGCTCGGCTACATCGCCGTGGCGATCCTCGGGCTCTGCGTGCATGCGTTCATCGTGCTGCCGCTGTTTTGCCGCGCGTTTGGCGGCGGAAACGGCTGGAAGTTCATGTGGAGCGTGCGCCGCGCGCTGCTGACCGCGTTCTCGACGAGCAGTTCGAACGCGACGATTCCCGTCGCGATCGAATCGTGCGTGACCGACGGCGGATGCTCGCGGCGCTCGACCAACTTCGTGATCCCGCTCGGCGCGACGATGAACATGGACGGCACCGCGCTCTACGAGGCGGTGGTCGCGCTGTTCCTGTTCCAGCTCTTCGGCGTGCAGCTCGGCTTCTCCGAGATCGTGCTGGTCGTCGCGACCAGCGTGCTCGCCGCGGTCGGAACCGCCGGCATCCCGAGCTCAGGCCTCGTCACGCTCGTGATCGTGATTTCCGCCGTCAACGCCGCGCTTGCATCACGCGGCGTCGCACCACTCCCCGTCGCCGCCGTCGGCATCATCATGGGCGTTGACCGCATCGTCGACATGTCGCGCACGACCGTGAACGTCTGGGGCGACTGCGTGGTGGCGAAGATCATTACGCGAGTCGCGCCGGACGTGGACTAATCACCCAGCTGCGAAGAAGTTGAGGCCTCCAGGCCTCAACGACGGTCGCAGCTGAAAATCACGTCGCAGCTGAAACTCAATGCACGCCGTGGTCCGCCAACCACCGCTCCGCATCGATCGCGGCCTGGCAGCCCATGCCGCTCGCCGTGATCGCCTGGCGGTAGTTCGCGTCGGCCACATCACCTGCGGCAAACACGCCGTCGATGTTCGTCTTGCTCGAGCGCGTGCGGAGAAGCACATAGCCCTTCTCGTCGAACTCGATGCCGGTGCCCTGCAGGAACTTGGTCGCGGGCGAATGGCCGATCGCGATGAAGAGGCCCTTCACCGGCAGCGTCGAGCGCTGCTTGGTGACGACGTTCTCAAGGACGACGGCCTCGATGAAGTTCTCGCCGACCACGTCGACGACCACCGAGTTCCACACGGCTTCCGCCTTGGGATTCTCGAGGATGCGCGCCTGCATCGCCTTCGAGGCGCGGAACGAGTCGCGGCGATGGATGACGTAGACCTTCGAGGCGAACTTGGTGAGGTAGCTGGCCTCTTCCATCGCCGTGTCGCCGCCACCGACG
>Ga0114981_10002709_pt1 | contig 11369 bp, 10 predicted proteins | sample S_140806_MF_Meta_FD_87028 | JGI IMG/M metagenome (GOLD analysis project Ga0114981, IMG submission 87028) | Freshwater microbial communities from Lake Simoncouche, Canada to study carbon cycling - S_140806_MF_MetaG | ecosystem: Environmental > Aquatic > Freshwater > Lake | place: Lake...
CCTGCGCAAGGCCTTCTATGGCTATGACGGTGCCACGCCGGATGACCGCCAGTCGAACGGCTTTGTGCCCGAGGGCCAGACCTTCATCTCTGTCGTGCCGGACGACGCCACCCTGCCGCCGTGGATGAGCCCCGCCCGGTTTGCCGACTATGTCGCCGCCTTCACCGCCGCCGGCTTCAAGGGTCCGATCGACTGGTACCGGAACATGGACCGCAACTGGTCGCTGACGGCCCATCTGCAGGACGCCCGCATCACCGTACCTGCCGCCTTTGTGGTCGGCGAGCGCGATCCGGTTCGTCACTATTCCGGCCAGCACGAGGCCGGTCAGAAGGACTGGCTGACGGACCTGCGGATGCAGGTGGTGGTCCCCGGCGCGGGGCACTGGATCCAGCAGGAACGGCCCGATGAGGTGAACCGGCTGCTGCTCGATTTTCTGACGGGGCTGCCCGACGCAGCGCGGAACGTCTGAGCGATCCGCGTCGCCGGGCCTCAGGCTGCCGGGCGTTCAATCCGTGTATCCGCCAGCGTCTTCGGGTGCCCGGGGGTCAGAAGGCGACGCCGACCCCGATGAAGGGGGCGTGGCCGATGCGGTCGGGCGCATTGTCACGCACGTCCTGCTGGCGGAGATAGCCCAGGCTGACTTCGTAGCGACCGAATTCCCGTTCGAAACCGACGAAGGTTCGCAGACCCGTGACGCCGGTCTGGCCGGCCGGGGTCGTGCTCCGCAGGGTCACGAACAGTTCGGCGTCTGCAGTCAGGCTCCAGCTGTCGTCGGAGTCACCCAGCGGGATCGAGGTGCCGATACGCTGACGCACCCGCCAACCCGTCGTGGGGTCCGTCGAGACGAACCGCTGTTCCGTGCGCGTGCGGAAATCGATCGGCCCCAGGCCATAGCTGACCTGTTGCAGCAGGCGAACCTCGCGCTGGTCCGGTCCGTTCCAGCGTTGCTCGATGCCGACGCCCCAGGTGTTGTCCCGGTCGTCGTCGCGTTTGACCCAGCCGCGAACGAAATGGGTGTCGAGACGGGGATCCTGCCGTAACCGCTGCGCCGTTTCGAGCTCGAAGGATGTGCGCCCGTCCAGCGCCTTGCTGGCGGTCGGATTGAACCAGAACTCCGCCTCCTCGTCGCGCGCAAGGGCGGGCGTCGCCAGCGAGAGCGCCGCGATCGAGGTGGCCAGCACCCGTCTTTTCATGATCATTTGTCCGGAAAGCGCCGCCGCAGGGGGGGATCCCGCGGCGGCTGCTACAGTCTGGAAGAACCGCTTAGCGGGCGGCTTCCGGCATCATCGACGAGTGGAGATGGTCGATCTTCCAGTCGCCGCCTTCGAAGCGATAGATGAACGAATAGCGGGCGCGGACGTCCGTCTTGGCACCGGTGGCGGGGTCGGTCAGGGTGACCGTCCAGGTTCCGAGGCGGGTCGCCGTCTGGCAATCGATCTCGACGGTGCTGGTGTTGATCTGGCCGACCGGCCGGCTCCGCAGGAAGCCGACGAAATAGTCCCGAACCATGGCCGGCGTGGTGCGCGGCGTATTGGAGACCGTTGCGAGCAGAACCGGTTCATTCGTGAACAGCGCCGTGACCACGTCCGGGTTGCCGGTTGCCCAGGCATCGTTGAACCGGGCGAATTGGGCTTCGACATCCGCCCGGGACACCGTGGGGCAGCTGTGGTTGTGGGGCGAGCCCTGGGCCAGGGCCGCGCCCGGGACTGCGGCCGCCAGCGCCGAGAGAAGCGCCAGGCGCGCAGGGAATTTCAGGCCGGAGCGGCCGTTGGACAGTGATGACATCTTGGTTCCACCTCGAAAGAGCGGCGACCGTTCAAGCCTGAACGCCCGCCACTGGTGCAGCCCGACATCACGATCGACGCGATCGTCAGCGGGGCCCGGGCCGCGCTGTTTGGGTGCCTCGGCGGCCGCTGGTCTGTCAACCGCCGGGGCCGCGGGTGTGACAATCCGTACCCGCCTTGCAGGGGGGGGCTGTTCGTTGCCCTGTCAGACCGGACCCGTCGTCTCCGGCTTCACGACCGAAGGCGCAGGCTCAGGCGTCGACGGCACATCGGGCAGGGGGATGAACTCCGCATCGTCCTCGACCGGCAGGGCCATGCGTCCGGCCTTCCAGTCGGCCTTGGCCGCATCGATCTTCGCCTGGGATGAAGAGACGAAGTTCCACCAGATCACCCGCGGTCCGACCGGCTCGCCGCCCATGACCATGACGGTCGAGGGCCGGATGGCCTTGATGGTCGGCTCGGCCGTCGGCTCGAGAACGATCATCTGCCCTTCATGGAAGATTCGGTCTCCGACCTCGATCTCACCCTTGGCCACATAGAGGGCCCGTTCCGAATAGCCGTCGGAACCCCCAAGGGCGCGCTTGCCGGCCGGCGGTGCCGTGCGGACGCCCTCAGCCAGTTCCCAATGCACATAGAACAGCGGCGAGGCGGTCTTCACCCGGGCCGAGGCGCCATAGGCCTCACCCGCGACCAGTCGGGCGAACAGGCCGGCGTTCTCATACGCCGGCAGGTCGGGCCCGGCATAGTGATGGAAGCTCGGGTCGCAGTCCTCGCTCTCGCCGGGCAGGGCGATCCAGGCCTGCATTCCATGCATGGGACCGCCCTCGGATCGTTTGGTCGGCGTGGTCCGCTCCGAATGGACGATGCCCTTGCCGGCGGTCATCCAGTTCACCTCGCCGGGGCGAATGATCTGGGTTGCGCCGGTGTTGTCCCGATGGACGATCTCGCCCTCGAACAGATAGGTCAGGGTCGACAGGCCGATATGCGGGTGCGGGCGGACATTGATCGCCTCGGACCCCGGCGTGAACTCGGCCGGCCCCATCTGGTCGAGGAAGATGAAGGGCCCGACCATCCGGCGCGCGTGGAACGGCAGGATCCGTCCGACCTCAAAGCCCCCGAGATCCTTGCGACGGGCGTCGATCACCATCTCGATCATCTGGTTTACCCCTTGGTTCCGCTTGTCTGGTTCGAGGTCAGGCGACGTGTGGCGTGATGATGCCCAGTGGCAGGGCCGTCACATTCTTCACCCCGCGGGTGACGATATGGCTCTCGCAGTCCGAAACGATGCCCAGGCTCAGCAGCTTGTGGCGCAGGAACTGGTCGAAGGCGTGCATGTCCGAGGTGATGATGCGCAGCACATAGTCCTCGCGGCCCGTGATCGTTGCGCATTGCACCACCTCGGGCCAGGCCGAGACGGCGGTCTCGAAGGCGTCGAGATTCTCGGTCGAGGGCAGGCTCAGCTTGACGATGGCATAGACCTCGAAATCCAGACCCAGCCGGGTCGCATCGAGCAGGGTCACGCGCTTGCGGATGAAGCCCGTATCCTCCAGTCTCTTGATGCGCCGCCAGCACGGCGAGGCCGACAGGCCGACCCGGTCTGCGACCTCGGCCACCGACAATCCGGCGTCCTGTTGCAGGATGTCCAGAATCCGGGCGTCGACGGGATCGAGATCGTCAGCCAAGGCGTTTCTCCTGATTGAGGTATGGCGCAATAAAATACCGCAAAACCTGCCAAGGCAAGGTCAAAATCGAGCGAGCCTTGTCTGGCCGCCCGTGCTAATTGCGCCTCAGGAAACGCGGTCGGATCAACCGGACGGGACGGAATGAAGAAGCCCAATACCCAGGCCCTGTCGCTGCGCGTGCCGGAGCCTTCAGGCCGGCCCGGCGACCCCACCGACTTCAGCCATCTGAAGCTCGACCCCGCCGGCGTGGTGGACCGCCCCGAGGTCTCGACCACCCCGTTCGAGATGCGGGATCACGCCTTCCGGCTGATCCGGGTGCTGGACGATGACGGCAAGGCGGTCGGTCCGTGGAATCCCAAGCTGGATCCCGAGACCCTGCGTCGCGGCCTCAAGGCCATGATCCTGACCCGCGCCTTCGACGACCGGATGCATCGCGCCCACCGCCAGGGCAAGACCAGCTTCTATATGAAATGCACGGGCGAGGAGGCCATCGCTGTCGCCCAGGGCATGATCCTGTCGCGCGAGGACATGGGCTTCCCCACCTATCGCCAGCAGGGCCTTCTGATCGCGCGCGGCTATCCGCTCGCGACCATGATGAACCAGATCTATTCCAACGCCTCGGATCCGATCAAAGGCCGCCAGCTGCCGATCATGTATTCGGCGAAGGACTACGGCTTCTTCACCATCAGCGGCAATCTGGGCACCCAGGTGCCGCAGGCCGTCGGCTGGGCCATGGCCAGCGCCTACAAGGGCGACGACAAGATCGCCATCACCTGGATCGGCGACGGTGCCACGGCCGAGGGCGACTTCCACAACGCCCTGACGTTCGCCTCCGTCTATCGGGCGCCGGTGATCCTGAACGTCGTCAACAACCAGTGGGCCATCAGCTCCTTCCAGGGCATTGCCGGCGGGCTGGAGACCACCTTCGCCTCCAAGGCCATCGGCTATGGCCTGCCGGCCCTGCGGGTCGACGGCAATGACTTCCTGGCCGTCTGGGCCGCGACGCAATGGGCGGAAGAGCGCGCAAGGTCCAACCAGGGCGCGACGGTGATCGAGCTGTTCACCTACCGCGGTGCTCCCCACTCGACCTCCGACGACCCCAGCCGCTACCGCCCCGCCGACGAGCATGAGAAATGGCCGCTCGGCGACCCGGTCATGCGCCTGAAACAGCACCTGATCGCCCTCGGCGAATGGTCCGACGCGCAGCAGACCGCCGCCGAGGCCGAGGCCGTCGAACAGGTCCGCGCCGCCGGCAAGGAGTCCGAGGCCATCGGCACCCTCGGCCAGTCGCGTCCCTCGGTGAAGACCATGTTCGAGGAGGTCTATGCGACCGAGGACTGGCGCATCACCGAACAGCGGCGCGAGGTCGGAGTCTGACCATGACCACGACCCCCATGAACATGATCCAGGCCCTGAACTCGGCCCTCGACATCAAGATGACCGAAGACCCCAATGTCCTCAGTTTCGGCGAGGACGCGGGCTATTTCGGCGGCGTCTTCCGCGTCACCGATCATCTGCAGGCCAAGCATGGCCTGACCCGCAGCTTCGACGCCCCGATCAGCGAATGCGGCATCGTCGCCGCCGCCATCGGTATGGGCGCCTACGGCCTGCGCCCGGTCGTCGAGATCCAGTTCGCCGACTACATCTATCCGGCCTATGACCAGATCGTCTCGGAAGCGGCCAAGCTGCGCTATCGCTCGGCCGGCCAGTTCACCAGCCCGATCACGGTGCGCAGCCCCTACGGCGGCGGCATCTTCGGCGGCCAGACGCACAGCCAGTCGCCCGAGAGCCTGTTCACCCACATCGCCGGCCTCAAGGTCGTCATCCCGTCCAATCCCGTGGACGCCAAGGGCCTGCTGACCGCGGCCATCGAGGACGACGATCCGGTCATCTTCTTCGAGCCCAAACGCCTCTACAACGGCCCCTTCGACGGCTGGCACCAGAAGCCGGTCAGCCCCTGGAAGGCCCAGGACCTGGCCCAGGTCCCGACCGGCAAACATGTCGAGCCGATCGGCAAGGCCCGCGTCATGCGCGAGGGCAGTGACGTCACCATCCTCTGCTACGGCACCATGGTCTGGGTCAGCCTCGCCGGGGCCGAACACGCCGGGGTCGACGCCGAGGTCATCGACCTGCGCACCCTGGTGCCGCTGGACATCGAGACCATCGAGGCCAGCGTCAAAAAGACCGGCCGCTGCGTCATCGTCCATGAAGCCCCGAAAACCTCGGGCTTCGGCGGTGAGCTGAGCGCCCTGGTCCAGGAGCGCTGCTTCTATCATCTCGAGGCGCCGATCGCGCGGGTGACCGGCTGGGACACCCCCTATCCGCACGCCTTCGAATGGGAATATTTCCCGGGACCCGAACGGGTCGCCACGGCCCTGAAGGCCGTCATGAGCGGAGGACGCTAGGATGGGTCGCTACGTCTTCAAACTGCCCGACGTGGGCGAAGGCACCGCCGAGGCCGAACTGGTCGCCTGGCACGTCAAGGTCGGGGACATGGTCGCCGAGGACCAGATCATCGCCGACATCATGACCGACAAGGCCACGGTCGAGCTGACCTCGCCCGTCGCCGGCCGCGTCACCGCCGCCCATGGCGAACCCGGCCAGCAGCTGGCGGTCGGTTCCCCGCTGGTGGAGTTCGAGGTCGAGGGTGCCGGGAATGCGGCCGGTGCCGAGGCGCAGCCCCCCTCGAACCCTGCTCCGCAGGCTTCGGTCCCCCTGTCAGGGGGACAGACGGCAGCGGCCGTCTCCTCCCCGCTACGCGGGGAGGGGGACCATCCGAAGCCGCAGGCGAAGGATGGTGGAGGGGCGCCAACCGCAAGAACCCTCTCAACCCGCAACGAACGCCCGCTCGCCTCCCCCGCCGTGCGCAACCGCGCCCGCGACCTGGGCATCGCGCTCCAGTTCGTACCCGGCTCCGGCCCCGCCGGTCGTATCGAGCACGGCGACCTCGACGCATATGTCGCGTCCGGCGGCCATGGATCGTCCGCCCCCGGAGCATCGGCATCCTCAGCCTGCGCCCGGGCCGAGGGCACCACCGAAACCCGCATCATCGGCCTGCGCCGCAAGATTGCGGAGAAGATGGCCGACAGCGTCCGCCGCATCCCCCACATCACCTATGTGGAAGAGATCGACGTAACCGCGCTCGAGGAACTCCGCGCCCATCTCAATGCGACGAAGAAGAAGGACCAGCCGAAACTCAACGTCCTGCCCTTCATCGCCCGCGCCATCGTCGTGGCCCTGCGCGACCAGCCGACGATCAACTCCCACTACGATGATGAGGCCGGCGTCCTGACCACCCACGCCGCCGTCCATCTGGGCATCGCCGCCCAGACGCCGAACGGCCTGATGGTGCCGGTGGTCCGCCACGCCGAGGCGCGGGACCCGTATGACACCGCCCTCGAAATCGCCCGCGTCTCGGGCGCCGCCAAGGACGGTTCGGCGAAGCGCGACGAGCTGTCGGGCTCGACCATCACCATCACCTCCCTGGGCACGCTCGGCGGCGTCGTCCACACCCCGATCATCAACCACCCCGAGGTCGCCATCGTCGGCCCCAACAAGATCGCCGAGCGGGTCGTGGTCAAGGACGGTCAGATGGTCGTGCGCAAGATGATGAACCTGTCGTCCAGCTTCGATCACCGCATCGTCGACGGCCACGACGCGGCGGTCTTCGTGCAACGCATCAAGGGGCTGTTGGAACACCCTGCGACGCTGTGGATGGGGTGAGGGCGGTGCGGCTCGTTCTCACGGCTGCACTCGGGTTGACGTTTGCGTCCGCGCCTCTTGCAGCCTGGGCATGCACGCCCGCGGCCGACTACTATGAGCGGCGGCAGGAATACGAAGACCAGCAATTGCTTCGGGCCACCATCCTGTTCAGGGGTGTCATCGAGGATTTTCAGGCGCCCGACGGCCAGTACGGGGACACCACGATGGTGATCCGCGGGACCCAAACCTTCTGGGGGCGCGGCGCGCCGGATCGGGTCGTGATTCCGCGCGAGTACTTTTCAAACTGTGCGCGCGGAAATCTGCACGCCGCGGTGGACATGTGGGGCGAGTATCCGGATCTGCCGCGCGTGAGAAACGGGCTCGGCGTGACTTTGATCGGCCGCCGGGAAGATGTGACCGCACCGTGGGACTTCGTCATCCTTGTCGATCATGCACCCGATACCCAGCGAATGCTGCGCCGCTTTGAGCAATTGAAACGAGCCCAATGACCCAGACCCTCACTGCCAAAGTCCTCATCATCGGCGCCGGCACCGGCGGCTATGTCGCGGGCATCCGCTGTGGCCAGCTGGGCCTCGACACCGTGCTGGTGGACGGCGGCGACGGCCTCGGCGGCACCTGCCTGAACGTCGGCTGCATTCCGTCCAAGGCCATCATCCACGCCGCCTCGAAATTCGAGACGGTGTCAAAGGCCGCCGCCGGCGGCACCCTCGGCATCACGGCCGCCAAGCCCGCCATCGACCTGGCCCAGACCACGGCCTGGAAGGACGGCATCGTCCGCAAGCTGAACGCCGGCGTCGCGGCCCTGCTGAAGAAGTCGAAGGTCAAGGTCATCAAGGGCTGGGCCCACTTCACCGACGCCAAGACCTGCACGGTCAGGACGGCCGACGGCGACATCACCATCTCGGCCGAACACGTCATCCTCGCCACCGGCTCCGAGCCGGTCGAACTGCCGTTCCTGAAATTCGGCGGCGACGTCATTTCCTCGACCGAGGCCCTGTCGCTGGACAAGGTGCCGGGCAAGCTGGTCGTCGTCGGCGGCGGCTATATCGGGCTGGAGCTGGGCATCGCCTTCCGCAAGCTGGGGGCCGAGGTCGCCATCGTCGAAATGGCCGACCGCCTGCTGCCGCTCTACGACAAGGCCCTGACCGATCCGGTCGCCAAATGGCTGGAGAAGCACGGCGTCGAGCTGCACCTCGGCGCGAAGGCCGGGTCGTTCGAGAACGGCCAGCTGAACATCACCACCAGGGACGGTACCGCCCTCAAGCTCAAGGCCGACAAGGTCCTCGTCACGGTCGGCCGCAAGCCGCGCACACAGGGCTGGGGTCTGGAGAATATGGGCGTGGCCATGGCCGGGCCGTTCGTGAAGATCGACGACCGCTGCGCCACCTCCATGCGCAACGTCTGGGCCGTCGGCGACCTGACCGGCGAACCCATGCTGGCCCACAAGGGCTCGGCCCAGGGCGAGGTGGTCGCCGAGATCATCGCGGGCCACAACAAGGTCTTTAACCCCGTCACCATCGCTGCCGTCTGTTTCACCGAGCCCGAGATCGTCTCCGCCGGCCTGGGGCCGCTGGACGTCGAGGGTCGCGACGACGTCATCACTGCCGTCTTCCCGCTCGCCGCCATCGGCCGCGCCCTGGCCATCGAGGCCGGCGAGGACGGCGGCTTCGTCCGCGTGCTGGCGTCGAAGACCGACCACCGCCTGCTCGGCGTCCAGGCCGTCGGCCAGCACGTCGCCGAAATGTCCAACAGCTTCGCCCAGATGCTGGAGATGGGCGCGGTGCTGGAAGACGTCGCCGGCGTCATCCATGTCCACCCGACCCTCGGCGAAGCCTTCCACGAGGCCTCGCTTCGGGCCCTGGGGCATGCGATTCACATCTGAGGGGGTGGGGGGATAGGGTGTGGGGTGTTGGGTGTTGGGTGTGGGGTGGCCGAGGCCGCAGCCGATCTGACCTGAAGCCCAGGCTCCATCCTGCATCTTAATCCCCCACACCCCACACCCTACACCCCACACCCCCCTTTTCGCCCCACCGTCACAATCCTCTGTTCTAACCGACGTTCCCCAGCCGTCCGGAGACTGACAATGACCCGCACCCTGCTCGCCGCCGCCTCGGCGATCGCCCTGCTCGCCCTCGGCGCCTGCGGCAACGACCAGTCCGCCGGCAACCAGACCGCCCGCGCCGGGGTCTGGGCGGCTGGCTCATCGACGGTCTTCCCCTTCGCCACCCGCGTGGCCGAGAATTTCGCCCGATCCTCGGGCGGCGCCGCCCCGCGCGTCGAAGCGCTGGGCACCGGCGGCGGCATCCAGGCCTTCTGCCAGGGCGTCGGCCCCAACACCCCGGACATCGCCAATGCCTCGCGTCGGATGAAGGCCTCGGAATACGCCCTGTGCCGGACCAACGGTGTCACCGATATCGTCGAGATCCAGATCGGCTTCGACGGCCTGGTCATCGCCACGGCCCGCAATGCGCCCGACTACGGCTTCGAGGGCGATGACCTCTATCTGGCGATCGCCAAGCAAGTGCCGGGTCCGAACGGGACCTTCATCACCAACCCCTATACGACCTGGAATCAGGTCAATCCCGACCTGCCGGCCTCGCGCATCCAGGTCTATGGCCCGCCGCCGACCTCGGGGACGCGCGACTCCTGGCTGGAGCTGGCCATGACCCCCTCGGCCAAATCCGTGCCGGCCCTGGCGGCCCTGGCCGAAAGCGACGAGGACCGGTTCGAGACCCTGGCTCACACCCTGCGCGAGGACGGCGCCTGGGTCGATTCCGGCGAGAACGACAACGCCATCGTCCAGACCCTGACCCGCACCCCCGGCTCGACCGGCGTGTTCGGCTATTCCTTCCTCGAGCAGAACAGCGACACGGTGAAGGCGCACGCCGTCAACGGCGTCATGCCGACGCTCGAGACCATCGCCTCGGGCCAGTATCCGATCTCCCGGTCCATGTTCATCTACGTCAAGAAGCAGCACGTCGGCGTGACGCCGGGGCTGGAGCAGTTCGTGATGGAGTTCATGTCCGACGCCGCTGCCGGCCGCGGGGGCTATCTGCAGGACCGCGGTCTGGTGCCGATGCCGGCCGACCAGCTGGCCGCCCAGCAGGCTGTCGCCCGCAGCATGACGGTGATGACGGCCCCGACGGAGTAGGGGCAGACGCCGTAATCTCCCTTCCCTCCGGGGGAGGGAGACGCCCGGCCCTTACGCCGCCGCCTTGCGTCTCAGCCGGGCGACCCGCCTCAGCCGCCGCCAGAACCGCCCGCGCTCCGGCTCGGGATAGGGCTGCAGGTTCTGGACGAACTCCTCGGCCGAGGCGCGCCAGCTGAATTTCTCGGCATAGGCGCGCACGGCGGCACGGTCACATTTCAGCGCTTCGAGGCAGGCGGTGCGCAGGTCCTTGTCGATGGTCCCGGCGTTCGACCCCGGAATGATGTCGATCGGTCCGTGCGCCGGATAGGCCGCGACGGGCGTCCCCGCCGCCATGGCCTCCAGGATCACGAGGCCGAAGGTGTCGGTCCAGCTCGGGAAGACAAAGACATCGGCGTCCCGGAAACACCGGGCCAGCTCCCCGCCGAAGCGGGCTCCGAGGAATTTGGCTTCCGGATATTTCTCTTCCAGCTCGGCCCGCGCCGGACCGTCGCCGACCACGATCTTGGTGCCCGGCAGGTCCGTCTCGAGGAAGGCCTCGATATTCTTCTCGACCGCCACCCGGCCGACATTCAGCCAGAAGGGCCGGGGCCAGTCCTTCCCGCCCAGTTCGTCATAGATGCGCGGCAGATCCGGATGGAATTGTTCGGTGTCCACCCCTCGCGACCACGGCGAGACATTGCGGAAGCCGCGGTCCAGCAGTTCGTCCCGCAGCGTCGGTGTCGCCACCATCAGCCGTCCCGACGGCTTGTGGAACCATTTCATATAGGCGTAGCCGACCTGCACCGGGACCGGGAAGCGCGCCGAAATATATTCAGGGAATTTCGTGTGATAGCTGGTCGTAAACGGCAGCTTCCACTCCACGCAGATGCGCCGCGTGGCGATGCCGATCGGCCCTTCCGTCGCGATATGCACCGCCTCCGGCTCATAGGCGCGCAGCCGTTCGCGAATCTCTTCCTCAGCCCCCAGCGCCAGCCGGATTTCCGGATAGGTCGGGGCAGGGATGGTCTTGAACTGACTCGGCTCGATGAC
>Ga0114981_10002712_pt1 | contig 11363 bp, 10 predicted proteins | sample S_140806_MF_Meta_FD_87028 | JGI IMG/M metagenome (GOLD analysis project Ga0114981, IMG submission 87028) | Freshwater microbial communities from Lake Simoncouche, Canada to study carbon cycling - S_140806_MF_MetaG | ecosystem: Environmental > Aquatic > Freshwater > Lake | place: Lake...
CGATCCTCGGCGCAAAAGAGTGTGTAGTCGGTATTGAAAATAATAAAACTGAAGCCTATGAAGCGCTAAAAAAAGCAGCTCAAAAAACGTCCATTGAAATTAAAGTAGTTCCAACACTTTATCCAAGCGGCGATGCAAAAAGACTCATTTATCTCTTAATGGGTATAGAAGTTCCGAAAGAAAAGCGCTCTGTAGATTTGGGTATTCAAGTATTTAATGTAGCTACGGTAGCAGCTATCTATAGATATCTTGAATTTGGCGAGCCATCTATCAGTCGAATTGTAACAATCACAGGGGCCGTTAAAGTACCTCAAAATTATGAAGCATTATTCGGAACACCTTTATCAGAACTCATAATTGCTGCAGGTGGTTCTCCGAACAAAACAAAAAAATTTATTATGGGTGGCCCTATGATGGGATTTGATTTGCCATCAATTCATGTGCCTGTAACTAAAGCGATGAATTGTGTTATCGAAAGTTCACCAGAATTATTCCCTGCGCCAAAACCTGTGATGCCATGTATTCGTTGTGCTCGATGTGCAGATGCCTGCCCAGTTAACTTACAGCCTCAAGAATTATATTGGTTTTCAAAATCTTCTCAGCTTGAAAAAGCCAGAGATTACAATTTATTCGATTGTATTGAATGTGGATGCTGTACTTATGTTTGCCCAAGTAATATTCCACTCGTACAATTTTATAGATATGCAAAAAGTGAAATTATTGCGCAAGATAAATCGAAAGAAGCTGCAAACACAGCCAGAGAAAGAAATGACTTTAGGCTTGCAAGAATAGAAAGGGAGAAAAAAGAACGTGCTGAAAGAAATGCACAAAAAGCCCTAGGAGCTCAGGAGAAGCAAGCTGATGATGAGAAAAAATCAACAATTGCTGCGGCTATGGATAGAGTTAAACAAACCCAACAAGAAAATATAAAAAACTAATATGGAAAATAGATCTCCTTACGTTGTTAATGCACCTTCAATCAGCATAATTATGTTTAAGGTTTTGCTTGCCCTCATTCCTGGTATAGCTTTGTATGTTTATGTTTTTGGTCTAGGCGTCATTATAAATATTCTTCTCGCATCTATTACAGTTGTATTGACTGAAAGTGCCATTCTTGCCATAAGAAAACTGCCGATCAAACCGTTTATTCTAGATGGCAGCGGACTCGTCACTGCTTGGCTTCTCGCCCTCTCTATTCCATCCATAGCCCCTTGGTGGATTATTGTCTTAGGTACAATTCTTTGTATTATTTTTGGTAAGCATTTATACGGCGGGCTCGGCTACAACTTATTTAATCCAGCCATGGTGGGATACGCAATCTTACTTATTTCATTTCCATCGATCATGACGCACTGGCAAATACCTTCCAATCTTATGATTGGTCATACAGACTGGTTGGATCAAATTAAAGTTATTTTTAATAGCAACTTATTGTCAAAAGAAACCCTCGATGCAATGAGCTCTGCGACTCCTCTTGATTACATTAAAACGCAACTGACTTTGAATCACCCTTTAGCAACGATTCAACAAGACAAAATATTTGGTTTTGTTGGTGGAAGAGGATTGGAGTTGATTAATTTAGGTTATCTTGCTGGTGGTCTTTATATGCTCAAAGAGAAAATTATTTCATGGCATTTACCTGTTGCTTTTTTATCCACCTTATTTGTTTCAGCTTTAGTCTTTAACGTCATTTCACCTGATACATTTGCTTCTCCCCTGTTTCACATTATGAGCGGTGGAAGTATCCTCTGCGCTTTCTTTATTATCACCGATCCAGTAAGCGCCCCAACAACACCTAAAGGAAAAATCTATTTTGGTATGGGCATAGCTTTATTAGTACTTATCATTCGACTTTTCGGCGGCTATCCAGAAGGGATTGCATTTGCGGTATTGTTCTTAAATATCTGCGTGCCTCTCATTGACAGCCTCACTCAACCAAGAATTTTCGGTCATAAATAAATTTATGTTTAAAGATCACTTTAAGAAAATATCAATCACCGCAACAACTATGATTATCTTTTCTTTGGCAGCATCAACGGCTCTAAGTATTTTCTACTTTATGACAAAATCTCCAATTGAAGAAAGTGATGCAAAAGCAAAAAGAATTTTTTTAAACCAAGTAATTCCCGCGAATCTTTATGATAATAATCTCGTCAAAGATACAATCTCTATTGAGCCCAACCCCCTCCTCGGAAACAAAAAAAATATTGATGTTTATCGAGCAAAAAAAAATAATCAAGTGATTGCAGTGATTATTGAGACTATTGCGCCTGATGGCTACAGTGGCGAAATCAAAACACTTGTAGGTATTGATCAAGAAGATAAAATATTGGGTGTAAGAGTTATTACCCACAAAGAAACGCCAGGCTTGGGGGATTATATTGAGATTGATAAAAGCCAGTGGATTAAAAATTTTGATTTCAAATCTTTAGATAAATTATCAGAAAAACAATGGGCCGTTAAAAAAGATGGTGGTGATTTTGACTATGTATCTGGGGCAACGATTACGTCTCGAGCTGTCGTTAAATCGACGTATAAATGTCTTCTTTACTCAAAAGAAAATAAAAAAAGGCTATTTGCATCATGAGCGATATTAAGAAAATTGCATTTGATGGGTTTTGGAAGCAAAATCCAGGGGTGGTTCAACTGCTTGGACTATGCCCGACTCTTGCTGTCACAACTTCAGTGATTAATGGCTTAAGTCTTGGGATAGCAACAGCCCTTGTAATGGCTGCATCAAACGCCTCTGTTTCGCCGATTAGAAAATTTATACCCACTGAAATTAGAGTGCCTGTTTTTATTCTTATCATAGCTTCACTTGTAACAATCATCGATTTCAGTATTCATGCTTATATTCATCCGCTTTACAAAGCTTTAGGCATTTTCATTCCTCTGATTGTTACAAACTGTATTGTTTTGGCGCGCGTTGAATCTTTTGCAGCCAAGAATGAAACAGCCCCTTCTTTTTTTGATGGCCTTTTTATGGGTCTTGGTTTAGCTCTGGTCTTGGCACTTCTTGGTGGAATGAGGGAATTTTTTGGCAAAGGTACTTTATTTTCTGGTATTGATCTCATATTTGGCCCTTCTACCAGCAATTTAGTGATTCATTTTTTTAGTGATTACAACGGTTTTCTTTTGGCTATCTTGCCTCCCGGAGCATTTATTGGACTGGCTTGTCTCATCGCACTAAAAAATCGTATCGAAACACGTTAGTCCATTTCCTATGAATCCTCAAAAGCGATTTAAAATTTTTGAGGCGCTATCTAAAGCTACACCCCATCCTACGACAGAGCTTATTTACCAGGCACCTTTCCAGCTTCTGATCGCAGTTATTTTATCTGCTCAAGCCACTGATAAATCAGTCAATAAAGCAACTTTGTTGTTGTTTAGTAAAGCGCCTAATGCAAAACAACTTGCCCAAATGAAATTAAGCGATATTGAGCTTTGTATAAAAACAATTGGGTTATATAAAACAAAAGCTAAAAACATACTTGAAACTGCGAAGATCCTTGAAAAGGAATTTCAAGGTGAAGTACCTCAAGATAGATTAGCCCTTGAAGCGCTTCCTGGGGTAGGAAGAAAAACTGCGAACGTTATTTTAAATACTATCTTTAATGAGCCGACTATTGCAGTAGACACTCATATATTTAGGATCGCGAATCGTATTAACTTAGCACCAGGAGAAAATGTGCTTCAAGTAGAAAAAAAATTAATTAAATTAACGCCTAAAGAATTTTTGCATGATGCGCATCATTTATTGATACTACACGGAAGATACACTTGTATTGCAAGACAACCAAAATGTGGTGTTTGCGTCATTTATGATTTATGCGAATATAAGAAAAAGCTTAAAAACTAAAACGAAATAAGCTTAATCTGTCTTTCAGATGCTAATTCAACAATCTCTTTTTTTTGTGTTTCATCTAACGCTATCCATTGAGCAATTTCATCTTGGCTTCTAAAACATCCTTCACAAAAATGATGCTCTTTATTGATGAGACAAACGCCAATACAAGGAGATTCAATCAACACAATTAACTTTCTTTAACTATTCTAAAGCGCCATGGCAATGTTTATATTTTTTATCGCTTCCGCATGGACATGGGTCATTTCTTCCCACTTTAGGTAACACGTCTTCTGTGTCAGCTTTTTTGCTCGATGACTTTTTAACTTCATCTTTATTTTTTTTGTCAATCTCATTAACTTCATCTTCATTCTTAATCTTCACGACCATCGTAATACGAGTCACCTCAGACTTAACGGTATCTAGAAGATACCCAAATAATTCAAAAGCTTCTTTCTTGTATTCTTGTTTCGGGTTTTTTTGCGCATAAGAACGTAAATGAATCCCTTGCCTTAAATGATCAAGTGAAGATAAATGCTCTCTCCAATGGTGATCTATACTTTGCAACATAACCGTTTTTTCAAAATGTCGAATGACATCCGCACCTACCAAAGATTCTTTTTCTTGATATTGTTTATTAGCAAGAGAAATAACTCTGTCATAAATGTCTTCAATATTAATCTGGGGTTCTTTTTCAATCCATCCTTGGATAGAAAGACTTAATCCGTAATCTGAGAATAAGACTTTTTCTAAGGAAGGAATATCCCACATGTCTTCCATGCTGCCTTGTGGAATATGACTCTGTGAAAGATTGCGAAGAACGTCATCTCTCATTGCTGAAACTGTTTCAGCAGTTTGATCTGAATCGAGCAATTCATTTCTTTGCTCATAAATCACTTTTCTTTGGTCATTTGCAACATCATCATATTCAAGTAACTGTTTCCTGATATCAAAATTACGACCCTCGACTTTTCTTTGTGCATTTTCAATAGCTTTTGTGACCCATGAATGTTCGATCGCTTCACCTTCTGGCATTTTTAGCTTTTCCATAATGGCTGACACGCGATCAGATGCAAATATTCTTAATAGCGAATCTTCTAATGATAAGTAGAAGCGACTGGAGCCAGGGTCTCCTTGTCTTCCTGCACGGCCTCTTAATTGATTATCTACACGTCTTGATTCATGTCTTTCAGTGCCGATAATATGAAGACCGCCTGCTTTAACCACTAAGCTGTTTTGTTCTTTCCATACATCTCTAATGTCTTTAATTTCTTTTTCTTTTTTACTTTCGGTTAACTTATCGTTTAATTTAATTTCATGAATATCAGCCTCGATACTTCCACCAAGTACAATGTCTGTTCCGCGACCTGCCATATTCGTCGCAATAGTAATCATCCCAGGACGGCCTGCTTGCGCAATAATATGCGCTTCTTTTTCATGATGTTTTGCATTCAATACTTGATGCTTTAATTTTACTTTTGTAAGTAATGCTGAAATGAGCTCTGAATTTTCAATCGAAGTAGTTCCTACTAATACGGGCTGATTAATTTTTTGACATGCTTTAATATCTTCAATCACGGCAGCATATCTCTCTTGTGAAGTGCGATACACTTTATCCATCATATCTTTTCTTTGCGTGGTTCGATGCGGAGGAATAATGATGGTTTCTAGTCCGTAGATTTGATTAAATTCAAAAGCCTCAGTATCAGCTGTGCCTGTCATACCAGATAATTTCTCATACATCCTAAAATAATTTTGGAATGTAATAGAGGCTAGCGTTTGATTTTCTTTTTGTATCTCAACGCCTTCTTTTGCTTCAACAGCTTGATGAATACCTTCTGACCATCTGCGGCCAGGCATCATTCTTCCGCTAAACTCATCGACAATAATGATGCTATTGTCTTTCACCACGTAATGTTGATCTTTATTGAATAGGTTTCTAGCTTTTAATGATGCGTTGATATGGTGTACGAGCGAAATATTGGTTGCATCGTATAAGCTCGACTCTTCAGACAATAGACCTGCTTTAATTAATAGCTTCTCTACATTCTCATGACCACTCTCGGACAGAACTACTTGATGTGCTTTTTCATCTATCCAATAATCACCGCCTTCTTCTTCGGTTTTTTGTTTGGAAAGCTTTGCCACAACTAAATTAATTTTAGTATAAAGATCAACGTTATCTTCAGCCTGCCCTGAAATGATTAAAGGTGTCCGCGCCTCATCAATTAAAATTGAATCAACTTCATCTACTAAACCGTAATGTAACTTTCTCTGAACACGCTCTTCTTTTGAGAAGATCATATTATCTCTGAGATAGTCAAAACCAAATTCGTTGTTTGTGCCATAGGTAATGTCAGCCTCATAAGCTTTTTTCTTCTCTTCGCTTGAAATATTAGATAGATTAATACCTACTTCAAGACCTAAGAATCTATAAATCTGGCCCATCCATTCTGCATCTCTTTTTGCAAGATAATCATTTACAGTAATGACATGAACGCCCTTACCCAAAAGCGCATTAAGGTATATCGGTAAAGTTGCAACAAGCGTCTTACCTTCACCTGTTCTCATTTCTGAAATTTTTCCTTCATGAAGCGCCATGCCGCCAATGAGCTGAACATCAAAGTGTCTCATTTCTAATACGCGTCGACTTGTCTCTCTGACAACAGCAAAAGCCTCAATTAATAAATCATCTAACTTTTGTCCTTCGTTAAGCCGTTTTTTAAATTCAGTGGTCTTAGCTTTTAAAGCTGCATCACTAAGTTTTTTAGTTGCATCTTCTAGTGCATTTATTTGCTGGGCTTTTTTGCCATAATCTTTGAGAAGCCTGTCGTTTCTGCTTCCAAATAAATTCTTAACAAGGGTCTTTAACATAATGTGAATATTCTTAATCGAAATAATTTGAAATAATTAATATTGTAGATATTTTCGAGGATCTAAAGACTCACCATTCATTCTGATTTCATAATGAAGATGAGGGCCTGTCGACCTTCCAGTATTACCTACTAATGCTACAACTTGATTCTTTTTGATGCGATCACCTTCTTTAACTAATAATTTAGACGCGTGCGCATATCTTGTTTCAAGGCCAGATCCATGAGAGATCCTAACCATATTGCCATACTCAGGCGTGACTTCAGCTGCTATCACTATGCCTGCAGCAGTTGCCTTAATGGGCTGGCCAGCGTCTGCACTAAAATCTAATCCTTCATGAAAAGCTCTCACACCTAAAAAAGGATCTACTCTCCAGCCATAGCTAGATGAATTAAAAGGTGCGTTAACCGGTGAAGCATTTGGCAAAGTATCTTTAAACACACTTTGTTTTAGATAAATGGCTTCTAAATTATTGTAGTGCTCTTCGTGTTTTTCAATATCGAGCGTTAACTTATCAATAAATGACTGAAGTTCAGCTTCTGAAAAATTCTTTCCAGGAACAAAAGGACCCCCTTGGCCAGATGATTTGATAGGGGCTGGTTTAGGCATTTTTTCATTTGTTTTTAATTTTTCTTTAGCAAAGTCTTGCAGTCTTTGAGATTGATTATCTATACGCATCAATCGGGCCTGGAGCTCGCCAATTTGAGTTGCATAAACATCTAAATTCTTTTGAAAACTTCCCAAATTAAGGTCAAGCTTAAGGTTAATTAATGATTTTTTTTCTTCAACGTCGCCGTTATATTTTGAATCAAGCCAGCTAATCCCTTGAATGAAACCAATAAAGAACAAAAATAGTATGGCAATAAAAGTCACTAAATGGACACTTTTTGGCTTTGATGTACTATTTGTTACAAAGATAATTCGCATTGAAATCTAAAATTTAGCTTAAATAATAGATAATTATAACTTATGAAGCCCGTGAACAAGCTTTTGGAAAGTGAAGTATTTTCCTTGATTAGAGAGAAAAATCGCTCTATTTCTGGCTACCAAAAGCTATGGTCTATCAAAGCTCCAAGCAAACTAGCCCCTTTATCTCATGTCGGTGGGATTCAAGATGATGTTTTGACCATTTATGTTGAAAATAGTGGCATTGCGAGTAAATTAAAATTTATCGAGTCCACGCTGCTTAAGGACTTGAATGAAGGCATTAAAAAAGAAATCCCTTTTGCTAATCCCATTAAATCCTTAAAAATAAAATTAGTAATTAAAAACTCCAAAATCACCCCGCCTCGAGATAAAAGCTTTCCTGCTCAAGCTAAATTTGCCTTAGAAAATTTATTAAATAACCTCGAAGATTCACCTTTAAGACATCGCCTTATTAAATTGATTAAACATCATACCAATGCTGACTGAAGCGATCATCCTTATCCTTGCTGGAAGTATCGTCGGGATTTTATCAGGGCTCCTAGGTATTGGCGGCGGCCTTATCATCGTCCCCGTCCTGACCTTTGTCCTAGTTCATTTTCATCAACTTGCCTTTGATCAATCGATTTTAATGGCAATTGGGACGTCACTCGCTTCCATTGTTTTTACAGGAGGGATGTCAAGCTTCTACCATACAAAACGAAATAATATGAACTGGTCGACAGCCGTTCCCTATATCCCTGGGGTTTTATTAGGCTCAACTATTATGGCTTTTGTCATGCCTCATTTAAATAACACACTTATTAAACATGTTTTTATTGCCTATACTTTTCTTGCTGCCTATGAGATTTTTAAGGCACCTACAATCAAAAGTGTTGTTCAATTGCCGTCGGTATTTCTTGCTAACATTTATGGATTTACCATCGCTTCTATCTCGACCGTTATTGGGATTGGAGGCGGAACAATGTTTGTACCTTATTTCATTTATCATAAAGTTAATCCACGGCTTGCTGTCGGACTTTCAAGCTCATTAGGCATATTTATCGGGTTAGGTGCTTCTTTTGGATTTATCAAAAATGGCCTACACGCTAGCCAGCTTCCTCAATTTAGTATCGGTTACATCTATCTACCTGGACTTATATTGATGACATCCTCAAGTCTCATTTTCGTTAGATTAGCAACAAAATGGATTCATCAAATTTCCGTTTTATCATTAAAAAAAATATTCGCTTTTTTATTATTTTTAATCGGCTTGTCAATGATTTTCGCAGGATAATTTGTAATTAAAATATCTAGTTTTCTAGTCACAAAGTTATTGAATGTGATAATTTATTAAATTAGTTTTTCATTTTAAGATTTCCAAAATTTAGGAGAATGTATGTCAGAACTTAACCTTATTATTGGCGCAGCACTATTGGCAATTCTTTATGGTGCAGTGATGAGCGCTTGGATATTTAAACTGCCTGCTGGCAATGCAAAAATGCAAGAAATTGCCCTGGCTATTCAAGAAGGGGCAAAGGCTTATCTCGCAAGACAATACAAAGCCATATCGATCGTAGGTGTCGTGCTAGCCATTTTAATTGGCATCTTTATTTCAAAAGATACTGCGTTAGGTTTTGTCGTAGGCGCTTTCCTATCGGGCGCTTGCGGGTTTATTGGCATGAATGTCTCAGTTAAAGCGAATGTCAGAACAGCACAAGCCGCCACAAAAGGCATCGTTCCAGCACTTGATGTAGCTTTCAAGGGTGGTGCTATCACGGGTTTATTAGTCGTTGGGCTTGGGCTTCTCGGAGTCACTGGATTTTATATGTACTTAGGCGGGGCTGACGCAACCAATTTAAATCCTCTTATTGGGCTCGCTTTTGGTTCCTCACTTATTTCAATTTTTGCCCGTTTAGGTGGTGGAATATTTACTAAGGGCGCTGATGTAGGTGCTGACTTGGTAGGTAAAGTTGAAGCTGGTATTCCAGAAGATGATCCAAGAAATCCTGCTGTGATTGCAGATAACGTCGGTGACAATGTGGGTGATTGCGCAGGTATGGCAGCAGATTTATTTGAAACTTATGCAGTAACTTTAATTGCAACCATGCTCCTTGGTGGTCTCGTGATTACAAATAGTGGCGCAAGCGGAATTATTTATCCGCTGCTATTGGGTGCAGCTTCTATCGTGACATCGATTGTTGGATGTTTCTTTGTAAGAGCAACGCCTAAAATGAAAAATGTAATGCCTGCTTTATATAAAGGTCTCATCGTTGCCGGTGGACTTTCACTTATAGCTTTCTACTATGTAACAAACTTTGTATTTCCTGAAGGCGTTTCAATCCAAAATGTAAATGTTTCATCTATGGCTTTATTCCAAGCATGTATCGTAGGCCTAGTGCTAACAGCAGCTTTAGTATGGATTACGGAATATTATACGGGCACAGATTATGAGCCAGTAAGACACGTTGCACGTGCTTCTAAAACTGGTCACGCAACAAATATTATTGCTGGCATTGGCATCTCAATGAAATCAACAGCCTTGCCTGTTATATCTGTTTGTATTGCAATTTTCGTATCTCATCATCTTGCAGGTCTTTATGGTGTCGCAGTTGCTGCTACATCCATGTTAAGTATGGCTGGTATTATTGTTGCATTAGATGCTTACGGTCCTATCACCGATAACGCAGGTGGCATTGCCGAAATGGCCGGCCTACCTAAAAGCGTTCGTGATGTGACTGATCCATTAGATGCTGTTGGCAATACAACTAAAGCAGTTACTAAAGGTTATGCGATTGGCTCAGCCGGTCTTGCAGCGCTTGTTCTTTTTGCAGACTACACACATAAATTAGAATCGGTAGGTATTGCAACTACATTTGATCTAAGTGACCCGTTAGTTATTATTGGATTAATTATTGGCGGTCTTATCCCTTACCTTTTTGCTGCGATGGCTATGGAAGCTGTAGGAAGAGCAGCAGGTGCAGTCGTTGAAGAAGTAAGACGTCAATTCAAAACGATTAAGGGCATTATGACTGGTAAAGGCAAACCTGATTATGCGCGCGCCGTAGATATGTTAACGACAGCAGCAATTAAAGAAATGATTGTGCCTTCACTGCTTCCTGTTGCAGTGCCAATTGTTGTAGGTTTAACTTTAGGTCCTAAAGCATTGGGCGGTCTTCTCATGGGAACGATTGTGACCGGTTTATTTGTAGCTATCTCGATGTGCACAGGTGGTGGTGCTTGGGATAATGCAAAAAAATATATTGAAGATGGTAACCATGGCGGTAAAGGTTCAGAAGCCCATAAAGCAGCCATTACAGGAGATACCGTAGGTGATCCTTACAAAGATACTGCTGGCCCAGCCATTAATCCGCTTATTAAAATTATAAATATAGTGGCTCTTCTTATTGTGCCGCTTCTTTAATTGTTAAATGAAAAAAGGCGCCTTAATCAAGGCGCCTTTTTTATTTCATTCAATTTATTTTTTAATGTCTTGGCCTGTAAGTTTTTTAAAAGCTTCTAAATATTTTTGACTTGTTTTGTTAATAACATCTTCGGGTAATGAAGGGGGGGGCGGTGTTTTATTCCATCCGCTATTTTCTAGCCAGTCCCTAATAAATTGCTTATCAAAACTTGGCTGAGAAGCGCCTTCGCGATATTGATCTAGCGGCCAAAACCGAGAAGAATCTGGCGTTAATATTTCATCAATAAGCACTATACGATTTTGATCATCCAAACCAAA
>Ga0114981_10002713_pt1 | contig 11359 bp, 7 predicted proteins | sample S_140806_MF_Meta_FD_87028 | JGI IMG/M metagenome (GOLD analysis project Ga0114981, IMG submission 87028) | Freshwater microbial communities from Lake Simoncouche, Canada to study carbon cycling - S_140806_MF_MetaG | ecosystem: Environmental > Aquatic > Freshwater > Lake | place: Lake...
AGCCGCGAATGAAGTTGCTGGTCTGATAGTCTCGATGGGTCAAAAAGCGGTGGTATTACAATTGGATATGTCTGATTTTTCAGGGTTGGATGTCTTTGTTGAACAAGTAAAAACTGTCCTAAGTGAAACCTGGAGTACAACAACTTTTGATTTTCTGATTAACAATGCAGGGATAGGGGCAACAATTCCAATTACACAGGTAACTGAAGAGGCATTTGATAAGTTAATGAATATTCATTTTAAAAATGTCTTTTTCCTTACTCAGAAATGTCTTCCACTTATAAGTGATGGAGGAAGAATTGTGAACGTTTCTTCCGGAACTACACGTTTTTGTATTTTTGGGTATTCGGTTTATTCCTCCCTTAAATCTGCAATTGAGACTTTTACAAAATATCTTGCAAAAGAATTAGGGTCTAGAGGTATAACGGCCAATGTTGTTGCGCCTGGTCCAATTGAAACGGATTTCAATAATGCAACTATTCGAAATAATCCTAACGTAAAGGCATATTTAACAGGTCAAACGGCTTTGGGTCGGGTGGGAGAAGCCACAGATATTGGTGGCGTTGTTGCCTTTTTATGTTCCAAAGAGGCATACTGGATTAATGGACAAAGAATTGAAGTATCAGGTGGCGTTAACCTTTAATTGGTTAATGTATGATGGTTACGGTACCTGATTTTTCGAGCGGAGTACCTTCAACAGCAGTAGCTTTAATTAAATAAGTATAAACCCCTTCAGGCAAAGGACTGCCCAAATGGTAGCCATTCCAGCGGAAGTTTAAATCGCGGTTTTCGTAAAGTAAATTTCCCCAACGGTCGAAAATATAAATATGAAAATCTTTTACCAACCTGTGAGATAGCCAGAAAGCGTCATTTACCCCATCTCCATTGGGTGAAAATACATTTGGAACAACCATTCGGATATCCTTTCCAACTGCGATATAATCTGGTTTATATTTTTCGCCTATACACCCATGCTCATCCACAACTCTGAAAAGAACGGAATAAAGTCCTTCATTACTGTATTGATGTACCGGGTCTTCATAATCATCTGTAAATCCATCTCCAAATTCCCAATAATAAGAGGCAATTAAAGCCTGAGTCTGCACCTGTCCATCAAAGGTTACAATGGCGTACGGAATTTCGGTAGAAGTTGTAGAGGCAAGAAAATCAACTTCAGGCAAAGGAAAAATCGAAGCGTTTGCAACAACAGGGTAGCTTTTGCATCCGTAATAATCTACAGCAATAGCAAAATAGATGGTTGCATTGGTAAGATTTGGAATTGTATAACTATTTCCCTGATATACGGTTGTGCCGTTTGAATCTAGCCAATGAATTTGAAGTCCAAATCCTGCAGTAGCTGTCAAAATTGCTTGTGAACCATCACAAACCGTATCCCCCTGAGCTAAAGGGGCTTCTGGTCTGGGATGAACTGTTACGAATACAGAATCAGAAGCAGAAAAACCACAACCATCAGTTACTGTAACTTCAAAACCTGAACTTAAGGTATCTGTAAACTGAGGGTTTTGTAAAAATGGATCTGATACACCAGATGCAGGACTCCATAAAAAGAAATAAGGACCACCATTTCCTCCGGAAACTGTTGCGCCCAAAATTAGGGTATCGCCTTCGCAAATTGTAAATGGTCCGTTGCCTGTAACGGTGATTCCACTGAATAACGTAACTAATAATGAATCTGAATCCGGTTGATTGCAACCATCAGTGGCAGTAACTATATACTCTGTATTTCCTGGAGGATTTCCGATGGTATTTTGGTTTCCCGGATTTTGTACAAAACCAGAAGGAGCCCATGAATACTGTACCGGGGAGCCGTTACCTCCTGTTACTGAAGCATTTAATTGAACTGTTCCTCCCGGGCAGATGGTTGTATCATTACCTATAAAAACTTCCAGAGGTGGAAAAACAAACACCTCAACTGAATCCAGAGGGCCGGCACAGCCATTATTGCTTCCAGAAACTCCTACAAAGTATGTTCCGCCGGATAAAAAGGAAACAAGGTAAGGTCCGGGTCCTGAACCAGAAATAACCTGAGCAGACCCAAAATTCCAAGCAGTTAATACACCGGGTGAAGGAGGAGTTGCCAGAGATATTGTTACTGAATTGCCCGGACATACTGAATCTGGATTTACATTCAAATCCAGAACGGGTCTTATAAAAACTTCTATAAATACACTATCATTTAATACCGTTCCGCAGGCATCAGTAGTTGTAAGATAAAAAGTCGTGGAAGTTGCTGGAAAAGCTAAAGGATTGGAAACTAAGGAATTGCTGAGAAATTGTGAGGGAGTCCAGGAATACTGGTATAATGGACTTCCATTTTGTAAAATGGCATTTAGTGATACAGTGTCTCCCTCACAAATAGGTCCTGCACCTGGAACAGAAAGAGTTAATGGAGCATTTACATCAATTTGTACGGTAACGGAATCAACACATCCGGCAGAATTGCTTACAATTACCGTATAAAAACTCGTACCAAAATTTGGAAGTACCTGAGTTTGAGATTGATTGGGTGTAAATACAGTCCCATTACTTCCATTCCATGAATAGGAATTTCCTCCTGCAGCCCAAAGTGTAACAGTATCCCCAGGACAAACAATAGTGTCCGGTGAGGCTGATGCAATTGCATTATTAATAAATACAGAAACTGTATCTGTAGCAGTACAACCAAATGAATCTGTAACTGTTAAGGTATACAAGGTATTCACAGCTGGCGAAGCAAAGGGATTCAGAATATTGCCATTGGTAAGGCTTCCTGCGGGCGACCAGCTAAAAGCAACACTTCCTGGACTGCTTGCATTTAACTGAACCGGAGAACCTGTGCAAGTGGTTAGCGGTAATCCAGCATCAACCGCAGGTGGAGTTCTTACATAAACAGTCTGATAGGTTGTATCATATAAGTTACAGGAAGAAAGGTTCTCCGTAATTAAAGTAATGGTATATGTCCCTGGATTAACATAGGTATGTGTTGGATTGGCCTGAGTGGAAGTGTTAAGATCACCAAAGTCCCAGGAATATCCTGTTCCATTGGTACTGAGATTGGTAAAAGTAAAAGTGTAGGGTGTTGTGCAAATTATTGCAGATGGTTGAACCTGAAAATCAGCGATAACGAGATTGGGTTCAAAATCAAATCGAAAAGCAGCCAAATTGCAATTAGAGGCATTGTTTGTTGTTGACCATACGCCGGTCGTTGTTGGAAAGTCTGAGTTTCCGCCACATCCAGCACAAACTGCATGATAAATAACTCCTTTTTTATCAAATCTGCAGGTGCCTCCATCAACATGTTCCAGACTGGTACTGCCTCCCAAAAATGTTGCATACACCAAGGCGGTTGCATCCACATCCAAAACCATAAGGTAAAGGTCACTACCATTTGTGGTGCTTTGGTAAGCATTTGAAGTTAAGGGCAAACCCGTTGTACCACCACCAAAGGAGTTGGTTAACCCACCCCATCCAGCGATATAAATATGCTTGCAATTGTCAACCAAAAAGGCTGTTGGAGATATGTCTATACTTCCAGAACCCGTTCCAAAAACAGTTGAAAATTGAATTGCAGAAAGATTTGCATCAAAGCAGGTTATGAATTGTCCTGAATTGGGATTAGTATAAACTCCTGAAGAGACCGGAAAGTTAGTTGGGTCCTGTGTTTGCCCATATACATATACTCTACCATCATAGTCCACATCAGTGAAATAAGATTGATCATAATCACCTGTACCTAAAAAGGTAGCATCTAATAATGTAGTTCCATTTGCATCAAGACGTGCAACAAAAGCATCCGGGGAATTTCCTGTACTATTAAAAGAAGCATCGTAACCACCTACTGGCATCGGAAAATCAGAACTTAAAGTTCCTCCTGTTACCAACACATTAAATTGAGGATCAACAGCAATACCATATGCTGCATCTGCCTGTGAGCCACCTAAAAAGGTTCCCCAAAGCATGACACTCAAATTACTGTTCATTTTGTAAATACAACCTTCCTGACTTCCTGCCAGAACAGGCTGAGCGCATCCCGATGAAACAGGAAAATCTGAGGATTCTGTTGAGGATGCTACGTAAATATTTCCCTGATAATCTGTTATAACTTCCCCTCTTGCATGATCGCCATAATTGGCAGATAAGGATGATCCAACATTTAATCCGTCAGAACCAATTCCACCAACATAGGTGCATCCATTTAAGGCTGTACCGGCACTATTGAACTTCGCAAGAAATTGGTCTGCCCCGCTTGAAAAATCAACTACAAAAGTTACAGTTAATGCGGGTCCTCCATTAAAAGAGTTGTCAAAGCAACCATTGGTTACAGGAAAATCAGAAGAACCTGTGGTACCAAATACAACCAGTTCATCCTGATTATTTACGACCAGACTATGAGGTAATTCATTTCCAGAACCACCCAAATAGGTAGAATAAATTAGGGTCGTGCCATCAGGGCTGAATTTAGAAATTGCAACATCTGTTGGAAAAAAGCCTGATCCGCCAGCAAAATTTATCTGATAAGCACCCGTTGTTACCGGATAGCCAAAATTGAAAATGATACCTCCGGCGTATAAATTACCTGTTTGATCATAGGTGGCAGTATATCCCCAGTTGTCGGAGGTTGAACCTGTATAGGTGGCAAAAACAAGTACCGGGTCGATTACCAATGGAATAGAAACATCATATCCCTCCGGAAAATCAAAACCAACAATTCCATTGTCTAAAGTGAATGTACAGGGTACTGGAAATTTATTGCCATCCTTTATCTGCCAGGCTACAGGTGCAGCTTCTTTGGTTGTTTGAATCGAATTTCTGACAATCAATGCTCCTTCATCCAGAAAAATTTCCTGAGCACCTTCATAAGCTAATTTTATTTCTTTTGGGTCACCACCCGGTTCAACCAGGTAGTCATATTTCATGCCTTCAGATGTGCTGTATAATTTGAGGTCAATATTTGAGTAGAGCTGGGAATAGGTTAATTCCCTGTAATGTTTCACTCCAGTTTTCCAGCCTGAAGGATCTTTCCCTAAATAATAATTCGAGAAATCAGGTCTCTCGTTATTTCCCGAAACCAGAGTTTGATTATTTGCTCCAAGAAATTTTTGCCGGATAACATGAGCGGGTATATTTTCTACCCTAACATTGGATTTACCATTGTGCAGGTCATGTACTGCAGATAAATCATAAAAATGCCAAGTAAATCCTTCATTTTCAAAATACAACTGACCACCCGGGATTTCGGTCCGGAATTTTACATTTTCAGGAAACTGTCCTTCATTGCGAACCAGACATAATCCTCCACCCTGATGTGCCAAAAGCAAACCGGGTAAACTGGTCAGTAAAAAGAACACCCAAAACTTCCGCATGCGCGTAGAGGTTAAAATTAATCATTTCATGGCCATAGTGTTCAAACAAACAGGGTTGAACTGCTTAAAACGGGGTTGAATGGTAATTCTGAAAGGGAAAAGAAAACATTTTTTTAGGATGGCTATTCTGTAAACAAAACAGAAGGATTAGTTTTAACAACAATAAGAAGAGGCTGCCCTTTTGAGACAGCCTCTTCTTTTAGAAATAAATATTAGTTTAATTTTTTACGGGTAAGAAAGCATATTCTTTTCCGTAAAACATCATTTGTTCTGTAAAGTCCGCAGGATATTCAATTTTCACATCCGTGATTTTACCGTCTTTTTCAACTGCAACCAATTTAGGGTTGAGGAAACCGCCATACGGTGCGATTTTGAGTTTTTCATAGCGTGCCAATACTTCTTTATGCAGAATAGGATCAACTTTTACACCATAAGTTTCTACCAGACTTTGACCAGCTTTGAAATCACCTTCTGATTTAATGCGTTGCACTTCTCTCAGTAGTTCTCCAAATAGGGTACGTAATTTTTCATAGTTACGGATAACAAAATAAGTTTTATTTTCTTTTGTAACTTTTTCAATTACATTTTCCGCTTTGCCTTTTTCAAATACCCACTGTGCAATGAGCTGACGGTTACGCATGTGAGATTCTTCAATATTGTCTCCAGGCTTAAGACGAACCAATTGAGTCATCATGCCATTTCTTATATAATCGTTGTATTGTGCTTTTCCAACTTCCAGAGAAGGCATCACACCGATTTCAACGAGCTTATTATCCAGCATATAGTATAAGGCTACGAGGTCAGCACGAGCTTCTTCCAGAGTTGAAGCATAGTTTTTCAGTGTTTCAGCTGGCTGACCTACGCCAGGGTTGATTTGACCTGAAGCATGACCAATAACCTCATGCATATCTGTATGAAGGTTGTCTCCCAGTGCGCCATATTTTTCTTCAAATTCCAGTTCTTTGGCATCAAAGGCAAATTCTTGCATAAATCCATTGCCTTTGGCCGCCTGACCGTAGGCATATACTATGTTTCCCAGATTTACAGACTTGGAACCATGATCGCGACGTATCCAGTTTGCATTTGGGAGATTGATACCAATTGGTGTAGAAGGACTTGCATCCCCGGCTTCCACTACTACAGTGATTACTTTTGCCGAAATTCCGGTTACAGTTGGTTTTTTGTGATTGGGCATCAGAGGAGAATTATCCTCAAACCATTTAGCTTCTTTACTGATTGCCGCAATACGTTTTGTAGCCTCCATATCCTTAATGGAAACAACTGATTCATAGGAAGCTCTGTATCCTAAAGCATCACCGTACACTTCAATAAATCCATTTACCACATCTGTCCTTGAGGCTGTATCAGCAACCCAAGCGATATTATAGTCATCGAATTTTTTAAGGTCTCCTGTTTTATAAAAATCAACAAGAATTTCCAGCGCTTTTTGTTGTTGAGGGGTTTCGGCAACAGTAATCGCCTTTTCCAACCAGTAAACTATTTTTTCAATTGCCCCGGAATACATTCCGCCAACTTTCCAGGTTTTTTCTACAATCTTGCCATTTTCCTTGATTAATTTCGAATTTAAACCATAGGAAATAGGGGTATTGTTGTTTTTATCAATGATTTTTGAATAATAATCTTCAACTTCTTTTTGAGTTAACCCTTCGTAAAAGTTATTGGCAGAATTTTTTACGAGATCAACATTTGAATCCAGATTTACTCTTTTTGCATCAACCGAAGGATCGAATAGAATGGGAGTTAGGGTTGTAATCAGAGATTCAGGGGTAAAACCATCAGACGGGAGTTTTGCGGGATCAATTGATTTTACAAGGGTTGCAAAGAATTCTTTGGAGAATTCAGGCATGATTTTAGAAGTAGAATAATGGTGATGTATCCCATTTGAGAAAAATACTCTTTTGGCATAAACCATAAATTGATTCCATTCAGCAGCTTCTTTGTCACCTTTGTAGTTTTCAATAATAGATTCCAGAGTCTTACGAATCAACAAGTTGTGTTTGTAGTTCTGATCCCAGATAATATCTCTTCCAGACAAGGCTGCCTGATAAAGATAATAGCACAATTCTTTTTCTTTTAAGGATAGCTCATCAAAACCCGGAACCTGGTACCGGATGATTTTCAGGTCTGCGAATTGTTCAGTAAGAAATTTAAATTCCTTTTCTGAGGATGCGTTGGCGTTGTCTTCCACTTTTTTACAAGATTCAAGGATGAAAAGGGCGCAACAAAATAGGAGGGCCAGATAAAGCCGTTTTACCTTCATGTTTTAAAATATGCTCAAATTTAGGATTTTAGGAATATCAGGAATTTTCTTTTCCCGACTTTTTACTTTTCTTCTCTTTTGGTTCAGCTTCTGTTTGCGCTGAAATTTTTTGTTCCAGGTGCTCTATTCTCTCTTTAAGGGTTTCCAGTTGTTTTGTCAGTGAAGGAAATACCGCATCCTGAGCGCTTTTTTTTAGTTCATCCCCTTTGGTTAGAATCTCTTGTTTGTTTTTTTCATATAAAGCTTTAATCTCTTCAAGGATTTTATTGCCTTCCTGTGAGACTTCGTCATCTTCTACATGCAAGTCTTTTACAAAACTTTTGAGTTTTTTACCGCTTAGAGCAACCAGCCCTAATGTTTTAACTGCAATTTTTCGGAATAATTCTTTTTCTTCCATATCTTTTAATACTTTTAAATCTCAAACAGAAATTTAAGGCAAATAATTTAAAAATGACACCATTTAATTATCAAAAAGGAAATCCGGTAAGGATCTTATCGCTGGATGGCGGGGGTTCTTGGGCTTTGTTGGAGGCAAAAGCATTAGGGAATATGTATGGAGATAATACTCCTGGTCATGAAATTTTGAACAGATTTGATTTTGCCATTGGAAATTCTGGCGGAAGTTTAATTCTGGCTGGTTTAGCCTGTGGTTTTACGCCTGCCCAAATGATTGAAAAACTTAAAAACGAAACTTTAAGAAAAAAAATATTTTCAAAATTCACTGGTTTATTACAAACAATAACTTTTGGTGCATTTGGGCCAAAATATGTAACTGATAAAAAGTTTTCCGGTCTTCAGGAAGCATTAGGAAAAAATGTTACAAATCCACTATCAACATTTGGCGCCGGAAATGGATTCAAAGCAAGATTGCTTATTTGTGGATTTAACTATTTCAGAGAAAGGGCAGAGTTCTTTCGCACAGATAATGATTCCCCATCAGCATCCTCTGTAATTGAAAAAAGAAACCTGGGAAGTGGCCATTCCGGTTCTGGAAGTGAACTTACTTTACTTGATGCAATACACGCTTCCTCAAATGCTCCTTTAAATTACTTTAATAAACCAACCAAGGCAGAGATTAAAGGATCTGCTCCAAGATATTATTGGGATGGTGCTGTTGGAGGATACAATAATCCAGTTCTTGCAGGAGTAATTGAAGTTTTATCCTATGGAGTATCCATTGAGGATATTCATGTTTTAAGTATAGGCACAGGAACAGCTCCTCGCCCCGTATTAGAAATTGGAGAATCCTTTACCAATAAAAAGTTGGTAGTTTCTACTGGAGATGAAATAAGCCTGATGAAGGATGTCCAAAAAATGGCAACCAGCATTCTTGCCGATCCACCAGATGCTGCCTCATTCATGGTTTCGGTGCTTCTTGATCCGTCCTTGCATAAGGAAACGCCAAACTTTGTAAGAATGAGTCCGGTAGCATGCCCGGAATACAAGAATAAAATTTGGGACATTCCTGTGGTTTATAAAGATAAACCCGCAGATTTTATAAAATTAATTGATCTTGATATGGATGCTGTAAAACAGGAAGAAGTATTATTAATAGATCAGTTCGGTGATCACTGGCTTAAGGATGAAGTAAAAAATCAGGGCATTAGATCCAATAAGTTTTATGAACCTACCATTGGTCAAGGTAAATTCAGTGAAGCAAAACGTGCCTGGTTGAGTAAAAATCCGTGATTACCTTTTGGTTTCTTTTAGGATCAGGAATATTTCTCCGTCTTGTCCCATTTCGGACATTCGTTCAAAACCTGCCTGACAAAATATATGTTCAGCAAGACCATTGCGTTTGTCAATACTGGTTCTGACTTCATGACAGGAGTAACTGTTTTTGAGTTTTTCCAATAGGAGTTTCAGTGCTTTTTCTCCAAGTCTTTTCCCCTGATATTGTTCATCTATCATAATTCGGGTTATCCAACAGATTCCATTGTTCTGATGCGTCATGGCAAATCCGACGGGAGTATTATTCAGCAGTATTCCTTGCAAATCAAAGGCTTCAAACTTCGATTGTGCGATGGAATATAAATTTGTGGGCAAATAAAGAGCCTGATCTTTGGCTGGTTGCAAATTGGCATAAACCTCCCAATTAAAACGGGTTAAGGGTTCAAAATGCAATGTCCCATATTCGGTTTCCATTTCTATTGCTGATTGATATAAATCCCTTCGTCGGTAATATACCCTTTGATCAATTTCAATGCGCCATCTCTCTGTTCGAAGGTGATTAATACGGTTTCTTCATTTTGCCATGCAACTGTACAATTTTCTTTACTGATTCTTTTCGCATAAATGGCAAATTCAGTATTTTGTACTTTAGTCCCTCCCGTAATTTTAAGAGATACTTTCAACGGGTCGGCAGGTAATCCTGTTGTTGCAGAAATCTCGATTTTGTTTTTACCGGAAGGCGAAGAAGAGGTAATTAACTCGCTTGGTTCGGTACAACTAAATGTTAATAAAACAATAAAGGTTACTATAACTGGAAAAATGAAATTTCTCATCAGAACATTTTTTTTGGTGATGTCGCTGCTATTCCCTTCAGGTAAGCAGGTTCAAAGGTAATCAGGTTTTCGAAAATCTTTTTTTCAAATTTTTCGGCAATTATTTCTCCAAAATTTGCAGCAGAAGGGAGGATATTTTTCATCCATTTATTTCCTTCAACCGACAAAATTAAGTCTGAACATTTGTCTGCACCTGGCCCAAGACATATTAATAAACCTTTTGTTTTCCATTCCTGAAACATTTCCTGATTCAATATGACTGGAGAAACATCTGAAAGCAATAATCCTTCAGAAGAATAAAATGCGCAATATACTTCCATTCTTCTTGCGTCCAACATTGGACAAACGGTATAGCCGGATAGTGGAGCAAGCCTAAGTGCTGTTTGGGCCATTCCCTGTAAAGTATCCAGAGAAATTAAAGGAAGGTTGCTTCCAAAGGCAATGCCTTTGGCTGTAGCTAATCCAACCCTTAGTCCCGTATAGGAGCCAGGGCCTGATGAAATACCTATAGCTGAAAGTTGTGATATTTTAATGCCAGCATTCTCCAGGCATTGTTGAATCAATGGAGCCAGAGTTGATGCATGCTGATTTTCAGTATACGTTTCACAAATGGAAATCAGGGCACTTCCTTTAAATACCGCTACAGAACAAACCTTAGTGGAAGTTTCAAGAATTAAAAAAAAGTGTTCCATCCCTAGATGTTGCATTCAACCTACTACTTAACCTTGCAAATTAATATACATTCACTTTTGTATTGTATAAAGTTAAGGTTCGTTTCGGTATGTAAGGTAACTTTACAAGTAGCAGTACAATGCATTTAAATACGTTTACATTACTGGCTGTTGAAAAAGAACTTAATGTGACCCTGCAGCAGGCGGTTTTACAAGAAGCATTTAGTCAGGATAAAGATGAACTGGTATTAGCATTTCATTTGCCCGATCAATCTGAATTATTTCTTAGAATATCATGTAAACAAAATTTTCAGTATGTTTTTGCACAATCTTCCTTTGGAAAAGCAAAAAGTAATGTTGCAGACCTATTTCCTCAGCTTAAGTATAAAAAGTTTCGCAAAGCCATTGCCTATATCGGGGAAAGAAGGATAGACCTGTTGTTTGAAGGAAGTGCAAAACTTGTTTGTCTAATGTTTGGTAAACAGGCCAATGTGGCCTTATTGCTTTCTGGGAAAAAAGAACCTGTGCTTTTTCGGTCGG